>Ga0210410_10006241_pt1 | contig 10376 bp, 6 predicted proteins | sample IncBWC4MmetaG_FD_161058 | JGI IMG/M metagenome (GOLD analysis project Ga0210410, IMG submission 161058) | Forest soil microbial communities from Barre Woods Harvard Forest LTER site, Petersham, Massachusetts, United States - Inc-BW-C-4-M | ecosystem: Environmental > Terrestrial > Soil >... | reverse complement strand
GAGGGAATGGTCATTGTGAAATTCCCGAGTGTAAATGCCGCAAGGGATTGGATTCACAGCGAGGCCTACCAAAGCGTCGCCGAGCACCGCAAGCACGGGGCGATCTACAACGGACTCATTGTTGAAGGTCTCAGCTAACGATCCCATCGAGAGGTAGCGTGATCGCGGAATTCCCGAGCTTCGAAGCGGCCAGCGCATCTTTCGAGTCATCATTTCTATTGGAGCGATCATGACAGACAGCTATCCATTTACCGTTTTTGATGGTGAGTTCAAAGGCAAACGTGTCCTCGTAACCGGTGGCACCAAGGGTATAGGGCAAGCGATTGCACGCCGCTTTGCATTAGGCGGTGGCTCGGTCGCCATCACCGCGCGATCTGAGGCAGCTAACGGCCAGGATTCTTTTCTGTTTATAAAGGCGGATATCGGAACGGCCCGTGGTGTCCAAAACGTAGTCGATCGAATTCAGCGAGAGTGGGGCGGACTCGACATCCTGGTGAATAATGTCGGCGGAACGGATACAAAACCAGGCGGATTCGAGGTGCTCTCCGACGAGGACTGGCAGAAGATTCTGGAGGTGAATCTGCTCGCAGCCGTCCGCCTGGACCGCGCTTTCCTTCCCGGCATGATCGAACGAAAGTCAGGAGTCGTCATTCATATCTCCTCTATCCAGCATCGTCTGCCGTTCTCCAATTCTACGCTCGCCTACGCCGCGGCCAAGGGAGCGTTGGCTACTTACAGCAAGGGGCTGGCCAAGGGTGTCGCTCCGCAAGGTGTGCGCGTGACTATGATTTCGCCCGGCTTCATTGAGACTACAGGCGCTAAAGGAATGATCGACGACATCTCAAGGGGCAGCCGCATCAGCGAGGACGCTGCACGTCAACGGATTATGGACATGCTTGGAGGTATTCCCATCGCTCGGCCTGGACGACCAGAAGAAGTGGCGGAGCTCGTTGCGTTCCTCGCCTCAGATCGAGCTGCGTACATCAGCGGCACTGATTACATTATCGACGGCGGCACAATTCCCACGACTTGATTGCGGGTGTCCCACCCATAGAATGAATTTTTCTTTGGCACATTCGCATCGAAAGGATAATACCGCTAAGACAATACATAAGGTGGTGGCGAGTGCCACCATCTTTATCAGTGGATCTGTTTGAACTCGAAATAAGCCAGATTCATGTTGCCGTTCGTCAATATGTGAACGGTGAGAACGTTTTTCCCTTTGTTGAGGCGAACCTTGAAAAGTTGCGACGCTAGGTTCCAGTGGTGCCACTGACGCCAGGCTAGCGGATCTGCAGGATCCTTCGTCGAAGTGATCTCCAGCGGCCCGCTTGCATCCTTTCCGTTCAGATCGACGGAAATTGTTCCGCCACGATTCGACGTGTATAGGAAATCAGCCGCGTATGTTCCCGCGTGTGTCACGTCTGCGGTGATGTTGAACCACTCTCCGGGTTCGGTCCAACCGACATAGAGCAGGTCTGCAGGAGGAACAACCTTGTCGAAGGGATTGTCGTCGATTGCATCCGGCTTGCGGTTGAATTTCGTGTAGGAAGTATCCACTCCCTCGTGAATACGAAATTCGTTGAGGTAACTCCCATCGGCCGGGTTCAACTCTCCGCTGCCGTGATTCTGCGGATCGCTGTCGTGATACGCGACCCCTTCGCCTCCCAGGTCATAGTAAGCACACAATATTCGTCCCGGTATTTTTTGTGGGCCGCCCTGATAGCGGCTGTCGTGATAAGGCAGGCCTTTATACTCGCGCAAGAATGATTGCGAAAACGCAATTGCGGGTAGCATCGATGCTGTTACCAACCACAAGAAAAACATTCTCCGGTTCATCCTGCCTCCCTGAGAACTGATAACCCGTCTACAGTTGCACAACTCCGCCAGTCAGCCGCAGGTAGGCTGCACCTGCAAGAGCGATGGAGAATTGTCGGCGCGTTATGCCCATTTTGACTTGCTCCTCTCGCGCAAAATCGTCGAGAACCCAACAATCAGCGACTGCGTCGGCGCGCTCGCGATCTGGGGCGGCGATGCTCCCGTGACGGATTGCTGAGCTGACAGGACGCCGCAGTAGACGAAGGTTCGTGAAATGCAAAACGCTGCGCTGGCGGCGCCCATGGGCAGCTCCTCCCGAGAAGCCAACAATCACCACCACTAATACTACGCCATCTCTAAAATGTAAATTATAAAACGCGATAGAATAACGATTTTTTAGTATGCTTTTATCGAGCTATGCTTCGCCTAAACTCTGCCCACTCTCGCGCGACTGTGATATATCTTCCCTCGTTTACGGTCGTAGAAAACTCGGGCTGGTCAGGATGAACTCTCAACATCCGGCGGGCGCTAAGAATCTAGGGAGAAGAATCGTGAGATTGTCATCGGTGGCTGTCACCGTACTTTTTTTCTTGCTGCCTATCCCGCTATTCGCAGATTCCTACTACCCATCGCGCATCGACGATGCCAAGGCGTTTTACCTGACCAGCGATCATTTTGCGGTGCGAGGCGATGGAGTTGCTGACGATTCTGATGCCATCCAGCAAGCCATCGACAAAGTTCAGGAGACCACCAACCAGGGAATTCTTTTCATCCCTGCCGGCCGTTACCGCCTAACAAAAACGATCTACATCTGGCCCGGAATCCGGCTGATCGGGTACGGAGCTACACGTCCGGTTTTCTATTTGGGCCCGCACACGTCTGGCTTCCAGCAACTTCCCACTTATATGGTTTTCTTCGCCGGCGGCCGCCCGAAAGCGGTGCAGGAGAATGGAGGGGCCAAAGTAGAAGTTCCGGCAACGCCTCCGGATGCCACTCCAGGGACTTTTTATTCCGCAATCAGCAACATTGATATCGAGATCGGAGAAGGGAATGAGGGAGCAATCGGCGTAAGGGCTCATTACGCTCAGCACTGTTTTCTGGAGCACATGGATTTTCGCATCGGCTCAGGCCTCGCCGGAATTCGCGACGGCGGAAACGTAGCCCGGGACCTGCATTTTTTCGGCGGCCGTTACGGAATCTGGACGATCAAGCCATCTCCGGGATGGCAGTTCACCATACTCGACGCAAGCTTTGATGGTCAGCGCGAGGCGGCTATCCGCGAACACGAAGCTGGCCTGACCTTGGTGCGTGTGCAATTCAAAAACGTTCCCACCGCTGTTTCCATAGATGACACCTACTCCGATGAACTTTGGATCAAAGATGCGCGCATGGAAAACGTACCCGGGCCGGCGCTGGTGATCAGCAATGAGAACAACGCCCGCACCGAAATCAACGCGGAAAATATCAATTGCCACAATGTGCAGCAGTTTGTTTCCTATCGCGAAAGCGGAAAGGGAATTGCCGGGAAGGGAGAAATCTATGCGGTTAAGACTTTTTCCCACGGGCTCCACTATTCTGATATTGGATCAGTCCCGGCTATTCGTGATATTTACGACGCGGCTATTTTGAACTCCATGCCGACGCCCGTAATATCCGATATCCCCGACCTGCCCGCTTTCGATACCTGGGCCAACATTCTGGATTTTGGCGCCAAGGGTGACGGCGTCGCCGACGATACCCAGGCCATTAAGAGCGCCATCGCGTCAAAGCGCACAATTTATTTTCCATCGGGGCAATATCTTGTCACCGACACAATCCTGTTGAAGCCGGATACCGTACTGATCGGATTGCATCCGAGCGTGACAAGGTTTCTTCTGGCCGATTCGACGCCGGCATTTCAGGGAATTGGCGATCCGAAAGCTCTGTTGGAGACGCCGCCGAATGGGACGAACATCGTTACCGGCATCGGTCTCTACACGAACGGCATAAACCCGCGCGCGGTCGCTGCGATGTGGATGGCGGGACCCGACTCGCTGATGAATGATGTTCGCATTCTGGGGGGCCATGGCACGATCACCCCCGGCGTCCCGACGCAACAAACCTCCAGTACTTTGACGCAGCAGATTTACAACAACACTCACACCGCCGATTCTGATCTAAGACGGCGTTGGGATGGACAGTACCCGAGTATTTGGGTGACGCAGGGTGGAGGCGGAACTTTTGTTGATATTTGGACTCCAAGCACGTTTGCGCAAGCAGGTTTTTATGTTTCTCATACGGCGACCTCGGGGCGTGTTTACGAGCTTTCCACCGAACACCACGTTAGGAACGAAGTTTTGCTGGACCACGTCTCGAACTGGCAGATCTATGCTCTTCAGACGGAAGAGGAAAGAGGCGAAAGCGGTTTCGCCGTGCCGCTTGAGATTCGCAATTCCAGCGACATTACCGTGGCGAACCTGCACATGTATCGTGTCGTCAGCAGTTTTCAGCCGTTTCCTTATGCAATCAAGTTAATCGAATCCAGGAATATTCATTTCCGCAACGTCCACTGCTACAGCAATAGTAAGGTTCCGTTCGACAACGCCATCTTCGACGAGACCCACCACTTCGAGCTTCGCCAGCGCGAGTTCGCGTGGCTGGACTATTCCGGCCAAGCTCCGGCAGCTGCGACGAAACCGCACTCCGCGCTTCTCGCGCCTGCAGCTAAGGTGGAAAAACTCGCGGACGGGTTTTTCAATATTTCCGGTGGTGCCGTCGATTCGTCAGGAAATCTCTACTTTGTTGATTCCCATGCTCAGACGATTTATCGCTGGTCTGCTTCGCAACACCGCCTCTCGATCATCCGGGACAATCCCCTGGATCCGGTCGAACTAGCGTTTGATAAAGCCGGAAACCTGTTGGTCGTTTCCTCTGCCGGCAACGGAACTGTATATAGTTTTAAGCCCGATTCGCCCGACGATCGTATCAAGCAAATAGTGGCAGAGCCGGCCAAGCCGCGCCCGGGGCTCACTCCCATTCTCCCTGTAGATATTTGGCGAAGCGGAAACGACTTTTTCAATGCTGAGTCGGCAGTAAAACCCTACCAGTATGTTTCCCCGGATGGCACAACCTTTATTCCTGCGAGCGAGGCGTTTGTCAGTGGAAGGCTTTATTACGGTGCAAGATTGAATGACGAGTTGAGGGCTTTCGGCATGGCTCCTGCCGTCGCAGGCCGGCATTTCTACGTCAGTAATGAGGAAGAGGAGAAGACATATAGTGCCGACGTCGGAACGGACGGCACATTTTCAAACTTTAAACTTTTTGCGGAACGAGGCGGCGAGGCTCTGGCGGTAGATAAGCAAAGCAATGTCTATCTCGGGGCTGGACAAGTATTTGTCTATGACAAATCCGGTCGCTTAATTGACAGCATCAATATTCCAGGCCGGCCACTGCAACTTCTGTTTGGCGGAAGAGATGGAAAGACGTTGTTTATTTTGGCGCACGGTGCTCTCTACTCTCTGCAAATGGCGGTTTCCGGGCGCTGAGCGCTCGAACTTCACTCGGCCCGCATTCTTATTTTCGCGGGGGCGCCCCATCCTTCGCGGCACGTAAAGGATGGGGCAATTGAAATTGATTATTTCCTTAGTATTTTCCGCCCTAGTAGTTTGTCTGATTTTTCAAGTTGAGTTGCGGGCGTATGCAAAATTTTCTATAGTAGGGTGGATAAACCCTCGGAACTTCCAAATATACTTGTGAAAATAATAATCGGGGCGAAAGGACTTGGTTTCCCTGAGCCTGCCGAAGGGAACCTTCGACCTCCTGGTCCCGAACCAAATGCCAGTACTTGTTGAAATCTATGGTTCTCGCTGATTCTAAGCAATTGCTGTTGAAACATTCGCGCCCTGCTTGTTGAAGTCCGTTGAACTTTGCCGAAAGCGGAGTCGCTGGCAGCTACAAGATTATCTACACTCGCGCCAGGATTGAACTCTCGCGGCGATTTTTGCATTTTGGCGGGCGATGACGTCCACAAACAATTTTCAGGTTATACTTCTGGCGATTATGCGTTTAGAACATGGTACACATGTCGGCCCATACACAATTCTGGCGCTCCTCGGCCAAGGTGGAATGGGAGAAGTCTATCGCGCTCGTGACGAGCGATTGCAGCGCGATGTCGCCGTAAAGGTGTTGCCACACGGCGTCCTTTCCGACGACGCTGCGAGAAACCGTTTTCGCAAAGAAGCACTTGCGCTGGCCAGACTCAGCCACCCGAATATCGCCGCGGTCTTTGATGTCGGTGAGCAGGATGGCGCCGACTATCTGGTGATGGAATGCGTTCCCGGCCATTCACTTTCTGAAAAATTAAAATCCGGACCGCTTCCCACCCGGGAAATCGTGTCGCTCACGCTGCAAGTGGCCGGTGCGCTGGAAGAAGCCCACGAACAGGGAGTGGTACATCGCGACCTGAAGCCTTCCAATATTATGGTTACGCCCAAGGGCCATGTGAAAGTGTTGGATTTTGGACTGGCCAAACTGTTGGAGCCGGCTGGCGCTCCTGAAGTAACTTTGTCGTTAGCCGAAACTCGCGGCCCCATCGGCACGGTCCTCTACATGTCGCCTGAGCAGGCCGAAGGCAAACAAGTCGACAGCCGTACAGACCTGTGGAGTCTTGGCGTTGTGATGTACGAAGCTCTGGTTGGCCGGCAACCTTTTCAGGGATCAAGCGCTGTAGCGATACTCCGCGCAATCGCCAGAGAAACGCCGAAATCCGTGCGGCAGCATCGGCCGGAAGCCACCGAAGAAATGGATCGCATTGTTGAGCACGCGCTCGAAAAGGATTCGTCGAAGCGTTACCAAAGCGCTTCGGAAATATCTCGCGATCTTTCCGCCGAACTGTTGAAATTGAGCGGCCCTGTGTTGCCCCCCGCGGAACCGGAATTAAAGGTTTCGCGGCGCTATCTGATTCCCGCTGCGTTGCTGTTTCTTCTGATCGCTGCAGCTGGAGGGTGGCTCTATCAGCGATCTTCCAGACGGCATTGGGCGAAGGAAGAAGGCCTTCCGCAAATCACCAGGCTCATGGCGGATAAGAAGCCGCTCGCGGCGTTCTTATTGTCGAAGAAGGTCCAAACGGCCGCGCCGAACGACCAGGAAATCCTTCAGAGCGCCGTAGTGCCTACGGCAAATATTTCGATCGGATCGTCTCCTGCTGGAGCAAGCGTAGACATCCAGGACTACATGTCACCTGACGGCGAGTGGTACCACCTGGGAGTCACGCCGCTGAGCAAGGTCGAAATTCCGACAGGCTATTTCCGTTGGAAGATTGCGAAGACGGGTGTGGGCGAATATGTTTCGGCTCCGATGACGGATGAAAAAATGAATTTTCCTCTGGATGCGCAGATGGCTGCGCCGGAAGGAATGGTTTACGCGAACGGCGGTGACTGGATAGACTTTATCGCGTTCGTTGGTTTGGTCGCGGCGCCACACATGGCGCCGTATTACATCGACCGATACGAAGTGACCAATCGCCGGTACCAGGAATTCGTGGATAAAGGTGGATATGAAAAGCGCGAATACTGGACAACGCCCTTCACCAAAGATGGACGCCAGGTAAATTGGGAGGACGCAAAAGCGCTTTTTCGAGACAGCTCCGGACGTGCCGGCCCTTCGACATGGCAAGGCGGACATTATCCGGAAGGCCAAGCTGAGTATCCGGTTTCCGGAGTCAGTTGGTACGAAGCGTCGGCGTACGCTGCATTCGCCGGAAAGAGCCTGCCCACTTTTGCGCAATGGTTTGCAGCTGCGCCAAATGATGTGAGCAATTACACCATTCAGGAAAGCAACATCTCGGCGTCAGCGCCTGCTGCCGTCGGAAAGTTTAAGGGACTAGGGCGGTACGGTACGTATGATATGGCCGGCAACGTGAGCGAGTGGGTGCAGAATTCAGGGGGCGAAAACGAGAACTTTATTCTCGGGGGAGCGTGGAAGTCCCAGACATACATGTATACCGAACCCGAATTGCCTTCAGCATGGGATCGCTCGTCAATAAATGGTTTTCGATGTGTTCGCAACACCGCCGCGCCGACTGAGAATATGACCCGGGAAATTAAGGGCATGCACCGCGATTTCTCCAAATTGAAGCCGGTGAACGATCAGGTTTTTCAGGCCTACCAGACCATGTATGCGTATGACAAAACTCCTTTGGATGCGAAGGTCGAAGGCGTGGTGCAGGAAACCGCTGACTGGACCGAGCAGAAGATTACTTTTAACACCGCCTACAATGACGAGCGCATGGCTGCGTATCTTTTCCTTCCCAAGAAAGTAAAGCCGCCCTTTCAAACCGTCGTTTTTTTTCCGAGCGCAAGGGTGTATGCCCTTTCCAACAGCAAAACTCTTGGAGACATAAAATTTTTCGACTACATCGTCCAAAGCGGGCGCGCTGTTCTGTATCCGATTTATCACGACACTTACGAGCGCATGAATAAAAATATACCGCCGGGAAGCGCGCAAATTTTATCGTACATGACCCAGCGATCAAAGGATCTTGGCCGTTCTCTGGATTACTTGGAAACTCGAGCGGACATCAACAAAGATAAATTCGCCTATCTCGGCGTCAGCATGGGCTCGGCGGAAGGAGTGATTTACAGCACGTTGCAGCAAGACAGGCTAAAAACAGTCGTCCTTTTGGATGGCGGCTACTTTCTTTACAATCCACCCAAGGGCGGCGACCAACTTGATTTTGCGCCGCGACTCAAAAAGCCCGTTCTAATGGTGAATGGGCGCTACGACTACGCTTTTTCCCTCGAGAAATCCCAATTACCGTTGTTTGAAGCGCTGGGCACTAAGGCGCCGGAAAAACAGCACGTCATATTTGATACTCCACATGACGTCACAGAACGGCGGCCGGAACTGATTCAGACCGTCACCGCCTGGCTGGATAAATATCTCGGCCGAATCGAGTAGCGCGAAAACCGTATTCGACTCGGCGTATTCGCGGCGAGTCAAGCCTTATTGCAATTCCTTCCGAGAGCGTTCGGGAAATTCCCATTTGACTGAGCCCAGCGCAGCAAAAATAAATGGTCGAGGCGAAAGGATTTGCCTGCCCTGAGCCTGCCGAAGGAAACCTTCGACTTTCTGGTCCCGAACCAGATGCCGCAATTAGCTGGTCTCAATTGATCCCTGTTGAAGCACTTGCGGCCCGCGCGTTGAAATCTGTTGATCTTTGTTGAAGTTGGAGGTTTTCTCAGCTGCAAAATTATCTACAGCGGTCGAAAAGCTTCCGGGTCCCGGCGCGTGGATAGCCGCCGGAATCCATCCCAATTGGCGCGAATACCAGCGGGCAAACCTTAAGGTATGCGGAACCTTCGGGAAGCACTTTTGTGAGGTTCTAGGTTTCGTTGCAGTCACACTCCAACAGTATTGGGGAGAATCAAATTCATCAACTGGGATCGCAACTCGATTCTACTCCGCGGTACTCAGGGTACGTAGTTGCGACTCGAGTGCTGCGCAGTATTCACGTTCGACGTCGAGCTGCGCTTGAAGTTTCTTCACTAATGAGCCGAGGTGGCGAATCTCAGTACGAAGCTTCGCAACTTCCGCAGAGCTTCCGCCTGGGCCAGGTGCGGTGGCAGGTACACTGGTGCGCGGGGCGAGAGGAGATGCAGAGGGGCCGGAAACTTTTGCGGTGGACGGGAACGCGAAAGACGCGATGGACACGGAAGCGTTGGTCCTGCGGTTTGAAACGCCGTGCGGAATCGTCTGCCTGGACGTGGCCATGAAATACAATTTACACCGAACCAGCGAACCGGCAATTGTCATTGCCTCTTGAGTAGTTCGATTGCGGCTTTGCCGCTACCGCGGCACAATCACCGACTTCTCTTTCGGTATCGCGTCCAGCGTTGCTTTGTCGAGACGCAAATGACTCGCAACCAACTGCTGCGGCGTATGAGCCAGCCACTCATTCAGTGAAATTTCCTGAAACGTATTGGTCTTAAACATTTCCAGAAATGTTAGATCAGTCGTCCCGGTATTCTCCACGTAATGAGGCAGCGTTTGCTGTACATATCCGACGTCCCCGGCTTGAAAATCCATCGTCCGCGCTTTTCCCGCCGTCGCAAAAATAGTCATCCTGCCTTTTCCGCCGATGTAGTACTGCCATTCATCCGCGTTCGGATGCCAATGCAGTTCGCGTAATCCTCCGGGATGCACAGTGACCAGCGCGGCGGCGATTGTCCTCGATACTGTAAACGTGGATGAATCTGCGATGCGCACTTCGCCGCCCTTTGTGCGTTTTGTTGGGGGCTGGTCCAGCAGGCGAAAGTCGAAACGCTCTCGCGTCATGTTGGCAGCCCCACCGATCGCCTTGATGTCATCTTCAAGGGGGCCCGGTGTTTCACCTTGAAAAATATAGAGTTGTTGGTCCGGAATATTCTTAAATGCTCCCACCGGCACATTCATGTTTTTCGCTAGAACATCGCGCGGCGTGCGTGAGGCCCAATCCGTGAGTTGAACAGTTTCATATTCGGAAAAGGTGCCGTCGTCGAAGACGAGCAAGAATTCGCAGCCGTCCGGCCCGAGTCCCTGGA
>Ga0210410_10006240_pt1 | contig 10378 bp, 8 predicted proteins | sample IncBWC4MmetaG_FD_161058 | JGI IMG/M metagenome (GOLD analysis project Ga0210410, IMG submission 161058) | Forest soil microbial communities from Barre Woods Harvard Forest LTER site, Petersham, Massachusetts, United States - Inc-BW-C-4-M | ecosystem: Environmental > Terrestrial > Soil >... | reverse complement strand
CTGGGCGATCCGAACGATGGCCTGCATCCGGGCGGTTCCCGTTCTCGGAGCGCGCCGCCACCACATCGCGGTGGAAGTCGCCAGGCCGGCCGCTGGCCGCCACTGCAGGCCGTCCGTGATTCACCGAAGCCCACTGCGAGCGATCCTCTCGCGCTGCGTGTTCGTGCTCCATCTGCTCTCGCCTGGGCTCGAAGTGATGCTCGTGCTCCGCAACCCTCTCGCGTTCGCTTTCACGTACCTGAATTCCGTGCGGCCCACCGTTGAAGCTGACGCGATTCTCGTTATTCACCACCACTGTACGATTGTAGTAGTTGTGAATCACCGTGACATTGACGTTGGTCACCGAGCGATTGTAGACAAATTCCCGGCCGCGCCATTCGCCGCCCCAGAAGCCCACTCCGGTGTAGCCGTAGCCGTAGTTAATTCCGCCGTAGAAGCCGACGTGCGGCCCCCAATAACCGCGATGGAAAACGTAGACCCCGTCCGCGAAACCCCAATAGCCTGGCGTCCAAAGCAAACCGGGTTCCGGCGCCATCACCCACGTTCCAGGTACCCAGTAATAATCGTCGTCACCGTAAGCCCAATATCCGGGCGTCCAGATATATCCAGGGGCGGGGCAGATCGGCTGCGCGTACACCGGCAGCACGGGAGGGCCGACACGGACCGAGACGCCTACCGCGATTTGTGCATTCGATACCGCGGGCATACCCATAACTATGGCGGTGAACAGCATCAGTCCAAGGATTCTCACAATTCGCATTCTCGTCACCTTTCAGGTGCAGCGTTATGTCTGTTCAGCGTTGCTAAAGGGCGCGAAAACCAGCCCACTCTGTCTTGCCTGTATAAACACCTTTTTAGCAGGAAAGTTGCATGACCGGGAAACGACGGAGCGGTGCTGGAGCGTATACGTAACAGCGAAAAATGCGCGAGTGCCCGGGAATGTGCCGGCGGAACTCGCAGTATGACTGCGGAGACCGTATACTGGGGCGTTTGCGGCGCGTCGCCAAAGCAAGCTTTCGCTTGAGCGCCGACTAGCTTCTGCTGAGGATTGCGAGTGGCTGCTTCCACCCTGAAAACGAACGTCAACACGAAGTCGCCCGAATTTGAGAAGAATACCCGCCGCATCATCGATTTGCTCACGCAAATCAAGAATCAGGAAGAACAAATCCGCCAAGGTGGCGGCGCCAAAGCCATTGAGTCCCAGCACAAGAAGGGGCGGCTTACCGCACGCGAGCGTATTGCGAAGTTGATCGATCCGGGCGCGCCATTTTTTGAGTTGGGGATTTTCGCGGCGCATGAGATGTACGAAGAGTGGGGTGGCGCGCCTTCCGCGGGAACGGTCACGGGTATCGGCCGCGTTTCTGGGCGTACGTTCATGATCATCGCCAACGATGCGACCGTGAAGGCCGGCGCATTTTTCCCCATGACCGCGAAGAAAGTGATTCGCGCGCAAAATATCGCGATCGACAATCACATACCCACGATTTATCTCGTCGATTCGGCCGGTATTTTTCTTCCTTTGCAGGAAGATGTGTTCCCCGATACCGACGACTTTGGCCGCGTCTTCCGCAATAACGCAGTAATGAGCGCAATGGGTATCCCGCAACTAGCCGCCATCATGGGCATGTGCGTGGCTGGCGGAGCGTATCTGCCGGTGATGTGCGATCACGTTCTGATGACCGAGGGGTCCGGCTTGTTTCTCGCCGGCCCGGCCCTGGTGCAGGCGGCCATCGGGCAGAAAACATCGGCGGAAGATTTGGGCGGCGCCAAAATGCACGCGCAGATCAGCGGCACCGTGGATTTTCGCGAGCCGGATGATGATGCTTGCATTGCACGAATTCGCGCGCTTGCCGACAAAATGGGCGCTAGCGGCGCCGCGCCGTTCAGCCACACTGCTCCCCGGGAGCCGCTGTATTCCGCGGAAGAGATTTATGGCATTTTTTCCGGCGATCCCGCGAAGCAATACGATATGCGCGAAATCATCGCGCGCATCGTCGACGCCAGCGAGTTCGAGGAATACCGGGAGGGTTACGGCGAGACCGTGCTCTGCGGCTACGCGCGCATCGGCGGCTGGGCCGTGGGCATCGTGGCCAACCAGAAAAAGCATGTGCAAACGCTGGCGCGCGGCTCCGACCAGAAGCGCATCGAATTTGGCGGCGTGATTTATACCGAGGCCGCGGAAAAGGCGGCGCGTTTTATTTTGGACTGCAATCAGAATCGCGTTCCGCTGATTTTCCTGCACGACGTAAACGGCTTCATGGTCGGCAAGGATGCGGAGTGGAGCGGCATCATCCGCGCCGGCGCGAAAATGGTGAACGCCGTGGCGAACTCTGTCGTACCGAAGATTACGGTTATTTGCGGCGGGAGCTTCGGCGCCGGACACTATGCGATGTGCGGCAAGGCTTATGACCCGCGCTTTATTTTTGCGTGGCCGACTGCACGCTACGCGGTAATGAGCGGCGATGCCGCAGCGGGCACGCTAGTCGAAATCAAGCTGAAGCAACTCGAGCGCGAAGGCAAAAAAGTAGACGAGAAAGCTAAAAAGGACTTGTACGAATCCGTGCGCGCCACCTACGAACAGCAAACCGATCCGCGCTACGCGGCCGCTCGCCTGTGGGTGGACGCGATCATCGATCCGGCGCATACGCGCGACGCGCTGATTCAGTCGCTCGAAGCCGCAGCGCTAAATCCCGATATCGCTGAATTCAAGACCGGAGTGCTCCAAACTTGATTAGAAAGCGGGGCTTCATTCTATTTTTGGCGGGCATACCCGCGTGGATCTACTGGCTGGGAGAATTTGTAAGGGCGAAGCGATCTCCTTTCGGCTCTGAGTTTGGTTCGGCTGAATATCCAATCCCTACTTACCTGCGCGTAATCGGACTTTTTGCGGCGGTATCCACGCTAGTAGGCCTGTCGTTGATTGCCTTCGATCTGGTCGAATGGCTCAGAAGAAAGCGAAACGATGTCATCCATTAAAGTCATCGAGTGTCCGAGGGACGCATGGCAGGGATTACCCGACTTTATTCCCACCGAAACAAAGGCTGAATACCTCAAAGAGTTGGTCGTTGCTGGATTCAGGCACATTGATGCCGTGAGCTTTGTCTCGCCGAAACATGTCAAGCAGATGGCGGACAGCGAAGAAGTAATGGACAAGTTCAACTCGTCGTTCCCTGCTGGCGCCGAGCGGCCAGAGATTATCGGCATCGTCGTAAACGAAAAAGGACTTGAGCGAGCGCTGGCTACTCCTGGCGTTACCACGATCGGCTATCCCTACTCGATCTCAGCCTATTTTCGGCGAGCCAACGCCAATATGACTCGCGAGGAATCGCGGGCGCTCGTCGAAACACTCAAGAAGGCCACTGCTGCCGCAAATCGCGGCTTGGTCATTTACATCTCCATGGCGTTCGGCAATCCTTATGACGAGCCGTGGGGGCCGGAGATCGTGCAGGACACTCTGGACTGGCTCAAAGACATTCGCGTGCGTACTGTTTCGCTGGCGGATACCGTTGGCACAGCCACGCCGGAAATTGTTGGCGATCTATTTCGCCAGGTGAAAGATCACGTTGCGGGAATCGAACTCGGCGTTCATCTGCACAGCCGGCCGGAGAACGCGGAAGAGAAAATTCTTGCCGCGTATGAGGCGGGCTGCCGTCGCTTTGACAGCGCGTTAACAGGACTTGGCGGCTGCCCGTTCGCGGGAGACAATCTGGTGGGGAACATTGCCACCGAGCAAGTGCTCGCAGCGCTGGGCAAGGCTGGCGCTGAAACCGGCATCGAAACCGCCCGGCTTGCGAAAGTGTTGGCAATAACGAACGAAATTCGAGTTAAATACGCGCACGCAGCAGTTCCAAATTAGCGAGGTTCCTTCATGTATTCAACGCTTCTGCTCGAATTCAGCGGAGAAATCGCAAAAATTACGCTGAACCGTCCCGACAAGCGCAACGCGATCAACAATCAAATGATTGCGGAATTGCAGACGGCGCTGGACACCATCGAGAAGAGCCACTCGCGCGTGGTGATTGTCACGGGCGCGGGCAAGGCCTTTTGTGCTGGCATGGATCTGGAGATGCTTGCGGCGATCACGAAACAATCTCCCGCCGAGAATCAAGAAGACGCCCGTCGCATCGCCAAGATGCTGCGGCGCATCTGGAGTTTTCCGCGACCCATGATCGCGGCTGTGAACGGCGCGGCGTATGCCGGCGGCTGCGGGATTGCCACGCTCTGCGACTTTACGTTGGCAGCACCCGATGCGAAGTTCGGTTACACCGAGGTGAAAATCGGATTTTTGCCTGCTATCGTTTCTGTTTTTCTCACTCGGCAAATTGGAGATAAGCGCTCGCGCGACCTGCTGTTGACCGGACGCATCATCGACGCGGCGGAAGCGAAGGAATTCGGCATGGTCACGGCCGTCGTCCCAGCCGAGCAACTCATGGAACGCACCATGGCGCTTGCCGACGACCTCATCGCGGCCAGCCCGAGTAGCCTGACGCGCGCGAAGCACCTTTTGACTTCTGCCGCGGCCGCCGGTGTGGATCACGATCTGGAGCGCGCGATTCTGGAAAATGCGCGTATCCGGTGCACGCCAGACTTTAAAGAAGGCCTGGCTTCCTTCCTGGAAAAACGCAAGCCGGTTTGGCACGGCAAACACGAATAGCGACATCATGCAAACAAACGAGCATCACGAAACGACGGTACGAGTGCGTTACGCGGAGACGGACCAAATGGGCGTGGTTTATCACGCTAACTACTTCATCTGGTTTGAAGTTGGCCGCGTGGAGTTGATGCGCTCGCTGGGCATCGAATACAAGCGCATGGAAATTGAGGATGACTGTCACATCGTCGTGGTCGACGTCCATTGCCGCTATCACGCTTCAGCGCGGTATGACGAAGTACTTCGCGTGCGCACGCGCATCACGGAGTCGCGAAATCGCAGCATTCGCTTCTCCTACGAAATCCTTCGAGACACTGACCAAACGCTGCTCGCGGCAGGCGAAACGCTGCACGTAATTTGCGGCAGCAACGGAAAGCCCAAGCTTCTGCCGGAAAAATATCGCGCCATTCTTGGGACCTCGCCGGTATCAAGCCCGCTCCGGAGCCATTCGTGACGATTGCCTTGAATGGGAACGAACTCACTTTCGACAACTTGTATGCGGTAGCGTTGCGCGGCGAGAAAGTGGCACTCGCGGCGGAGTCGATTGAACGCATGAAGGCGTCGCGCGCCGTGGTCGATCGCGTCGTGGCCTCAGGTGCAACGGCCTACGGAATCAACACAGGATTCGGCAAGCTCGCCTCCGTGCGCATTTCAAGCGAGCAGGTGCGGCAGCTCCAGGTGAATTTGGTGCGCTCCCACGCTTCCGGCGTCGGTCTGCCGCTGAGCGAGCCGGAAACGCGGGCGATGATCTTGCTGCGCGCAAACGCACTGGCGAAAGGGCTGAGCGGCATCCGTCCAATAGTCGTGGAGACGCTTTGCGCGATGCTCAACGCCGGAGTGCATCCGGTAATTCCCGCACAAGGTTCCGTCGGCGCATCGGGAGACCTGGCGCCGCTGGCACATCTCGCTCTCGTGGTGATCGGCGAAGGCCGCGCCGTCTACCGGGGTGAAACGCTCGATGGCTCCGAGGCCATGCGGCGAGCGGGCGTCACGCCCATCGCCCTGGAAGCCAAAGAAGGGTTGTCGCTGCTCAACGGTACGCAAGGGATGCTTGCGCTGCTGAGCCTCGCTCTCCGCGATGCGGACGTGCTGGTGGACACAGCCGACGTAGCGGCCGCGTTGTCACTGGACGCGTTACGTGGTAGTCCTGGCGCGTTTGATGCGCGCATCATGCACGCACGGCCATACACCGGCGCGGCCATGACCGCGCGCAACCTGGCACACCTGAATGAAGGGAGCCAAATCCGGGAGTCGCACCGCTCGGAAGACAAAGACACGCGGGTGCAGGATGCTTATAGCCTGCGCTGCACCCCACAAGTGCATGGCGCGGTGCGCGATTCCCTGGCGCAAGCGCGCGAGATGGCTGCGGTCGAGCTGAACAGCGCCACGGACAATCCGCTTGTGTTCGTCGGCGACGGCAGCGGCGACATCATCAGCGGGGGCAATTTTCACGGCCAGCCTCTGGCGATGGCGGCCGATCAAGTCGCAATCGCGATCGCCACGCTCGGTGGCATTTCCGAGCGGCGCGTCGAGCAGATGACCAATCCGTTGACCAGCATGCTGCCCGCATTCTTGACGCCCGAGCCCGGAATCAATTCCGGCTTCATGATCGCGCAGGTAACCGCGGCAGCGCTCACGAGCGAAAATAAAGCGCTCGCCGTCCCGCATTCCGTGGATTCGATTTCGACCTCCGGCAATCAGGAGGATTACGTCTCCATGGGCATGAGCGGCGCCCGCCGCCTAGCGCCCATGCTCCAGAATCTGCGCCACATCGTAGCCATCGAGCTGCTCTGCGCCTGCCAGGGGATAGACCTGCTGGCGCCATTGCAAACGGGCCCGTTAGCGAAGAAAGCCTACGAAGCGGTGCGCGCAAAGTCGGCAAAGGTTACGCAGGACCGGCCCCTCGCACCCGAGATTGAAACCGTTTCCGCACTAGTCGCCGTCGGCACGTTTTCCGCGATACTTCATTAGCGGGTTAGGTCCCCCCCCTCCCCCTCCCCCCATGGTTTGTTGGATCTGCACATTCTAAAGGACTTGGCAGTAATTTGGCCCGGATCTGCAGATTGCAAAGGACTTAAAGTTCGTGGAAGGGGTTGGCTGCAAATAAAATGGGCGGCCTTATGGCCGCCCACGGTTATATACACAAGTAAGTGTAGCAGCTGATTAACAATTGTCAATCGAATTCTTCGACATTCTAGAGAGCAGCCGAAAAACTAGGCAAGAGCTTCACGAAGGAACGACAGCATTCGATAGCCGGCGATGTGGCTGAAGGGGGGCAGCTCGAGAGAATAATGGCCACAATGCAAAGCGAGCGTGCGTGGATGTGGAGTGTGACGCCGAAGCGCTTCAAGCATCTGCTCCGTCAAAGCCGGCAAGAACGTGGGATCGTATTTGCCGTACACCATAAAAGCATTCTTGCCCGCCCCCATCCCGCGCTCGACATACGGCATGGGGCTGACCGGCGCCCAATATTCCCGCAACTCGTCGACGGTGACATGCTCACGCAGACTCTCCCAAACATGCGCGGTAGTCATTCCCTGGCTGACAACATCAGCAAAATAGGTCGACACGTGAAAAAATCCGCCGGCCCGCACAGCGGGATCGTGTACCAGAGTGATGTAGCCCACAGACGAGCCGATGCTGGTCCCGAGAATGCCCAGCCGCGAAAATCCCTGCTGCTCCAACCATCGCAAGCATCGCCGCGCATCTTGCACGGCTTGGCGATTGGCCTGCAACGTAAGCCCAATGTTGGGGCCAACGAGTTGGTCGGCGCGTTCGTGACCCCGCACCATCCGCCGGTCGTGATACGGCAAGCTCATCTTCAGCGCGCTAATTCCAATCCGCTGCAGCCATTCACCCAACCCGCGCTGCCCGTGCCACTTAGCGTTCCAGTTGGGCAGGATAAGCACTGCCGGCCCTCGCGTTCGTGCCGGAAAGAATTGCGCGTGAACGGTGTTGTTCTCCGGCCAGGGGGACTCAATCGAGCTCGTGAACGTCAGAACGTTTTCGGCATCAAGCCGGTAATCGCTCGCAGGCGTAGCGCTGTACCAGTCTGCGCTGTTCTCAAGAACGCCATGCGCGTACGAGCGCACAAATCCGGCGGGGTCCGGGTGCTCGGCAGGCCCCCCGATGTACTCCAAACCCCATGCAAACGGGCGCACCAGGCGGTTGTCATCCGTTTTCCAGCGGCGCTGCTCATAACGGAGGATGCGGCGTGCAAACCAGTTGGTTGAACTCACACCTACATTTTACCTTTGGGACGGTGGAAGAGAAAACTGGAACCGTAATATTTCGCAAAACACACTCTGGAGACCAATGGATCAAAAGCATGAGAGCAGAGACGCCACAAGAGCATAGGAAAGCGTTAGGCATCGGACACTGAGAGGAAGCGCTTGCGTTGAGCGCGCACAAGGGGTGTGGCACATTGCATGTAGAGGCTCTGAGCGGCCCACACCTTGGTTATCGCCTTCATTTTTGTGCTGGGATTGGTGATTGGCAGCTTCCTGAATGTGTGCATCTTGCGCATTCCGGAAGACCTTTCCATCGTTGCGCCGGGCTCGCGCTGCCCGCGATGCGAGACGCCGATACAGTGGTACGACAATGTCCCGGTTTTGGGTTGGCTTTGGCTAAACGGCAAGTGCCGCACCTGCAGCTTGCCCATCTCGCCGATGTATCCCCTCGTGGAACTCACAACTGGCCTTCTCTTTGTACTCTGCTATCTGGAATTCGGACTCACGCAGGCCGCCGTCAAATGGCTTTTCTTCACGTGCCTGATCATTGTGCTGACGATCACCGACCTGCGCGTGCGCATGCTTCCAGATGTCGTGAATTGGCCCGGTTTCGCGGCTGGTTTGTTCTTCTCGGCGTTTGTACCTCCGAATGATGGCTCCGCCGCCTATTTGTGCACCACTCTGCTCCATCGAATCCCCCCGCGGCCTGTCGAGGGGCTGCTCGACGGTCTTCTCGGTGCAGCGTTTGGCAGCTTTCTTCTCTGGGCTGTGGCGGCAATCTACAAGCGCGTTCGCGGGCGCGAAGGCATGGGCATGGGCGACGTCAAAATGATGGCCATGGTCGGCGCGTTCCTGGGCGTGCGCGGAGCCTTCCTCACGATTCTGTTAGGGACCTTGCTCGGAACAGTGGTGGGTATGACTATCATCGTGATCCTGTACATCGCCGGCTGGCACCGCAAGCTGGCGGAGCGCGCCAGCCGTCGCGGTCTGGGCGCCGTGAATGCTCTGCGCTGGGCGATCGCCACCCAATATCAACTCCCGCTCGGAACCTTTCTCGGCATCGCCGCTTTGCTCGTGGTCTATCTTGATGCCGAGCTAGTTAAGCGCTTTTTTAGCGTAATGACTTGAGGCATCGAAGTGCTTAGCAGGATTAATCAATGATTCTTGCTGCGTTACAATCCGCCAAGCCGCCAAATCTCTGGGCCTATGGGGCCGGCTCGGCCGTTGGATTGCTCGCCTTCGCGATCATAGTGCTCTTCGTAATGCGACGCTATTTCCGGAACGCCAGAAACGCGCACAAAGAAGAATCCCCGCAGACACCCAGCACGCAAAACCCGTCGGCCTTTATGGCCGCCTCGATGCAAGGCGTCATCCAAAAACTGCGCGATCAGGAAAAGGAGTTGGAACGGCTGCATCGCATCGAGAAAGAGCGCGCGGCGCACAGTGAGCGCCTGAGCGAAGAAGTGACGCGCAACATGCCCGCCGGCCTCCTGGTCGTCAATGCCACCGGAATAATCTCCAGCGCCAATCCCGCCGCCGAGCAGACGCTGGGCATTCGCGGATTGGGCTTCCGCCGCTACAGTGAGGCCCTCGGCGAGGCTTCTGAACTGACGCGGTTCGTTGCCGAGTGCCTGGCCGAAGGTAAAATCTTCCGCCGCGAACAAGTCGAGCACACTACCCCTACCGGGGAGCGGCGTCACCTCGGAGTCACCATCTCCCCGATTCGCAAGGGCAACGAGAAGGTCAGCGGTGCAATCTGTCTCCTCAGCGATTTGACCGAACTCGCCGCTCTGCAGCAGCAGATGCAGCTGAAAGAAAATCTTGCCGCTCTCGGCGAGCTTTCCGCCGGCATCGCCCATGAGTTCAAAAATGCGCTGGCGACAATTTCCGGGTACGCGCAGATGATCCGGGCCGAAGAATTGGGCGGAGAGGCCTCCGATTACGCCGACCGTATTCTTGACCAAACGCGCAACATCACCCACGTCGTGACCGAATTCTTAAAGTATGCGCGGCCACTGGACATCGCCACCGAGCCGGTACTGCTGGAAACGGTCGTGCATCGGGTGATTTCCGACGTTACCGAGGCAAAACCGGCTGTGCGCGTCGGCATGGAGGGTGTGTTTGGCAGCGTTCCCGGCGACGAAGGCCTGCTGCGCCAGGCGCTGCTGAACCTGGTGCGCAATGCAGCCGAAGCCTGCGCGGACGCCGCCGCTGGGGGACAAGTACTGCTGAAAGGTGAAGTCGCTCGCACCGACGATGGCGGCTCGCAGCGGATTGTGATCCTCGACAATGGCCCGGGAATCGAGCACGCCGCGCTCAGCAAGCTTTTTCGGCCCTTCTACACCACGAAGGCCGACGGCACCGGCTTAGGCCTAGCCGTAGTGCAGAAAATCATCGTGCAGCACGGCGGCCAGGTGGAGGCGCGCAATCGCCCCGAGGGCGGTGCGGCGTTTATGGTTACGCTACCTCTGTGCGGTGTCGCGCCAGAAGCGGTAGA
>Ga0210410_10006239_pt1 | contig 10379 bp, 6 predicted proteins | sample IncBWC4MmetaG_FD_161058 | JGI IMG/M metagenome (GOLD analysis project Ga0210410, IMG submission 161058) | Forest soil microbial communities from Barre Woods Harvard Forest LTER site, Petersham, Massachusetts, United States - Inc-BW-C-4-M | ecosystem: Environmental > Terrestrial > Soil >... | reverse complement strand
GTGGCCCGCGCGTTCGGGGTGGCATCGCTCGACAAGCCGGTGTTCACCGCGATCTGGACGACCACCCCTTGGACGATACCGGCCAACCAGGCGTTGAACATGCATCCGGAGCACGCCTATTCGCTGGTCGACGTGGGCGATCGTTTCCTGATCCTGGCCGAGGAGCTGGTGGCGGCCTGCTTGAAGCGTTACGGCCTGAACGGGCGCATCGCTGCGACTGCGCGGGGGGCCGATTTCGAAGGCGTCAACTTCGAGCATCCGCTGTCCCAGGTCCATCCCGGCTATCGCCGCCACGCCCCGGTCATGCTGGGCACGTACGTGAGCTGCGAGGACGGCACCGGCATCGTTCACTCGGCACCGGCCTACGGTGTGGAGGATTTCGTTTCGGCCAAGCACTACGGGATGACCGATGAGCAGATCCTGAACCCGGTGCAGACGGACGGCGTGTACGCGGCCGATCTGCCGCTTTTCGGTGGCTTGAAGATCTGGGACGCCAACCCGAAGATCGTCGACCGCCTGCGCGAAAGCGGCAACCTGCTGCACGCCGCGACCATCCAGCACAGCACGATGCATTGCTGGCGCCACAAGACGCCATTGATCTACCGCGCCGCATCGCAGTGGTTCATCCGGATGGACGGAGCCACCAGCGACACGCGCGGCGTGATGCAGACCGAAACGGTGGGCGAGACGTTGCGGCAAACAGCGCTGCGCGCGGTCGAGGCGACCTCCTTCTACCCCGGCTGGGGCAAGGCGCGGCTGTACACGATGATCGCCAACCGCCCTGACTGGTGCATCTCGCGCCAGCGCAACTGGGGCGTTCCGCTGCCTTTCTTCCTGCACAAGGAAACCGCCGAGTTGCATCCACGCACGCTCGAGCTGCTCGAGCGCGCCGCTCAGCTGGTCGAGGGTGGCGGCGTGGAAGCCTGGTCGCGTGCGCGCGCCGAAGATCTGCTGCCACCCGAGGAGGCGCAGCGATACGAGAAGATCAACGACATCCTGGACGTCTGGTTCGACTCCGGTTCCACCCATCGAACCGTGATGCGGGGCTCACACGCCGCGCAGCTCGGATATCCGGCCGACATGTACCTGGAGGGCTCGGACCAGCATCGCGGCTGGTTCCATTCGTCGCTGCTGATCGGCGCGGCGATCGACGGGCGCGCGCCGTATCAATCGCTGCTGACGCACGGCTTCACGGTCGATGCCCAGGGCCGCAAGATGAGCAAGAGCCTGGGCAACGGCATCGATCCGCAGGAGCTCGCCGCGAAAATGGGAGCCGAGATCATCCGGCTGTGGGTCGCGGCGACCGATTACTCCGGCGAGATGTCGATCGGCGACGAGATCCTGAAGCGGGTGGTCGAAGGCTATCGGCGGATCCGCAACACGCTGCGCTTCCTGCTCGCCAACACCGGCGACTTCGACATGGCGGCGCATGCGGTACCGATCGAGCGGATGCTCGAGATCGATCGCTATGCGATCGCCCTGACCGCTCATTTCCAGGCCGAGGCGCTCGCGCACTACGAGCGCTACGAGTTTCACCCGGTCGTGGCCAAGCTGCAGACGTTCTGTTCCGAGGACCTGGGTTCGTTCTACCTGGACATCCTGAAGGACCGGCTGTACACGACCGGCGCAAGCAGCCGGGCGCGCCGCTCGGCTCAGACCGCGCTATGGCATATCGTGAACACCCTGCTGCGGTTGATGGCGCCGTTCCTGTCCTTCACCGCCGAAGAGGCCTTCAAGGTGTTCGTCGGCAATCGCGACGCAACGATCTTCACCGAGGTTTATCACGAGCTGCCGCCGATCAGCGGCCACGAGGCGCTGCTGGCGAAATGGTCGCGCATCCGCGCCTTGCGGGCCGACGTGCTGAAGAACATCGAGGTGATGCGCGAAACCGGCAAGCTGGGCTCCTCGCTCCAGGCCGAGATCGACGTGACCGCGGCCGGTGACCGCCATGCGCTGCTGGCCTCGCTCGGCGACGAGCTGCGCTTCGTGACGATCACCAGCCGCGCGACGCTGCACCACGTCGATCAGGAGTCGCTGCAGAAGATCGAAGTGGTTACCAGCGCGCACGCCAAATGCGAGCGCTGCTGGCACTACCGCGGCGACGTGGGCGTCGATCCGGCGCATCCGACCATTTGCGGGCGTTGTGTCGGCAACCTGTTCGGCGCCGGCGAGGCGCGGGAGTTCGCGTAAATGTTCGTCGGCAGCTTCAGCAACTTGAGCCAGCGCCTGCTGCCCTGGCTGTCGCTCGCGTTTGTCGTCGTGATGGCCGATCAGTTCAGCAAGATCGTGATCGAGAAGGCGTTTCAGCTGGGCGAGGTGCGCCCGGTGACCGCTTATTTCAGCCTGGTGCTGGCGCACAACCGGGGCGCCGCCTTTTCGATGTTCGACGGCGGCGCCGGATGGCAGGCGCACGCGCTGACCGCGGTGGGCATTGCCGCCTGCCTGTTCATCCTGTACCTGCTGGCGCGGCACGGGTCGCAGAGGCTGTTCTGCTGTGCCCTGGCCTTGATTCTGGGCGGTGCTCTGGGCAATGTGGTCGACCGCTTGATGCATGGCCATGTCATCGATTTTCTGCTGTTTCACTATCGGCAGTGGGAATTTCCGGCCTTCAATGTCGCCGACAGCTCGATCACGGTCGGGGCCGCGATGCTGATCGTGGACGAGCTGATGCGAGTTCGGCGGTCGGCCTAGAAATCCATCGACGAACCTCCGTTTTCGGACACCAGGCAGGAGCTGCGCGTGACGATGGATCTGCAGGACCGCAAGATCCTCCTCGGCATCACCGGCGGTGTCGCGGCCTACAAGGCTTGCGAGCTGGCGCGCCGGCTGCAGGACCAAGGCGCTCAGGTGCAGGCCATCCTGACGCATGGGGCACTGCACTTCGTCACGCCGATGCTGTTGCAGGCGTTGACCGGCCGCCCTGCTTACGTCGAGCTGTGGGACGAGCGCCTGGACCAGGCGATGGGGCACATCGTGCTGTCGCGCGACGCCGACGCGCTGCTGGTGGCGCCCGCCACGGCCAACTTCATCGCCAAGCTGGCCCAAGGCCTGTGCGACGACCTGCTGTCCTCGGTTGCAGTGGCGCGCCAGCGCGAGCGCTGCCGCCTGCTGGTCGCCCCTGCGATGAACGTCGAGATGTGGGAGCACCCCGCGACCCGGCGCAACGTCGGCATCATCGAAGCCGACGGCGCCACGATCCTCGGGCCGGCCAGCGGCGACCAGGCTTGCGGCGAAATCGGCGGCGGTCGCCTGCTGGAGCCGCTGGAGATCGTCGAGGACGTGATCGCCGCTTTTCAGGCCAAGCACCTTGCAGGTCGGCGCGTATTGGTCACCGCGGGCCCCACATTCGAGGCGATCGACCCGGTGCGCGGCATCACCAACCGCTCCTCGGGCAAGATGGGCTTTGCGATCGCCCGCGCGGCGCGCGAGGCCGGCGCCGAGGTGACACTGGTCAGCGGTCCGACCTCATTGGAATCACCGCGCGGGGTCGTGCGCGTCGACGTGACCAGCGCACGCGAAATGTACGAGGCCGTGATGGCGAAGGCCTCCAGCGCGCACGTGTTCGTGGGCGTGGCCGCCGTCGCCGACTGGCGGGCCGAGCGCCCCAGCGCGTCCAAGATCAAGAAGTCGGGCTCGTCCGAGCCGGTGACGATGCGTTTCCTACCCAACCCGGACATCCTGGCGGCCGTAGCCGCGCTGCCGTCGCCGCCGTTTTGCGTCGGCTTCGCCGCCGAGAGCGAGCAGCTGGTCGAGCACGCGCGGGCCAAGCTCGTGGCCAAGAAGCTGCCGCTGATCATTGCCAACCAGGTGCAGGATGCGATCGGCGCCGACGACAGCGAGCTGACGTTGATCGACGAGCGCAGCGCACTGACGCTGCCGCGCGCGGGCAAGCTCGAGCAGGCGCGCAGGATCGTCAGCGAGATTGCCGCGCGCCTGACACCTGCAAAGTGAACGTCCTCGACATGCCGCCCTCACCCCCGCCCCCTCTCCCACTGGCGTGGGAGAGGAGAGTTGCGCGAGTTCAACCTCCCCTCTCCCGCTTGCGGGAGAGGGGCCGGGGGTGAGGGTTCCGTATGCAGCTCGATGTGAAGATTCTCGATCCGCGCCTGCATGCGTCGCCGCCCGCTTATGCGACCGTTGGCTCCGCGGGCCTGGACCTGCGCGCCTGCCTCGATGTGCCGCTCGAGCTGGCGCCGGGTGCGGCAGCCTTGGTGCCATCCGGCATTGCGATCCACGTGGCCGACCCGGGTTACGCAGCGATGATCCTGCCGCGCTCGGGGCTGGGGCACCGGCACGGAGTCGTGCTGGGCAACCTGGTCGGCCTGATCGACTCGGACTACCAGGGGCAAATCATGCTGTCGGTATGGAACCGCAGCAACAACACCTATACGATCCAGCCGCTGGAGCGCATCGCGCAATTGGTGGTGGTGGCGGTGGCCCAGGTGAGCCTGAATGTCGTCGAGCACTTCGAGGCAAGCGAGCGTGGGGATAGCGGCTTCGGGAGCACAGGAACCTGAGGGGGGCCAAGCATGATGCAGCACGCCCGGTATCGATCTCACCCGCGCGCGCTGACGCGCGTCGCAAGCTACGTCGCTTTAGGGTTGGCCGCGCTGAGTGGCGTCGCGCCGCTCGTGTTGGCTCAGGACACGCCACCAGCGGGGCAGCAGCCCGCACCGAAGCTGCCGCTGAAGCTGTTCGCTCAACTGGAGCGAACGAGATGGGCCGAGATATCTCCCGACGGCAAGCACTTTGTCTCGATCTCGAACAAGGACGGCCATTACTGCGTCATGATTCACCCCCTGCCGCTGAACTCCGGCAAGACCGTTCTGTACCCACCTTACGATCCACATTTCGAAGTCCGCTGGGCACATTGGGGAAGCGATTCGCGGGTGCTGGTCAGCGAAATCGCGGCCAGCGATCGCGGACTTCAAGGCTCAATCCTCTGGCACCCGAGCGACGAGACGCGCTTGTTCTCGGCGGCCGCCGATGGGTCGGCGTTTATCAATGTGATTCGTCCGCTCAAGGAGGAAGCGACCGGTTCGATGATCTCCCATGAGAACGCCAATGTGGCCGCCTTTATCCAAGACGACGTAATCGATTGGCTGCCGAACGAGCAGGATCAGGTGCTGGTGGCGATCCGAGAGCGTCAGTCGATCGATGAGTATGAGCGTCACGGCGTTTTCACAAAGGACGCGGCGGTCCGCAAGGTCAATGTCGCGAGCGGCGAATACACGTACCTGAAGAGCCCGACGAAGGGCATCGTCACATGGCGCACGGATCAGGCGCACGAGCTGCGATTGGGCTTTGGCAGATCGTTTCGAGGCGAGGTCAACCGCTGGTTCACTTATCGAGACCCGGCTACGGGCGAGTGGCGGGAAAGTTCGAAATCACCCTTGCTCACCGACCACTACGTGTTCCTCGAATTCGATTCCGATCCCCACTATGCCTTCGTTCTCGGACCAACGGAGACAGGCCGCCGTGGCCTCTTGCGATGGGATATGGTCGCGGACAAGCCGAGCGGCACCCTGTACAGCGACCCACAGTCGGAGGTCGAGAGGGTCGTGTACGCGCCCGATCACAGCCGCAAGATCATCGGCGTGGCCGTTGAAGACAGGCTCGTGTATCTGGATCCGTTGTGGAAGCGCAGGATGGAATCCCTGCACGACGCGCTGCCTGGATTGCGTCTGGAAGTCACCAGTGGCACCCGGGATGGGACGCAATTCATCGTCCACGCGTTCTCGGCCACGGAGCCTGGTGTGTACTACCAGTTCGACGCAGAGAAGCACAAGCTCACTGCGATGGACTACGCGCGCTCCGGCCTGGAGCCGGAGCAGATGGCGCCGGTACGCTGGATCGAGTATCAGGCGCAGGACGGGCTGACGATCCATGGCCTCCTGACGCTGCCGCGCGGCCTGCCGGCCAAGAACCTGCCCGCGGTGCTGCTGCCGCATGGCGGTCCGATCGCGCGCGACAGCCTCGTTTTCGACTGGATCGCGCAGTTTCTCGCCAATCGAGGATACGCGGTTCTGCAGCCGAACTTTCGCGGTTCTACGGGTTACGGGATCGCGTTTGTGGATGCCGGAGACCGGCAGTGGGGGCACGCGATGCAGGATGACCTGACCGACGGGGCGCAGTGGTTGACTCACCAGGGAATCGCCGATCCGAAGCGGATGGCGATCGTGGGCGGGTGGTCGTACGGCGGCTACGCCGCGCTGATGGGTACGATAAAGACGCCGGATCTGTTCCGCTGTGCAGTGAGCTTTAACAGCGTCTCCGACCTGATGGCCTGGCTGAACTCGAACACGAGCGGCTTCAAGGACGAAGAGCAAGCCAAGCGGATCGGGGATCCTTCCGCGGACCGGGACATGCTCGAAGCGGTATCACCGATTCGTCAGATCGACAAGATCAAGGTTCCGATTCTGCTGATACATGCGAAGGATGATCTACAAGTGAAATTCGATCAATCTCAACGGATGTACGACGCGCTACAAAAGGCCGGCAAGCCCTCCAAGTTCGTCCCGCTTGAAAGCGGCGAGCACTGGATGCTGAACGAGGCGGCACGCACCCAGTTCCTGACGGCGCTGGAAGAGTTCCTGGCGTCGAATATGCAGCCGTTGCAGACTCAGTAGCGGGCGATACGCTATCGGCGATCGCCACGCTCGCGCCCGCGGCGGCGGACCGCCCGAGTCCGCCGCTCAGACTTCGACAACGTTGGTGGGCAGACCCAACGGCAGTCGCTCTTCCCTGCCATTGGAGCCGAAGTCCGGCCCTTGGCCCAACCCCGGCATCCAGGTGTTGACGTCCGGGAGCGTCTGCCCCTCCGCCTGCGCCAGCGCAACGTCCCGCTCGGCTTCCGCGGGAAGCTGGACTTGCTCCACTGCCGTCGGGTGCGCTCCGTACTTGCGGAAAAATCCGATCGTTTCTTCGGCGACCGCGTCGCGGTCGTTGTCCATCGTCAGGATGTGATAACTGTCGCGATACAGGACCGTGCGCACATCCGCTGCCCTGACATTGCGCGCGACGAACTGCGCGCTGCGCGTGCTTGCCACGTCGTCGTCAATCGCGTGCAGCACCAGCGAGGGTGTCGTCACCCGCGCGATGTCGCGTTGCACGGCAGCGCTCAGGCGATACGCCTGGTGCATGCCGGACAGCGGTAGAAACTCGGCGCCGGCTGCCGAGCTGCCCTCGGTGTGCATCGCCCGCGCGATGCGCTCGCGCAGCCGCTCGTTCTTCAGACCGTAAGGAAACCGCTCGTACAGCTTGGCGCGCCGCCGCAGAGGCGTATGGCAAGCCAGCCGCACCATCTTGCGGTACCACGGCGTGGCCCACCCATCGTGCTCCAGCGTGATCGAGATCAGCGACATCGCTCGCACCAGCTGCGGCCGCTCCATCGCCAGCCGCAGCGCAAGCACGGCGCCGATGCACAGCCCCGCCAGGTAGATCCGCTCGTGGCGCTGGCTCAGGATGTCGAGGGCGCCGCTCGCATAGGCGATCCATTGTTCCCATGTGCCGGTGTCGAACGGATCGACTCGCGTTCCGAAGCCGTAGCCGGGTATCGCCGGGATGTGCACCTCGAACCCGCTGTGCCGCAGGCAGCGCGACAGGTGATGCATCTCGACCGGGCTGCCGGACAGGCCGTGGAGCAGCAAGACCGCCGGCGCCGCCGCGGATCGCTCAACTTGATGGGAGCCTGGTCGGGTTCGATGCGGCGTCGATTGCGTCATCTTGAGGAGCGTACGTCGAGGTTTCGGAGAGTCCAGAAAGCGCTTTTTCTTCTTTGCGGCCGCACCGGCAGATCCGCTCACTCAAGATAAGTACGGCTGCTTCGGATGTCAAAGCCTAATCAAGGTTCGGCCGAAATATTTGCGTTTAGATAAATAGCTCTGCACAGGTCCGGATCGTGACAAGCGGCACGCAGCGCGAGGCTTCGCTGATGCCCGCTTGCGCGATGGCAAGACGCGCATTGCGCGATGGCGTTAAGTCCGCTCCGAAAGCGAGGCGCGAACGCGGCGCTCGCAGAGGGAAGGATCCGAAGAGAAGGGCCGGCTTGAAGCCGCAGTGCGTGCTATCGGGCGCGCGAAGTCGGGCAACCCCTACGCCGTCCTTCGTGGATCGGAAATCGCTGCCTGTTTCCCCTTATGAAATCCCGCAGCCGGGCGTCGAATCTGCGTTCGAGGGCTTGGCATCGCACTCGCCAGGCGCCACGGGCCCGGCCCCGTTTGCCTCGGCAGAGCGCCGAAACAAACGCTTTTCCGGCCGCCGCCACCTCGTGCGTTTCGTCACCATCGCCTGCGGAACCCATTGGAGTCAGCCATGGAACGGTCAGGTGCCCCGCGCGCAGATCCGGCGCGGTCGCGAGCCGCAGCGCAGTTCGCGGCCGTGCTGTGCGCGGCATTTCTCAACATCGCATCGCGCGCGGCCGAGTCGAGCGACGGATCCGACCGCGACCTGACGCAGCTCGACCTGCAGCAGCTGATGAACCTGGACGTCGAGACCGCGTCTCGATTCCCGCAAAAGCGCAGCGAAGCACCGTCGGCCGTGACCGTCATCTCGTCGGCCGACATCAAGGCCTACGGCTACCGCACACTGGCCGACATCCTGAACAGCATCCGCGGCCTGTACGTCCGCTACGACACGCTGTACTCGTACCTCGGCGTCTCCGGCTTCGGCCGCCCTGGCGACTACAACTCGCGCGTGCTGCTGCTGATCGACGGCTATCGTGCCAACGACAGCGTGTACGACACGGCGCCACTGGGCACCGATTTCCTGCTCGACGTCGACCTGATCGATCGGGTCGAATTCGTCCCCGGACCGGGCTCAGCCGTCTACGGCAACAACGCGTTTTTCGGTGTGATCAACGTGATCACCAAGAGCGGGAAGGCGCTGGGCGGCGCCCAGGCCTCGGTCGCGGCGGGCGACTTCGGCACCGGCAAGGCCCGGGCGAGCTACGGCCGGCAGTTCGATTCCGGCGCCGAGCTGCTGCTGTCCGCGACCGGCTACCAGAGCCGCGGCGAGGACCTGCAATTTCCGATTTCCGGCGCCAACCAGAGCGGACCTTCCGGCCTGAACTACGACGAGTACAAGAGCGCGTTCGCCAAGTACTCGTTCGACGGGCTGCGCCTCGAAGCGGCCTACTCCACCCGCAAGAAGGGAGCCGCGGCGGCGAGCTTCGCGACCGGCACGCAGTTCCTGGACCCACGCGCCTACACGGTCGACACGCAGAGCTTCGTCGACGTGCAATACGAGCGCAGCCTGGGAGCCGACCTGGACGTGAGCGTGCGGGCCAACTACGGAAGCTACCCGTACGACGGCAACTTCCCCTACCCGGATCCGGTCAGCGGCCGCGCGATCGAAAACAAGGATGGCGCACGCGCCCAGTGGTGGGGCTCCGAGCTGAAGCTGCGCGCGCACCCGTTCGAAGCCCACAAGATCATCGCCGGGGTCGACTATCGCGACGAGTACCGGCGCGATCAGTTCAACTACGACCAGCAACCGTACGTCCTGTACGTCGACAGCCATCAGCGCGCCAACCGCACCGGCCTTTACGCGCAGGACGAATACACGATCGTGCAGGGACTGATCTTCAACGCAGGGCTGCGTCAAGACATCGCCACGCTGTCCGGCAGCATGACCAGTCCACGCCTGGCGCTGATCTATGGCCCGGACCCGAGCCGCTCGATCAAGCTGCTGTACGGGACGTCGTTTCGAGCTCCCAGCGCCTGGGAGCAATTTGCCAGCCAGGCCAACGTCCAGGAGCCCAATCTGGACCTGAAATCGGAGCGCATCCGCACAGCGGAAATCGTGCTGGAGCAGTTTGTCGGCAGGCAGCTGCGCCTGACGGCCTCCGCCTTCCAGTACCGGATCAGCGATCTGATCGACGAGGTTTCCGATCCAACCACCCAACTGCTGCAGTATCGCAATGTCGGCCGGGTCCAGTCGCGCGGCGCCCAGTTCGAGGCCGAGCAGGCGTGGGACAACGGCGGACGGCTGCGCTTCAGCTACAGCTACCAGCTGGCCGAAGACCTGAATGCGCTGGACGCCGGCGACGACCCCTTGCTGCTCGATTCGCCGCGCCATCTGGCCAAGCTGAACGTCACCAGCCCGATCCCCCTCGCCTCGCTCCAGGCCGGGCTGGAGATCCAGGCGATGAGCCGCCGCCGGACCATCTCCGGCGACGTCGCCGGGCACACGGTGACGAACCTGACGCTGATCGAGCCGGCGCTGGCGCGGTCGTTGAGCGCGTCGTTCAGCCTCTACAACCTGTTCGACACGAAGTACTCCGACCCGGCATCGGCCGCACTGGCCAACCTGGGGCTCGATTCGATTCCGCAGCCGCGGCGCAGCTTCCTGCTGAAGCTGACCTACTCGTTCTGACAGGC
>Ga0210410_10006238_pt1 | contig 10379 bp, 6 predicted proteins | sample IncBWC4MmetaG_FD_161058 | JGI IMG/M metagenome (GOLD analysis project Ga0210410, IMG submission 161058) | Forest soil microbial communities from Barre Woods Harvard Forest LTER site, Petersham, Massachusetts, United States - Inc-BW-C-4-M | ecosystem: Environmental > Terrestrial > Soil >... | reverse complement strand
CAACCACCCTGGTCCCGCGGCGAGTTTGATTACAACGGCGACTACACGTCTATTCCCAGCAACGCCGATTCCAGCACGGGCCGTGCCCAGTTCTTGCTGCTTCCAAGTGCCAACAGCATCGCGTGCGGCGCTGGTTGCCCCAATTTCGTGGGTGGGTCGACTCAGATCTTCATCTCCAATATCTCGCTGACGGATAATGGAAAGAACTATTATGGCGGCTACGTCAACGACGATTTCAAAGTAACTCGCAATCTCACCGTTAATCTCGGCCTTCGCTATGACTTCTTCGGGCTGGTTTATGAACACCACGCCAATCAGGCGAACTTCGTTCCGGGCGGGCCTCCAACCGGTAGTCCACTGTACATAATCCCGCAAGGACCGAATGCCAATAATCTCTCGCCAAGCTTCTTGAACCTCCTTGCCACCGACGGCATTACGCTTGATGTGACCAATCTGTATGGCAAGGGACTGGGCAAGTCTCAGACAAACAATTTTGCTCCGCGTCTGGGTGTGGCCTATCAGGTTACGCCTAAGCTTGTCGCACGGGCTGGGTTTGGTATCTTCTACAATGGCTTCGAGAATCGCGGGTTCTCACCGAATATCGGCGAGAACTATCCGTTCCAGTTTAACTTCTCGTTCCCCGAGCCCAATTCGAGTACACCTATTACTTTCCCGGGTTGTGCAACAGCAGGTCCAGGCTTTACCGGAACCTTTGAGACTGGTTTCTCATGTACGCCGCTGAGCCCGCTGTTGGTCAATGCCAGCGGTTTGCAATTGCGCGGTATTCAGTTTGATTACAAAACTCCGTTCTCTATGGGCGGGAATCTCACTCTCCAATATCAATTGAGTCACTCTATGTCGGTACAGGCTGGCTACGTCACTTCGCTGGCGCGTCACCTGGAAGTCTTTCCGGGAAGCAACAACGTCACGCAAGTCCTGCCCACCCTTAATCCAGACGGCTCAAGCCTTGATCCGCAAAAATTCGTTCCGTTCAAGGATTTCGGGAGGGGCGCGAGCTACGCAACCACGGAGGGCAACAGCGCGTACCACGGCCTTCAAACCAAATTGGAGAAACAGTTCGCGGGTGGCCTGAATTTTCTGGCTACGTACACATGGTCCAAGACGAGGACTGACGCGGGTGACCTGCTCAACGGTGGAAGCCTGCAAGGTTACCGTGCACCGAGCGTGCCGGGCTTCGGTATCCAAAGTGATTACAAGCTAGCGGCCTTCGACATCCGCAATGTGTTCCATTTCAGCGGAGGGTATGAACTGCCCTTCGGTAAGGGAAAGCACTTTTTCTCCGATGCCGGCAATGCCGCAAATAGAATAATTGGAGGTTGGAGTTTCATTTGGAGCTCTACTCTCCAGGGCGGACAGCCGATTGATATTCCGTGCCCGACGGGAACGACCTCGGGAACGGGATGCTATGCCCTCTTCACCGGTCAGAGCGTCAAGACCGGAGTGCACACAGACTCTCAAGGAAAATTGAGCTGGCTGGGCAATCCGGCGGCGTTCACTCAGCCGTGCGTTCTTGGAATCGGCGGAGCACCTATAGCAAACGATCCGGCCAATTGCGTTCCTCTGACAGGATTCGGCGCATTGGGCGGCATCACTCAAGTGGCCGGGCCTGGTTTCCACCGGTTGGACTTCTCGATCTTCAAGAATATCGAGCTCACGGAGCGCTTCAAGCTGCAGTTCCGAACCGAGATCTTCAACGTTTTCAACCATCCAAACTTCAACGCTCCGGGATTCGGCGGCAACGGTGTTGTCGCAATCTCCAACTCGTTGAATTTCACCAACTCTAACTTCGGTGAGATTGGCTCTACCCGCGATGCTCCTTACGACCCGCGGCAAATCCAGTTCGCTCTGAAGCTGTATTACTAAGTTCAGGCAGCATTTCCCAAAGGCGTTCCGGCGCGGGCCGGAACGCCTTTTTGTTTTGCTTTCGAAGTCACCGACTAAGTCGCAGTGCTAAAATTTAACAATCGTGACACCTAGACTCACGTTGTTCTGTCTCGCGCTTCTATCTCTTGGTTTCTGCGCGCACGGGCAGAAGACCACCCCAAACGCTACGGAGCGCCTCGACCGCCAGTTCCAAGCTGCGGTGGCTCAATACGAATCCGGGCGCCTGCCAGAGGCTGCGTCGGCTCTCGAAGCGCTTCTTCGAGAGGTCCCCGAAAGTTTCGAGGTGCACGAGTTGCTGGGCTTGGTGTACTCGGCCCAGTCTCAGCACGTCGAAGCCTCGACGCACCTGGAAAAAGCGGTGCGCTTGAAGCCGGGCTCCGCCAGCGCGCGAATGAATCTCGCGATTAACCTCGTACAGCTCGGGAAATTGCAACCCGCGGAAGCGGAGTTCAAGAAAGCCCTCGAGCTCGAGCCGCAGAACTACGATGCCAATCACAATCTGGGCGAACTCTATGTTCGCGCGGGAAAAGTTCCCGCTGCCATGCCGTACCTCGAGCAAGCCCAGCGCATCAATCCCGCCGCCTACGACAACGGCTACGACCTCGCCTTGGCCTACATCGTCACGAATCGCCTGGCGGGCGCCCGCCAGCTTCTCCTCAATCTGCTGAAGCAAAAAGATTCCGCCGAGCTGCACAACCTGCTCGCCGAAGTGGAAGAGAAGGACGGCAAATTCGTCTCCGCCGCTAATCAATACGAGCTCGCCGCGCACCTCGATCCCAGCGAAGGCAATCTCTTCGATTGGGGCAGCGAGCTGCTCCTGCACCGCACGCTCGACCCGGCGATCACCGTTTTCGAAAAAGCCGCCGAGCGCTATCCCAATTCGCCTCGCATCGCCATCGGCTTGGGCATCGCGTACTACTCGCGAGGCAACTATGACAATGCCGTGAAGTCTCTGCTACACGCCGCCGACCTCACCCCCGCTGACCCGCGCGTCTACCCTTTCCTTTCTCGGGCATACGACAGTTCACCCAGCCAAGCCGACGACGTCATCTCGCGCTTTCGCCGCTTCGCGGAGCAGCAGCCCAACGATGGCCGCGCGCAGTATTACTACGCCATGAGCCTCTGGAAAGGGAAGCGCGCGCAGGATTCGAGTCTCGACCTCGCGCAGATCGGCGCACTGCTGAAAAAAGCTATTGCCCTGGACCCGTCCCTCGTCGAAGCGCACCTGCAATTGGGCAATCTCCAGTCCGACCAGCAGAGATACGCCGAAGCAATCCCCGAATACCAGCGTGCGCTCGAATTGGATTCCGACTTGGCCGACGCGCACTATCGCTTGGGTCAGGCCTATGTGCACACCGGCGAAAAGGACAAAGCCCAGGCACAGCTTGAGGTCTATCAAAAATTGCGCGAGCAGCACCTCGCCGACTTAGACAAGCAGCGTGCCGAAGTCCGCCAGTTCGTTTATGCCGCAAAAGACGCCCAGCCAGGGCGGCAGTAGTCCGTATGTGGCTGCAAAGTCTTGACTTCACCATCCCCGCATCGTACTTTTACGCTCACGCGGCTTTCTAAATGAGTTCCCACTTTTCAGCGACTAACCAGGAGCTTGCTCTCCAACTTGCCTGGACGCGGCGGGAGTTCTTGCGCACTGGCGCGGCCATGGCTCTTGGGAGCACGCTGCTGCGCAACCCAGTCGCTCTCGCTGGCATTCCTACCAAGAAGAGAAAGGTTGTCGTCATCACCTTTGGCGGCGGCGCGCGTGATCAGGAGACGTTTGCGCCCGAGGGGCAAGAAAATATCCCGCACCTGATGCGCGAACTCATTCCGCAATCCACTTTTTTCACCCAGGTAGTCAACCGCGGAATCCTGGGCCATTACGTGGCCACCGCGAGTCTAGCGACCGGCGTCTACGAGACCATCAACAATTTCGCTTCGCTTCCCCCCGAGCACCCTACGGTTTTCGAGTACTTCCGCAAAGACCTGAGGCGGCCTTCCACGGACGCCTGGGTAGTCGCGCCCAGCAACGGCTTTAACCGCATCGGAGAAAGCAACAATCGCGCCTACGGCCCGGGCTTGGGCGCCAGCGTCATTCTCCCCAAGCATCTGTTGACCGCGGCCATGTCCGGCCGCCCCACAGATTACGAGCACCTGCTGCGGGACAATTACGAAACTCCCCTGTACGCGCCGGACCTCGGCGGCAACGAATTTCAGTTGCAGCAACTGCAGATGATGCTCAAGCTTTCGGTCGACGACTTCAAAGCTCATGCGCTGACGCTATCCAGCCCCGACGAGCTCTCCGTCTACATCGCGCGCCGCCTGATGCATCAGCTCGCCCCCAGCCTTCTCTGGATCACCATGCACGATATCGATATCGCGCACGCCGGCGCGTACTCCCTCTACATTGACGGCATTCGCCGCACCGACCGGCTTTGCGCCGAGATGTGGAAGGCCATTCAAAGCGAGCCTGAATACGCCGGCAACACCACGCTCTTCATTCTGCCCGATTTTGGCCGCGACTCCGACGACGACTCCGGCGGCAACGGCTTCCAGCACCATCGCACTGGTGATGCTCTCTCTCGCACCACGTGGATGATGGCGCTCGGCCCCGGCATCCGCGAAGGCGTGGTTTACGATCGTCCGATGCAATCTACCGATTTGGTTCCGACGCTCGGCTCCGTGCTTGGCTTCTCCCCATCGCTCGCGCAGGGCAAACCCATAGCGGAGCTTTTGTAAACCCCATGTTGCCGCGTGACCTCAGACCGGAACAATTCAGCGGCTATCCGCCGGAAGCAAGGAAGCTCGTTACGAGTTACATCGCCGGGCTCCAGCGATTGCCACTCAGCTTTCTGCCCAGCCTGCTGCGCGAGAGCATCGAGTACGACTACAAGTTCCCGGTTGAGCGCAAAGCGCTGGAAAGGGAACTGGTCAAGCTGAATTCTTTGTCGGCCGACCAGTTGCAAGAGTGGCTGCAAGGGTTCGCGCAGATCCATCTTTCCGCCGCGCTCGAAAATTTCGACTGGATCAACGCCCCCGCCCAATTCGTCGAGCAGCTTTCTTCCTATCTTTGGACCACGCATCAGCTCGACGCGTTTCGTGCGGCAGCCATGGCATACGCCGACCGCTTGCACGCGGCGGTCCCGCCGGAGCCGCCGTCCGTGCCCCGCCTCGGCATCACTGTGGTCGGCCAAGGCGTTGCCTCCTACGATGAGCCGCTTTTCCGCAAGTTGCGCGCCCATGGCGCGTATTACAGCCACGTGGATCCCGAAAATGGCTGGCGCGTTCTCCTCGAGGCCGTAGCCGCCAGAGCGAAAGCGCATCCTGTTCCGTACGCTCACTGGTACATCGACGGCGGCAAGCAAGCCGAGCACGACGCCGCGTTGACCAGCGTCTCCTACGCCGCCCTGGAACCCGCGCGCGCCGCGCTGCTCGGCAAAATGCGCTCTGAAATTGATCGCCCCGGCATGGGCCCCGAAGCGCTGCGCACGCGCCTCGCGCAGTTGCGCCCCGCCGATCTCGCCTTCAGCAGCGGCGATGACGTTCTCGACCGCTTCCGCATCAAAATGCTCACCGAAGGCTCCGGCACGCAAATCTTCAGCACCACGTTCGCACAATGGACCGCTCGCGAAGCCCTCCGCCGTGCCCAGCCGCTGACTCTCTTAGTGCGTTTCGCACCGCGCCAGCGCCAGAAACCCATGAACGAATTGCTCGCCGCAACCCCGGAGACGACCGAACTCGATCCCGTCGGCTCGCTCGTAGACGCCGACATGGCTGCCTACTACAACTGGCTGAATCAGCAGCGCCTCCCAGGTGCCAACCAGTCCTCCTTCCTGGTCTGGTTCGAAGCTCACACGCAAGCCCTAGTGATCGGGCCAGCAGTTCCTCGTGGGACGTCCTCTACGTCCGCCACAAGCATGAGCCAGCTTCTCTCTACCCTTGTTTAAAAAAATTGTGCTCTCTGCTCGTAACCCACCGACAACATTCCAGTGATGAGGTGACCGTCAAATCAATTCCGCATCTGTGGTCGAATGGTCGGCGTCGGGTATTAGTTTTCGGGAGGTATCGCTGTGAAGTTTGCTGATCGTTTGATCTTGTTACTGGTCGTCGTCATTGCCGCAAGCTGTCCCGCGTTCGCCCAAGGTTTTAACGAGCACAAAACACGGCACATCATCTTCGTCATGACGGATGGCCTGCGCTGGCAGGAAGTATTCACCGGCGCCGAAGCCTCGATCATGAACAAGAAAAACGGCAAAGTCGCGAATGAAGCTGCGCTCAAGAAAACGTATTGGCGCGAAACCCCTGAGGCTCGCCGCGAAGCGCTCATGCCTTTTCTTTGGACCGTGATCGCCAAGCAAGGGCAAGTCTTCGGCAATCGCGATAAAGGCTCAGACGCATTCGTCACCAACGGGCTTTTCTTCTCCTATCCTGGCTACAACGAGACACTCTGTGGTTTTGCCGACCCGCGCATCCACACGAACGACAAAGTTCCCAATCCAAATGTGACTGTCTTGGAATGGTTGAAGAACCGCTCTTCCTTTCAAGGTGAGATCGGTGCGTTCGGGGCTTGGGACGTGATCGCATCCGTGTTCAATCCCGAGCGTTCCAAACTCACCGTCAACGCAGGCTGGGATCCGTTCACCGCGATGGCCCCGACACCCAATCTCGCCATGCTGAATACCTTAAAAGCCGAAACGCCGCGCGTCTGGGACGACGAGCCCTTCGACGCCCTTCCGTTCTACACGGCCATGGAATACCTGAAAGAAAAAAAGCCTCGCATTTTGTATCTCTCCCTGGGAGAAACCGACGATTGGGCTCACGAAGGAAAATACGTCGAGTACCTCGACGCCACGCACCGCGTCGATGGCTACCTGCAAGCTCTTTGGGAGCAGGTGCAATCCATGCCGGAGTATCGCGGCAACACGACGCTCATTTTTTCGCCCGATCACGGCCGCGGAAAAGCTCCCCACAAATGGAAAGATCACGGCCAGAAAATTCCCGATTCCAAATACACCTGGTTGGCGTTTCTCGGCCCCGATACGCCTGCATTGGGAGAGCGATCCAACGTCCAGCCGCTGACGCAGAGTCAAATTGCAGCGACTTTAGCGGCGTTTCTCGGCGAAGATTATGTCGCGGAAGTCCCAAAAGCCGGCAAGCCGATAGGAGATGTTCTGCCGCACTGAGCGTAGACATTCTTCCGCAACCATTTCCCGGCCACCGGGTGCATAGCAATTATTACCGATGAGAGCCGCTAGTCTCCACGGACTTTTCGGGCAGCGCCCAAGCGAACAGATCTCCCCCGCTTGCGACAATTACGTACTGCCGGCCGTCCAGCTGATACGTGATCGGAGAATTTCCCACGTGCCCAATAGCGGAGTGCCAGAGCGTTGCACCGTCGCTGGTGCGCAGGGCTATAACATTACGGACGGAATCGCCAGTGAAGCTTAAACCCGAATCCGTCGTAAGAACTCCCGCCGACGCCCAACCGCCACCCAGATCATGGTTCCAGCGAATTTTCCCAGTTTGATAATCGATCGCGCGCAACACCGCCTTCCCAAAAACCCCGTAATCCGCGCCGGCCCAGCCAACCGTACCGTGCTCTGCCTTGGAAAAATAAATTCCATAGGCGTCCCGGGAGCTAACCACCAGCAGACCCGTCTTGGCATCGAAACTGGGCGAACGATAATTCGTCGCCCCACCCTCATCCGGCGCAACCAAGCGACCCTCCCGCGCAGGGTCCTTTTCGGGATTGTGAATTGGACGCCCGTCCTTATCAACGCCCTTGGACCAGTTCACCGTGGCGAAAGTGCTCGTCAATAGACTCTTGCCGTTCGTACGATCGAGCACGAAGAAATAACCATTGCGCGAAGCTTGCAATAGCATTTTCTTTTGAGAACCCTTAAACGTTCCGTCCACGAGAACGGGAACCTCCACGGCGTCCCAGTCATGGGTGTCATGCGGTGTGGCTTGAAATCCCCAAACGAAATTCCCAGTGTCGGGGTTCAGCGCGACGATGCTGCAGGTCCAAGGATTGTCGCCGGGGCGCGTCTGTGCTGCCAGTACCGGCGTAGGATTTCCCGTACCCACGAACACCAGATTCAGATCCGGGTCGTACGTTCCCGTGATCCACATGTTGCCCCCGGTCGCGCCGCCGCTTGGGTTTCCCGGAGTGCCGGGCTGAGCCGTGCTGTAAAACGTCCATTGCGTCTGACCCGTCTCCGCATCAAGTGATTTCAGCATTCCCGGAAGATTGTCGAAATCTCCAGAAAGTCCTACGAGTACGTGATCGCGCACAATCAGCGGAGCCACGGATGTCCAATATCCCGTTTTTACGTCTGCTAGAACGACGTTCCATCGGACAGTGCCATCTCTCGCGTTAAGGGAGACGAGGTGATCGTCGGGAGTAGTGAGGAACACAGAATCTTTGTACAAGGCGACACCGCGATGGCCGATGTGCAAGCCTTCGTTGGGCGGATACGTATAGTGCCAAACCTGCGCGCCTGTCCGTGCATCAACTGCCCAAACGTGATCGGGTATCGAGACGTACAAAATACCGTTAGCGACAATGGGAGAAGACTTGATTTCGGCTGTCTGGCCGGTTTGAAAGGCCCAGGCGAGTGTTAGTTCGCCGACGTTCGCTGGAGTAATCTGACTCAAATGGCTGTGACGCTGGCCGGAGTAATCGCCGTGATAGAGGGGCCAACTGTCCGGTGTGGGCTTTAAGAGTGTAGCGGGATCGAGCCCCTGAGCAGACACCAGACTGGATAACCCGCAGGCCAGAACTAGCACCACAGCGAGAGGAAAAAGGTTCACGAGCTTCATTCTTGCGCCACCTCGTCAGAGAAGCGTCCGGCAGCAACGCTTCGTAGTTTTATAAGCTAAGCTCTAGCGCAATGTCTGGAGATACGCCAAAATATCGTGCATATCTTCGTCCGTATACTTCCCCAATTGTTCGATGTGCGCTTCGAGCGGATTCATCACCGTGAATTTCACCTGAGCGGCAGGCCAGGACCGATACCATCCAGATGGATCAACCAGTCCAATCGTGAATTCATCGCGGTACGCCAATTTTCCACTCACCGTTTCGCCCGAAGCAAGCGTTACGCTAGCAGTGGGAGTCGCCTTGGTAGGTTCAGCAACGCGTTCGCTCTCCCGGTAGAGCATGCGCTTCAGAAGCTCTAATCCTTGGAGCTTGCCACCAATGCCCGCGAGGTCGCCGCTAGGAGAGTGACACTTGGCGCATCCGCCGGCGCCATTGAAATAACGCATCCCAGCCTCGGCGTTTCCGGTCTGGAGGTCCGCAACATCAACGGTCCGTCGCCGGCCTTCCTTTGCGTTTGCCTTCCGGTCATGGATGAATGCAACCAATGCCGCTAGTTGTTGATCGTCGACATTGCCAAATGCCGGCATTCCCTTGGCAGGCCGCCCATTCCGCACCACGACGCCGATTTTGTCTCCGTGCGCATCTTGCTCAACAAGCGCCGACGCCGTCAGGTCGGGGCCGCTTTCGCCACCTGCGGTGTCGCGTCCGTGGCAGAAGCCACACTGCGAAGCGAACAAAGCTCTACCAGCTTGTATCTGTTCGACTGCGGCGGGGGGTGAAGCAACAGGTTTCGCGGCAGCCGATTCTTGCCCTTCACTGCCCTGTGTGTAACACAGAGCCGCGACGAAGACGAGCAGAGCCAGAGCGAGCCCGTGTTTCCGCCTTACGCGCACACCGTAATCAAGCGAAGAAATCATGTAAGAAGTCCCATAGCTGAATAAGATTATTTTTTCACCCGACACAATACATCGCGCGTTATTTCCTTGTACAGAAGGAACTTACAATTTGCGTCGGCTATTGGACGAACTTTTAAGAATTGCCGTGGGCATCAGGATGGTGCCGGGGGCCAGAATCGAACTGGCTACGCCCGCCTTTTCAGGGCGGCGCTCTACCAGTGAGCTACCCCGGCACGCTTGAGTCTGTTAATTTTAGGGGCGGGCGCAAATTGTGTCAAATAGCGCGCTCAGGTTGAAATTGGTGTCGCCGTGGCTGCGCGAAGGAAAAAGAATTCGGCAACTGTCGCGAACAAACGCGGTTCTCTGGCCACGGGAGATTCTGCCGCATCGCGCCGAACTGCCAGCGTAGATACGCCCCCAAAATTGACTGTGCTCACGATCGGGCACTCCACGCGCACAATCGAAGAGTTTCTTTCGATCCTTGAGGCGCATCGCGTGGAGCGCCTTGTGGATGTGCGCAGCATTCCCAAATCGCGGCACGTTCCACAATTCAATTCCGATATCCTCGCTGCCTCCCTGCGCGAGCAAGGAATTGATTACATGCACTTGAAGAGTCTCGGCGGTCGCCGCCGAGCAAAAAAGGATTCCATCAACTCTGGCTGGCGCAACCAGTCATTTCGCGGTTACGCCGACTACATGGCCACCGACGAATTTCGCAGCGGGCTCGAACGGCTGCTGCAAATCGCGAGCGAAAAGCGTACTGC
>Ga0210410_10006237_pt1 | contig 10380 bp, 10 predicted proteins | sample IncBWC4MmetaG_FD_161058 | JGI IMG/M metagenome (GOLD analysis project Ga0210410, IMG submission 161058) | Forest soil microbial communities from Barre Woods Harvard Forest LTER site, Petersham, Massachusetts, United States - Inc-BW-C-4-M | ecosystem: Environmental > Terrestrial > Soil >... | reverse complement strand
TGCGGCTGCGCCCGATCATCGACGCCAACCAGCGCAGACTCACCCAGCCGCGCACGGTCGCCGGCTGGGAGCTGCCGGCCGGGATCGCCGTCTATCCGGCGATCGCCGTCGTGCACCGCCGCGCCGACCTCTACCCCGAGCCGGACGCGTTCCGCCCCGAGCGCTTCCTCGACGGGCGCACCGAGTCCTACGCCTGGCTGCCGTTCGGCGGCGGCATCCGCCGCTGCATCGGCGCGGCGCTCGCGCAGGCCGAGATGGCCGAGGTGATCCGCACCGTCGTCACGCGCGCGGAGCTGCGGGCGGTGCGCCCCGAGCCCGATCCGGTCGTGATGCGCGGCATCACGCTCGTGCCGCGCCACGGCACGCCGGTCGAGGTCGTGCGGGGCGCCGTCGCGTCCGCCGCGTAGCGGCGCGCCGCTGGTGGCGCAGCGCGGACAACGGCGCCGTGGCGCTTTGGCCGGTGCGCATGAGGCGCCCCGCACGCGGGCGGGGGAGACTTCCGCCGTGGCACCGGACGCCCGTCATGCGCTGTGGCACCCGTTCGCCGACATGGGAGCCGTCGAGGGAGCGCCGTTCGTGCTCGCGCGCGCGCAGGACGTGTGGGTGTGGGACGAGCAGGGCCGCCGTTACCTCGATGCGACGGCGAGCCTGTGGTGCGCGAACGCCGGCCACGGCCGCCCGGAGATCGCCGAGGCCGTCGAGCGCCAGCTGCGCACGCTCGACACCTACTCGATCTTCGGCGACTTCGCGAACCGTCCCGCACTGGAGCTGGCCGACCGGCTCGCCGCGCTCGCGCCGATCCCCGGCTCGCGCGTCTTCCTCGGCTCCGGCGGCGGCGACGCGATCGACACCGCCGCGAAGCTCGCGCGCGCGCACTTCCAGCTCGCCGGCGAGCGCGAGCGCGTCCACCTGATCACACGCGAGCACGGCTACCACGGGACGCATGGCTTCGGCACGAGCGTCGGCGGCATCGCGGCGAACCTCACCGGCTGGGGGCCGCTCGTGCCCGACGTCTCGCGCGTGCAGTACGGCAGCGTCGACGCGCTCGCGGACGAGATCGAGCGGGTCGGGTCGCAGCGCGTGGCGGCCTTCCTCTGCGAGCCGGTGATCGGCGCCGGGGGCGTGCGGCTGCCGCCGGAGGGCTACGTCGAGGGCGTCGCGGAGGTCTGTGCGGCGCACGGCGTGCTGCTCGTCGCCGACTGCGTCGTCAACGCCTTCGGCCGGCTCGGCACGTGGCTGGGGATCGACCGCTGGCCGGGCGTGCGCCCGGACCTGATCACGCTCGCGAAGGGGATCAGCGGCGGCACGCTGCCGGTCGGCGCCGTGATCGTCGCGCCGCACGTCGCCGAGCCGTTCTTCACCAGCGAGCCGGGCGCGCCGGTGCTGCGCCACGGGCCGACGTACGCCGGCCACCCGACCTGCTGCGCGGCGGCGCTCGCGACGCTGGACGTCTACGAGCGCGAGGGGCTGATCGAGCGGGGCCGCGCGCTCGAGCAGCCGCTCGAGCAGGCGCTGCGGCCGCTCGCGTCCCACCCGCTCGTGTCCGAGGTGCGCGCCGGGCTCGGCCTGCTCGGCGCAGTCGAGCTGAGCGAGGAGGCGCGCGCCGCCGACCCCGGTGCGGCGACGCGGCTGATGCTCGCCTGCCGCGAGCAGGGACTGCTCGTGCGGGCGCTCGCGACCGGCGTCGCCGTCTCGCCGCCGCTGACGATCGCGGAGGAGCAGATCGCCGAGATCGGGGCCGGCATCGCCGTCGGGCTCGCCGCGCTCGAACGCACGCCGCTCGGCGGGTGAGCAGAGAGCGTGTCGGCGGCGCCAAGCTGCGCCCGCCGGCGCGCGCCCGCTCCAAGGCGCGCCCGCGATCGCCCGTCCCGGGCGCGTCGATCTGCTGTCATTCGGGGCGTGAGCCACGCGCACGACGACGGCCCGGCGATCTCGTATCTCCTGCTGCGGCGGGGGACGCGCGTGCGCGCGAGCGACGGCAGCGAGGTCGGCCGCGTGCGCCGAGTGCAGGACAACGAGCGCGAGCACATCTTCGACGGAATCGTCGTCGAGACACGCCACGGGCGCCGCTTCGTCGACGCCCCCGAGATCGCGCACATCGCGGAGCGCGCCGTGACGCTCACGATCACGCCCGAGGAGGTCCACGCCCTCCCGGTCCCTCGCTCGCGCGTGCTCGACCGCCTCGACCAGATGACGATCGTCCGCCGCGCGCGGCGCGAGCTGCGCAACCGCTGAGGCGCGCGGCAGGTCGGCCGCTCAGCGCCCGGCGAGCAGGTCGGCGGCGCGGGCGAGCGCGCTCGTGCGGGGGAGGCCGCGCGCCTCGCGGCGGTCGGCGGCGCGGTAGAGACCGTAGACGGCGTGGGCGCCGAGCCAGCGCAGCGGCTCGGGCTCCCAGCGACGCGCCGCGTGGCCGACCCACGGCAGTCGCGTCAGCTCGGTGTCCTCGCCCAGCGCGAGGTCGCGCAGCGTGCGACCGGCGAGGTTCGCCGCGCCGACGCCGTTGCCGACGTAGCCGCCGGCGAAGCCGAGGCCGTTCGCGCGGTCGAGCCGCACTGCGGGCTGCCAGTCGCGCGCGACGCCGAGCACGCCGCACCAGGCGTGGTCGATCGCGGCGCTCGCCGCCGCAGGGAAGAGTCTGTCGAGCGTGCGCCGCAGGCCGGCGATCGTGCGCGCCTGCGTGCGCCCGTCGCGGTCGGTGCGCGAGCCGCAGCGGTAGGGGACGCCGCGCCCGCCGAGCGCGATCCGCCCGTCGGCGGTGCGCTGCGCGTAGACGTAGGCGTGCGCCGCGTCGCCGAGCAGCTCCGCGCCCTCCCAGCCGATCTCCGCCCAGGTCGCGTCCGGCAGCGGCTCGGTCACGACGATCGCCGAGTTGAGCGGCAGCAGGACGCGGCGCTGCCCGCGCAGCGACGGGGTGAAGCCTTCGAGGCAGGAGAGCACGATGGGCGCGCGCAGCGTGCCGTGGTCGGTGACGGCGGCCGCCGTGGCGGCGCCGGCTGCGGGCCGCAGCTCCCGAACCGTCGTGCGCTCGCAGATCCGCACGCCGCGCCGCTCGGCCGCGGCGGCGAGTCCGCGGACGAGCTTCGCCGGCTGGATCCGCACGCCCTGCGGGCTCCACGTCGCGGCGGTCGCGCCGGCGACGCGCACCCGCGCGGCGAGCGCGTCGGCGGCCAGCTCGTCGAGGTCGTGCGTGCCCGTTCCCCATGCGCGCTCGGCTGCGACCGCGGCGCGCAGCCGCGCCGCCTGCGCCGGCCCGCGCGCGACGCGCAGGACGCCGCCGGCGCGCATGTCGGCGTCGATCGCCTCCTCCGCGCACACGGCGAGCACGTCGGCGACGCTGTCGCGCAGCGCGCGCTCGAGCGCGACGACCGCGGCGCGCCCGTGCGTGCGCGCGAGCCGCTCGCGCGGCGCCGCGAACGCAGGCGTCAGCCAGCCGCCGTTGCGGCCCGAGGCGCCGAACCCGACGCGCTCGCGCTCGAGCACGACGACGTCGAGGTCCGGCCGCGCACGCTTGAGGTGATAGGCGGTCCAGAGCCCGGTGTAGCCGGCGCCGACGATGCAGACGTCGGCGTCGCGGTCGCCCGCAAGCGGCGCGCGGGGCGGTGGCGCGGGCAGGACGGCCTGCCAGAACGAAACCTCCCCGTTGCGCCGGGCGAGCGCACTCACGCGCTCACGGTAGCCGAGCGTGCAGCCGCCTCGTGCGTGGGCCCCGCATGGGCGGTCGCTCGCGCGCGTCCACCCGACCGATGCGCCGCTCCGCGCGGCACGCGCTCAGATGTCGCGGTCGAGCTTGCGCAGGCCTGCGGCGATTCTGCCGTGCAGCACGCGCGCGATGACCGCAGCGAGGCCGGGCACGGCCGAGCCGAAGCGAATCCGGTAGTCGAGCCGCGTGCCGCCGCGTGCGGTCGCGGCGAACGCCATCACGCCCTCGTGGTCGCGCATCGGGGTTCCCTTGGTGATGCGGTAGGCGATCCGCTCGTTCGGGACGACCTCGGTCACCGTCTCCTCGAACGGCAGCAGGCCGTTGAAGCTGAGCCGCCGGCACGAGCCGACGCCGTTGCGCTCGCGCTCGCCGTCGCGCACCCGCTCGATCCGCGTGCCGAACAGCGCCTCGAGGTTCTCGTGCTCCGCGAGGTACGCGAACACCCGCTCGACCGGCGCGCGGAAGTCCTGCGTGACGTGGACGTGCTGGAGGCGCATCGGGCGCGGCACGTTACCTGCCCGACGGCCGGACGGCGCCGTCACCGGCGCCGCAGAGCCGTGCGGGCGAGAGGGCGACGCCGATCCGGCACGGAGTCCGGCGTCACCCGAGTGAAGCGCGCGCGCCTCATGCGCGTCTCCGACAGCTTCGCTGCCATCCCTGCACGCTTCCAAGCTCCGGTGCTCGGGAGGCCACACCGGAGCGCCCGGGCAAGCACCCTCTCGCCCGCTGTTCTCCCAGCCCAACCACAATGAGCCGGGATGGTCGCCGCCAGAGAGGGGGAGAACGGCGGCGCCAGCTTCGAAAGCTTCCGCGTGTCAGGTCCCGCAGAGCAGTTCCATGCGAGACGAGCGCGCCTTCACCGCACTCAGACCTCCCGTGCTCGAACACCGAGCTGCGTTCACGACCGGAGACGATGAAGCCACCGGTATCCGGTCGACCCAGCACGCTAGCAATTCACGCGAGCGGCCTCCGGCCAAGACGGCAGCCGCGCGGCGGTCACGTCGAAGCAGCGCGCGTCAGGCGCAGCGGCAGCACGCGCAGGCCATAGACGCCCTGCACGCCCTCGAACACCGGCTCGCCGTCGAGCTGCACGTGCTCGAGGTGCTCGGCGAGGAAGCGCAGGCCCTCCTGCAGCTCCGCTCTCGCGAGGTTCGCGCCAAGGCAGTAGTGGATGCCGGCGCCGAACGTGAGCGGCTTCCCGGCCACCCCGTCCGGGAGCTGTGCCCCGCGCTCGGCGGCGATGTCGAACGCGTCGCCGCCGGGCGTGTCGCGGTTCGCGCTGTGCGCGCAGATCAGCAGGACGGTGTCCTTGGGGAACGCGACGTCGCGGTACTCGACGTCCTCGACGAGGATGCGCGCGGTGAAGGGCGTGATCGGCTCGTAGCGCAGCGCCTCCTCGACCGCGCCCGGCGCGCGGGCGGCCGGATCCGCGCGCAGCAGCGCCCACTGCTCAGGGTGCTCGGCGAGCAGCCGCACGGCGTGCGCGAGCTGGCTCTGCGTCGTGTCGATGCCGCCGATCAGCACGTCGAGCACCAGGTTCACGAGCTCCACGTCGGACAGCCGGTCGCCCTCCTGCTCGGCGGCGATCAGCTCTGAGATGAGGTCGTCGCCGGGATCGGCGCGCCGCGCCGCGAGCAGCTCGTCGAGGTAGGCGTACAGCTCGGTGACCGCGCGCTCGATGCGCGGGCGCTCGGCCATCAGCGTCGGCGCGTCGAACTGCCGCTGGACCCAGTTCGACCATTCGTGCAGCAGCGGCGCGTCCTCCAGCGGTGCCCCGAGCACGGTCGCGATCACGAGCGACGGGTACGGCTTCGCGAAGGCGCTCACGAAGTCACAGCGGTCGGCACCGTCTGCGAGCACGGAATCGAGCAGCTCCCCGAGGTACTGCCGCATCGCCGGCCGCCAGCGCTCGGCCGCGCGCGGCGTGAACGACGGGTTCACGAGCCCGCGCAGGCGCGCATGGTCGGCGCCGTTGATGTGGAGGATGTTGCGGCGCATCTCCTCGTACAGCGGCCCGTCGTCGATCCCGAAGATCTCCGCGATCTTCATGCCCGGGAACTCGGCGCTGCGCGAGCGCAGGAAGAAGCCGGCAGCCTCGCGCTCGAGCACGACGTAGCCGAGCGGCGTCGCCGCCAGCCACCCCTGCGCGCGCAGGTCGCGCAGCGTCGCGTGGAAGCGCGGGCCGTGGAGGTCGGCGTCCGTGTAGTCGAACGCGGGCAGGTCGAGGTCGGTTACGAGCGTCATCGGGCTGGCTCTGCAGCCAGCCTACCGATGGGGTCGGGCTCCCGGCGCCGGCGCAGCGCCTCGTCGCGACGTGGCCGCACTGCCGCCGTGTCACGTAGCCTGCCGCCGATGGACGCGCTCCTGAAGCTCGCCGCTGACGCCGGCGTCGAGGTGTCCGCGGCCGAGGCGGCGCTCGACGAGGGCGCCGCCGGCCAGGCGCGCGACGCGCTCGACCGCGCTGACGACGCGCTCGCCGCGCTGCGCGAGCGGTGGCCGCAGATGTCGGCCGTCGAGCGCACCGTGATCGGCGAGGCGGCGGGCGCCGTGCGCAGCCGCCGCGATCTGGTCGCGGCGCAGCTCCCGCCGGTGCGCACGGTGACCGACGGCGTCGCCGAGCTCGATCCCGAGCAGGAGCGCGATCCGGACGAGCCGGCCGGCTGAGTACGGGCGCGTTTCACAACGCGCTCCACGGGTGATGTCCTCCTCGATGGGGTACATCTGCCGGAGGAGGAGCGCATGCATCAGAAACCGACAACCCGCACGCTTGCGCTGGCCGCCGCGCTGGCGCTGAGCATCGGAGGACTCGCCGCCTGCGGCGGCGGAGGCGCGAAGAGCACGACGAGCGGCGCTTCGACCCCGTCGGGCGGCGCCGGCAAGAGCGGCACGGTCGCCCTGCTGCTGCCGGAGAACAAGACGACGCGGTACGAGTCGCAGGACAAGCCGCTGTTCGAGAGAGACCTGAAGGCGCTCTGCCCCAACTGCACGGTGATCTACTCGAACGCCCAGCAGGACGCCGCCAAGCAGCAGACGCAGGCCGAGGCCGCGATCACGAACGGGGCGAGAGTGCTCGTGCTCGACGCGGTCGACAGCAAGGCCGCCGCCTCGATCGTCGCGCGCGCCAAGCAGTCCGGGATCGGCGTGGTCGCCTACGACCGCCCGGTCGAGAACGCGAACGTCGATTACTTCATCTCGTTCGACAACAGACAGGTCGGCGTGCTGCAGGGAACGGCGCTCGTCGACAGACTCAGAGCCGACGGCGCGAGAGGCTCGTTGGTGATGATCAACGGCTCGCCGACCGACCCCAACGCCGCTCTCTTCAAGGCCGGCGCGCACAGCGTGATCGACCCTGGCCCGTACAGAGTCGCGAAGGAGTACGACACGCCCGACTGGAGCCCCGACAAGGCCCAGTCCGAGATGGACCAGGCGATCGCCGCGCTCGGCAAGACCGGCTTCGTCGGCGTGTACGCGGCCAACGACGGCACCGCGGGCGGCGCGATCGCCGCGATGAGATCGGGTGGCGTCGACCCCAGCACCCGCCCGACCACCGGGCAGGACGCCGAGCTTGCCGGGATCCAGCGGATCGTCGCGGGCCAGCAGTACATGACGGTCTACAAGGCCGTGAAGCAGGAGGCCCAGGGGGCCGCGCAGCTGACGATGGCGGTGCTGAACGGCAACACGACGAGCAGCATCGTCAACAGACAGGTGAGCAACGGCCAGAAGAACGTGCCGTCGGTGATCCTCACGCCCGTCTCGGTCACGGTGAGAAACATCAACGCCACGGTCGTCAGAGACGGCTACTGGACGATCGCCCAGATCTGCACTCCGGCGTATGCGGCGGCGTGCAGAAGAGCGGGGCTCACGCAGGGGTAGCGAAGGAGGGATGCCCGGCATGACTGCCACCACGAGCGAGCCGCTGCTCGCACTGCACGGCGTCAGCAAGCGCTTCGGCGCCGTGCAGGCGCTCGACGGCGTCGACTTCGACGTGCGCGCCGGCGAGGTCGTCGGGCTCGTCGGCGACAACGGCGCCGGCAAGTCGACGCTCGTCAAGGTCATGTCGGGCATCTACCTCGCCGACGAGGGCGAGTACCGCTGGGAGGGGGCCGCACGGCGCATGACAGGTCCCAGCGATGCGACCGAGCTCGGCGTCGCGACCGTCTACCAGGACCTCGCGCTGTGCGACAACCTCGACGTCGTCGCGAACCTGTTCGTCGGGCGCGAGGAGCGCTCCGGCGGTCCCGCCCGCCTGCTGCGCTCGCTCGACGAGGCGTCGATGGAGAAGCAGGCGGCGGAGCTGCTGAAGACGCTCACCGTGAAGCTCCCGAGCGTCCGCCAGGAGGTCGGCACGCTGTCCGGCGGGCAGCGTCAGTCGGTCGCGATCGCGCGCTCGCTGATCGGCGAGGCGAAGGTCGTGCTGCTCGACGAGCCGACGGCGGCGCTCGGCGTCGCCCAGACCGAGCAGGTGCTCGCGCTCATCAGACGGCTGCGCGAGCACGGGCTCGGCGTCGTCGTCATCTCGCACAACCTCGCGAACGTGTTCGACGTCGTCGACCGCATCTTGGTGCTGCGGCTCGGCCGCAAGGCCGGGACGTACGCCGTCGGCGACACGTCGCAGGAGGAGATCGTCGCCGCGATCACCGGCGCCGAGTTCGGCGTGGGCGGGAACGGCAGCGGCTCCGGCGGCGCCGCCCCCGCGGAGACGGCGCGATGAGCACCGCGACGGCGACCCCGTCCGAGCCCACGCCGCCCGCGAGGGCCGCCGCGGCTCCCGGGCCGGAGGAGGGCGGGCGCTTCGCGGTCCTGAGCCGCGTCGCCCAGGGCGAGCTGGGCTCGTTGCGCGTGCTGCTCGGCCTTGTCGTCATCTGGACGATCTTCACGCTCGCCAACGACCGCTTCCTGACCGCGACGAACCTCGTGAACCTGTCGCTGCAGATCGCGGCGACGGGGATGATCTCGATCGGCGTCGTGCTCGTGCTGCTGCTGGGCGAGATCGACCTGTCCGTCGCGATCGTGTCGGGCCTGTGCGCGGCGATCATGGCGGTGCTGGTGGAGCAGCACGGCTGGGCGGCCGCGCCCGGGATCGCCGCCGCCGTCGCCGCCGGCGCGGCGATCGGGCTGTTCCAGGGCTCGGTCGTGACGCGCTTCGGGATTCCCTCGTTCGTCGTCACGCTGGCGGGCCTGATCGGCTGGCAGGGCGTGCTGCTGTGGGTGCTCGGCTCGACCGGCACCGTCAACATCACGAACCCCGCGATCGTCGACCTCGCCGGCAAGTTCTTCACGGGCGCGACGGCGTGGATCATCGCGGCGGCCGTCGTCGCCCTGTTCGCGCTCGCCTCGCTCGACGCGCGCCGCCGCCGGCTCGCGGCCGGGCTCGTCGCGGCGACGCCGTTCGTCGTGGCGGCGCGGATCGCCGCCGTGGCGCTCGTCTCGTTCGGCGTCGTCGCGGTGCTCGACCAGGACCGCGGCCTGCCGGTCGCGCTCGTGATCCTGATCGCGTTCGTCGTCGTCTTCGACTACATCGTGCGGCGCACGCGCTTCGGGCGCCACGTGCTCGCCGTCGGCGGCAACGCGGAGGCGGCGCGCCGCGCCGGCATCCACGTCGACCGCGTGCGGATCATGGTGTTCGTGCTCTGCAGCGCGCTCGCCGCGTGCGGCGGCATCCTGTTCGCCTCGCGGCTGCTCGCGGTCAACCAGTCCTCCGGCGGAAGCGACCTGCTGCTGCTCGCGATCGCCGGCCCGGTGATCGCCGGCACATCGCTCTTCGGCGGTCGCGGCACCGTCTGGTCCGCGCTGCTCGGCGGTCTCGTGATCGGCTCGATCTCGAACGGGATGGATCTGCTCGCGCTGCCGTCCTCGACGAAGTACATGGTCACCGGCGGCGTGCTGCTCGCGGCCGTCGTCGTCGACGCCGCCGCCCGCCAGCGCCGCCTGCGCTCGGGGCGCGTGTAGGCGTGCGCGCCGCTACGCGCGCGCGGCCTCGATCGCGACCGCCAGCTCGGCGGCGACCGCGTCGAGCGGCGCGGTGTCGCGCTGCGCGCGGCACAGCAGGACGGCGCCCTCGATCGACGCGAGCGTGAGCGTCGCGAGCGTGGCGGCGCGCGCCGACGGGATCCCGGAGCGCCGCAGTCGCGCGGCGAGCAGCTCCTGCCAGCCGGCGAAGGCGGTCGCGACGGCGGCGGTGAGCGCCGGCGGGACCTCCGTCTCGACCGTGATCGCGACGAGCGGGCAGCCGGCGCGGAAGTCGCTGCGCTCGAGCACCTCCTGCCAGGGCGCGAGGAAGGCGCGCAGCACGCCGGCGGCGTCGCGCTCGCGCGCGAGCGCCTCGTCGAGCCGTTCGGCGATCGCCGTCGCCGCCCACGCCACGGCCTCCTGCGCGAGCTGCGCCTTGCCGCCGGGGAAGTGGTGGTAGATCGAGCCGCGCGGCGCGCCGGAGTGCGCGATCACGTCGCTGAACGCGGTGCCGCTGTAGCCCTGCTCGCGGAACAGGAGCGCTGCGCTCCGCACCATCCGCTCGCGGCTTCCCGCCGGCGAACGCTTGCCGGCCGCACCGCCGGGCGGTCCGGCCGGCTCCACCACCGCGCCGGATGCGACGCCGGCGCTCACGACTCCAGCGGCATGAAGATCGCGAGCTGGCGCGCGTGCGCGAGCAGCGACCCGTCGGGCAGGAACAGCGCGGCGTC
>Ga0210410_10006234_pt1 | contig 10382 bp, 9 predicted proteins | sample IncBWC4MmetaG_FD_161058 | JGI IMG/M metagenome (GOLD analysis project Ga0210410, IMG submission 161058) | Forest soil microbial communities from Barre Woods Harvard Forest LTER site, Petersham, Massachusetts, United States - Inc-BW-C-4-M | ecosystem: Environmental > Terrestrial > Soil >... | reverse complement strand
CCAGCTTCACTGCAAGTGATTGCCCTCGCACAGGTTAGTTGATATCACTATCCTTAACCCAGCAGTTTGGACTCCCCGCCTAGGGAAGTGGTGTGCTAAAGGAATTGGCCCGGCCCGCCGATCTGGCACGCCTGGCAGAGGGATGTCGACACGTTATCCGCCTTGCCAAAACTCGCTGCCAAAATCCTGATCACCGTCCTCATCGGCGGTTTTCTGGGAGCGACCCTGGTGCGCCTTGCGCCCGGCTTCGGCGTGGATGAAGAGGAATTGGATGCACGACTCAATGCGCGCAGCAGGCAGGCACTGCGAGAAACACGCGCCGGCGACGCCAATCTTCTGGTTTTCTATTCTCGTTATCTGAACCGGCTGCTGCATGGCGACCTCGGGGATTCACGGACACTGCAACGTCCGGTCGCGCAGTTGGTTGCCGAGCGCTTGCCCGAGACTTTGAAGTCGGTCGCTTTGGGACTGGCCCTGGGCTGGAGCGCGGGTTTCCTGCTGGCGGTCGCGATCGTGATGTCGAGAGCCTGGTACCTCGATCTACTGGGCAGTCTGCTGGTGGGAGTTTTGCTCTGCCTGCCTGCGGCCGTGCTCGCCCTGCTGTTTGTACTTGCCCAAGCCCCGGCGCGCTTGCTGCTTGGGTTGGTGGTCTTCCCGAAAATCTTTCGCTACTCGCGGAATCTGCTGGCGCGGAGTTCAGCGCTGCCCCACGTGCTGACTGCGAGAGCAAAAGGCCTGGGCAACATGCGTGTGCTGGTTTGGCACATCCTGCCGACGGCCGCGCCGCAGCTTCTGGCCTTGCTTGGAGTCACGGTCAGTGTGGCGTTCACTGCTGCCATTCCCATGGAGGCTTTGTGTGACATGCCCGGAATTGGCCAACTTGCCTGGAAAGCGGCTCTGGGCCGCGACGTCGCTTTGCTGGTGAATCTGACCATGATCGTCACTTTGGTCACGCTGGTGGCCAATTCTGCTTCCGACATGATGGGCAGAACGTTTCGCGTGAGTGAAGCATGAAGTGGGCACGGACAGTCGCGATTGTTTTCCTGCTGGCGGTTTCCGCCGCATGCTTGCTGGCGAACTTCATAGCCCCGGCATCGTATGCTCACCAATTCCGCGAGGAACCCAACGCCTCACCCTCGCGGCAACACCTACTGGGTACCGACGACTTAGGGCGGGACCGCTTTTCGCGGGTGCTGTACGGTACGCGGGTGTCGCTGCTGCTGGCGCCGGCGGCGGCCTTGTTGGCGAGCCTGCTGGCAGCCTTCATCGGCGGGGTCGCGGGCTTCGCTGGTGGCTGGCTGGAACGCTGCGTGATGGCGGGGACGGACCTCTTCCTGTCGCTTCCCTGGCTTTTCTTGCTGATCACCGTTCGCGCGCTTTTGCCTCTGAACGTGTCTCCGATTGTTTCGGTCCTGATCACGTTTGCGATGCTGGGATGCCTGGGCTGGGCGGGTGCGGCTCGCATCATCTGTGCTGACGCCCGGGCGCTGTCGCAATCGGATTTCATTCTGTTGGCGCGAGCTTCGGGCAGCAGCGGCTTTCGCCTGTTGTGGCGTCATCTTGTGCCTAATCTGAAGCCCGTCCTCTATGCCCAATTCTGGATTTCCGTGCCGGTCTTTATTTTGACCGAAGCCAATCTTGGAATTCTCGGCTTGGGAGTCGCGGAACCGCTACCTTCGTGGGGCAGCTTGCTGCGGGAACTGGAAGGCTTTTCGACGGTGTCTGGCCAGTCCTGGCAGTTGGTTCCGCTCATTCTGTTCATCCTGGTGGTGAGCAGCTTTCATCTTGTTCTGACTAAAGAGGAGTTGCCGGTATGAAAAAGCTTCTAGTTCTTTTAGCCCTGATCGCTCTCGGTTCTCGCAGTGTGCTGGCACAGTCCGGGGGCGAACTACGTTTCTGCTTGCGATCGGAGCCTAAGACTCTCAACCCACTGCTTGCGGCGGATGATTCCTCGGAAACCGTCCGCTACCTGACCGGCGGCGTGCTGGTGCGCGTCAACCGGCTCACCCAGGAACTCGAGCCTGAACTCGCTACTTCCTGGAAAGTTACGGACCACGGCAAGACCATCACCTTCCAACTGCGGGATGGACTGCGTTTCTCGGATGGAACTTCATTTTCCGCCGACGACGTGGCTTTCACCATGCAGCAGTTGATGGATCCCGCATTGCACTCGCCGACCGGAGATGCGTTCCGTTCGTCGGAAGGCAAGGTGGAGACCCAGGTTCTGCCCAAGAACCGCGTCCGTATTACGTTTCCGGCGCCCATCGCTGGCCTGGACAGACTTTTTGATCAGGTGGCGATCATGTCCGCCAAGTCCCCGAAAAAAGAGATGGCGGTGTTGGGGCCCTACTACGTCGGGGAAAACAAAGCTGGCTCGTACCTGATCCTGAAGCGGAATCCGAACTACTGGGAAAAAGACCCGGCCGGGCGCCCGCTGCCTTACATCGACTCGGTGCGGCTCGATATTCAGCAAAATCGTGATATCGAGATGCTGCGCCTGACCCGCGGCGAGATTCACTTCATCAACTCGCTCGATGCCGAGTATTTCGACAAAGTAGTTGCTCAGGATCCAACCATGGCACACGATGCCGGCGCGTCGCTGGACTCTGAGGAGATGTGGTTCAATCTGGTAGCCAGCTCGCCGCTGCCGGCTTACAAGAAGGCCTGGTTCACTTCGACGAACTTCCGGCGGGCAATTTCGGAAGCCATCAACCGCGAAGATTTGGCCCGGATCGTATTCCGCGGACATGCCCATCCCGCAGTGGGGCCGGTATCTCCAGCCAACAAATTCTGGTTCAACGCCAAGCTGCAAGCGCATCCCTTTGACCAGAAATCCGCGATACAGCGTCTGGCGCAGGATGGATTCCATCTTCAGGATAACGTCTTGCGTGATCACGACGGACGCGCCGTCGAGTTCTCCGTCATCACCAATGCCGGGAACAAGTACCGCGAACGCATAGCAACCATGATTCAGCAGGATCTGTCCGGCATCGGAATCAAGCTGAATGTGGTCACGCTCGACTTCCCATCGCTCATCGAGCGCATCACCCACACTTTCGACTACGAGGCTTGCCTGCTCGGGTTGGTGAACGACGAACTTGATCCGAATGCGCAAATGACCCTGTGGCTTAGCTCCGCCGACAGCCACCAATGGAACCCGAGCCAGAAAACTCCAGCGACCGCGTGGGAGGCCGAAATCGATAAGTTGATGCGCGCGCAAGCCTCCACGCTGGACCCGAAGAAGCGTAAAGAAGACTTCGACAAGGTGCAGGAAATCGCGTGGCAGCAGGAGCCGTTTATTTACCTGGTGAACAAAAACGCACTGTCGGCGGTATCGCCGGCGCTGCGCAACGTGCATCCGGTAGTCCTGCGGCCTCAGGTGTACTGGAACATTGATCAACTCGCGCTCAGCGGCGAGGTAGCCAGGAACCGGTGATGGATGCGCAGCCCCTGCTGTCAATGCGACTCTCGGTCGACTATCCCGGGAAACCCGGGGTGTTGCGTGAGCTTTCACTCGACATCGGCAAGCAGGAAATCCTGGGACTGGTTGGGCAAAGTGGCTGTGGCAAGAGCACGCTGGCGCTGGCCATCCTGAAACTTCTTTACCTGAAGAGAGGCCAGGCTCGCGGTTCGATTCACTTCAATGGCCGCGACCTGATGGCCCTCAGTGAGCGGGAAGTTCGATCTCTTCGCGGCAAAGAAATCGGCCTCATCCTGCAGAGTCCGATGTCTTCGCTGAATCCCGCGCTTCGCATCGGCACGCAATTGGGGGAAGCCTGGAGAGTCCACCGGCGTGGCTCGCGAGACGAGTGCCGGGAAGCTTTACGCGAAGCTCTGGAGAACGTCAGCCTGCCCGGGGAAGCGGATTTCCTGCGACGATATCCGTCACAATTGAGCGTAGGCCAGGCGCAGCGCGTGCTGATTGCGATGGCTGTTTTGCATCGTCCCGCGCTGCTCATTGCCGACGAACCCACCAGCGCGCTCGACCTGATTACTCAGGCGGAAATTCTGCAGTTATTTGCCAGTCTCAGCGCCAAGTTCGGCATCAGCATTCTCTACATTTCTCATGACTTGCTGTCGGTTGCGACTATCGCGCACCGGGTCGCAGTGATGCATCAGGGCGAAATTGTCGAGTGTCGCAAGACCGCTGAGTTGTTCCAGGCGCCTGCACATCCCTACACACGCCAACTGATTCGAGCTCTTCCCGTGATACCGAGGCTTGCGGCGGCGAGCGCCGGCGGGCAGTAGGAGGACGAGTTCACTGAGCCAGCTTTCTTTTGCGTACCTTCGTGTCCTTTGTGGTTATTGGTTTATTTAGAAAAGGCGATAACCACAAAGGACACGAAGGTACACAAAGGAAAACCAGGCCTCCCTCCCGGTCACTTGCCGGCTTTGGCGGGCATCGCTGTTGGCGCGGTAATCTCCACTGAGTCTGGCGTGGTCCAGGTGGCCTTCCCGTTTGCCAGTTCCAGACGGTTCATGGTGACTTTCATCTTGCCGCGATCAACCTCAACAAGCAGGTAGTGGTAGTTCACCGCTTTGCCAAACATTGGATCACCGGGCTGACGCGGGATCACGTAAGGACGTGCCGCCCCTCCGCCGGTGACGAAGTACGTCACCCCGTTGTGTTCATGGCGCTCATAGTTGTGAACGTGTCCGGCAATCACCACAAAACGGGCACGGGTGTGCGGCTGCCGATCTTCCAGCATCTGGGCCAGCGCTTGCTCGGGATGCCGGGCCGAGTGCCCGCCGTCAAGAAACTGGTCCGAGGAATCGGTGTAGGGCGGGTGATGGAGAACCAGGAATACGAAGTCCACATCGGCAGGCAGCGTATCCAGTTCGTGCACCAGCCATTGGCCCTGCGGTCCGGAAGTTTCGTCGAGCGAACTGTCGAGCATCAGCAGGAGCGTGTTGGCGGCATGCACCGAGTAGTAACGGTTGTTCTGCAAATCGGGGAAGCGCTGGAAGTAGTTCGCGAGTGCAACCTTCTGATCGCCGTGGAGATCGTGGTTGCCCAGCGCCGGATAGACGGGAATCTTGTTTTCAGACCACAGAGCGGTTTCCTTGTCCCAGATCTTCCAATCATTTACATCGTAGCCGTTGTAGGCAATATCGCCGCCGATGGAGATGAACGCAGGATGGGCGTCCGCGATGGCTTGCACCAGGGTCTGGCGAACCGAAGCGTTGGCCGCCTCGGTGTTCTTGGGGTCAGTGAATCGGGTATCGCCGTAAGCAACGAAGCGGAACGGCAGATTAGTCTTTGGCTGCAGCTCTACGGGTTGGGTTTGGGCGACTAAGGTCGAAGCCGCGCCTGCGATCAAAAGAAAATGTGCGAGATTTTTTGGGGTCGTCATGGATGAATTCGCTCTCTTTAAGAGTAAGTCTGGGAACTGTCGGCGTGCGAAGAACCCATTTCGGGAAATTACTACTTAGCTACGGGCACCCCCCTAGTCTTTTGGAATGATGGGGTTACAGCCAGACTACCACCAAGATCTTTGAGGAATAAGGACTTACACGCAAAATATTCCGGAATAAGCACTTAGCCTCGAAACGCGCCGGAGCCACTTCGGTGCGACGGAGTGATCTGGTTTGGTTGGATTGTCAAGGAGCTAATGCATATTGGAATATAATATCCCCGTGAGAAGATCGAAGTCAAGGATGATTACGCATGTGGCACATGACGTAGATTTAGTTCAGACTGGGAATGCCGACCGGACAATGAACCAAAGTATTGACGGTGGGATCACCGCTTGGGTTAGACTAAATCGTTGATAGATCAGGAGCGTGTAGTTCGTAGTGTAACGTTCTATTCCCCCGCTACGCATCGCGACGGCATGTCTTGCCAAACGCCATCCGCGGAGATCACCGGCAGCATAAGAAAAAGGTTCCAACTGTTTTCACTGGGCGTACATCTTTCGGTTCGCCCTTCGTTTTATGTAATTCTCTGCATATAGTAACCCGGAACTTCTGCAAGTCAATTCCCTCGGAAACTACATCGGATGCTGTTCTATTAACTTACAAAAGTTAACCGCAGAGGCCTTAAGACTCGCCACTACATATGCCCTGTCTTGGCCAATCCCGATGCCTTGATCATCCAGTTTGTCCAGAACTAGTTGTGGGCACAAATGATATTGATGCACAAGAAAATCATCTGCGTTCTGACACAGTACACCGAACGATTCCAGGCATTCTTTTGGAAAGTGTTTCGTGTTTTGAGTAACAATTGTGTTAGCACGTGCCATGATTGCAGCCGCCAGCACGTGTCTATCGTTCGGATCTGGAATACAATCAACTGCCTTAAGCAAATCAGGCGGAACCTTAACCATCGCTTCGGGAAAGGACTCTATCATTTGCTGACGCCTATATGAGGTGTCGGCTGCGCTTCGATGAAGCTTTGTCCTTAGTGCTTTGATCAGTTCCGCCAAGATCTGTTCGCTCCACAAAGGCCGGTACATAGCAGGTTCTTCTGCGAGTCGCAGCAAAGTGTCACATAGCGATGCTGGCACGAGAACACACGCGTCCAACACCGCCGAGTATTCATTTTCCTGTGTGAAAATCATCTGGGGTTTTGTCGTAATCCCCTTTGTCGAACTCGTGCTTGGCTAGTGCGTCTAAAGTGTTTCTTCGCATAGTGTCGCGTTTGGATTTGTAGGCGATCACATCACGGACATACATCCGACGATGAGTGCCCACAAGGTGAAAGGGGATTTCTCCTTTCTCCAGCAGTTGGATGAGGTACTGCCTCGACATCCCAAGGATCTTGCTGGCTTCAACGGTTGTGAGTTCATGTTTGCTCTGCAAGATGGTGACTGAATGCCCAGCTCGAAGATCAGCAAGCAAACGCAGCAAAAACGAATAGAGGTTGTTAGGCAAAATCTCGGTTTTGCCGTCGGGTCCGATTAGCTTCGCCTCAGCCTCGCGAAGCTTTGCGTAAATGTCGATAATCTCCCTTTGCTCTTTGGGGGAAATATCAACTGGCGCTTCGCTATTGGTGACCATTCGTGAGTCCTCCTTAAGGGGGTCTGGTTTTACGGCCTTGTAGACTCAAGGCTACCGCACAAACGCTATAAATGCAAGCCAATAGTTGCATTTTGTGCCACCGTAAGTGCTCAAATGGTAAAGTCCGGCATCAGTAGCGAAACGAAATCATATGCTGGCTAACAGTTTCCTTGATCGACCAACGTGATCTATCAGGCCTACCTCCGAGCGCTTACTAGCTAGAACCGAGTGGGTGCCGACACTCCTGTCCGCCGCCCTTGATCTTGATTTTGTGGGTTGGTTTTTGACCGTAAACCGGCGTAGAATCCGTTCGCTCATCAAAAGCAAGTCAGGTCCCTTCGTAAAAAGCGGTTTCAAAGGAGGTGTACATGAGAAGTTGGAAGCAGATAAGCATTCTCACCTTGTGTGTGCTCATCCTCATGGCCTCGACTTCGGGAAAGCCTGCATGGCAGATGAAAGCGGATTACGTGGAGGCTTGCAGCTGCCATCTGTTCTGTCCCTGCTATTTCAACAAACACGCCGAGCACCCGCACTGCGAGTTCAACATGGCGGTCAAAGTGCGCGAAGGGTATTCGGGCAAGACCAACCTGGCAGGGTCTAAGTATTGGCTGACCGGAGATCTGGGCGACGAGTGGGGCACAAACAAGAAAGGCGAATGGGTGGTGGTCTCGTTCGATCCATCCACGAACAAAGAACAGCGGGACGCTCTGGCGCCCATGATTCTCAAAACCTACGGTCTGGATTGGGGCGAACTGAAAGTGCAGGAAGCTCCGATCGAGGTTAGCCGGGCTGGGGATATGGTCAACGCCACGCTTGGCGGTGGTCAAATGGCTTCGATGAAGCTCCAACGCGAGGGCGGGGCTGACGGCAAAGGGGTCGTATTGAGGAACGTGAAGTATTTCGGAGCGCAGAACAATGACGGCTTCGAAATGTATCGCTCTCTCGATCACAGCGCCAATGTACAAGGGCACAAATTTTCCTACTCCGATCGGAATGCCTTTCTGATTTCGATTGATACGCACGAAGGCGAGTCCGGCGGTATGGCTGGCGGCAAGTGAAAGGAGTTGGTTTCGGTTTGGCCCTCGCATTGGCGGGGGCTTTTTCATTTATAACAATCAAGGTCAAAAGCAGCGGACAGGAGTGTCCGCTCTACACAGGAGCTAGCTGTCTTCTCCCACTCTTAGCACGGCTAGGAATGCTTCCTGGGGGATGTCCACTCGTCCGATGCGCTTCATGCGCTTCTTGCCTTCCTTTTGTTTTTCTAGCAGCTTGCGTTTGCGGCTAATGTCGCCGCCGTAGCATTTGGCGAGGACGTTCTTGCGGATGGCGTGCACGGTTTCGCGGGCGATGATCTTGGCGCCAATCGAGGCCTGAATCGCCACCTCGAACATCTGCCGCGGAATCAGCTCTCGCATTTTGGAAACCAGCGCCTTGCCTCGTTCATAGGCGAAATCGCGGTGCACGATGATGGAAAGCGCGTCCACCGGCTCGCCCGCTACCAGAATATCCAGCTTCACCATGGGCGATTCCCAATAGTCGGCCAGATGGTAATCGAGCGAAGCATAGCCACGCGACACGGACTTGAGGCGGTCGTAAAAATCGAGGACGATTTCGTTGAGCGGCAGTTCGTAATGCAGCATGACGCGCGAAGAGCTCACGTATTCGAAGGTCTTCTGTTTGCCCCGCTTCTCTTCCACCAGCTTCAGGATCCCGCCGACATATTCCTCATTGGTCAGAATCGTGGCCAGGATCACCGGCTCTTCGATTTTCGCAATTTCACTCGGCGGCAACCAACGCGAGGGATTATCGACTTCGACCATTTCCCCGCTGGTCTTGTATATCTTGTAGCGCACGCTGGGCGCCGTGGTGATCAGTTCCAGATTGAACTCGCGCTCCAAACGCTCCTGAATAATCTCCATGTGCAGCAGGCCGAGGAAACCGCAGCGGAAGCCGAAGCCGAGGGCGACCGAACTTTCCGGGTCGAAGAAAAATGATGAATCATTGAGCCGAAGCTTTTCCAGCGCCTCGCGCAGTTGGGTGTGCTCATGCGCGTCCACGGTATAGATCCCGGCGAAGACCATGGGCTTGATCTCTTCAAAGCCGGGCAGAGGCTCGATGGCGGGATTGTTTTCTTCCGTGATGGTGTCGCCAATTTTTGTGTCCGCGACATTCTTGATGTTGGCGATCAGGAAGCCGACTTCGCCGGCGCGCAGTTCGTCGATCTCGACCGGCTTGGGCGTCAACACGCCCAGGGTTTCCACATCCAGGACCCGCCCATTCCACATCAGCCGGATCTTTTGTCCCTTGCGCAGCGTGCCCTGGAACACGCGCGTCAACACAACCACACCCCGGTAGGGATCGAACCAGGAGTCGAAAATCAGCGCCTGCAGCCGTTTTTCGGGATCTCCCTTGGGCGGCGGAATGCGCTTGACGATGGCCTCCAGCACATCGGGCACGCCCTGCCCGGTTTTGGCGCTGATCAAAACCGCATCGGTCGTATCCAGGCCCACGGCACCTTCGATCATTTCCTTGGTGCGCGGAATGTCGGCGCTGGGCAGATCAATCTTGTTGATGACCGGAATAATCTCCAGGCCATGGTTGATGGCCAAATAAGCGTTCGCCAGGGTCTGCGCTTCGACTCCCTGAGAAGCATCCACGATCAGCAACGCCCCTTCGCACGATGCCAGCGCGCGCGAGACTTCGTAGGAAAAATCCACGTGGCCGGGCGTGTCAATCAGATTCAGCTGGTAGGTCTGACCATCCTGTGCCGTGTACATCATACGGACCGCGTGGGCTTTGATGGTGATGCCGCGCTCCCGCTCCAGATCCATGGAGTCGAGCACCTGAGCCTGCATCTCGCGCGCCGTGAGCGACCCCGTCAACTCCAGCAGGCGGTCGGCCAGCGTGGATTTCCCGTGGTCGATGTGCGCAATGATGGCAAAATTGCGGAGAAATGCGGCGTCCATAGCTGCGGGGGTCAAGATTTGATTTTAGCAGGGCAGTTCCCGGTTGTCGGTTCTCAGTTCTCCGCGATCGGCTAGAATCAGGCTTCATGCTCGTACTTGCCTCCGCCTCTCCGCGCCGCCAGGAGATCCTGCGCAACGCGGGCATTCCGTTCGTGGTGCAGCCGACCGACATCCCGGAAGTCCCCCAACCAGGAGAAGCACCGCGATCGTTCGCCGAACGCCTGGCTCGGGAAAAAGCTTTGGAGGTGTTTCGCCAGCGGCCGGGTGATTTCATTCTTGGCGCCGACACGATCGTCGTCGTGGATGCGCAGATCCTGGGCAAGCCCCGCGACGGCGCCGATGCCGCCCGCATGTTGCGCTTGCTCTCAGGCCGCACGCATCAAGTTATCACCGCAGCTTGTCTGGTCGGTCCGCAAC
>Ga0210410_10006233_pt1 | contig 10382 bp, 18 predicted proteins | sample IncBWC4MmetaG_FD_161058 | JGI IMG/M metagenome (GOLD analysis project Ga0210410, IMG submission 161058) | Forest soil microbial communities from Barre Woods Harvard Forest LTER site, Petersham, Massachusetts, United States - Inc-BW-C-4-M | ecosystem: Environmental > Terrestrial > Soil >... | reverse complement strand
CGTGCAGAATCTCGATTCGGCTGGCTGGTCGCCACCCGACGTTCTGGATCGTCAGCGTGTGGGTCGAGACGTTGACGGTGCCGCCCGACGCGACGCCACGCGGGACGAACGCGAGCAGGTCGTCCGCGAGGCTCATCGAGTCGTAGTTAGCACGCGTCGCCGAGCCCGCCGCCCGCCACGCCGAGGATCGTGCCCAGATCCGGCCCCGAGAAGACGTCAGCCGGGATCGCGGCGAGCTGGCGATTCGCATGCCGAACCCGACCCCGGACACCGAGTAGAGGAGAAGAAGCGACAGGCCTGTGGGCCCCGGACCCCGGCGAGGCAGCCGATCCCCGCCATCGCGACGATCGAGCCGAGCGCGAACACCCAGCCACGGCCCAGGCGGTCCGAGAGCCAGCCGCCGAACAGACAGCGTCTGGCATGCCTACGGAATCAGCTGCGCTGCACGGGTTATCGTGAGCGTCCGGCCACGAAGCGGTCAGCGCGGCTCTCTGACCAGGGCAAGACGCGATCCGCCGGGGATTGAACGAAGGTCCAATAGGCAGGCCGGAGGCTGGTGGTTAGATTGCCCGTAACGAGAGGGAGGTGACCACTCCTGTCTGAATACTTCAAGGACGTGTTGGCGCTCGTCATCGGTACCGTACTCGTGATGCTGGTTTGGCTCGCGATCGGGGGCGGGACGTATCGACGATTCCCTGACATAGAAATGGGTTCCCGAAGCGGCGCGTTTCAAGTCTCCGCGATTGGGGCCGTAACCGTCGGGATAGAACGTTGAGCACTTTCGTCGTCCACTGATCGGCGTATCGCTCAAGAAAGTCACTCAACGCGCGACCGATGCTCCCATCTCACGATCGAGAACCTGCTGTGTCGTCTCGACCAGGTGCGGAGGCCGGGCACATCTCGAACGTGCCCGATGCCGAGAGCTTCGATCCCTCGGAGCTGGACATGGACCAGTGGGAGTTCCGCACAGAGCACGGACAGGCGGGCCGGGGCCTATACCGAGGGACCCTTTATGAACCCCCGTACTCCATCTGGCAGGCTGTCGTAGTCCTCCTCGTGGTGGAGATCTGCACGCTGTTGTACCTGTGGATCCAGGGCAAGTAGCAGGATAGCGCCCAAAGCCCGGGTCCACTATCCAGGGTCGCGATGGGCGGGGAGCAGGCCCTCGTAGCCGCGCTCGAGCACTTCGGCCCAGGCCGCGAGCCCATCGGCGATGCGTTCTCGCCGCCCATCATGAGGCGCCAACCATCGCCCTGCGGGAGATCCGGTCTACCGGGTCGCGGAACGGCGCCTGGACCTCTTGCCCGACACCCTATTCATCTTCTTGCTCGACCCTTTGGCAGACGGCCGCAACGCTTTGGCCAACCGAAAGCCGAGAGCCTTCGCGCACGTGCGGCAGAGATCCACGAGGAATGGCTTGACGGCTTTGCTGCTATCGTCCACGTACTTCGAGCACCGCTCCATCTTGTTGCACTGGATGCACTGCTGATTTGGCATCTATGTGCATCCTCCCTCGGTCGAGTTTAGGAGCGGTCGGGGCGCGACGCGGCAGCCCGGCGCCGAACGGGCCTGAGCGCGGCAGACGCCTCAGGCGAAATCGGCCAGGCGATCGGAGGCGGTGGCCGATCCTTCTCGGTAGGCTTCGGCGCACGTTCAAGCCGCCAGAAGACGATGACGAATGCCAACAGGATCAGGAAGCCAGCGGTAGCTAGCGCGCCATACGCCAACGCATTCGGGAGCACCATATCCAACTATCCCACGACCCCAATTTCACGCCGGGGTCACCCTCGAGCACTCCTGTTTCAGCGTTTTTCAGCACACTGATCGCTAACATACTGAAACAGTTGAGTTGCGCTCTCAAGATTCTCCCCAGCTCGTACAGATGGAACCTACGCGCCGCCACCGACATCGCTCATCATCGCCATAGGCTTGCCGCTGGCAGTCTTCCGCACAACAGCATCCCCGCTTCTGGGGCGGACCGCCCAATGGCGAGGACTGTGACGCCTGCGACGAAGTCACCAAAGCGAAGATGAGACCGGCGGTGGCTGCGGCTCCAGCCGCAGCCCTCCCTTATCCGCTAATCCCAAAGTCCTAGCCCAGAGATCCAATAGAAGTGGATGAGTCCCGCGGATAGAGTGCGTTCACTTCGGAAAAACTGAGAGGAGATCTTCGGTGCCAAGCCCAAGAGGAGCGCTTCAATCACCGGGACTGGTGGGAGAGGGTCGTCCCGTGGTTGGAGAGGATGATGAAGAGGAAGCTGAAACCAAGAAGATGCTGGAGCGCAACCACCCCAAGGGGGCCGACGCCAAGGCCGCAGCCGAGTACCGGCTCGCCCAGGCCCCTCAACGGGTCGGCCACACGACCGGTGGCTCCGCCGAGGCTCGGCAGGCTGTCGTCAACTTCCTAGGAGGTCTCCGGTGAGCCCCCGTCGGTTCCTCAGCGGGCTCCTGGTGGCCGGCGCGCTTCTGCTGCTCACGGGCTGCACCTACGCCAACGGTGGCCGGGGAATGATACCGTTCGGTGCGGGCGATGTAGTCGACACCTGGAAACACCGGGTCCAGGTCGAACCCCAGGACATCACCAAGCCAGAAGGCGTCGTCATTTACGTCCACGGCTGCAACGGACTCGGCACGCTGCCCGGCATACTCTATCCGGATACGCGAGCCTGGGTGCAGACCACCACGCAGGCCGGGTGGCGGTTCGTGGCGCCGGACTCGTGGGCGAGGGGCACGTGGAACCGACCTGACGGGTGCACGGGCGACATCGAGATAGCCCGAGTCATCAGACTCCTACGGATAGAAGAGATCGCCTACGCGGTCCGGCAACTCGCGGCAGACCCAACGGTGGACCAGAAGCGGATCGTACTCCTCGGTCACAGTGAGGGCGGGCTCGCCGTCGCGACGGCCGCGCCCCCTAAGTCGGTCGCCGGAATCATTATCAGCGGCTGGATGTGCCACTCAAACGTTCCACTCGGTGTCGGCATCGCCGCTCCGCTCAACCTTCCGGTGCTGGCCATGGCGTTCGAGCACGACTCCTTTGTCGCCCATAGCACGCACAACACGATCCCGCCCGGCAGGTGCAGCGCGTTCTTTCGCGGCCGCCCTCACGCAACGGAACTGATCATCCCTGGCGAGGGCCACACAACGGGCACTCGAGCCGAGGCTAGCCAGGCCGTAGTCAAGTTCCTGGGAGGCCTCCGATGATGAAGAAGCTGATCTTGTCCCTGGTCGTCGCCATCTTCTCCCTATCCCTCGTGGCGATGCCCCGGGCCGCGGGCGCCCAGCCACGGCTCGAGGATCAAATCCGGGGCCGGGGAGAGGTGGCAGCGGGCTTGGGACCGGGAACAGCGGGAGCAGGCGCGAGATGCCCGGGATCGGGAGCGGGACGAGTCCATCCTCCGTGAGCTGCGGGACCAAGCCTCGGAGCAGCGAATGCGCGACACGGCGAACGCGGACCCTTGCCCAGGTACGGAAGACGGCGGGGGCGGGGGATAGCCGATGACCGTGATCGACCGGAAGTTTACCGAACCCCCACGGACACCAGCATCGTGATCATGACGCCATTCACGACAATTCCTCCTTTCCCGAGTTGCAAAGGCTCGACCTAGGCTACCGCCAGTTTACCGCGCGATCGGTTTCCCCTGCTGGCCGTACACGTCAGGAGGTTCGTACAGAAGTTCTTGACACTGTGCCCGAACGCGACGCCACTATCGCGCGCGTTGCCCCAGGCGGTCTTCGCCGGTGGCTCCGCGGCTTGACCCGATTCCTTCAATTTCTCACCGCTGTACTTCTCGCCTTCGGACACCGTCGTGCCGATGCCCTTGGCAGTCCCTTCGACGCCTTCCCCAATCTTGCTACTGGGGATCTTCTTCGCGCCGCCTTCGACCTGCTCTATCCCGACCTTCACCTTCGAATCATCGGCCGCTGAGGCGAAGTCGGACGCGAGCAGCGAGAGCGGAAATACGAGCAGCATGAGCAGGCCAAAGCGTTCATGAAGTTCACTTATGGGTCGCGTCATCGGACCTTTCCTATTGGACCTTGGCCCATCGGGCGGCACTCGGACCCATCCCCAAAGCCATAGACCCAAGAGCCAATAGGTGAACGCACGTCCTCTGCATAGAGTCGAGCCCAACAAGGCGGAGGGAGAACAACATGCGTAAGTTTGTCGTTGGTTCCATCCTGATCATGCTGGCCGCGACGGTGTCTGGCTGCTTCATCGAGCCTTACGGCAACGGAGGCGGCGGCCACGAAGGGCGCGGAGAACGTGGAGAACACGAAGGCCACGGAGATCGCCGATGAAATGCCTCCTGATCGCGGCGCTGCTGGCCGTCGGGGTGGCGCTGCCTGGAGTCCCGGAGGCCCAGGCGCAGGTGAGCATCGGGATCGGACTACCGAGCATCAACATCGGGATCAACGTGCCCGTGTTCCCCACGTTCACTGTGGTGCCGGATTACCCGGTCTACTACGCCCCGCAGGCGAATGCGAATCTGTTTTTCTATGACGGGCTCTACTGGGTCTATCAGGGGGACAATTGGTACGCGAGTTCTTGGTACAACGGGCCCTGGGCCTACTACGAACCCCAGTACGTCCCGGACTTCATCCTCCGGGTGCCTGTCCGCTACTACGTCTCACCGCCCATCTACTTCCGCGGGTGGGAGCCGTCCGGGCCGCCGCGGTGGGGCGAACACTGGGGTGGCGGTTGGGATCGTGACCGCCGCGGATGGGATCAGTGGGACCGCCGGACGGTCGTCGCGCCCGCTCCGCTTCCTGTCTATCAGCGGCAGTACTCGGGAGACCGCTACCCACGAGTAGAGCAGCAGGCGGCCATCCGCGAGCAGAACTACAAATATTCACCGCGAGATCCCGTAGTGCAGCAGCAGCAGGGTCGTCAGCAGCCGGTGGAGCGCCGGCAGCCAGCCGGGGCTCAGCGTCAGGGGCCAGGCGTGGAGCCGCAGCAGCAACGGGGCCGACAGCAGGGGGAGCGTCAGCAGCCGCCGGCTGTACAGCAGCAGCCACAGGAACGCCAGCGCTCCAGCCCACCGCCTCAGCAGGTTGCTCCGGCGGCCAACCCGACTCTAGAGCCGCAGAAGGGGCGCGAACAAACGCAGGAGCCACAGCAAGCTCCTGCCCCGCAGCCTCAGCGTGAGCAGAGAGCACAGCAGCCCCAACCCCGGCGTGAGGCGCCACAAGCTTCGCGACAGCAGCCACCGGTAGAGCGCCCAGCCAGCAGGCTTCCATCGCAGCAGCCGGTGCAGCCGGCTCCGGCCCCGCAACCACAGCGTCAGCGGGAGACACAGCAGGGAGCGCCGGTCGTCCAGCACCAGCAGGCGGCACCACAGCAGCCGCAGGAGCGTCCGCAGCGGGATGCGCCGCCGCACCAGCCGCAGCAGGGGCAGGAGCAGCAGGGCCGCGGCCAGGAGCAGGGGCGCGGGCATGAGAAAGGGGGCTAGCCCAAGTGACAGGTGACAGAAGTGACAAAACCTACCCACGACGGAGCGTCATGTATTGGACCTAGGTCCAATGGGTGGGCAGGTCCATGACGACTAGACTGAGAGGAAGGAAAAAGAGGAGGAAGCGCATGAACATTTTCTACATCATCGGCGTCGTGGTCGTGGTGCTCGCCGTCTTCGGTTATTTGAGGCTTGGGTAGGGGGTAGGAATCCGGTGTGTGTCAGTAGACGGTATCGCTCGACCGTGATCGATACAGAGGATGCGATGGGCGCAGAGCGCGGCAGCCGAGGTCGCGGACAGAGCGTGCTGGGAGCCAATCCTCGCATCGGCCGAAAGGATCTGCAGGATCCCGATCGTGATGTGTCGGAGTCAGGTCACCCGGGCCCGGAGGATGAGCAGGGGCAAAGCTGGCGCGATGCGGGAGCTGAAGGGCCCGAGCAGCTCGAGATTCCGGCGATGGACAACGAGTCGCCCCCGAGTGAGTAGCGGCATGCGTGGGGAGGAATGACCTATGCACTACGACCCTACCACGACCATGCCTGCGAAGAGCTCCGCCGGCGACATTCGCGAAATGGATCGATGGAGTGAAGTCCGAAAAGAAGTGTCGTCACATTGACCGGTCAGGTGCCGACCTTCAGCGCCAGGGCCTAGGCCTCCGAGATGGCGCGCGGCGTCTCCGGCGTGAAGTCGGTTAAGAGCCAACTCACCTTCACGTAATGAAGGAGCGGCGGCGAGCGCGCTCGTATATCGAGCAGGGCGCCGTGACGGCCGGCTATCGGGCGGACGCGCGAGACAGCGGTTTACAGAAATGGGGATGTCCGTATCCGCCGCCTATCGGGACGCTCTTTATAGAAAACCTGAGTTGAGATTCTGAATGAGGAGATCCTATGTTCCTGATCTGGGCAATTGTTTTAGACCGCCTGTGACGACCAGCTGGGCGCAGGTAGGACGCGGGCTGGCGGTTGTGGTACCCGCAGTGGGGGCCGCGCTGGGGCTCCTCTGGCGCTATGGCCGCCGCCCCGCACCGGTTCCCGCAGTAGTGCGCTGCCCGATCCACGGCGTCGCCTACGACTCGGAGCTCGAAATGTGTCCTAGCTGCGCCAAGACGGAGACGGCCGCGAGACAAGATCAACCACGGCCCGAGATGCGGTTCGGTGCGAAAGGACAGGAGCCGCGCGATGAGCGGAACGCCGATACTGTCTAGCTTGCGAGACATGTCGAGCGATCGAGGAATGGCACGAGCGGGGTGAAGGCGTGGTGATCGAGCTCGCGCCGTGCGGCCACGTATTCCAGTGGAACGCCGGAGTCGAGTGGCCGATGCGAGCGGGCGCGTAACGACGGAAAGGAGGAGATGATGACTCGATTCGTACTGGGAGCGATCGTGGGAGCCGTCGTGGTCTGGGTGTGGGGCGAAGAGATCCGGCGTTTCACCAATACCAAGGGGCGCTCGGCGCGGCTAGTTGCCGCCGACACGCTGCAGTCGGTGCAGTCCGTCGCCGAGGAGATGTTCGATAGCGCGAAGGGTCAGGTGACGTCCACGCTGCAGGCCGGGCAGGACGCGATCCGGCCCGCCCGGGTGAGCCGGGATCGGCCATAACCGCTCCGGGGGCCGGGCGTGCTCGCGGCGATGCTGCTGAGTAGCGTCGGCGGTTACGGTCACGTCCAGCCCCAATAGACCTCCCCGCCCTCTCGTCATCAACATGAAGACCGCCGAGGCGCTCGGTCTGACAATCCCACCGTCGCTCCTGCGGCCGGGCGGACCAGGTGATCGAGTGATGGCCCCAGCTGGTCTCCTCTACCCTCTGGTCGGCCTCGCGACCGCGGCGACGGTCGTCGCGTCGCAGGCCCTCATATCGGGAGTGTTCTCGCTCACCCAGCAGGGCATTCGCCTTCGCTACATCCCGCGCATGATCGTAGTTCACACGTCCCGCTCGGTGATCGGCCAGATCTCCCTGCCGGCCGTGAACACGATGCTCATGGTGGGCTGCCTGCTCCTGGTGCTCGGCTTCCGCTCGTCGACGGTCCTCGCCGGCGCGTACGGCGAACACCTGACTTTTGAGCCGCGGGAGGATCGAGCGCGCGCCCTTTGGTAAGGCGTGAACTGACCGAGGAGGTTCTTGTTTCCGCAGTAGCGCCGCCGTGCGCAGGTCTGGGTTCTCGCAGGCATAATCTTGGGCACAGGCTTTTTGCTTCCTGCGCCGGCGGCCAGGTGATCGGTCCGTCCACAGCAGCACTCGTCAAAACCCGCCATCCGGGTCGCTCCTGTCACGGCTGTCTTCGCCGGGTTGTCACCGCCGCCGTTCGAGACCGAGGTCGACGCGCCTTCAAGGTGAGGCCGACGGAGCGGATCCGCCCCCAGCGGCGTGCCGCCTTCACCTTCGAAGCGTCGGTGCAACGGCGAATCCGGATGCGAGCAACGAGAGCGGGAAGACGAGCACAATGAGTAGTCCGAATCGGTTCATGGAGGCTCCTTCTCTGACCAGGCCGATTCCGGGCGTTCCATCCCGTTTGGCCTCTCGGACCTTGGCCTCCGCGGAGGGCAGGCGGACCCATCCCGGAAGCCGTAGACCCAAGAGCCAATAGGCGAGCCGAGGTCCTCTGCATAGAGTCGAGCCCAAGAACGGCTGTTCACTATTCTCAGGAGGTCAGAACAATGAAGCGAGGATCCGCAAGAGCAGGGGTGGTGTTGGTCGCGATGCTTGCGCTGACGGTGCTCGTCGGGGCTGGCTGCGCGTCAGGTCCCTTTGAAGATCCGCACAACTACGGGCCGGTGGGGCCGATCGGGATGGCGGGGCCGCAGGGGCAGCAGGGACCTCAGGGCCCGCAGGGCCCGGCAGGTCAACAGGGCCCGGGCGGCCCGGCTGGCGTGCAAGGAGTGGCCGGCGCGGAGGGTCCGCAGCGGCCCTGGGTGTCGTTCACTGACTTCCTCTTCGACTTCGACAAGAGCGAGGTCCGGAACACGGAGACCGGCAAGGTGACGAAGCTGGTCGACTACATGAAGGACAACGCCAACATCATGATCGGCATCGATGGTCACGCGGATCCGCGCGGCAGCGACGCCTACAACCAACCTCTGAGTCAGCGCCGCGTAGACGCGATCAAGGCCAGCCTGGTGACCGCCGGCATCCCGGCGAGCAAGATCCAGACGGGCGCGTTTGGCAAGACGCAGTTGAAGTGCGGCGAGTCGACCGAGTCCTGCTGGCAGCGTGACCGACGCGTCGAAGTCCTCATCGCGCCCGGGCAGTAAGGGGAAGCCATGAAGACTCTCACAAGCCTTGTAGTAGCGGCGGCCCTGTCGGGGTGCGCCTATCAGAGCGGGTACATCGCACCGGATGGAGCGTGGGTGGCGAAGGGGGAGCCGTACGCCATCGGCACGTGTCGCTCGAACGCGCCGTATGTCAGAGGAGCGCAAGGCCCGGTGGGTCCCGTGGGGCCGGCGGGGCTGGCCGGGGTCGCGGGGCCAGACGGTACCGTGGGGCCGGCAGGGCCGGCAGGACCGGCAGGACCGGCGGGACCGGCGGGACCGGTTGGCCTGATGGGGCCTGCGGGCTCTGTTGGCGTGGCCGGGTGGTCCTCGATGGAGAACGTGAACTTCAAGTATGGCAGCGCGGAACTCCAACAGAAGTGCAAGGACAAGCTCGCGAAGTTCGCCGCGTGGGCACAGAACAACCCGCAAGCTCGAGTAAGTCTCGATGGCCATCAGAGTGAAGCGGATGACCGGAGCCAAGCCCTCGCCGCCCAGCGTGTCACCGCGGTGCGGAATGAGCTCATCAGGTTGGGGGTTACCCCCAGCCGCTTCGTGGTGGGAACCTACGGGAGGCCGGTCGCGGTGTGTAACCAGACGACGGACACGTGTCTGGAGTTGAATCGACGGGTCGAGATTCTCGCGGTCAGATCGTGATCCTCGGGGCATCCCCTCCGCGATCCATGTCGCGGGGGGGTGTCCCTCTACTCCGAGAGGGGACGCGAAATGAAATCGTTGCGTCACGAGCGGGGGAGAATCGCGGTCGCGCGGAGAAGCTTCTGGCGGAGAGGGTGACGCCGGTCCGTTCCGGGAGTGGGCAAGGTCGTCGTTTACAACCTGAGCGCCTCGTGGTCGTCTACTTCACACCGGGCCGAGGGCCAGGGCCTAAGCGGAGGCGCTCGGCGTGACGCTGATGAACTGCGCGGAGGCCGGTAGGCGATGACGAACCAACAGCTCAAGGACACGATTCAGGGAGCACTACGGGCGCTTCCGGTAGGTGGTCGCGCCGGGACGCTCGACGAACTCATCGTGGAGGTGTCCAAACGCGGCCCGAGCGGCACGTATCATGCGGGGGAACTCGCGCGCGTGTGGTGTGTGAGGCGGAGCCCGAGTCCATTGTCGTCGGCTATCCCTTGCCCTCGAGCGCGAATGCCACAACGGAGAGGCCACAGTGATGATCGCCAACATCTGCGTCCCCACGTTAGCCGAAGAAGGAACGGGAGCGGCTGGGGGAGTACGTGAAAGTAGGGGAGGGTCATGCGGCACATGAGCGAATATAAAAGGCTGGTAGGTCGCGGTGACACCCAGGGAAGAAGCTCTCATGTTCTGGCGCGCGCTCATCGAGATATGGCCGGCGGGGCAGGGACTGGCGGACCAGCCGTCCACCGCTCGTGACGTTCAGGCAGGCCGCGGCGAGCCAGGACGAGACCCTCAAGGCCGCCAATCTCCACATCGAGGAATGGATCAACATTGCGTGCGGAGAGAGTGCGGACCACAGGTAGGGGAGGGGACTAGGCGATCTACCGTAAGAAGATCAACGGGCGGAAAGTGCCGATGCCATCTCCGTTCGCGATCATCTACCCGGGCCGCCAGTCGTGAGCGCGAGGCAAGTGATGCCCGAGAAGAAGACACCTCAGCGCCTAGGCATCGAACAGCCGAGCAGGGACTGGACTTAGGTCCAATTCGCA
>Ga0210410_10006232_pt1 | contig 10382 bp, 8 predicted proteins | sample IncBWC4MmetaG_FD_161058 | JGI IMG/M metagenome (GOLD analysis project Ga0210410, IMG submission 161058) | Forest soil microbial communities from Barre Woods Harvard Forest LTER site, Petersham, Massachusetts, United States - Inc-BW-C-4-M | ecosystem: Environmental > Terrestrial > Soil >... | reverse complement strand
CGCGGTGCAGCACCGGCGAGGCGGGCCTCGCTGCGGAACTCTTTTTCTCTTCGGGCCGCGTGCTTTCGGAAGCATTCATGATAGCGGCATTCTATCACGGCCAGTGGGTAGCCCGCCGGAGACGGTGGCAGCATCCTCGATGCCGCGCCGGGCATCACACTGAATGACGGATGCGTGTGGAGAAAATGGCTAACCTCCTGATAGACTTTAGGTTAAGCATTCGAAGTACAATTCAGGCCAGCGCTCGGAATCCGGAACGACAGGCGCCCGCGAAAGCCGGATGATTCCTTCGTGTAGCAGATCCTGATGGCGAACGAGGATTGGGTTTCAGGAATATATGGATAAGAAGCTGCGCAACCGCACGCTGCTCTTCCTGCTCCTTGCGGGAATCGTCGCCTTCGTGTTGATCAAGGTGAGCGGCCGGCAGCCAGTGGCCAAGATATCGGCGGTGAAGCCGTTCCGGCAGAATATCGTTTCGTCCATCACCAGCAACGGCAAGGTGGAGCCGATCGCGCCGTTCAGCATCCGCGCCCAACTCGACACTTTCGTCCAAAAAGTGAACGTCAGCGAAGGCCAGAACGTGAAAAAGGGGCAGCTTCTTCTGGAGTTAAACGTCAAGGATGCCGCCGCGCAGCTTGCGAACGCAAAATCCAAGCTGCTGAAGGCCCAGGAAGACCTGCGCAACGCCAGAGCTGGCGGCCGCACGGACGAAGCCGCGCGAGTCACCGCAGAACTGGCCAAAGCGGTAGCTAATCGCGACGGCCTGGAAAAGAATCACGAGGCATTAACGCGACTGCTGGCGCAAGGCGCGGCGACAAAAGACGAACTAGCCGCCAACGAACTGGCGTTGGCAAACGCGCGGGGAGAAGTGAACCGTCTGAGCGCCGCGAAGCAAGAGTTTGGCCGCGAGGTTTCGTTGGATAGTTCACGAGGAGAATTGGCCGTGCAGCAGGCGCAAAGCGAGGTGGCTGCGTTTGAAGACAAAGTCCGGCAAGGGCGCATCACGGCGCCGACCGACGGCACGCTCTATGCGTTGCCGGTCAAAGCCGGCGACTACGTGAAACTGGGCGACCTGCTGGCCGAAATGGCGGACCTGCACAAAGTGCGAGTGCGGGCGTTCATCGATGAACCGGAAATGGGCGGGCTGGAGCCGGGCTTGCCGGTGAAAATCACCTGGGACGCTCTTCCGAACCGGACCTGGCAAGGGCGGACGGAAATGACGCCGAAACAGGTGGTCCCGCGTGGCTCGCGCAGCGTAGGCGAGCTGCTTTGCTCGGTGGAAAACGAAAAGCTGGAGCTGCTGCCGAACACCAACGTGAATGTGCGCATCAATTCCCGGGAGCGCCTGAACGTCCTGGCGGTGCCGCGCGGCGCTGTGGAAACCATTGCCGGGCAGAGTTTTGTTTTTGTGGTCAACGACAGCGTGGGGAAAACGATGTTGGAAAAGCGTCCCATCCGAGTGGGCATCGCGGACGCGACAAATTATGAGGTGGTCAGCGGCTTGAGCACAGAGGACACCGTGGCGCTTCCGGGCGATGCCGATTTTCGCGACGGCATGACCGTGAAGGTGGTGAACTTGGACACGTCGAACGTTCCAGGCGGGAATGGTGCGAGCCATTAAACTTATCTGCGCCGGACTGGTTTGCCTGATGCTGTTGCAAGGCGAGGCGCGCGCCGAGGAAAGCCCCCTGGAGAAGGCGAAAGGTGCTTTTGAAAAGGGCGAGTACACGCAGGCGATTCAGATCCTGAAAAGCGCGGCGGGCAGCGAGCCGAACAATGGCGACGTTTATGTGCTGCTGGCCCGATCCTACCTGGAACTGAACCAGTACGATGCCGCGGTGAACAGCGCGGAAAAAGCCGTGGAAATCAGCCCAAAGAACTCCGAGTATCACCGGTGGCTGGGCGAAGCGTATGGCGCGAAGGCGGATCACGCCTCCATGTTGAGCGCGTACTCGCTGGCGCGAAAGACCCAAAAGGAATTTGAGGCGGCTGTACAGTTGGACGCACACAATTTCGACGCCCAGCAGGATTTGATCGAGTACGACTGCACCGCGCCCGGAATGGTGGGCGGCGGAGAGGAAAAAGCCGAGCCGCTGATCGAGAAATTGATGGCGATGGACGCGGCGGAAGGGCATTACGCCACCGGCATCTGCAGAGCCCAGAAAAAGAATTACGAGGCGGCGGACGCCGAGTTTTCAAAGGCACTGGACAGCAAGCCGAAAACCGCCAAGCGCATTTTTGACATCGGCGACTATTTTCTGCAGCGCAAGAATGTGGAGAAACTTCTTGTTGTGGCCGTCGCCGGGGAAGAGCTCGCGCCGCACGATCCTCGTGGCAAATTCTACCGTGGCGTGGCGCTGATCCTTGAAGCCGAGAAGCCGGCGGAAGCGGAAAAATTGTTGCGGGACTACCTGCAAGTTGCGCCTGTGAACTCCGAGTATCCGCGCCCATGGGCCGCGCATTATTGGCTTGGCAGGCTGCAGGAGGGCCAGAAGAATCCGGCCGGGGCGCGCGGCGAATATCAGGCGGCGCTGAAATTGAACGGCAAATACAAGCCGGCCCAAGAGGCGCTGAAGCAGCTCGGGAAAGACTGAGCGGAATTTTTCGGTAGGCAAATGCACATACGCGAAGCAGTTGCGGTGGCTGTGGACGCCTTGCGCGCAAACAAAGTGCGCGCGGTGCTGACGTCCATCGGCGTGATTATCGGCAGCGCCTCCATCGTGCTGGTGGTTACCGTGGCGTTGACCAGCCAGAAATTCGTGATTTCGCAGATTGAGGCGATGGGATCGAATCTCGTCTGGGTGGAGATGATCAAGACACCCGAGAAGGCGCAGCCTCTCAGCTACGAGATCAACACGGACGATCTGGCGGCGGCCAAGGCGCAGATCCCCGCTGCGCTGATCGTGGCGGGTTTCAACGATCTGCCGATGGCGGTGGTGGTAAATGGAAGGACGCGCCCGGTGCGGCTCATCGGCGTCACCGAGGGATACCAGCAGATACGGCGGCTGATCATTTTGCGCGGGCGTTATTTCGATTCCGCGGATATGGAAGCGCGAAGCAAGGTTTGCCTGATCACCAAGGATCTGGCGGACCGTGTGTTCGGGGTGGAAAATCCCGTCGGGCGGCAGTTGCGCATGGGCGAACTGACGTTCACCGTCGTGGGCGTATTCAAGGAGCGCGCTGAGACGTTTGGATTGTCCGAATTGCAGAAGGAATCCGTCATCATTCCGTTTTCGCTGATCAAGTATTACACCGGCACCGACGTTTTGAGCACGCTGCAGTTGCAGACGGCCGGGCCGGACAAGGTGTCGATTGTCGAGAAGCAGATCAGCCGGCTGTTGAAGAGCCGCCATCCAGCGCTGGCCGAGTACAACGTGCAGACTTTGACGGCAATTCTGGGTGCCGCGAGGACCATTTCAATCGCATTGCGCATCGTATTGATCGTGATTGCGTTCATCGCGCTCCTGATCAGCGGCATCGGCATCATGAACATCATGCTGGTGACGGTGACCGAGCGGACGCGGGAAATTGGCATTCGTAAGGCAATTGGCGCAGCACAGGATGAAATCATGTGGCAGTTCCTGATCGAAGCGTTTCTGATCAGCGGAGGCGGAGCGGTGATTGGAATCCTGATCGGCGTGGGAATTCCGGTGATCGCGCAGCAGCTTTTGCCGGGGAATTTGCGGGTGCCGATTTCGGGGATGAGCGTGGTGTTGGCGTTCCTGGTGTCGTGCTCGACGGGGCTTTTCTTCGGTTGGCTGCCGGCGAAGCAGGCGGCGGCGCTCGAACCGATTGAATCACTGCGCTACGAGTAGCTGGATGGGAGGAAGACGCATGGCCTGGAAACAATGCATGACTCTGGGAATTTTGGCGATAGCAATCGCGCCGCAACATGCTTGGGCGCAGCAAGCGCCGCCCGCGCCGGTGGCGAGTTCCACGGCGGTGGTGTTGACGCTGAAGCGTGCGGTCGAAATGTCGCTTTCGAACAGCAAAGATATTCAACTGGCCAAACTGCAGGTGCAGGCGGCGCAGGATACGGCGCAGGTGACGAGAGCTGAATTTCTACCGAACTTGTATGCGGGATCCGGAGCGGGCTACACGTACGGGTTGCCGGAAACGCCGGGAGGCCGGCCGCCGGCGCTATTCAGCGTTACGTATACGGAAGAAATCCTGAACGGGCCGCTGCGGGGACTGGCGAAGGAGCAGCAAGAGCAGGTCCGGGAGCAGCGGGCGATGCTGGAGGATACGCGGAACCTGGTCATGGTGCGCGTGGCGTCGGGCTACCTGGAACTGGTGAAGGTGCGCCACTCGCTGGAGTTGCTGCGGAAAGAGAAGGAGAGCGCGGGCAAGATTGTGGAAGTCACGAAGGAACGCGAGGGCGAAGGCTATGAGCTGCCCGTGGAAGTGACCAAGGCTCAGTTGACGCTGGCGCAGGTGCATCAGCGCATCCTGCAACTGGAAGGGCGGCAGGATGAATTGGAAGTATTTCTGCGCAACCAATTGGGGCTGGCGGCGGAGCAGCCGATGGACGTGACTCCGGATGAGTTGCCCGGCGCGGCGGAACAGGAAGGCGCGAATCTGGTGGCGATGGCGTCGCAGACCAGCACTCGGCTGGCGGCGGCGGAATCGAACGTGAAGGGCAAGGAGTTTCGCCTGCAGGGAGAAAAGCGGGGTTACTGGCCGACGCTGCAATTGGTGTCGATTTACGATGTGCTGGCCAAATACAATTTCAATAATAGTTTCCTTGTCATCAATCAGCAGAATTTTCGCTCCAACAACCTGAATGCCGGGGTGAGCATCAACGTGCCGATTTACAGCGCGAAGACGCGGGCGAATGTGGCCCTGGCACAGGTGAACCTGGAAACTGCGAAAATCAATCTGAGCAACACGAAGAGCCAGGTGAGCGCGGAGGTGCGGCAGAAATCGCGCAAGGTGCAGCAGGCGGACGCCACAAAAGAGGTGGCGCGGCTGGAACTGCAGTTGTCGCAGCAGAATCTGGCGGTGCTGCAATCGCAATTCGGCGAGGGCAAGGTGAATTTGCGCGACGTCGAGAAGGGCCGCCTCGATGAAAACGAAAAATGGATGGGCTACCTCGACGCGAATTTCCAGCGGCAACAGGCGCAACTCGACCTGTTGAGGACGGCCGGGCAGTTGGAGAAGGTTCTGGAATAGAGTTCATTCCATCCACAAGGCTTCGGCAGTGGTTGTGCAGTAGTTGAGGTTCTTCGCGCATCTTTGTCAGATGCGCTCAGAATGACAACGCGTTAGTTGTTTTGAAGGCGGATCTCCTCGCATGCTGGATAAAACAAGCCTGAAAATTCTTCTGGAAGCGCTCGAGAAGCTCGACGCGGGATTTGCCGCGCTCCCGGAGTTTGACGCGTGCGTTCCCGGCGCGAATCGCGTTGCGGAAACTCTCGCGGCAACTGCGAACCGATTGCACGACAACTATCCCTATTTTCATCCGCTGTATGCCGGGCAGATGTTGAAGCCGCCGCATCCGGTCGCGCGGCTGGCATATGCGCTGGCGCAATGGATCAATCCCAATAATCACGCGCTGGATGGTGGCCGTGCAACTTCGGAGATGGAAAAGGAAGCGGTCGCCGGGATCGCGGAAATGTTCGGTTGGCGCGAGCATCTCGGCCATTTGTGCGGCGGCGGGACGATGGCCAACCTGGAAGCGCTGTGGGTTGCGGGACAACTGGCTCCTGGAAAAAAGATCCTGGCGAGCGAGCAGGCGCACTATACGCATGGACGGATCAGCGGCGTTCTGCAATTACCCTTTGCGGCTGTGCCGTGCGATGCGCGCGGGAAAATGGATCTGGCGAAGTTGCGCGAACTTGTCGTTTGCGGCGACGTCGGTACCGTGGTGGCCACGATGGGAACTACGGCGACAGGGTCAGTCGATCCGCTCGCAGGAATTTTGGAATTGCGCCAGAAGCTTGGATTCCGCGTGCATGCCGATACGGCGTATGGCGGATACTTTGGACTTGCCGGAAACCTTGGCGAAGAGGCGCGGCGCGAGTTTGATCTGTTGCAACGCGTGGATTCGATTGTGATCGATCCGCATAAGCATGGTTTGCAGCCGTATGGGTGCGGTTGTGTGGTGTTTCGCGATCCTGGTGTGGGCAAGCTTTACAAGCACGACTCGCCTTATACATATTTCAGTTCGAAAGAAATGCACCTCGGGGAGATTAGCCTGGAGTGCTCGCGGCCAGGAGCGGCGGCTGCGGCGCTCTGGACTACGCAGAGATTGTTGCCCCTCGAGAAGGGCGGGGAATTCGCGCGCGGGCTGGAGGACTGCCGGAAGGCGGCAGTAGATTTTCACCAGCGACTGGAGAAAGACGCGCGATTTGTGACGGCGTTTCCGCCGGAGCTGGATATTGTGGTGTTTGCGCCGCGGGCGGGGAGCGTGAGCGAAGCGTCGGCGCGGTCGCGGAAGATTTTCGAGGCGGCGGCGCGGAGGAATTTGCATCTGGCGGTGGCGGAGTTGCCGGTCGAGTTTTTTGCGGGAAACCTTGGAGCGATGAAGAAGGACCGGACGAGTCTGACATGTTTGCGATCGGTGTTGATGAAGCCGGAGCATAAGGAGTGGGTGGAGCGGATTTGGGAGATTTTGGCAGAGGCGACGGAGGAGGTTTTGGGACGGTAAGGCCCCTTTTTGAGTGCGGGAGCGGAGCTCCCGCTTTTGCGGTGCATCGTTCTGCAGGTGACCGATCAAGTTGCGCTGCGGTTGGAGCCTGAAAAGCGGAGGCTTTGCCTCCGCACTCAAAAGAGGAGCGGCCCGCCTCAGAAGGCAGGCCCTACAAAGAGGGGAGAAACCCAAGAGCAAAGCCAGGAGTGGCTCCGCCACACTGCTTCCAGGGTAACTTCCACTTAATGCGGTGTTTAGCTGTTGGATGCGGCTTAGGTACCATTAGCAGAAAGGCCTGCTGGGATGCAACCAAGTCGGGTAAACTATTATCTACACGGGTTGGGGTACAGAACAGGTCGCCAGGCTTGTGCTACGCGTTTGGCCAAAAGTGCGAATGTTTTGCAGAATGAAATTGACCGAAACTGAGGGTGAAGAATGCCGGATGTAATGAAAACATTGCTGTTGAACCCGCCGAGCTTTGAGAATTTTGACGGCGGAGCTAGCTCGCGGTGGCCCGCGACGCGCGAGATTGAGTCCTACTGGTACCCGGTCTGGCTGTCGTACCCGGCGGGAATGATTCCCGGCAGCCGGCTGCTTGATGCCTCTCCCCACAAGATTAACTGGCAGCAAACGGTGCAGATCTGCAAGGACTACGAGTTTCTGGTGCTGTTCACCTCGACGGTGGGCTTTGACAGCGACATCAAGCTGCTGCGCAAGATCAAGGAAGCGAATCCATCAATGAAGGTGGCCTTCGTCGGGCCGCACGGGCACATCAAGCCCGACGAAACGCTGAATGCCAGCGAGGACATTGACTTCATCGTTCGCGGGGAATTCGACCACGCGGTGGCGGAATACGCGCACGGCAAGCCGGTGGATCAGATTCTCAACGCGAGTTACAAGAAGGACGGCAAGATCGTCCACAACGGAACGCGCCCGCAAATGCACACGGAAGAGCTGGATGCGCTGCCGTTTGCGACGGACGTTTACAAACGGGATCTGGAGATTGAGCGCTACAACGTACCGTTCCTGCTGAACCCGTTCGTGTCGTTCTACAGCTCGCGCGGCTGCCCGGCGCTTTGCACGTTCTGCATGTGGCCGCAGACGCTTTCAGGGCACGCGTGGCGGACGCGTTCGGTGGACAACGTGGTGCAGGAAGTGAAGAACGCGCTTTCCTACTTCCCACAGATGAAAGAGATTTTCTTCGACGACGACACGTTCAACATCCGCAAGGACCGCGTCATCGAACTGAGCCAGAAGTTCAAGCCGCTGAAATTCCAGTGGTCCTGTACGGCGCGCTGCCACAGCAAGTATGAAGAGCTGAAGGCCATGGCGGATGGCGGGGCGCGTTTGTTTATCGTTGGCTTTGAGTCCGGCGACGCGCAGATCCTGAAGAACATCAAGAAGGGCGCGACGATTGAAATGGCGCGCGAGTTCATGAAGAACTGCCGGAAGGTCGGCATCAAGGTGCACGGCGACTTCATTATCGGCTTGCCGGGCGAAACGAAAGAAACCATTAACAAGACCATCGATTTTGCGAAGGAGCTGGATTGCGAAACGATCCAGGTTTCGCTGGCGCACGCCATGCCGGGGACCGAGCTGCACGATCAGATGTCCAAGGAAGGTTTCCTGCGCGTGGAAGCGCTGGCGGACCAGAGCGGGCACCAGTTGCCGCACATCGAATTCCCGCATCTTTCCAAGGCGGACATGATGGCGGGCGTGACGCGGTTTTATGACGAGTATTATTTCCGTCCGAAGGTTGTGTGGCGGATCGTGAAGGAAGCGCTGTGGGACGGCCACGAGCGCAAGCGGCTGTACCATGAGGCGACGGACTTCCTGCGCCTGCGCGCCGAGCGGCTGAAGTGGGTGCAGCAGGGCGGCGACTCGCCGAAGACGATGGTCGCGGTGGGCGGAACCTCATCGGCCAACGGCAACGATTAACCGAAAGAATGAGCCACGAGCATAGGCTGAGATTCAAGACGCTGGTCATGGTCTTGCTGATGGTGGTGTGCGCAAACACCGGCGACCTGATGCTGGCGCGCGGGATGAAGCAGATCGGAAACGTGGAGATTTCCTTTCCCGGGCTGCGGACCGCGCTGCTTTCGACGATTCAGAGCGGGAGCATCTGGATCGGGATACTCTTCCTGATTGGTTTCACACTCTGCTACATGACGGCGGTGAGCTGGGCGGATTACAGCTTTGTGATGCCCGCGGGAGCGTTTGGTTACGCGGTGCAGACGATGCTGGCGATTATCGTGCTGCACGAGGTGGTTTCACCGAAGCGATGGATTGGCGTGGCCATGATTTGTGTCGGCGTGCTGCTGGTGGGGCAGACGAAGCCGAATACCACGAATAACACCGGGCCGGTGGCGCCATGACACGGGTGATCCTGATGCTGATCTTTTTTGTATTGTGCAACACCGGCGGCGAGCTGGCGATGTCCTACGGGGTGAAGCAGGTGGGTGAGCCGAAGAGTTTCCGGCCGATGGCGCTGCTGCGATTTGTTTGGGCGGCGGCGCGAAACAGTTGGCTGTGGGTGGCGTTGCCCTTGCTGGCGGCTTCGTTTTATTCGCTGCTGATTTTGTTTTCGTGGGCACCGGTGAGCGTGGTGATTCCGGCGTCGGCTTCCAACTACATTGTGGGCACGTTTGGCGCGAAGTACCTGTTGAAGGAAGATGTGTCGTTCAAGAGATGGTTGGGCGTGGTTTTGGTGTGTGTTGGCGTCACGGTGGTTTTGCTTACCGGTCGGGTTTGAGGCGTTAACATCTGGCTGTTCCCCCCTTGTTTTTCAAAAGCTGTGAAAGAGAATGGGTATAACTATGGGCGGTTGGAGAAGATGTAGCGGTCGGCGGATTTGGTGATTAGGTAGACGGGGGCGATGGGGGCTAGGGTGTCGCGCTTTTTTGGGTCGCGGGTGATTAGGTAGAGGCGGCTGGGGCCGGCCCAGAGTTGGGCGAATTGGGCGTCGTCGAAGAAGATGGACGGGGAGTCGGGGAAGAGCGAGCCGTACCAGAGGCCGTTGACGCGGCCGTTGAGGACGTAGATTTGCTGGCCGGTGTAGAAGCGGACCGATGAGGCGTTGGCGTATTCGCCGTCCATGAAGATTTTGTCGCCGGGCTGGAGGCGTGGCTGGAGAGCGACGGCGAATTGCTGGGAGCCAAGGATCGGATAGAAGACGCCGAGCGAAATGTGGGCGCACTCGATGAAGACGAGCATCATGGCGACGAGCGCCCAATTGGCGGCATGGACGTTGCCGCGGCGGCGGAAAAACCAGTTGAGCAGCGTGCCAACCAGAAATGCTAGACACGTGCCGATGAGCGGGCCGCGGAAGAAGCCCATGGCGTCGCCGCTGAGATCGAGCATGTGGCCGAGAGAGAGGGCGTAGAGATTAGGATTCTTGTTGAGCAGGTCGAAGAGTTCGAGATTTGGAGCGGGAGTGTGCGAGGTGACGGCTAGCGTGCCGGTGATTGCGGCGATGAGAAGTCCGACGACGAGCAGGACTGTGGCGGAGCGGCGGCCCGCTCGGGCGATGGTAGAGCCGATGGGGGCTTCCGCTTCCTGAGCCATCCAGTGGCCTAGAAGCAGCGCGAGGCCGGGAAGGCCAGGAGCGAGATAGTATTCCTGGCGCGTGGAAAAGCTGAAAAAGAGAAGAACGACGGCGGGCCAGCAGAAGAGAAGCAGGAGAACGGCTTCGGTGGAGCGGCGGACACCGGCGATGCGCGGCAGACGAAGGCGAACCCGGGCGAGGGCCTGC
>Ga0210410_10006230_pt1 | contig 10386 bp, 2 predicted proteins | sample IncBWC4MmetaG_FD_161058 | JGI IMG/M metagenome (GOLD analysis project Ga0210410, IMG submission 161058) | Forest soil microbial communities from Barre Woods Harvard Forest LTER site, Petersham, Massachusetts, United States - Inc-BW-C-4-M | ecosystem: Environmental > Terrestrial > Soil >... | reverse complement strand
CCTGCACCGAAAGTGCGCATGAACCGATTTAAGTGCTGCGCGACAGATGCTCTTGAAATCTCCACAAGCAAGGGCTGCAAGTCCTTCATGGAGCGGATATTCTTGTCGCTGATAAAGATCAACGGGTCTTCTAGCACGCACTCATTCCGCTCAGGGTCGGTGACGAAGGAAGAGGAAAGGTAACCGCTCTCAAACTGCGTTCCCTCAACCACTTCGAGCGCCATCTCCATACGTGTTGATTCTTCGACGGTAATGAACCCGTCCACGCCAGTTTTTCTCAGTGCCTCGGCGACTATGTTGCCGATGCCGTAATCATTGGCTGAGTAAACCGCGCCTACCTGGACAAACATTGAACCCTGAACTGGCTTCGAGATCTTGTCGATCTCGCCCTTTACGCGTTCTTTTGTGCCGTCCTTGCGCGTCCTATAGTAGCCGCAAATTGTGCGAACCGCGCTCTCGATGCCGCGCTTCAGTGCGTTGGGACTGGCTCCGGCGGCCATCGCCTTTGCACCCTCTCGGAAGATCGCCTGCGCCAGTACGATTGCGGTGCCGGTGGCGCCGCCCATCGCGTCGCCGGTCTTTATCTCCAGTTCGCGAGCTATGCGGGCACATATATTCTCCAGGCTGTTCGAGTCGGCAACATGGACCTTACCCTGACTGCCAACGTCGGGAATCGGTGGCTTGCTATGGCGCGGGCTTTGCCCAGGAGCCAATATCCTGAGGAGGACCTGAAGTCCGCCAGCATAATCCTGTCTGAAATCCACGTGCTGCACGCGTCGCAAGCGAAAGGGAACCGTACAATCTCGATAAAGGACTGGGATTACAGTTTTCTTTTCCTCCAATGCGAATGAAACCTCGTCCATGACATTTCGTGGAACTGACAGAGGCGGGGGTGAGAATCACCACGATGCGCGGACAACTCGTCAAAGCATCTTCGACGGCGCGATCCCATCGTTGACCGGGGCTGATATCCAGTTGGTCCAGCCATACGTTCGCCCCGGCTGCTTTCAAGTCTTCAGACAGCCGAAGAGCGAAATCGGAATCTGCCCGGCAATAACTGAAAAACGCTGCTGGCGCGCCTTGTGGCAAAATTCGACTCTTCTGTCGGTACGCTCTACGATACGGAGGTCCTTACTAACCAGGGCACTGAACCTCTGTGGTACCTGACATTGTAAGCCATATACCTGATAGCTGGCTGGTGGCGGCCAATTAGTCTCTTTTCAAGCGAGCCCGATAAGGGGTAGCGCAAAGATTCGTGCAAAAGCGGCCACAGGACACAACAGAGCCTTGCAGGACCCTTTCGACCTCGATTCGCCCCCGATCAGCAACCTGCTTTACATTACACAATCTTTCTTACTCCCAAGGTTGCGCTAGACTGAACACCTTTTGATTGCCAGTTGGGTATTGGGGATCAATGGAACGGAAAACCGGGTTAAGAAATAACTGGCTTTGATTTCAGAGGGGGGCCCCGATACGCTCGGTGTCGCATTTACAGCAACCAAGTAACATCGCGCACGGTTTTGGAACAGATCTGTGGAGTTGATCGCACAAAACCGACCTTATGGCAACTTTCCGTTCCATTGATCCCCAACACCCGACCAGAGAACTGTCACGTGGGGCCGTGCTCATACTCAACTCATCTCATCTGAGCAATTCCATCGCGACTCCAGCTCATTTGTGTCCAGGATCAGAATCCGTTTCGTGGGGCGCGGGGCGCTGAGCGGAGGTGTGGGGATATGGAGTTCGGGGGGTGTGGGAGTGCCGGAGAGGGACCAAGTGTTGTGGGGGAAGAAACGCGGGAATCGATTCTAAACTTCGGATTTCGTAACAAGAGGGTCTCGTTATTCACGTTTCAAAGCGCCGCTACCACGATTGCATAGAAGTTTATCCAGCCCGTTTTAGTCGTTTCAACTTAGCCTTGTTTGCCTATGTTTTCGGGAACGATTAATCCCATTCCACCAAGCATCTACCGGTTGGACGCAAAACCGTTCTTTACAGAATCAGAACAGAACCCTTTTTTGTTGACACTTTATTGACACGCAGACTAAGTTGCAGCAGCCACATTTTGCAAGTTGGTTTTCCCCGGGCAATCAGCGATGAAGATCCGGCGCTGTCTGGCATGACGAGGACTGTTATTTCGTCGTGTGCTATTCCTTAAGTACTTTCCCTTTAACTCCTTTCTCTCTAAGTCTAGTAATGCGAGCGCGTGATGTGCGGTTGTCGCGCAGCGTTGTGTTGTATAAGCCGCTGGCGTTGGTGAGCCGAGTCAGCATCAGTTCCGGCTCCGAGCGAGAGGGAATAGTGCGTCACGCTGTGGTTGGGTCCATATTAAGACGCAGGATCGGTTGTCTACAGATTGGGTACAGCCCGACACGAACGCATCGAGATGTTTTCGTTCATCGGCCGAATTAGAGTCAGCCAACAATGCGAAAAGCGTCGGGGGCCGGGTCGCCCGTCGTCACGGACAGTTTGCTTCGTACAGAGAGAGGTAAATTCGATTATGCGTTGCCGTATGTTCAGCCTGATCGCTCCCGTAATTTCTCTTTTCATCCTGTTGGCTGCCAGTGTATCAGCCCACGCAACGGCTCCAGTTATTTCGAGCCTGTCGCCGACTTCCGGCGAATCGGGCACAGCGGTGACAGTCACAGGCAGCAATTTCGGGTCTACTAAGGGCAGTAGCACTGTGACGTTTGGTGGCATTGCAGCCCAGACTAATAGCTGGAGCAGTACGTCCATTGTGGCTGTGGTGCCTTCAAACGTGGCTAACAGCGCGGCGAACGTTCAAGTCACGGTGGGTGGAACGGGGAGTAACAGCGTTTCCTTCACAGTAACGAATCCGGCGATCTCGACTCTCTCGACAAATTCCGCTCCTGTTGAACAGGAAATAACGATAAACGGAGGAAACTTCGGCTCGTCTGAAGGTTCGAGTACGGTGATGTTCAATGGCGTACAGGGCTTCCCAACAGTCTGGAGCGCGACTTCTCTCACAGTTCCGGTGCCGACAGGTGCGACGACGGGGAACATAGTGGTCACAGTGAATGGCATAGCCAGTAGCGGAGTCGCCTTCATGGTCGTTCCAGCCCCACAGGCGGGCGGAGTTGGTCTTGTTCAAGGCAACTACTCCAATGCAGCGCAATGCGATGGTTTGGGTTCGACCGTCCTAATTGTCCCCTTTCCTTTGTTGCAAAATTCCGGCGATATGAACGTAGTGATTGTGTCGTGGCGAGAATCCCTTGATCTCCCTGTGATCACGGTCGGTGACGGTCTAAACAATCAATACTTGCCTGCAACAACAATCACATCGCAGTCTGGCAACGGAGAACAGAGGATCTTCTATGCCCCAAACATAACCGGAGGAGAAAACTCGATTATTGTAGCTTTCGGGGCTCGACACTTGAATACCTGTGTCGTTTCCCCAGACGTGCGCATCGCAGAATATCGGGGCCTGGCCACGGGAAGCCCTTTCAATCCTCCCGACTCTTTGGATGTTGCAGCCGCGACGTCAACTTCAGGCGCCACCACTTGTGACAGTGGGTTCGCGACTACAGCGAACAGCAATGACTTGTTGGTCGGTGGCAATTTGGCAGGTAAGACGACCAGCGTGGCTGGTGCAAATTACACGAATCGGTTAATCACGACGCCCAGCGGGGATATCCTGGAAGACCGGATCGTGACGGCTACAGGTAGGTACCATGCTACAGCAACTATGTCAGCGTCAGGCAATTGCATCATGGGAATGGTCGCTTTTAAAGAAGCGCAGAACCAAGCGCCCGTTGTGAACGCAGGGCCAACTCAAACGGTAACGCTGCCGACTAACTCGGTGATGCTAGTTGGAACGGTCACAGATGACGGCCTACCCAACAATACCCTAACGATCTCCTGGTCAAAGGTGAGCGGGCCAGGAACAGTGACCTTTAGTAGTCCGAGCACCGCTAGTACACAGGCCACTTTTCCTATCGCGGGCACGTATGTATTGCAACTGTCTGCAAACGATACAGAATTGACCGGAAGCTCTGACGTAACGGTCACCGTCAACTCCGTTGCTACTTCGGTCGTACTTAGTCCGACTTTGGCGGGTCCCGACGTCACCGGTACCACTCAGACAATGAGTACAACCGTGACGAGTGGGAATACTCCAGTCAGCGGTGCTTCTGTGCAATTCACTGTCACTGGCGCCAATGCCACAAATGGAAATGCGACGACAAATTCTGCCGGAATTGCAACGTTTTCCTATAATGGCCCGAATCAGGGCACCGATGCTGTTCATGCTACGTCGAACGGAGCAACCTCGAATACAGCAAGCATAGCTTGGATAACCCCGATCAAAAACATTTCTACGACATCCATACTGGGCCGATTTTTCGCCCCCGACGCGAACGAGTGCGGCAATGGAAGTTTTGACACGCCTTCTACAGCAGTTCCAGTTTTCACTGAAGAGTTTCCCACCATCAACTTCAATCCTCCGGCAAACACAATTCCTGGCAATACGTCCAATGTGGGCATTAATACCCGGCCTTTCACCGACGTCACAACCGACCAAAATGGGAACTACACGGGAACCATCATTGCGCAGGGCAATGGGATACAGGCCGGCATCGGCAACCTCTCTTGTTTCCAGGCCGTCTTCACTGGATCATTCACCGTGGCTACCGCTGGAAATATTGCAATTAACCTCTTCAATGATGATGGATTCACGCTCGGTGTCAATGGCGGCGCCGCGCACGTGAGTGGGCCCATGATAGACGTACCTACTGGCGGAGTGACCCCTTTTCAACACTACACCGTGGTCGGTTCCTACAACCAGGCTAGCGAAGCTAGTGGTAATGTGGAGGTTGTCAATTTTCCTGCACCCGGAACATATCAATACGAACTCGATTACACCGAATGCTGCGGTGGTCAATTAGCGCTGACAATGGCGGTCGGCGCAACAAACAGCACTGGGGCCGCACCAACTGGCGCTCTGTATATCACTCCTTCGACCCCTGCCTCGATTCAAACCGGACAAGTGGAAACACTCACGGTGCAAGCCACGGATGGAGCTGGATTGCCGGTGCCGAATCTCAGCCTCGCAGGAATTGTCAACGGAGCGACCTATTTATCTTTGAGCGCCACTACTAATTCCAATGGCCAAGCGACCTTTCAGTACATCGGCTTGAATGGCGGAACAGACACTGTCCAGGCAGTGGCCAACATCAGCAATATGGCGGCATTCTCCAATATCGTGAGCGTGCCTTGGACTCTTGCCACTGGAGGTAATGGAACTAACTTCGCTCCGCAAGGGTGGATTTCAATGGCAACTACGACCGTGCAAGGTATGGAGCCGATTAGCGTCTCTTCTGGGATCACTCTGGCTTCTGGAACGCTTGAATACTGGCCGACCTCGAACCCGAATGCGATTACGGTCCTTAACTCCAACACTACGGGGAATGGACTCATAGGCACTTTCGATGGCACGGCACTTCCAAGTGGAGGTTATGTCATCCAGCTAACGGCGACCTCATCAGCCGGCGTTGCCGCAGTCAGCGTAGTTCCAGTCGTTGTTACGGGCGAGCTCAAACCCGGCCGCGTGACAGAGACGATAACCGACCTCAAGATACCGCTTGCCGGAATCCCAATCAGTATTACCCGAACATACGACAGCCTCGCGAGAGGCATCAGCGGAGACTTCGGTAACGGCTGGTCCTTGGCAACCGGAGTAGGGCTGACGATCGATTCTTTTGACAACGTTACATTCACGTTTAATCAGCAGAACATCACCTTCGATTTTGTTCCGCAACCAACCTCGTGGCTCTTTCCTTCGTTGCTTTCTCCAGTTTACGCTCCCGCACCAGGAAACCACGGAAGTCTCACTTCGAATGGGTGCAATCAATTAGTCCAAGTTCAATCTAACGTTGTGTGCTTCCTTACCGGCAGTCCTTATCAGCCGACAATGTTTACCTACACGGACCCAGCAGGTCGTGTGTACACAATCACGGCTGCCGGCCAGCTACAGTCAATCAAAGATCTAAACGGAAACACGCTAACCGTCGCAACGTCCGGCATCACGAGTAGTGCTGGCGGTGGCGTGCTCGTTCCGTTTGTTCGTGACGGCGAGAATAGAATCACGAAGATAACAGATCTCAATGGGAACAATTACACCTATAGTTATGACTCGCCCTGTGGTACTGGAAACCTCTGCTCGGTAACTTCCCCGGGTGTGACTACACCAGGGACGTATACCTATACCGCAGACCACAATATCGCCACCCAGGTGGACCCCAACGGAAACACTACGACTTCCACCTACTACGTAACGGCCGACTACAAGAACGGGCGGCTGAAGAGTGTGACGGGGCCGTCGATCACAGGTTCGAACGGAAGCCCCACGCAGTACGTCACTCAGTATGATTATAACCTTTGCTTTGGCTGCGGAATACTCCCGACGAATGACATTCAAACCTATGTGACAAATCCTGACGGTGGGAGTGTCGTAACCAACTACGACAGGTTTGGCAAACCACTGAATGTTACAGATGCCTTAGGTCGGATTACAAGTTACATATACGATGCCCAAGAATCTCTGATCAGCATGACCGACCCGTTGAATGCGGTGACGACCTATACCTACGATGCAAATGGGTTCCAAACCTCTGTCACTGACCCTTTGCAGCACAAGAGCACCCAGATTAACAACCAATTCGGAGGCATTCTAACGGCCACCGATGGGGCGAACGCGAACACACAAACGGCGACGTATGATGCTAACTTCAACCTCGTGCAAGTAACGGACCTCGAAAATGGCCCGAACAGCCCAGTGCTCTCGCGCACTTACGATGCGATGGGGGACGTGCTGACGAACACGGATGCAAACGGAAAGACTACGCAGTATCAGTACGATCCACGCGGGAATGTCATTCAAGTGACAGATGCTCTTAATGAAGTGACTCGCTTATCCTACGATCCGATGGATCGGATCGTCAGTAGGACAGATCCGCGCGGGAACGTGACGCAATCGACGTACGATGCTCTGGGCAATCTAAAGACGCACACCGATCCCCTGAAGAATGTCACGAGCTACACATACGACGCCAATGGTAACAAGAGCTCAGAAACAGACGCTCTGCAACGGACGGTTTCCTTTCAATCTGACAACCTCAATCGACTGACCCAGATCACGTATCCAACCAGCCCCGCAACAACTCGGCAGTTTACCTACGATTTTCGGAACAATAAATTGACCGAAACGGACCAGTCTGGGCGTGTGACCAAATACGTTTACGATCGCGCGGGCCAGTTGACCGGCGTAACGTATGCCTACGGAACGTCCGACGCTGGCACAGTTCAATATACCTATGACGCCGATGGCAGGCAGAAGACTGTCAAGGATGAACTTGGAAATACGACCACCAACACGTATGACACAGCTGGCAGGCTGACCAGTGTTCAGGACGCAACCTCGAACCCACCAACAAGTGTTGGTTATGATGCTGACAATCGAAAAACCAGCGTCCAGGACCCCAATGGAAACACGATCGGTTATGCATACTATCCGCGAAACTGGCTCAAAACGATTACGTATCCAGCGACGGCAACGCAGCCCGTCACAACGACTCAGTACACCTATGACGGCATGGGCCACGTCCTCACCACAACCGATCAGGCAAGCAAGGTCACCACGGACGGCTACGACGCCGTTGGGCGCTTGACCTCGGTGACGGATGCACTCTCCAAAACAACACAGTACTACTACGATTTGAGCAGCAACCTTCAGTATGCTCAAGACGCTGCTGGCCGGATCACGACGTATCAGTATGATCCGCTGAACCGTCTGTCCATCCGCACATTGCCTCTGAATTCTCTGTCTGAGATTTACACACACGATCCCGTAGGCAACCTCGCAGCTAAGCAAGACTTTAATGGCAAGATCGCTACGTATAGCTACGATAACCTGAACCGATTACTTCAGAAAATCCCCGATTCGTCGCTCGGCCAGCCGACCATCGCGTTTACGTATACCCCCACAGGGAAACGGGCGACGATGATCGATGGCAGCGGCACAACGAATTACCCCTCCTACGATAACCGTGACCGCCTGAAAACAATGGCTACGCCCGAGGGCACGTTGAGCTATGCGTACGATGCCCACGGCAATATGCTGACCATGGTGTCTTCGAACACGAATGGCGCGTCGCTGGCCTACACCTACGACGTGCTGAACCGGTTGTCGAAGGTTTGCGACAATCGCATCGCGCCAAACTGCGGGACGGCAGGAACCACGACCTACAGCTACGATGCTGCCGGGAACCCTTCGGGCTACGGATATCCAAACACGGTGCAGACCGCGAATGCGTTTGACACGCAGAACCGCTTGACGCAGACTTGTGAGGCCACTAGCTCTCCGGCGTGCTCAGCCAGCCAGAAGTTGGCCAGCTATGCCTATACGCTGGGCTATGCCGGGAACCGCACGAACGTGGCGGAATTGAGTGGGCGCAACGTGGTTTATGGCTACGACAACGACTATCGGCTGCAGTCCGAGTCGATCACCAGCGATCCCGGCGGGAACAACGGCGCGGAGAGCTACACCTACGATGCCGTGGGCAACCGCCAGACGCTGACTTCAACCATTCCGTCGCTGCCGGGCGGCATGAACTATTTCTACGACGCCAACGACCGTCTGACCACCGACACTTACGACAACGACGGGAATACGATGTCGTCGGGCGGAACCGCGAACACGTACGATTTCGAAAACCGCATACTCACGTACGGGGCGGTGAGCATCGTCTACGATGGCGACGGCAACCGAGTGAGCGAAACGGCGGGCGGCACGACCACGAAGTACTTGGTCGACGCGCTGAATCCGACCGGCTACTCCCAGGTGATGGACGAACTGGTTAATGGTTCCGTCACGCGGACGTACGCGTACGGTTTGCAGCGGATCAGCGAGAACCAGCTAATCGGCGGCACGTGGACGCCCAGCTTCTACGGCTATGACGGCCATGGCTCCGTCCGCTTCCTAGGGAATACTGCGGGCACAGTGACCGATACGTACCAGTTCGACGCCTTCGGGGCTCAGATCGCGAGCACGGGGACGACGCCGAACCCGTACTTGTACAGCGGCGAGAGATTCGACAGCAATCTGAACCTGTACCAGCTGCGAGCTCGGTTCTACAACATGCTCACGGGTCGGTTCGAGACTATGGACCCGTATACCGGAAAGATTATTGATCCGGCCACGCTGCACAAGTACGTCTACACGCGGAACAACCCGGTGAACCGGCTTGATGCTAGCGGGAAAGATGACTGGGTTGAACAAAACCTATTGAAGGGGATTAGTTCTAGAACTCTTCTTTCTGTGTTCACCGGTCTCTCGCACGCATCTCGTATTGCATATGTCGGGCCCGAATTCTGCACGGCCCTCGCGGCGTTGTGGGCAGTGGAGAATCAAGACGCAACTGCCTTACAGATTGTAGCGTATGAATCTGCTTGCTTATCGTATTTGGTTCCCTAGCAGGACACGGGTTCGGGCAGTGATATGGAGTTGAGCGCGACGAACAACATGTTTGAGCGGTTCACTCCAGAGGCCAGGCGTTTTTCCGGGAAACCGAATTCACATGATGTAGTGAATCTTTTGGACGAAGCAAATGAAGAAATGTCGGTTAGCATTACCTGGCGTTTTTGATGGTGGGTGTTGCTGAGGTCGATAAGTGTTAATGCTTGATTGCGTCACCTATACTGCGCTTCCTTAGCAAGGTTGGGCCAAAGAGGTAGTCCGTGCCGAAAGGGATACTCATTGCGAAGGGTGACAACAGCAACAAATACAAAGTCACTTTCGAGCTACCAACCTATAACTACCTTGAGCTGAGGGAGTATCCGATCGAGTCCATTGTTTTGACGATTGTTCCAGAGGAAAAGAGCGAGATACCGGACGGCGAATACGTCCTGATCCAAGAAGGTGGCAAGTTTCTCTTCCCGGTGCTCAAGCTGTCGAAAGCTTGGAGGTTGGATTTCCAATAGAGCTTGACACTGGGGCTCAGCGGGCGTTGACCGGAGCATGGCGGCGGAGAATTAGGGGTATGGCAACGATTCGCGACAAAATGGGCCATTTGGAGAGCTGCCTCATCCGCATTACTCCTGGTGCATCTTCCAACGCCATTGCCTTTCAGCAACTTAAGTGTTCGTCGTCATTGGCCACGGGTCTTTAATCTATGATCGATCCCGCAAAAAGGATCGAGTCGTAATCTCTTCAGGACCAAACAGTTGCGGCGATGTCGCCAAGTTTGTCGCGAATCGTTACATACGGCGCGCGATAAATGGTGCATCTGCAGCAATGGGCACGGGCCCAGTGTTTCAACCACATTCCCTCCTTAAAGAAGTTGGAGAACGCGCTTTCGGATATGGTTCGCT
>Ga0210410_10006229_pt1 | contig 10386 bp, 8 predicted proteins | sample IncBWC4MmetaG_FD_161058 | JGI IMG/M metagenome (GOLD analysis project Ga0210410, IMG submission 161058) | Forest soil microbial communities from Barre Woods Harvard Forest LTER site, Petersham, Massachusetts, United States - Inc-BW-C-4-M | ecosystem: Environmental > Terrestrial > Soil >... | reverse complement strand
AGCATCGTCCGCCGTTACCCCGGGAGCTTCCCGGCAACGGCCCAGCCTCGATAGCATGAGGTTTTCGCAAAACGAAAGCCGCAACCCGGCTTCCCCCTCCGGCTTCGAACGCAATGCCGCAACAATACAGTTGTCGCTCGCGTGTCCCGGTCATCACCGGGACGGCGCCTTGCCCCGGACCTCTGTCACAGAGGGTCCCGCGGCGGTGCATCCCAAGGAGTTTTCATGTCGAAAGAATTGGTTATCAGCGCGTCCTCCCACGAGCGGAGAGTCGCGATTTTGGAAGAAGGCCAGCTAGTCGAAATCTACATTGAGCGCGAGAAAGAGTTCGCGCTTGTCGGCAGCATCTACAAGGGAAAAGTAACTCGCGTTCTGCCGGGTATGCAGTCGGCGTTCGTCGACATCGGCCTGGACGGCGACGCGTTCCTCTACGTCAGCGACGTTTTCGAGAATCTCGAAGACTACGATCACGGCCATTCCCACGGAGACGCCCCGCCGCCGGCGATTGCCGCGGCTTCGGGCGGCGCGCTCATCGAGCCGCTGCCTGGTGAAACCCTGTCCACGCGCACCATCCATGAGGAGACCATTTCTCTGGACGAGCCGCGCGAAGAGCATGGGCACAGCCACGTCCATGGTTTATCGGAAGAATTTCACGGGGCAACCGAACAGCACGAGGGTGATGGCCGCTCGGAAGGCCAGCCTGCCGAAGGCAGCGACCTCGACGAGCGTCAGCCGGACTCGAACGCTTCCGCGCCGCAGAATTTCGCACCCAGCTACAATCCGACCCGCAACTATCCTCCGCGCATCGGCAACGATCGCCCGCAGGGAAACGACCGAGGCGGAGATCGGGGCGGCGACAGGGATCGCGGACGCGGTGGGCGCCGCGGACGATTTGGACGGCGGCGCGGCGGAAGCGGTGGCGGTGGTGGCGACAGGGATCGGCGTCCGCACGGACAGGGCGGCGGCCGCAATTTGCCTCCATCGAAATATGCCTCTCCGCAGGGTGACCGCGATAATCGCGGGAGTTACGACAACCGGCGCCCTTCGAACGATCGCAGCCCCAGCGCTCCCGTTGAAAAACACGAAGACGACATAGTTCTGCCGGGCGAATCGCTTGCGAAGTATCGCGCGCGCCCCGTGCCTCCTCCGGTCGAGCCGCTCGGCGATCACGAACCTGAGGAGCGGCAGCCCGATTATGAGCAGACCCCCTCACGTCCCGCCGTCGGCCTGCAACCTGGAACGGGAACGCCCCGGCGTTTCTCCGGCAGCTTGCCGCATTGGGTTCTGGCCGATACGGAAGCGGATGCGGCCACTGGAGAATCTGCCACCGAAGAGCATGCCGCGGAAGCCGCGGAAGAAGCCCTGGCCGCCGCTGCGCAGCATCACGCAGAACAGACCCCCACGGGGCCGGTTAGCAATGGCGCCGCTGCCCTTAGCGATGAAGAGGCAGTCTCTCTCTCCGCTCGCCTGGTCGAAGCCAAACACGAAGAGACCCAGGCGCGCGCCGAAGCCGACTCCCTTGTCGGTGGCGCGGATTTTGACGAGGATGAAGCCGAAGCGCTACATGAAGCACACGAAATTGCCGAGCACGAAGAGCACGGCCACCACGAGGAAGAATCCGAAGAAGAACAGGATGAGCGTGAAGAACGCGAAGACCGCGAAGACGCGGAAGAGGAAGCCCACGAAACGCAGTTTGCGGCCGAATCCGGCCATGCCGAACATCATGAGGAAGCCGGCGAGGAAGACCACGCGACGGAAAATCGAGCGGAGCTGACCGAAGCCGAGCGCGCCGATCTAGCTCACGATGAAGCTATCGAACACGTCGCGGCGGAAACTTTGTCGGCTACGGTGGCGGCGGACGGCACCACCATCGAAGCCGTCGTTGAAGACGACACCATCCTTTTGCCCGGCGAAACTCGCGGTCCGCGCAATCCCAGCGCGCCGCGCGAAGATTTTGCCCGCATTGGCACCAATCCGCGTTCCCGTTTCCAGCGCCCGCAGCGCGGCGGACGCGACCGCGGCGGCGATCGCGGCGGTTTCCGCGGACGCGGGGGACGCCCCGATGGACGCTCCGACCGTCCCCACCGTGGCCCAGATCGCGGTCCCGATCGTGGCGGTGATCGCGGCCGTGGGCGATTCGAGCGTCGCGGTGGCCACGGCCCGCATCGCGGGCATCACGGCGGACACGCTCCTTCTCGCCGGCCTCAGCTGATCTCCGAAATGCTGAAGGCGGGGCAGGACGTCGTCGTCCAGATTGCCAAGGAACCCCTCGGCAAAAAGGGCGCTCGCATCACGAGCCACGTCGCGCTTCCCGGCCGCTTCCTGGTGTACATGCCGACGATTGACCACATTGGCGTTTCGCGCAAGATTGCCAGCGCGGAAAACCGCTCGCGACTCCGCCGCCTCGTCGGCGAAGCGCGCGGCAGCTATCCCGGCGGCTTCATAGTGCGCACGGCTGCCGGCGGCGCCACCGATGACGAAATTCGCACCGACATCGAGTTCCTCGGCAAGACCTGGAACGAAATCAAGCAGAAGCACGAGGAGCGCAAGGCTCCCGCGCTGCTTCACCGCGACCTGAACCTCGTCGAGCGCATTCTTCGCGATTACGTCAGCGACGATTTCACCGGCATCTGGATTGACAACGAAGAGGAATACGGCAAGGTCGTCGAATTCGTCAGCCGCTTCCAACCGAAGCTAGTCAACAAGGTCAAGCTCTATACCAAAGAGCAGCCAATCTTCGAGGAGTTCGGCATCCAGCACGAACTCGACAAGGCTCTCCGCGCCAAGGTCTGGCTGAAGTCCGGCGGTTACATCGTCATCAACCACACCGAAGCGCTGGTCGCCATTGACGTCAACACCGGCAAGTTCGTCGGCAAAGGCTCCATTCGCCTCGAAGACACCATCGTCAAGACCAACCTCGAAGCCGTGAAGGAAATCGTGCGGCAGATTCGCCTGCGCGACCTGGGCGGCATCATTGTGGTGGACTTCATTGACATGGAAGAACGCCGCAACCGCGAAAAGGTGTTAAGCGCGCTGCAGATGGCTCTCGAGCAAGACAAGGCGCCGTCCAAAGCGCTTTCGTTCAATGAGTTCGGCCTGGTCTGCATCACCCGCAAGCGCACCAAGCAGGCGCTGGAGCGCGTGCTCTGCCAGCCCTGCCCGTATTGCACCGGCTCCGGAATGGTCAAGTCCATCCCCACGCTTTGCTACGAAATTCAGTCCGAAGCGCGCAAGATGGCCGTCACCGATCACGAAGGCCCGAACCTCACCCTTCGCGTACACCCGGAAATCGCCAAAGCGCTGAAGACCCGCGAGTCCATCCTGATCGATGAACTCGAGCAGAACTCGCACAAGCACATCATCATTCAGTCCGACGCCACCCTTCACTGGGAGCAATACGACATCTACTAACTGTGGAGGCGGCTTTATGCCGCCTCTCTTCGAGAAAGAAAAAGCCCGGGCTCTGCGGCCCGGGCTTTTTAATTTGTTGCTGGTTCAAATTGTGATTACTCTTCCACAAGTCTGAGCTTCACCCTGATTTGAATTCGAGTTCTGAAGTTCCGATGGTAGAGTTCCGGAGAACAACGAGAGGCTCCGCTTTGACAAAGACTTCTGAGATCGTCATCATCGGTTCAGGTTCGTTGGCAACGGGAATTGTATCTGCGCTTTCACAGGCTGCGAAAGGCTCGCTGCGGATTACGATCATAGGCCGGTCGGAGACAAAGGTCTCCCAGATGTCGCTTATTGCGAACGCGCGCGCTGCAAGTTTTGGCACTTCCACAACTTTTTTACCGTTGGGAATCCGTGAATTCAAGGCCTTGGCTTTTTCACGCGCGCTTCGTGCCCTCAAGCCGAAGGTCATCCTCCTTGCGGCCTCACTTCAATCACCGTGGGAAGCGGTCCAGGGACAGACTGCATGGACAAAACTGCTGGCGGAAGGTGGATTCGGGATCACGCTTCCTCTTCAGCTAGCTCTGGCCGCCGAACTCAGTCGAGGCGCGGCCGACACTAATGCTGCCATTGTCAATGCCTGCTACCCGGATTGCGTGAACGTGGTTCTCCATCACCTGGGCCTTCGGGCCACTTGTGGCGTCGGCAATTCGGCTATCGTGGAATCCTTCTGCCGTTCTAAAGCCGGGGCGGAGGGGCATGACGTTAAGGTGATTGGGCATCACGGTCACCTTGGTGCTTGGTTGAATGGAAAGACTTCTCCAAGCCAGCCTCGCGTTTGGGTGAAGGGAAAAGAAAGAGACAGCCGCCGCTTAAGCCCGAATCTCGGGCCGGTAGATGAAGAATTGAACAGCGTGACCTCCTCCACAGCTACACGTGTCTTGATGTCATTGTTGACTGGAGAAGCGCTTCACATAAGCATTCCGGGAGTCGCAGGGTTGCCTGGAGGTTACCCATTTGGCTTGAAGAGCCGGAAATTCACTTTGAAACTCCCACCAGGGATCACTTCTGCAGAAGCTATCGCTCATAACAAAACAGGGGAACACCTCGATGGACTGGATCTGGAATCAAACGTGAAATTTGTCGGCAACGCCCGCGACTCTCTCGCCGGAGCGGATTATGAATATGCGGAGGGCTTTGACCTGACCGAATGGCAGAGTGCCCGCGACGCGATGCTTGTGCTGAGAGACCGCCTCCGACGGACAGCGGTTTGAAAGCTCGGAACTTGGGAGCAACTTTTCCTCGCTCCTTGAATTGCGGCAAGGGTCACTGGCAATTCAATCGGGGCCGCGAACCTTGTCTCCGGTCTTCTGTGGCCTCCCTGGCGGAAACACACCATATTTCGGCGCAGGCATGGGCGCATCCCCCTTGCGGTCTTGCCACAGGAATTTGTTCAGGACCGCGTTGTCGGCCGCGTCGGCGTGGCTGAAATCGAGATTTTTTCCCTGCTTCCACTCCTTCGTGTTCATCTCGTATAAAAGTCCATTGTCGCGGTTGCGGTAATCGGCGTGAAAGGCCGACTGTCCGCCCTGACCGCTGAACAGCGGCGCCATCACGGCGGCACGCGAATCGTTGGCGTTCATCGGCGGCGCGCCGAGCAATGCCTCGATCGTGCGAATCATGTTGATCGTCGTATAAAAATGATGGTCGACAACAACGGCGCGTATTGCTTTCGACGATTCCACTACAGGCGCGTATTTGCTGACGACCAGGGCAATGCTGCGGTGCGAATCCACATGGTCCGGCCCGTCCTGCGCGTCATCCTCAAGAATCAGGATGGCCGTGTCATCCCAATACGCGCTATTCGAAATGGCTTCCGCCACGCGGCCCACCGCCAGATCGTTGTCCGCCACCGAAGCGGTCGGCTTGGGCTTGCCCTTCTTCCCTCCCGCCGTGTGGTCGTTCGGCAGCCGCAGCAGAATGAATTGCGGCATGGTGTCCTTGCCCGCCTTGCGCGAGACCGTGAAACTGGCAAACTCATTCAAAAACTCGTCCACGCGCAACTGGTCTGGATAAGCAACCTCAAAATCGGGATAGGACGGATCGAAGTGCCCGCGTAATTCCGCCTGCGAGGCAATATTTTTTGCCAGCACCGGAATGTCCCAGGGGTACGGGCTCGGCCCGCCGTGCGGGTCGCCCACATTTTTCTCCAGTGGGTCGCCTTTCTTGATCACCGCCCTCGCGCAGGCCGCTCCTGTAACTTTGGGAGGGCCGCTGGCTGGCAACTTGCCTTTCTCGTCGGCATTGCACCAGCGCGAAACGATGTATTCGCCATAATGCCGGTACGAAATTCCGTGGTTCGAAAAATTTTTCCAGAGATACCCGCCGGTCGGTTCGCCCGCGTCGGGAAGATCATCGTCCGCGGAAATGCCCCCTAGCAACTGGCCTTCGGAGTCGTACGTGTGTTCGCGGCTGCGGTAGCCGACGGGCCAGGTCTTTTCCACGTAGTCCGAAATCGAAGCCGAAGTCGACCACACATGCCCATCACCCGAAACGTCGCCGCTGTCGTAAAAATTGTCCAGCACACCGAACTGCCGCGCCAGTTTGTGCTGGTTCGGCGTAATCTCTTCGCCGTACATTGCCAGGGAAGCGTCGCCATCTCCCACAGCCAGGTCGCCAAAAACCTGATCGTACGTGCGGTTTTCCTTAATGATGTAAATCACGTGCTTGATTTTGTTCTCGCCGGACCCGAACGGAACTTTGTCCACATTTCCCTGGGCGGCGTTCATGCCAGTTGCCTGCCCGGTCCACTCGGCGAGTTTCCCTTGAATATCCGCGACCCGAATCCGCGCCAGCGATCCATGCGTCATCGCGGGGTTATACGGATATTGCGGCTCGCCGCTGGGTTTCGTTTTTGTGGCCACGGGATTCGGCCCTGAACCGCGGCCTTTCGCGCTGCCGACCAGCAGATCGTTCGACGTGACAGCCACCACGGTCGGATAAAACTCCGTAGGAATAAATCCTGCTGCCCGCTCCTGCTTGCCCGCGCTCGGGTGGCTCAGATCGAACACGCCCACCGTATCGGAAATCGCGTTCGCCGAAAAAAGCGTCTTCCCGTCGGCAGAGAGCGCCAGGCTCTCGGGATCGCTGCCTCCATATTTTTGCCCCGGCAATTTGGTGGAGAGCGTGTAAACGACTTTTCCAGTCTTCGTATCCAGGGCATCGATCTCGTCACGATTCGTCAACGCCACAAACAGGCGCGAGTCATCCTGGTTCAACAGCAACGCCGTCGGATGCGACCCGCCGGCAAGAGGCACGTTGGGTTTCTGGAGCGAAATAAATTGCCGCACAGTGCCCTTCACCAAATCGAGTTCCGCTACCGCCGACGCGTTCCACAACGAAACAAATCCCCGTTCCCCGCCGCGCATCATCGCCGCCGTATACGGCAGCGCTCCTGGTATGCGCTTGTAGGTCGAAAGATCGAAGCGGTGCACAATGTTTCCATTAGAAGTGCTGAGCAGAACCGCTTCGTCGGAACCGTTGCACGCTACCAGGATGCGCTCTTCTCCGCCGCTCATCCCTACGCTCAGCCCAGCCGGATAAGTTACATCCTGGAACTGCTCACGCCGCACTTTCCCGCGCGGCAGCGTCGCACGTGGCAACAGCGGCAGGAATCTCTCTGGCGTTACCATTCCGTTTTCGAAACCGTAAACGGCGATCCCATTTCCCGTGCTTCCCTTCTCTTTTCCCAGTGGGTCGGTCAGCGACGCCATCGACGCATACAAATGCTTTCCATCCATACTGAAAGCCAGCCCCAGAAAGTACGTCTGCTTCGCCTTGCTCCCCAAGCGCTCGTCTGGAAAATCATGCAGTTCGTTCGTCTGCAGATTCAATACGGTCAGCGACTGTTTTTCACCCGATGTGTACGCGCCAAAGCCGCTGTGCAGCAGCACAGCAAACCGCCCGTCAGGCGAAACCACCGCCGCCGTGGGGAAATTATTCGTCGGCCGCGGGTCACCCGGCACCTCGCCAAGCAACTTTCCATTAGGCAATTGCCTTGGTGCCTGGGCTGGTGGTCCCGTTTGCGCGGGGATCTCTCCGGGCACAACTGTCAGCAGCATCATTCCCAAAAACCAACGTCCCATTTTCTGTATTTGCATGGCCGCATTATATTTGACTTCGTGTTGCAAAACTGTGAATGCGCGCCCTTCAAATGATCTCCCCGCCACTTCCTCGGCCACACAACCGCATCCCGATTTCTTGCCAACTCGCGAGTTTCCCGTTAGATTCCTGCACAGGCTGAATATCTTTCCGTAATTTCAGAGGGCAAGAATTTCTGGCCGAGGTGAATCGTTTGATGGCCGCCCCGCCAACTGTTTCCACCCGCTCCACGGACGAGGAGCTCCGAGACGTCCAGGAAACTTCCTGCTGCGTGGTTGGCGGCGGTCCCGCGGGCGCGATGCTGTCGTTGCTCCTCGCGCGCCGCGGCATTCCCGTGACGCTGCTTGAAATGCACAAGGACTTCGACCGCGAATTCCGTGGCGACACCATTCATCCGTCCACCCTCGAAATCCTCGACCAGATTGGCCTGGCGGACAAGCTTCACGAAATACCCCACACCAAAATTTCCGGGCCGACGCTCAAGTTTGCCGATGGCGCCTTTCGCCCGTTTGATCTGGGCCGGCTTAAAACGCGATTCCCCTACATCCTGCTTGTACCGCAGTTGCACTTCCTCGAATTCATCACCCGCGAGGCGGCCAAATGTCCTTCGTTTAAACTCGTGATGCATGCCAACGTGAACCGGCTTCTGGAGGAAAGCGGAACAATTCGCGGCGTACACTACCTCGCTCCGGACGGCCCCCACGAAATTCGCGCGCCGCTTACGGTTGGCGCGGATGGCCGTTTTTCTCTGCTGCGCCGCCTGGCTGGCTTTGAGCCGATTAAGACTTCCCCTCCGATGGATGTGCTGTGGTTCCGCCTTCCCAAATTACCCGATGAACCCGAAATTGTCGGCGGTGCGTTCGGCGGAATCGGAGGCGGGCGCATCTTCATTCTTCTGGAGCGCAACGAATACTGGCAGGCGGCAATGGTCTTTCCCAAAGGGCAATACCATCAGCTCCACAGCGCCGGCGTTGAAGCTGTTCGCAAAAGCATCGCGGCGATCGAACCCCGTCTTGCGCCTCACGCTGAGTCGCTCACCGACTGGCATCAACTCACCTTGCTCTCCGTTGAATCCAGCCGCTGCCCGGTTTGGCACAAGCCGGGACTGCTGCTGATCGGCGATGCCGCCCATGTGATGTCTCCCGTGGGCGGCGTTGGCATCAACTACGCGATTCAGGACGCGGTAGTTGCCGCCAACGTGCTCTCGGCCCGGCTGAAATCCGGCCGCGTTTCCGATGCCGACCTCGCCGAAGTGCAGCGCCAGCGTGAATGGCCCACTCGCTTTGTCCAATCCGCGCAATCGTTCCTGCAAAAGCGAATCATCGCGGGTGCCCTGAATACCGCGGAAGCTGGAAACGCGCCCTGGCAGCTTCGTCTTTTCGCAAAGATTCCATTCGTGCGCGATATTCCGCCACGCCTGATCGCCTTCGGCCCGCGTCGCGTTCGCCTTAGAGAAGTCTAAGCTTTGTCGAAATGTTCGTTTGCCCAGCGGCTCCGCGGACTTCGCGAAACTAAGCCGTCCTCGCCGCTTTCATTCGCATGGTATACTGCGCGCCGTCTGTTCAGGGGAAACCACATGCTTCGAAAGTTTTTCGTTCTCTTTTTTGCCTTTATTCTGCCGGCTGCCGGGCAAACCATCGCGATTCGGGCCGGGAATTTGCTCGATCCCGCCAAGGGCACCGCCAGCAAGGACCAGATTATTCTCGTCGAAAACGGAAAGATCACTGCTGTCGGCGCAAGCCTCGCGATTCCCAAAGACGCGCTGGTCGTCGATCTGTCTAAAGAATGGGTAATGCCCGGCCTGATTGACGCGCACACGCACATCACCTTCCAGGAAATTCCCGGCAGGGCTCCGTTCGAAGCGATGTATTTGAGGGAGTCTTCTCCCTTCCGCGCCCTTCGTGGCTTGCATACGGGGCAAATTTTTCTTAACGCTGGCTTTACGACCGTGCGCGATGTCGGCAACGAGGCCGATTACACCTGCAACGATCTGAAGAAGGCCTACCGGGAAGGCTGGTTCGACGGGCCCACCCTGCAATGCGCCGGCAAGATCATCGGCCCATTCGGCGGCCAATCCAAGGGTGTGCCGGAGGAAGTCGGTTCCTTTTGGCTTCATGAATATATTGACGCCGACAGCATCGAAGAAATCCGGAAGGCGATCCACGAAAACATCTACTATGGCGCGGACCTGATCAAGCTCGCCAGCGACAACAGCGATTATTTCTATACGGAAGAGGAGATTCGCGCCGCAGCGGATGAGGCGCACAACGCTGGCCGCGCGCTTGCAGTTCACGTTTACGGTGGCCGCGCCGCGGACAACGTAATCCGCGGTGGCGCGGATTCCATCGAGCATGGCTTCAACTTGACCGACGATCAGCTCAAGCTCATGAAAGAAAAGGGCACGTTCCTTGTCGGGACCGATTTCCCCGCGGAGCACCTTGCGGGACTCAACCCATCCAACGAGACCCTGGCGGACGCTAACAAACTCGGCAATAAAATCATCGACCGCCTGAGCCGCGCCAACAAAATCGGCGTCAAGATGGCTTTCGGTTCGGATACCGTTACTGGAATGACCGGCCGCACGCGCGCGGATATGATGTTCGATTATCTGGCCGTGTGGCGCGCCGCGGGCGTCGCTCCCGCAGATATGCTCAAAGCTATGACCACCAACGGCGCGGAACTCCTGCGCATCTCCAAGGAGCGAGGCGCCATTGCACCCGGCCTCTTCGGCGACATCATCGCGATGCCCGATGACCCGCTTCAGGACATCGAGTCGCTGCGCAAAGTTAACTTCGTCATGAAAAACGGCAAAGTCGTTCGCAGTGCCAAATAATA
>Ga0210410_10006228_pt1 | contig 10386 bp, 8 predicted proteins | sample IncBWC4MmetaG_FD_161058 | JGI IMG/M metagenome (GOLD analysis project Ga0210410, IMG submission 161058) | Forest soil microbial communities from Barre Woods Harvard Forest LTER site, Petersham, Massachusetts, United States - Inc-BW-C-4-M | ecosystem: Environmental > Terrestrial > Soil >... | reverse complement strand
ATGCCGGACGGGAGTGGCCCTTCGGACAGACTCAGGGCAATCAAGCTCCTCCCCTACACGAGAGATTGCGGGCCGCTGTGAGGGAAGAAGTGGAATCGGCGTTGCGAAGTGATGCTTCGTTGGGTGAGCAGGTGGCGCAGGTTTTGAGCGGGCGGCGATTTGACGAAGCGGCGCGAGCGCAGGTGGTTCGCTTGATTGACGGGCGGGCGCAGCAGCTGGTACCTGGGGCGGTGCGAAGAGTGGTGGGAGCTTGGACGCAGGCTACGCTGGGGCTACGGAAGGCGGACGCAGGTTCGGACGGCGCAGGACGCAATGGAGAAGAGCGGAGAGTGGATCGGCCGGCGAATTCTCCACAAAGAGCCGTGACCGGAGATTTGGCGGCGGGCAGGAACATACAGTCGGCTGGGCGCAGTTTGCCGCGCGGGCGCGTGGATTATCGGAAATTGAGCGATGAGCAGATCTTGGGGATGTGAGGGCGGAAAGTAATCAGTAATCGGTAATCAATAAGAGGGTGAGCGGCGCGAAACCAATCGCGCCGCTTTTGTTTTTGGGGTGAAGACAGAGGGGACTTAACGCAGAGTTCGCTGAGAAAGAGCGCAGAGATCGCTGAGAAGAGTTAGGCGGAGAAGAAAGCTTGGCGACCTGAAGGTCGCCGCTACGGGGATTTCGGAAAGTACAACTTAAGGAGAGAAAAAATATGCCAGCACAAGCAAACGCGAATGTCATCGCGTTGCAGCTCGAGAAGGTGCGCGACAAAGTGCCCCTGCTCTACGAGCGCGACGACATTCTGTTGACGATGATCCAGCAGCGGGGAGACATCGAGAAAATATCCAGCCGCAACATGCGGCTGCCGCTGCAGGTGAATCCCGGAGGCAAAGCCGGCTCGTACAACGCGGACGGCGGCGACCTGGGACGCGGTGCTGGGACACAATATGACGTGGCGCAAGTTTCGCCGATTTTCTTCCGGTTCGCGATAGAAATCACGAAGCTGGTGGAATACGCGACAACCGGCCGGGAGCGCGCGATCGAGAACTCGGCAAAGCGCGAAGTGGCGAACGGGATGAAGCAGTTCCGGGCGTTCCTGGACAAGCTGATCCAGACGGCGGGAAATGGAGTGCTGGGGACGATCAATTCCGTGGCCGGCACGGTGTTGACGATGGCCGTACCGAGCGGCGCGGCGCTGGTGTACGTGGGACAGACGATTCAGGTGTACGACACGACGCTGACGACGAATCGCGGTACGTGCCAGGTGGTGGCGGCGGATCCGATCAGCCCGACGCAGACGATCACCGTTGACGTGCTGCCGGGTGGGACGGTGGCGACGGACGTGATTGTGCATGACGGATTGACCGGCGCGCAGCCGACTTCACTGTTCGGGATCAAGTATCACCAGAACAACGCGACGACGGGAACCTGGTTGAACCTGAACCGCGCGACCTATCCGGTGCAGTTGCAGACGCCTCGCGTGAACGCGGGGAATGCGGCGCTGACGCCGGCGAACGTGCGACTGGCGATCAACAAGGTGAGGAAGGCGCTGGGCATCAATCACCTGAGCAAGCTGATCGCGTACATGGCCGTGGAGCAGGAGCACGCCTGGGAAAACCTGGGCATCACGGTGAGCCAGATCATCAAGGAAGGCGGCAGTGGCGGCGGGAACGATCTGGATTTGCTGTTTACGGGGCGGAAGACGATGAGCGGGGTTCCGATCAAGTCCAGCGTGAACGCGGACCAGATGCGCGTGGATTTTCTGGATTTGTCGCACTGGGGAAGGGCCGTGCTGAAGGACATTGATTTTTACGAGGTCAATGGGAACACGGTGTTTCCGATTTACGGGGCAAGCGGCGGCTTGGCGGCATCGTACATCTTTTATTTTGATACCGCGTTTCAGCTGTGGTCGGACAGTCCGAGGAGCGGGGCGTTTATTGATACGCTGGCGCGACCGAGCGGGTACTAAAAGAAGGTAATCAGTAATCAGCGATCAGTAATCAGGAAGCAGGTGGTTGCCGCGATCCTATGGTCGTTGATATCGAGCGTGCCTGTGGATGTGGCGCGGAAATTTCGGAGATTTTCCGTTTGAGGCCGCGCCACAACTGCGGGCAAAGAGCGGCCCGCCACGGTCGGCGGGCCCTACAAGTCCGGGAGTAGCGGGAGCTTAGCTGGGCCACCTGAAGGTGGCCGCTACAGTGATGACGGATGATCGAGGTTTTACGCGAGAGGCGCGAGACGCCGGAGAGCGTGGCGCGGCGATTGTGTTTGGCGGGCGGAGTGAACCGGTATGGAGAGGCGAATTACCGGGTGGTGTGGGGATGGAACCGGTTGGGATGGATCGGGGGGAAGTTTGAAGACCGCGATGCGCGCGGAGATTTGATTCGCGAAGTGGTGGAGTTGCGTTGGGAGCCGAAGTATCCGCAGGTGAACCGGTGGCATGTGGAGCGTTGGGTGCCGGCGGAGGCGTATGGATCGCCGAGGGCCTGGTATGCGCAGACCTTGGAACGCGAGGGCGGGAAGAGTGTGGCGGCGCTGGGGCCTTACCCGGAACGTGGGGAGTATGAGCATTGTTTTACGCTGCAGGGGCCGCGGGGAGAGTTTGTGCAGTTGACGCCTACGATTGCGGAATATGTTGCACGGGCGATTGAGTGGGCACGAGGACGAAACAGGGCGACGCAACGGGCGAAATTGTATGAGAGGGAAGCGCTGGAAGAGCGGGCGTATGAGGCGTGGGCGTTTGAGGTGATGGATGATGGGTCGCCGGCGTTTGGCGGGAAGCCGATGGTGACAGTCGGTTGAACGGCGGACGCTTGGGATAGCAGATAACAGCGATCAGATAGCAGGATGCAAGAAAAAGCAGATCCCTCACCCGCAAAGAACGTGGGTTCGGGATGACATTTTGTGAGTCTTCGTAGCCATACCCCGTAAATTGAGAGCGAGGGTGCAAGAGGATGGTAGCGAATCGAGTTGAGGTGTGGTTGAAGGGCATGGTTGCGGCGGGAGTGAGCGGGGCGGCGGGCGGGGTGATGACGGGATTGGCGGCGGTCGGGATTGATCCGGGACATTTTAATTTGCAGGCGGGGATTGGAGCGACGGTGAGGATTGGGGCGGCGGCGGCGTTGATCAATGCGGTGATCGGGGTTGCGGCGTATTTGCAGAAGTCGCCGTTGCCGGGGGAGTAGGGGTGAAGTTTTTAGCGTTGGCCTGCTTGCGAAGCCGGGATTAGTTTCCTTGGCCGATCGGGGATAACAGTAATCAGTTATCAGTAATCAGGAAGCGAAGAGGGCGTGGAATATGCCAGTTGTTGGATCGAGTGCTTATAACACGGCGGGGCAGATTACGTCGCTGGTGAGATCGCTGCTGAATGATGCGCAGGGGAATTTGTTTACGGATACGGTGCTGCTGCCGTATTTGAATTCGGCGTACCGGAAGGTGCAGCGGGCGATCGGGAACGCCGGCGGCGGCGGATTTATCCAGGACGATGCGCTGCTGGTGGTGACGGCGGTGGCGGGGCAGGATGCTTCGCTGCAGGTTTCGATCAGCGACGCCACGGCGCCGCCGAATCAGTTGCCGACGGATTTGTTGGTGCCGCTGAAGATCTGGGAGCGGCCGAATCTGTCTACGCAGGAATTCGACGAGATGGTGGATTTGACGCGGCACGGCGGGTTGCCTTCGCGGGTGCAGGATGTGGTGCTCAGCGTGTGGGAGTGGCGGGCGGATGGATTGTGGTTTTTGGGGGCGACGCAGGATACGCAGATTCGGTTGCGTTATTTGAAGGCGTATCCGGATTTTACGGATGCGACTTCGCCGGTGCTGATCCGGAATGCGCAAGAGGCGCTGGCGTATGGGACGGCGGCGGGCGCGGCCTGGGCCCGCGGCAGCCCACTCGCGGAAAAGTGGGACGATGCGGCGTCGGACTCGATCGAGGACCTGGTGGTGGCCGCGGTGCGGAGAGAGCAGCAGAGCGGGCGGCGGAGACGGCCGTATTCGGCGCGGAGCGGGTATACGCCGTTCTGAGGTGGAAAGTAATCAGTTATCAGTAATCGGTAATCAGTAAGAGCGCTCGCGATTTTAGAGCGGGGTATGGGCGACGTTGAGATCCTTCGTGCATCCTTGTCGGATGCGCTCAGGATGACATGGTTTGGGATTTGTGAAAGAAGAGGGGGGAGAGGATGGCGATTACGATTTCGCTGTTGCCGAGTAATGTGGACAGCAGCGCGAGCAATTTTGTTTATGCGGTGGCGACGCTGGCGTTTTCGGGGAATTATCCGTCGGGCGGGGACACTCTGGATTTTACGCAGGTGGCCAGCGTGTTGCCCTCGGACACGATTGTGCAGGCGTTCGCGGAAAGCCAGAACGGGAACAGCGGGTATTACATCCCGATCCAGGGAACGGCGCTGAACAACTGGAAGTTGAAGGCGTTTGTCGGCGGAGGGACGGAAGTGACGGCGGGCGCGTATCCGGCCGGTGTGACCGGGGACATTGTGCAGCTTTCGATTACGGCGCGGAAGTTGTTGTAGAAAGCGGCGATCAGTGAACAGATAACAGTCAACAGGGAGCAAAGAGTGGCCTCGAACAATTATCGGTGCTTTGCCTAAGCCCTGCGAAGCCTCCATTTTCCCTTGAAATTGTCACGGATCAATCGGCGGAGCCCGGAAATTTCGTGCTCCGAGTTCAGGAAGCGCTTTGGAAGGTACGTAGCAGCATAACTAGTCTGTTGAAAGACAAATAGGTTTGAAGTTTCAAGTATCCGGACAAATATAGACCACTTCAAATTTGCACTCCCATCTTCGGATTCCAGCCGTATTCCGTCCGCGGAGAATGTGTATTGACGAGGTTTGTTCAAGGAAGGGGTCTCTCTGAACATGGCAAGAACCCGAAGATAGGGAAACAGCAGCAGACCGAGGACTATGAAGACAGTCAAGACCAGGATGACCAACCGGATCGCGTCTGCGTCGGGCATTGATTCGAGAGAAACACCTTTGACGAAGAATACGTCGTAGACCACACGGCATAACACGATCCCTACGACCCACCGCCAGAGATTCGACCAAGACCACATAAACGGATGGTACACGTCGTTTGGCTTAAGGACGACTTCCACCGAGACTTGCTCGCTGTTCGACATTTATCTCCCTCTTGCCCGGATTTCTATTGTTGGGGCACAAGCTTTCGGATTCAAGGACAACGACACCGGGGGGATTTTAAAAAGGTAATACGATGATACGATCGAAAATGCGTATGGGGATTTTGTGGGCGATTGTGGCGATGGCGCTGCACTTGTGGCCGGGGATGGTGAAGCCGGCGCATGGGCAGGGGTCGCGCAAAGACGACATTGTGTTTAACACGCGCGGGGTGCCGCTGGCCGGGGCAACGGTGCGCGTGTGCGCGATGCCGGCGACCGGGCAGCCGTGTACGCCGCTGGCGCTAATTTATTCGGATGCGGCGCTGACGCAGGCGCTGGCGAATCCAACGGCGACTGACGGGCTGGGGAATTATTCGTTCTACGCGGCCCCGGGAAAATATGAGATCGAGATCAGCGGGCCGGGAATCACCACGAAGCAGTTGCCGAACGTGATTTTGCCGAGCGATCCGGCTTCGCCAACGTTCAGCAGCATCAGTTCGACGGGCGGAATCAACGCGTTTTCGCTGGCGTTGACGGGCAACCTGACGGTGAACGGCAGCACGAGCGTGGTGGGAAACCTGGCGAGCGGGACGCTGACGCTTTCAAACCAGGGAAGCGCGCAAGGAGCGGCGAGCAGCGGCACGGTGAATCTTTACACCAAGAGCGCCGACAAGCGTTTGTATTACCAGGACGAAACGGGAACGGAGATCGGCCCGATTTCGGCCGCCAGCGGCGCGCAGACCAACCAGTCGAACACGTTCACGGCGCCCCAAAACATCGACGCGGATTTTCACACCAAGGGACCGAACCCGTGGCTGGATGTAACGCGATTCGGCGGGTACATCGGGCCGAACTACAACGCGCCGGCTACTACCTGCTCCATCACGGCAGGGTCGGCGTCGGCAAGTTGCGCCGCGGCCTCTGATTTCCAGAACGGGGATGGAATTTTGATCCTGGGCGCGGGCCCTGCGCCGGCGATTGCCACGCCACAAGCTCCAACGGTGACCCCGCTTTTCCAGGTGGGTGCAACGCAGCGAAATTATTGCGTGGCGGATCGCGACTGGGCCGGTGGCCTTACGCCTTGCGGGCCGGTGGGAGCTACCACCACCGCGCCGGCGTCGATGGCGCTGCAATCTTACGCGATCACGGGGACCTGGGCATTCAGCAATGGGATTTACACGGTGACGACTTCCTCGGCGCACAACATGCCGACCACGGCGTCTGGCGTCCAGAGCGAACCGTATGCACAGGTTGAGATTCAGCGAGGGACGACGAACAATCTCCAGTGCGAGGGAGCTTTTTCCCTGACGGCAGTTCCGACAGCGACGACATTCCAATTTACCCGCAATGATTTGACGGCGACGGGCGGAGCAAGTCCGGCGTGCACGGGCGGAACGATGCGAGTGGCGCCCAAGATTATCCTGAAGTGGGATTCGCACTACACCTACAGCGTGCAGTCCGCGACGTGCTCCGGCGGAACGGCAACGGTGACGATCTCTCCCGGTGTATTCGGCCCGACGAATACCGCTGCGCCCACCTGGGTGGTGCCGTGGTTTGTGAATGCGATTTTTACCGGGGTGACGGACACCCACTACAACGGAACTTTCTCGATCAATAATTTCAGTCCGGCGGGCACAGCGCCCAATGCCGTGCAATATTCGATCGGAAGCTGCGCGGGGGTGTCCAACGTCGGGGCCGGCGGCACGATGACGATGGTGCCGGGCAAAGCCGTCAAGAATCACCTGATCTATGAGTGCACGGGGACATCCTGCGCGCTGCCCGCGAACGCGGCGAACTATTCGCTGGTGGGCGTTGCAACAGGCAACGACGGGTTCTTTATAGACCGCGGATGGGGCACAAATGCGGCAAGCGTGGATGCGGGCGACGCGCCGGCTACGGCCCCGACCGCGGCAACAAACGAATATCTGGATACGACCATCGCCGCCGGGGGCGGAACTGCATCCCTGACGATTGCGAAGACGGCGAGCAACACTGTTTCCAGCGCGAAAACATTTCACGATAATACGCCGAGCCTGCTGGCGGCGTGCGCGGCGCTGGCCGCAAATACAACCGGAGCGAACGGGGGGCGGATCGTGGTTCCGGCGGGGACGAGCATCTATCAGTTTTTCCCGCTGATCGGCAACTTCGACATGAATGGCAATACCAGTCAGAATCCGAAGAATTGCCCGGGTAACACCACGATCGAATTCCACTCAACCGTTTATGGGATGGGGACAATCCTTATGGGTGGAGGAGACAACCTGGTCGGAGGCCAGGGCGCAACGAACTGCTTGTCCGCTTTCTACCATGTGAGTTCATCACTCTCCTGCTATCAGGGAACGGCTTATCCGATGGTGTACTTCGAGCCGGAATCCTCTTCCGGCGATTACTTTGAGAACCTGGTATTCCTTCCCAACCAGACTTATCAGAGCGGTCTTTATATGGATGAGCAACTGAACCATGACGGCAACGTGGCGCTGCGCTTCGAGCACGTTCACGTGGATGGAGGTCCGCGCAGTTATCCCGTGGTGAACAAATCCGGGTTTGGATTCTTCTGGAATTACGGCGGATGGAGCTCCCAGGGCAATAATTTCTCCGAGGGACTCGATTACATCATCACGCAGAACTGCGGAATGCCGGCGTACCTGCCGTCGACGGCGCCGATGCCTTACATTTTCACCACCAACCAGACGTATTCCTTCGGAACCTTCCAGGTCGACAGTTGCGGACTGGCAAACGGCGTCTTTGGAAATAGCGTGGTTTTCACCCAGGTGCTTACGGAAAACACCGCCGGTCCGGCGTTCAAGTTCAATATGCTTCCTTACGGGCCTTCGGGAATCACGTTCAATCAAGGAGCTTACGCGGATTTCACGGGCGGCTTCGCGACACCCTACTTCGACCTGACAAATTCGTCCGCTTCCGGGATGGAATTGAACTACATGGAATGCGCTAATGGCGTGCAGCCGCTTCTGGAAACTGGCGCAACGGCCACTTCCTACACGGGAATTTCGGTCAGGAACAATCTGAATTCGTGCGGCGGATATATCGGCGCTGTGAACTATCGTTACGACAACATGTCGAACAACCTGGGAGTGGTCAGCGGTTATAGCACGCAGCTTAACTCTGGCGCGCAGGTGTTTTCGCCGATGGCGGGACCCGCGAATTTTCAGAGTGTGACAGCGGTCAGCGGGACGGGGCTGCCGCCGGGGACGTACAACTACTGCGCGATTGCCGCGGACCCATTCGGCGGCGTGACTGCCGTCAATCCGCAGTCGTGCACCCAGGTGACGACGACCGCGGGGAATCAGTCCGTGCAGTTGGTGATGCCCGCGAGTTTTCCCACGGCCTCCGTGGGATTGTTGATCTACGACCAAACCACTGGTCATTATGTGGATTACAACAGTTGCGCGCTTCCGCAGGTGTCTGTGCCAGGGTCGACGGTGACTTTGACGCTGACTTTTGAGGGATGCCTGTACACAAATCCAACCGTGACCACGGCGGTGGCGAATTTTGTGAGCACGTCAAACGGAATCGGCGGAAGCAAACTGCTGCTGAACGGGGAGTTTTTGAACGCGGCGCCACGGTCGGAGCAGAATATTTTTCTGCCCGGCGCGCTGAACTCGGCGTGGACAGGTTTGACATGGACATTGGACCGCGGAGTGACCGTGACACGGGTGCAGGCGCAGGCGAAGACGGCTCCCGCGGGATGCACGACGAACGCGGTGGTGCGGCTGACGGATGGCACGACGCCGGTGAACGTGACGATCGCAGCGGCCGCGAACGATTCGGGACCGATCGCCCAGAATTATGCGAGCGGGGCGACGCTGACGTTCAGCGTGCAGACGGCGGCGGCAGGTTGTACGACTACGCCGGCGGACGCGAATGTGACGATTCAGTATCGGATGCAGTAAGCGAGCAGTTTCCAGCAATATCTTCAGCTAACAGTTGAGAGGGATGTGATGAATAAGCAGAGCGACGTGGTGTCGTTGGTGAATATCTCTACGCAGAAATGGCCGCCGCGGCACAGGACATATTTCGGGTCGTTGGTGATTCAGTCGCCGGATGCCGGGGCGGCCTACGCGGTGACGCCCGTGCGCTCTTGTACCAGCGTGATGGACCTGGGCGACAAGCGGACGATGGAGATCCGCTTGAGCGCGCAGGAAATTGCCGAGGATCTGGTGCGCGAGATCAACGGGGATTCGGGCGAGGGAAGCTTTCACGGCGTGTTTGTGGCCACGGGGCCGGAGCCGACGAAAGAGGAGTTGGAAGGAGCGCGGAAGAAGCTGGAGGCGTTTCAGCTGCGGCTGGTGGAAACGGCGGACCTGGAGTGGGAGAGGTCGCACAACATGATGTTCATAACGGACCTGGAACGGCGGGCAGCGCGAGAGCTTGGGCTGGAGAAGCCATGGCTGTACGACCCGAAGCCGCTGGCGGATTGCCCTGCGTGCGGAGAGAAGATCAAGCCGGGAGTGGCGGTTTGCCGGACGTGCGGAGCGATATTGGATCGGGAGAAGGCAGCGAAGTTTGGGTTGGCGGAGAGGGAAGAGAAGGGTGGGGAAGCAGGGAAGGTTGTGGACAAGAAGCCGACGCGGGAAAAATAAAAAAGGGCGGCAACGATGCCGCCCTGTAAAACGAAACGTGCGCTGGGCACGCCTGACAAGCACATCCAGACTAGCACATATCCACGTTAAATCAAGAGAGAAGTAACGAGTGATTAATACCAGCGCGTTGAGAGACGGTGCGGAGAGTGGGAGACTTGAACTCCTGAGGCTGCAGAGCAACCCTCAACGCTTGTCAGGCGCGCCCAGTACCCCCACTGGAAGCACTCTCCGAAGCACACCGGACTTTCTGTATATACCATATAACTACTTAACTGGACAAGTATGACAACGATTGGGTCATTGGATGCGCCGATTGAGATTTTTGGCGGCTTGGTGAGCGATATGGCACCGGCGGATCTGCCGCATGGTGTGTCGCCGGATTGCCAGGATGTGGTGTTCAGCAGCGGCGGCGTGGCGACGCGGCCAGGGCTCCAGACATTGCTCGGGCCATTGGCGGGAAATCCCACGGTGAATTATGTGAAGAGCTACATCACGCCGAACGGAACGCTGCGGACGATAGCGCAGGATGCGAACGGGAATTTGTATAAAGAAACGACGCCGGGAACGTTAAGTCAGATCGCGAGCGGGCTGACGCCGAACTCGTACGCGAACTCGACGACGCTTTTCGGCAGGGAGTATCTGGCGACGAGCGACGGAATGACCGGGAACGAT
>Ga0210410_10006227_pt1 | contig 10386 bp, 8 predicted proteins | sample IncBWC4MmetaG_FD_161058 | JGI IMG/M metagenome (GOLD analysis project Ga0210410, IMG submission 161058) | Forest soil microbial communities from Barre Woods Harvard Forest LTER site, Petersham, Massachusetts, United States - Inc-BW-C-4-M | ecosystem: Environmental > Terrestrial > Soil >... | reverse complement strand
ATCTTTGGCGCGCTGAGCGTTCTGGACCAGTCGTAACAATAGCGCCATGTACAGCCCAAGAGCAAGCAGCACGCCTTTGAATCCCTGTTCTTCCGCCCAAGCCGACATGATGAAATCGGAATATCGGACCGGAATATACCCAAGTTGATTCTGGCTGCCGTTGCCGAAGCCCTTCCCCCAGAAGCCGCCCGAGCCCACGGCGATCTTCGACTGCAAGACCTGATAGCCGGAACCCTTCGCGTCCTCTTCGGGATGCAAAAACGAAGTAACCCTTTCCTTCTGGTACGGTTTCAAGAAATGCCACCCGACGGGAAGCATCAAGACGCCGATTAGGATAATTACCGCGGCGTGTTTCCACTGCAACCCGGCGAGAAATGCGCCGACGATCAACATCGGCATCAATACAAGTGCGGTGCCGAGATCAGGCTGCTTCAGAATTAAGACCAGCGGTATTCCTACCAGGAGCCCTGCCTTAATCAAATCTTGCAGGGAAAGCTCATCGGTACGCACCTCTGCGAAGAAGCGCGCCAATACGATGATTATAATCAATTTGACCAGTTCTGACACCTGAAGAAATTCCCCCATGACCGGGATCCAACGCTTGGCGCCAAACCGCGTGTGGCCGACCAGTAGCACGGCTATAAGTGCCGATATACCAATAATATAGAGAATAGGCGCCTGGTCCATAATCAGGTGGTAGTCGATGCGCGACAGCACGAACATCAGCACAATGCCGATCACCAGCCAGCGAATCTGTTTGGTGTGCATACCGACGAGGATGCTGCCATGCGTGGCGGAATAGATTTCAACCACGCCCAGCGCGCAGATGGCGGCGACGATCGCCAGCAGCCACCAGTCGTAATCGCGTGTACCCGTTGTTTCGTTCATCGTGTTTCGTTCCGCACCAAATTCAGAATCTATTCAGGCCGAGAGTTTTTCGCGGACGCAGGCTCAACCGCAGCCGCGGCTTGTTCGGGTTTCCCCGCCGGCTTGGATTGCTCCGCAACTTGCGCCTTGGATTCCGCGTCGAGATCATACCGTTTAAATTCCACGGTGGTTTGCCCCTGGCCTTTTTTCGCTTTCTTGTCATAGTAGGCCTTGATGATGTCGCGCACGATTGGACCGGAAGCGGAAGCGCCGTGGCCGCCCTCTTCTACCAGCACGGCAACCACAATTTCGGGATCGCGCCGGGGAGCGTAGCCGACAAACCACGCGTTGTTGTTGAACTTCTTCTCGCCCTTGCCAAAGCGGGTCTTCGCGTTCTCGCCAATCACTTGCGCGGTGCCGGACTTTCCGCAGAACTCGATGCCTTGCAGCTTGATCGCCGAGGCCGTGCCGCCGCCTTCGTTCACCACGCCGTACATACCTTGCGTTACTTTTTCCACGGTCGAATCGGAGATGCTCACGCGGCGGTCGCCGACATTCTGCAAGTCTTTCAGGAGATGCGGTTGCTTGAAATCACCGCCGGAAGCGAGTCCGCCGATCATGGAGGCGACTTGGATAGGAGTTACGATGACAGCGCCCTGTCCAATGGAAACCGAAATGGTTTCGCCCGGATACCATTTGCGGTGAAACACGCGCTGCACCCATTCTTCCGAAGGCACCAGCCCGGGTTCTTCGGACGGGAGATCAATTCCGGTTTTTGCGCCGAATCCCAGCATCTTCGCGTACTTCGAAATGCGATCGATGCCCATCCGCATGCCGATGTTGTAGAAGAATACGTCGCAGGAATGCACGATGGCGTTGTGGACGTCCATCACCCCGTGTCCGGCTTTGCCGTACACCCAGCACTTGAACTGGCGGCCGTAGAACGTCGCGTACCCGGGGCAAAATGTCGTGAAGTTCTCCGGCGGCACTTTTTCTTCGAGCATCGCCGTGGCCATCACGATCTTGAACACCGAGCCTGGCGCGAGTTGCGCTTGCGTCACGCGGTTCAGCAGCGGACGGTCCGCGTCCGTGTTCAGGCGGAGCCATTCCTCTTTCGAAACGCGAATTGCGAAATCATTGGGATCGGGTGCCGGGCGGCTGACGAAGGCGAGAACCTCTCCCGTGCTTGGGTCCAGCGCCACTACGGCGCCTTTCTTGCCTGCAAGGGCTTCCTCCGCAATCTGCTGCAAATCGTAATCAATCGTCAGCTGAATCTGCTTGCCGGGAATCGCTTCCTGCTGCGAAAGCCGGCCCATTTCCTTACCGATGCTATTGACGATCACGCGGCGCATGCCGTCCGTTCCGACCAGCATGTCGTTGTACTGCCGCTCCAGGCCGGACTTTCCGGCAACGTCTCCCGGACGGTATTTTCCGTTGCTCGCTTCGATCTGTTGTTCGCTCACTTCGCCCACATACCCGCTGGCGTGGGACATGAAACCCCCGGGCAGATACCGCCGGCGATGGACCATGAGCATTTCGAGAAGTGGAATATCCGCGCGATGCGATTCGATGAAGGCGACATCTCCCGGCGTGGCTTCCGGCTTGATGACGATGGGCTGGAATTTGGGAAGCGCGCCGGTGTTGCTCAACTGCTCTTTCAGATCGTCCAGTGACAGTCCCAGGCCGTCGGCAATGGCGGGCAGATTTTTCTCGACCGCGGCCATGTCGTCGCGAAGCAGAAGGACGCTGAACGAAGGATAGTTGTCAACCAGGACGCGGCCGTCGCGATCGAGCATGCGCCCGCGAGGCGCGATGATGGGAATCGAACGCACGCGGTTGCGCTCCGCCATCACGCCATACTTGTCCGAATCAATGACCTGGAGTTTCCAGAAACCCAGCAGCAGAATCGTGATCATTCCCACGATCACGTAGGAGGCGGCGGCCAGCCGTTCTTGCGGCAGTCGATTATCGTTGCGAAACCAGTACGACACGCGAAACCTGCGCGCGAGCCGCTATATTCCTCAGGGCTGAGCGGCGCCCGCTCGCGCAAATTCTCTTACTAAAGCGTTGAAGTGCGAACTCTCCGGTCGGCGAGGCCAACTGAAAAACGCCCCGGTCCACCTGTGGAAGCTCCCGAAATCGTCGCCCGGCCTCCGAAACCGTCTCCTTTCAGAAGCCTGTCCCAAAGTAGCACCCGCTCATAGGGCGCGCAACTCGTCCTGAGGTACAGGTAGCGGGCTGATTACTGGGGTTTGGGCGCAAAAGAGGGGCCCGGGGAGTTCGCAGGAAAGCGCCTGAATCTGAGACAAGGAAGGGAGGCAAAGGTCTTTCCATCGCGAATTGGGTGAACCTTCTTCCGATGTGCCGGGAGAAACAAAAATCCTCCCGGCACACGGAAGGAAATGAGTGATTAGAAGCCGCCGACAGGTCCCACGAGGTCACGCATCGGGCGAACGCTGTCGCGGTCGCACGTATTCGCGAGGCAGCCGAGGTGCCAATTGTCCTCAATAGTCGCCATCATGGAATAGTGATTGGCAGCGTCGCCGGAACTCCGTGCAAAACGAAGCGTCCTCGAGATGACCAGCGTCACAACGTGACCGCCGCCGGGATTCGCGTTGCAGCAGCCGCTGGTGTCGCCGAACCCGCTGGGGCCCGTGCCGGTGAAGTCGCTCTCATCCCAGGTGATGAAAATCACGGAATTGCCCGTCCACGCTTTCGAAGTCATGATCGCGTTTACTGTGTTGAGAAGAAATGTATCGCCCGTGGAGATCAGAGGCTGCACCTGCGAAAAATCGCAAGGATCGGCGGGCGTGGCGCCGCGCCCGTGCATGTCGTGGCACTGGTCGGGGCTGATCCAGACGTAGTTTGGCACGGTGTTGTTCGCCAGATCGGTAGCAAGCTGACTGAAGTCAACGATATTGGCGACGCGCGCAGGGTTGCTCTGCACGTCCTTGTAGCTGATGAAGGGATTGTGCTTCCGCTCGTACAGTTGGTTGCCACAGGCGTGATCGAGCGGCGTCGCGCAAAGCGAGAAGGACTGCATGTATCCCTTCCACGTCTTTCCGTGCGATTCCAGTTGATCGACGATGTTGGGCACGTCAATCGTGGTGTCGTTGTCATCCGCCACGCCATTGGTGGATCCCGAAGTCGCCGCGATGTAATTCGGCTGGCTGGGGTGGCTGATGCCGAAGTAATTTGTGGCCAGGCCGGTGGTGGCGGCGGCAAAATTGATGAACGGCGCATTTGGATTGCGGATGAGCGTGTTGTAGCCCGTGTTCTCCATCATGATGATGAAGAAGTGATCGAAGTTGGCGTGGTCATGACCGTCGGCGCGGACCGGATTGGCGAGCGGTGTTGCGGAAACTATAAGTGCGAAGATGACGGCGCCCCAAAGAGCCCAGGAAGCGCCGTTCTTGATGCTTCGAGAGAGGTTGCGAATTTTCAAGATAGTCCTCCAGTTTCAATTTGAGCTGAGTGATTGTTCTTCGGAACTCACGTCGCTGACCTTTGGAGGTCCCCCTGGATGTGAGTGGAGTGATTCTAGGGCGGGCTGGAATCAAGTCAAGCACATTAAAAGGCGAAGACCGAAAAGGCCGGTCTTCGGTAGGGAGGGTACTCTTAGTACAGGCGCGAAGGATGGGCTGAACTTGCCGCACCTGACAGTCCTGAGCGAAGATGACGCACAAGCGGAGTTCGTTTGATTCGCTTGGAAACACCCCCGGGCGCCTGCCTTCGCAATGCTGCTCCTTTCGTATAAATTAAACTCATCAAGATAACGCGGTGCTTTTCATTTTCTTTGCTGCCGCGGAGTCCTTTACACTTTTTGATTCTCTATGTGGCCTCATTCAAATAAGCCGTTGCGGCTCGCGCTCATTGGGATGTCCGGCGCCGGGAAGTCGTATTGGACCGCGCACATTGCGGCGGTAGGGTATCCCGCGATTTCCTGCGACACACAAATCGAAGGTCGGCTGAAGCCCGCGCTCGAAACCGGCGGCTACAGCGGCATCAACGGCGTGGCCGCGTGGATGGGCTGGCCGCATCTTCCGGCATACGCCGACCGCGAAGCGGCTTATCTTTCCGAGGAAATCGCGGTGCTCGACGAAGTTTTGACCGGCCTCGAAAAAAATCCCGAGCGCGACCTGGTTCTCGATACCACTGGCAGCGTAATCTATGTCGGAAATCATCTTTTGCACCGGCTGCGCAAACAAATGCTGGTGGTCTATCTCGCGGCGTCGCGCGATGAGCAGCAGTTGCTAATCAAACGTTACTTGGAGGACCCGAAGCCGGTGCTATGGCGCGGCGCGTTTCAGGCCCGCGCGGGAGAGGACCCGAAGGAGACTGTGGCGCGCTGCTACCCGGTACTGATTGGCGCGCGCCGCCAGAGTTACGAGGCGCTCGCGCATTGCTCGATACCCGTTTCTGATTTGCGCGAACCGATCTTGCCTGAAGCAGCGGACAAAAAACCGGCGGGCGCAGGTTTTCTCGAAATGGTCCGGCGACAAATGGAACGTGCGGGAAAAACCGCAAAGGCGGAACCCGGCGCATGAGATATCGAAGCACAAGCGGAAAAGCGCCGCTGACGTCGCTCCGGGGAGCGGTGCTGCGGGGCCTCGCGCCCGACGGTGGGTTATATATGCCGGTCGAGATCGCGCGCCACACGCCCGAAGAATTGGAAGAGTTCCGCAGGCTGCCATTCACGGAAGTCTGCTTCCGCGTCGTGCGGCCGTTCGCGACACCGGACGTGCCGGAAGAAATGTTGTGGCAGATTGTCGCGGAAGCCATCAATTTCCCGGTGAAGCTGGTTTCGCTCTCCCCGGCGCTCCACGTTCTGGAACTGTTTCACGGGCCGACGCTGGCGTTCAAGGATTTTGGCGCGCGGTTCCTGGCGCGCCTGATGGGATATTTTGTCCGCGGCGAATCGCGCACGCTGACCGTGCTGGTGGCCACCTCGGGTGACACGGGAAGCGCGGTGGCCCACGGGTTTTTGCAGGTGCCCGGCATTCGCGTGGTGATTCTCTATCCCTCGAAGCGCATCAGCGAAGCGCAGGAGAAGCAGTTCACCACGCTCGGCGAGAACATCACCGCGCTCGAAGTTTCCGGCACATTCGACGATTGCCAGCGGCTGGTGAAGCAGGCGTTTGCCGACGAGGCGCTCAATCAGCGCGCGTTTCTGACTTCGGCGAATTCCATCAACGTGGGCCGCCTGCTGCCGCAGATGTTTTATCATGTGGCGGCGTACCGGCAGTTGCCGGTGGCTTCCGTTCCGCTGATTGTCTCCGTGCCAAGCGGCAATTTCGGAAATCTGACGGCGGGAATTTTCGCCAAGCGCATCGGCCTGCCGGTTGCGCGCTTTATCGCCGCCACGAACGCCAACGACGCGGTGCCGGAATACCTGCGCAGCGGGGAATATCATCCGCGGCCCGCCGTTGCCACCTATTCGAACGCGATGGATGTCGGGAATCCCAACAATTTCCCAAGGCTGCTCGATTTATGCCGCAATCGCCTGGAAAATGTGCGCAAGGAAATCTGGGGACACCGCGCCACCGACGAAGAAACCTTGAACCAGATGAGCGCGGTCTGGGACCGCTACCGCTACATTTCCGATCCGCACACCGCCGTCGGGCTGCTTGCCTGGGAAGCCTACCGCAAGGAACATCCCGAGCCTTCGCAGGGCCTTGTGCTGGCCACCGCGCATCCGGCGAAATTCGCCGAAATCGTGCAGAAGGGAATTAGCGTGGCGCCGCCGCTGCCCTCGCGCCTCGCTGAATACCTGCAACGCCCGAAACTCTCGCTGCCCATCAGCAGCAAATACGAAGACTTCAAGCAGTTCCTGCTTTCTCACTGAGAGAGGCGAGTATCTTTTTACGCCTGGACCTACCTACAATGCTTTCCGAAGGTTTTGTAGGCCTTGGAGATAGTCCTCTTTTTCGATGCGGCTTTCGACTCCAAAATCCGCGAGGACGGTAATCATCTGTCCGAGCGGCAATCCCGCGAGTTCGGCCGCGCGGCCCAGGGAAGCCTCCCCGCTTCGATATTTCTCGATGGCCAACAATACCCGCCCACGGGTGACCAGTTCACGGACAGTTTTCGATAAATCGGTGCGCTCTTCCCGAGTGATCTCGCTCAAAAACTCATAGTTGTCCCGATCCATGCGAATGCTCATAGTCTTTGTCATGGGTATTCCTCCAGTCGAGTTCGGACGTCCTCGATTATCGAATTCTTGTATCGGCCATATTTTGCGAGCAGCTCCAGCTTCTCCGCTGCTTCGCTTCTCCCCAGCAGATTACGTTCTCTGCATATAAGCAGAATGTCCGCCGCGGTCGTGAAGGGAAGGCGGAGGAGCCTGCACGCGTTGATGCCATTCTTGTCGTCAATCCCGACAAGCCTGGCATCGCTTTGAAGTGCCAAGGCAATGACCTCAGATTCTCCGGCTCCCAAACTGAAATCCTCCCGTATCCTGGCGATCGCTTTACGATCCTTCACCAAAGCGACCTCAATTCGAGAATCATCCACTACCTTCTGAATCATCAACGCGTCCAATGTTTTCTTCACTCCGCAGCACTCGCGGTGAACCTTCAAGGGGATGGCTGCGCGCATGGAAAGAATCCCGAGGAACGGGTCAAGCAAATCGATCTTAGCGATCAGTATAAGGGTCGAGGCATCGAAGATCAGCATATGACAGAATATTACAATCGTATTGTAACCGAATCTTGCCTTCTCAGCAACCGCCATGAGCCCCACCCACGCCATTCGGGCCCAGATTTGACTGATATAAGTAAACCCTGGCAATTCATAGACTTGGAGCTTTTCAGCGGTCCAACTGGGAACCGCGGTTGGATAAGCCGAAAGGGTTGGCTACGAACTGCGGCGCAAGCGATCGAGGCCGACGAAGATCACGACGCCGAGGACGGCGTTCACCAATGCAGCGATGGCGAGGTGCAAGTTGAACCACGCCTGCGGTTCATTCAGGAGCACGCGACGCACCACGGTCAGGATCGCCTGGTGAACAACATAGAAGATGGTCACCAGGGCAAACCGCGCGAGTGGATGCTCCGTATCAAGCCGCGAACCGATCGAGGAAGCGAGATAACCGATCACCGTCTTGGCGATTCCATATTCGCCGATTGGAACCGTCGGGCCGCTCAGGCTGTCCTGCATCACCCCCATCATTGTGCCCAACAGCAACCCGGTCGATGGGTTGCGCCGGCTGAGCCCGAAATAAATGGTGGCGAGCAGCGGAAGATCCAGGATTTCCAGCTTGGGAAGATAAACGGGGAGAATGCGCTGCAGCACCAGCGAAAGAACGGCAATCCCGACGACCGCGCCGGGGAAAAATTTGTGCACTTCGATGTGCGATTCGCCGCCTCGGAGTTCGAAGGTGTCGTTCATGGCTTTTCTGCCGCCGGCTTCCCAGCAGTGGCCGGAGCGGAATTCCCGGCCGCGGGCTGCGCGCTTTGCGCTTCAGCGTCATTGTTAAAGTTCACTGCCTGTTGCGTCAGCAGCACAATCACTTCTTCCAGGCGGTCGAGCCGCGCGGCCGGCTTCACGCGAATCTGCTTGAAGGGATTGCCTTGCTTCACGTCCAGCACCGTTCCGATGGGAACGTCCCGCGGGAAAATTTTGTCCATGCCGCTGGTTACAATTTTCTCGCCGGCGTTGACCGAATCCTCGGCCGCAACGTAGCTCATGGAAAGCATCGGCTCGCCGGTCCCTTTCACGGGGCTCTGAATGCGCGAACCGACCAGCATGGCGCCGGCGCCGCCCTCTTTGTCACTCAGCAGGAGAACCTGGGCGGTGTCGCGATAGCTCTCAATGATCTTGCCAACCGCTCCATCCGGCGTAATGACAGCCATGTTGCGTCGGATACCGTCGCGCTCGCCGCGGTCGATTTCGACGGTGTGGCTTGCGGTGCCGGCGCTGGCGCCGATCACGCGCGCCATCACCATGGGCGCTTTTCCGTGCGATTGCCGAAAATTCAAAAGGCCGGCCAGGCGGTCGGCCTCGGCCGCTTTGCTTTGCAATTGAGAAATAGTCAACTTGAGCTGGTCATTTTCGTTGCGAAGTTCTTCGTTCTGGCGGGTTGCGCCCTGCAGCGCGAAGTAGTGGTCCCACACGCCACGGACTTTGCCGAATCCCCACGCCCCGCCTTTTTCAAAGGGCGACACCGCCGTCATGCTCCAGACGCGAATCAGCCGGCCCCGCGAATCACGTTTCACCTGCAGCGCCAGCATCAACACCTGCGCCAGCAGTACGCCGGCAAGCAGCGCGAGCGATCTGTGTCTGGGAGGCATTCCAACCATGGCAAAAGGATCTCAGTAATTCGTTCTTAGTTTTAACTAAAACTCAAACCCTGATCCAACATCGGCTTTCGCGGCTGGGAGAAGAGCGAAATTCCAATGAGGAAATTTCCAACGGAAAACGGGCAACAAAGAGCTCAAAACTTCCTCAGTCGATGCAAACCTGGCGCAGCAGTTTGAAATCGCTCAGCATCTTTCCGGTGCCGAGCACGACCGACGCCAGCGGATCATCGGCGATCGAAACCGGCAGCCCGGTCTCTTCACGGATCCGTTTGTCGAGATTCTTGAGCAGCGCGCCGCCGCCGGTCAGCACGATGCCGCGGTCGCTGATGTCCGCCGAAAGTTCGGGCGGCGTGCGCTCCAGCGCGACGCGCACGGCGTTCAAAATCGTCGCCACGCATTCGCTGAGCGCTTCGCGGATTTCGCTATCGTCAATGGTTACGGTGCGAGGCACGCCCTCGATCAGGTTGCGGCCCTTCACTTCCATCGTCAGCGGTTTTTCCAGCGGGTACGCCGAGCCGATCTCCATCTTGATCTGCTCCGCGGTGCGCTCGCCGACCAGCAGGTTGTACTTGCGCTTCAGGTACTGCATGACCGCTTCGTCCATTTCGTTTCCGGCCACGCGGACTGAACGCGAATAGACGATGCCGCTCATGGAAATCACGGCGATATCCGTGGTGCCGCCGCCGATGTCCACCACCATGTTTCCGGAAGGCTCTTCGATGGGCAGGCCGGAACCGATGGCGGCCGCCATCGCCTGTTCGACAAGATAAACTTCGCTGGCGCGCGCGCGATAAGCCGAGTCCTGCACCGCGCGTTTTTCCACCGGCGTAATTTCGCTGGGCACGCCTATGACGATGCGCGGGTGCACCAGGACGCGGCGATTGTGCGCCTTCTGGATGAAATACGTCAGCATTTTTTCGGTGACTTTGAAATCGGCGATGACGCCGTCTTTCATCGGCTTGATCGCGACGACGTTGCCCGGCGTGCGGCCCAGCATGTCTTTCGCTTCGCGCCCGACGGCGACCACTTCGCCGCTGGACTTGTTGATGGCCACGATGGATGGCTCGTTGACGACGATCCCTTTGCCGTGCGCGAACACCAGCGTGTTGGCGGTACCCAGATCAATTGCCAGGTCGGACGAAAAAAGACTGAACACCGACCTTAGGTTGTAACCATTCTTGTTCATTACTGCTTTCCCCCTGCGGAGAGGATCCTGCCC
>Ga0210410_10006226_pt1 | contig 10387 bp, 7 predicted proteins | sample IncBWC4MmetaG_FD_161058 | JGI IMG/M metagenome (GOLD analysis project Ga0210410, IMG submission 161058) | Forest soil microbial communities from Barre Woods Harvard Forest LTER site, Petersham, Massachusetts, United States - Inc-BW-C-4-M | ecosystem: Environmental > Terrestrial > Soil >... | reverse complement strand
CATTGAATGGTCCATCAACTAGTCTCCGCCATTTCTATTTCGCCCGTATCCGGGCATTGGCAGCCAGCCGCCGGCGTAGCCCCACGCACTAAAAATGCGTGATTCCGCGCACTTCGACTAGCCTGTACATGTTTGCCACCCTTGGTGATGAAGGGCGATCGTAACTCGTTGCCAGCAAGCTGATGGAAGGCTTGGCAAGCAAACGAAGGAGCGAATTAAGCATTTACCGTGCCAAAGACGCAAGAGGTCAAGCCGTCAACCCCTTTGGGGTATCGCGTTGACCGAGGCGGTTTGTGTCCCGAACCATAATTTGGCTTTTGCACCTTTTATGTGCGTGCAAATGCCCATTCGAAAGGCGAGCGCACAACTTGTGGGCAAATTTAAAGATGGAGATGCGGTGAACACCGGCCTCCGCTCCGGCCGCTTGTTGCGGGCAATGTGTTGGCGAATTCAGGAGCGCTGCGGTACGCGCTACAATGCGTCCGGATCGGCCGAGGGCAGCGCCAATCGGTTCAATATCAAAATGTCACCGCAACGCCTATACGCATATGAACGCACGCAGCGATAGCAGCCAAGTTTCGGGAGCTGTTGAATGGGCTTCCCGATTGGTGGAAATCGAGACCGTCAGCCGGAACTCGAACCTGGGCCTGATAGAGACGGTCCGGGACTTTCTTCGGGGGCTGGGTCTTGAGAGCCACCTTACCTACGACGCCCGCAAGACCAAGGCCAACTTGTTTGCGACGATTCCCGCCGCGGACGGACGGGCGGAAGGCGGGATTTTGTTCTCGGGCCACACGGACGTCGTTCCGGTGGACGGCCAGGAGTGGCACACCGACCCCTTTCGCGCAGTGATCAAAGACGGCCGTCTGTATGGACGGGGCAGCGCCGATATGAAAGGGTACCTTGGCGCCTTGCTATCCCTCGTGCCAGAGCTTACTAATGCGCACCTCACGGAGCCAGTTCACCTTGCATTCTCGTTTGACGAGGAAGTCGGTTGTCTCGGCGTGCCTCTTCTCCTTGCTGACATGCGTGAGCGCGGGATCCGGCCGACAGGCTGTATTGTGGGCGAGCCGACGTCCATGCGCCCGGTTATTGCCCACAAGGGCCTGAATCATTATCGGTGCTGCGTGGTGGGTCGCTCTGTGCATTCGTCGCTGACTCCGTCGGGCGTCAATGCGATCGAATATGCCGCCCGCATCATCTGCTTCATCCGCGACCTGGCGGATGAGTTTCGCCGCACGGGCCCTTTCGACGAGGACTTCGACGTGCCGTACACCACGGCGCAAACCGGGCTGGTGCGGGGAGGGGTTGCGCTCAATACAGTGCCCAACGAGTGCCAGTTCGATTTCGAGCTCCGGGATTTGCCTGGCACTGACGTAGGCCGACTGGTGCGGAGCATCGAGGCGTATGGCGCGGAGCTCGAAGCACAGATGAAAGCGGTATTCGACGGAGCCAGCGTGTCATTCTCTTGCCTCGGGGCGGCTCCCTCGCTTTCCGAAGTCGAAGCGTCCTCGATCGTCCAACTCGCCAGGGCACTCACGCGCGATTCAGTCCGCCGCAAGGTCGCCTACGGCACGGAAGCTGGTTACTTCTCGAAGGCCGGGGTACCTACGGTGGTTTGCGGCCCTGGCAACATCGAGCAGGCGCACCGTCCTAATGAGTTTGTCGAACTCGCACAACTGCAAAGGTGCGAGGCTTTCCTCAGAAGCGCGACGCTCTTGGCCGTCCCGGATGGCGTTGGCGCCTAGAGTTTGCCCGCCATCACGGCAAAGGCTTCGGGGGCCTAACGATCCCACACCGTGTGGCTCAAGCCAGACGGTGCGTTGAGGCTGGCATCAATGGCTTGCGAACATAGGGGACCGCGGCCCCCGGCCATCTACGGGCTTTGGCCCACGCTTTCAGACTGACATGCGAAGGTCCGCTTCACATATAAACCGGACCTTGCCGCCATGCGTCAACAGCCATACTTGCGGCCAATAAAATCAAAACCACTCCCATGGCCCAGCGTTGGACCATCAGAAGTCCCGGACGACGGGACAAGAACGCCGCCATACTGCCGGAGCAGATTGCCACAAGGCCGTTGACTGACGCGAACGCGATAATCAAGGAAGAACCGAGCACGAGCGATTGCCTGAGAACGCTGCCGGCCTGATAGTTAATGAACTGCGGCAAGAGTGACAGAAAGAGCATCGCCAGCTTAGGATTCAACAGGCTGGTGGTCACTCCCATCGCGAAAAGCCGACGAGGCCGTTCGCGCGGCAGGTCTCGAACTTCGAGGGGGGACCGGCCGCCGGGCTTCACCGCCTGCCACGCCAAATAGAACAGATAGAGAGCGCCGACGGCGCCTAAAACGCTTCCAGCGTAGCGCGCACTCAGGAAAATTTCCGTGATGCCGAAAGCCGTCCCAAACATATAAAAGAGGTATCCGAGCATGACACCAGCAAGAGATATCAACCCGGCCGAGCGTCCTTGTGCGAGGGAACGCGACATCACGTAGACCATGTTCGGTCCAGGCGTCACAGCAAGCATTCCGCCGACGGCTAGAAATCCGTAGATTGACGTCGTACCGTGCATCAGATGGCTCCCCCTATAGTTGAGCGCCATAGTATCGACTTGACGCCGGGGCGAGTAAAACGCATTAAACTGAGGTCTTCGTTCAGATTTTCTGAATAAAATGAAAAAGCTCGATTTAGACGTGCTCGAGATGCTGGTGGCGATCGCGGACACCGGATCGTTTGTTCGCGGTGCGGGGTCCGTGCATCGCTCCCCGTCGGCGGTGAGCATGCAAATCAAGGCGCTTGAAGAATCGCTTGGCAAGCCGCTCTTCGTTCGCACTACCCGTAACGTGGCGATTACTGCAGAAGGCAAGACGCTTCTGGACTACGGGCGTCGAATGCTCGCGATGAGAGAAGAGGCTTGGGCATCGGTAGTTCGACCGGAGATGAGGGGCCGCGTAACCATTGGCGTACCAGACGACTACGCCTCATCCTTGTTGCCGACGGTCCTGGGAAAGTTCGCCGTAGCCCACCCGCGCGTGGAAATCCGCGTGATCGGCATGCCCAGCAGTGCTCTCGCTCCATTGCTCAAAGACAACACGCTTGACCTCGCCATCATCACGAGGACGAGAGGCGTTGCGGGTGAGTTCATCCGGAATGAGCCGATGGTTTGGGCAGGGTCGGCCACGAGAAAGGTGTGGAAGGAGCGCCCGCTTCCAATCGCCGTATTCGAACAAGGCAGTACTGCCCGGGCTCGCGCCATCAGCGCGCTTCAGCGAGAGCACATCAAGTATCGAATGTCCTACGAGAGTCCGAGCTTGCTAGGCCTTATCAGCATGATCGAAGCGGGCCTTGCGGTAGCGCCGCTCGCACGATGCAGCGTACCGGGTCATCTTGTGCAGCTAACTCAGAGCGACGGGTTACCGCCGCTTGCGGAACTCGAAGTCGTCCTCGCCCGCAGTTCAGGGTCCGCGCGACCGCCCTGTGATTTTCTCGCTGAACAGATCCTGGTTGAGCTAAGCGTGTGAGGCGCCGCCCAGCGCACGCTCATGTGAGACAGTCGGCATCCGCGGATTCGTAGCAGTCATGAACGACCGTGCTTGGTACGGCCGTTGGTCGGTCGCATCGAGCACCCGTATTCAAGGTTCAGGATGAGCCGGATAGATCACTGTGCCGTCCTGTTGCGGTTGCGCGCCGGGTGTCATCGTCGCGGCGGCTATGTGATGCGCGTCCATGATGTGCAGGACAATTTCGCCGCGCAGCAGCAGATAGTCCGCGATGATACGCCGATGGCAACGCCACCAGACCGCCTCCGAACACATGATCGCGCAGCGGCGCTGATGGCCTAGCGCAAGCAGCTGCGCGAAGCCGTCGCGGAACCCATCGCCCATTGCGTAGTCCGCATAGTTGCGAAACGCGGGATGCGTCCAGTACCCGTTGGGTGACGGCGCATCGTCTTTACGCCTCCTGCGGCGCCCACCCAGTTCTGCGAGATGCACATAGCGAACATGTTCCGGCGCGAGCGCATCCGGTAATGTCTCGCGATTGAACTGCGGATTGGTCCGCGAGCGCGGAACGCTGCGCACATCGACCAATGTCTCGACCTCCGAACCCTTCAGCAAGTCGACGAATTCGGACAACGGGCGCGTCGAATGGCCGATCGTGAAAAACGGATGTGTCATTAATGCCTCGCCGGAAGGATTGCGACAATCTTGAGCCGAAAGAGTGGCTCGCGTTGCCGTCCAGCCTCGTTGGCACAGAAAGAGCAGCCCGAGGCCGCAGCAGCGTCACATACGACGAAATACCGACGAAATACCGACGAACCCGCCGAAGGTGATGCCATAGACCAGCATGATGACCCACGGATCGCACCCGGTCAGCACCGCTAGCGTTGTGGCAGCACGGAGATCGCGCTCATCCCATGCTCAACGTCACCGACTCGGCTTCGACCAGCAGTTTCTTCAGTTCCGGCACACAGGATCCGCAGTTGCCACCAGCCTTTAGGCACGCGGTGATTTCCGCTGCGCTCTTCAACCCCCGCTCGAGAATTGCATCGTAAATCGTGGTGCGCCCGATGCCGAAACACGAGCAGACCGTCGGCCCTGTATCGGCGCCCGCGCCGAGCGGCTGGCCGAGCAGCAGGCCGACACGGTCCTCCTCGTCGAGCTTGTCCTTCGCAAACAGGCCCGCGAGCCACGCACGCGCGGGCAGGTCAGGGCGGGCGGACACGAAGACACAGCTTTCGATCTGACCGTCGACCACATGAGCGGCCCGATAGACACCCGCGCTGCGGTCCTCGTACTCGATCCAGTCCGCATCGGGATCATCGATGCCAAACAGCAAGCGCGCCCAATTGCCGTATTCGTCGATCGGGCTGCGGCCCGCAAGCTCGTAGCGCACAAATTGCGAGCCCTGAATGCGCGTCCAATAGGCGACGTCGTCCAGCACCGGTGCGCGTCGGCTCAGCGAGAAACCGTGCCACGAGACGTAGAACTGTTCGACGCGCACCGGCGTGTGCTTGAACTCTGGCTCGCCGGACACAGGGTCGACCGCCGGATTCACCAGCGCGCCGACGCGCGCGTCGGACGCGACCTGATCAGTCCAGTGGATCGGCACGAACGCGCTGCCGCGCGAAATGCCGCCGCCGTGCCGCACGCGCGCGAGCATCGCGCCCCAGCGGGTCGACACCCGTGCGAGGTCGCCGGCACGCACGCCGCACAGCAGTGCGTCCTGCGGGTGCATATCGACGAACGCTTCCGTCACGTGGCCAGCGAGCTTGGACGATCTGCCAGTTCGGGTCATCGTGTGCCACTGGTCGCGCACCCGGCCGGTGTTCAGCATCAACGGGTATTCGTCGTCCGGCGCATTGGCCACGGACCGCGGCGGCGTCGGGATGAAGCGCGCCTTGCCGTCGACGTGGCAGAAACGGCGATCGCCGAACAGACGCGTCGTGCCGCGCGCATCGGCATCAGTCCGCGAGAGAACCGGCCACTGGACCGGCTGCAGCGTGTCGTAACGCGCACTGCCGAGGCCGACGAGGCCGGCCAGGTTGAACGTACGCGGCACGCTGACCTCATTGTCTGCGTTGCCGGTTCCATTGCCTTTGCCAAGCTCGTTGCTGTCGTTGCTGTCGTTGCGATGGGCGCTCAGCCGCGCATGCTCGTCGAAGATCTCGTGCGGGGCCGAAAAATCGAAGCCCGCATAGCCCATCCGTCTCGCGACGTCGCAAATAATCCGCCAGTCGGCTCGCGCTTCACCCGGTGCCGGCAGGAACGCGCGCTGGCGCGAGATGCGGCGCTCCGAGTTTGTGACCGTGCCATCCTTCTCACCCCAGCCGAGCGCCGGCAGCAGCACGTGCGCAAACGCGTTGGTGTCGGTGTCCTCGACGATATCGGAGCTGACGACAAGTTCGCAGCGCTCAAGTGCGCGCTTTGCCTGGTCACTGTTCGGCAGACTGACGACCGGGTTGGTGGCCATGATCCAGACTGCCTTGATTCGGCCTGCCTCGATCGCGTCGAAGAGTTCGACGGCCTTGAGCCCCGGCCGCCTTGCGATCGTCGGCGAGCCCCAAAAGGCCTGGACTAGTTCGAGATGGCGCGGGTTGTCGAACTCCATATGCGCGGCCAGCGTGTTCGCCAGGCCGCCGACTTCACGCCCGCCCATCGCGTTCGGCTGTCCGGTGAACGAAAACGGCCCCATTCCAGGCTTGCCGATACGCCCCGTCAGCAGATGACAATTGATGATGCTGTTGACCTTGTCGGTACCGGAGGTCGACTGGTTCACGCCCTGCGAATACACCGTCACGACCCGTTCGGTACGCGCGAACAGCCGATAGAACTCGAGCAGTTGATGCGGGTCGACCTTGCACGCCTTTGCGCATTGTGCAAGGTCAAAGACGCCCCCCATTTCGGCGCTAGCGGCATCAAGCGTCTTCGAATACCCGGTTGTATGGTCATTGACGAAACCGGCATCGGTGGTGCCGGACTCCGCAAGAAAGCCGAGCAGCCCGTTGAACAGCCAGACGTCGGTGCCTGCGCTCAGAGGCAGGTGCAGGTCGGCCATTTCGCAGGTCGCGGTGTAGCGCGGGTCGATCACGACCACCTTCATGTCGGGCCGCGTTTCCTTGATCTTTACGATCCGTTGGAACAGGACCGGATGACACCACGCCGTGTTCGATCCGACCAGTACGACGAGGTCCGCGAGTTCGAGATCCTCGTAGCAGACCGGCACCAGGTCTTCCCCGAACGCACGCTTATGTCCCGCGACCGATGACGACATACACAGACGCGAGTTGGTGTCGATGTTGGCGCTGCCAATGTAGCCCTTCATCAGCTTGTTCGCGAGGTAATAGTCCTCCGTCAGCAACTGTCCCGACACGTAGAGCGCGACCGCATCGGGGCCGTGCTGTTCGACGATTCGGCGAAAGCCCCCCGCAACCGCGTCGAGCGCATCGCTCCACGAGACATCGCGCAACGGGCCGCGGCCCGAATCGCGCATTTTCGGATATAACAGGCGCCCGTCGAGCCCGACCGTTTCGCCGAGCGCCGATCCTTTCACGCACAGGCGGCCGAAGTTCGACGGGTGATATTCGTCGCCGGCGATGTCGGGTTGGCCGTCCGGCCGCGGGGTCGCGCGTACGCCGCAGCCGACGCCGCAGTACGGGCAGGTGGTCCGGATGCCGTCCTGGCTGCCGTCAGGCGCGCTGGAGATAATGGGGAAGTTCATGTTTGGTTCCGGTTCAGACGGCCTGCCCTTCGCAAAGGGCCTTGCCAAACAGCAGTTGGCTGCGCAGCTGGGAAATGTCCGCTCGGTTCTGGATCAGCTCGAAGTACCACGCGCCGTCCTTGACATCGCCGTAGAGGACCGCACCGATCACCCGGTCGCGCTCAAGCACCAGGCGCTTATAGACCCCGCGCCGCGGATCGCGCAGCAACAGATCCTCGGTACTCGGGCCACCTAAAAAATCGCCGGCGGAGTACAGATCGACCCCGGTCACCTTCAGCCTTGTCGCGGTCGCCCGCTGGACGTAACGCCGATGGCCCGCGCCCGCCAAGTGCGCGCCGCACACGCGTGCCTGGTCCCAGATCGGCGCGACGAGGCCGAAGGTCGCCATCCGGTGCTGTACGCATTCACCGACGGCGTAGACGCGCGGGTCATAGGTCTGCAATGTGTCGTCGACCACGATTCCGCGCTGGCAATGCAGGCCGGCTTGTTGCGCAAGCTCGATGTTGGGCCGCACGCCGACCGTCATCACGACCAGATCGGCGGCGATCTCGGTGCCGTCGTCCAGGCGCACCGCGGTGACGCGCTCCGAGCCGACGATTTCCGTGGTGCGGGCGTTCAACAAGAAGCGCAGTCCCTTGCGTTCCAGCGCCTTTTGCAGCAGCACCGACGCGCTCTTGTCGAGTTGGCGCTCCATCAGGCTATCGATGAGATGCACGACGGTGACTGACATCCCCTGGCGTAGCAGGCCGTTGGCCGCCTCCAGGCCGAGCAGGCCGCCGCCGATGATCACCGCATGACGGTGATCGCGCGCGGCGGCGATCATCGATTCGACATCCTTAATATCTCGAAACGAGAACACGCCGGGCAGCGTGTGACCCGGTACCGGAATCAGGAGCGGCTTCGATCCGGTTGCGAACAGCAGTCGGTCATAGCTGGCCTCGACGCCGCTTTGCGAACGCACGACCCGGCGTCCACGGTCGATCGCAACCACCGGGTCGCCCGCATGCAGCTTGATGCCTTTGGCCGCGTACCAGTCGCGGGAATGGATGACGATGTCGTCGACGCTCTTTTCGCCTGCGAGCACCGGCGACAGGAGGATGCGGTTGTAGTTGCCGTACGGCTCGGCGCCGAACACCGTGATGTCGTAGAGCTGCGGCGCGAGCTCGAGCAGTTCCTCGACGGTGCGCATGCCCGCCATGCCGTTACCGACAACGACGAGCCGCGGACGCGGCCGGGAATCGCTGACACGGATAGCGGGGGCGTTCATGCCTCCACCCACACCAGACCGTCAGAGACGCGTGCGGCGTAGGCGCAGACCGAATTCTCGGGGGCCTCCAGGCACTCGCCGGTGCGCAGGTCGAAATGGTGCTTGTAGATCGGCGACGCAACTACGACGCGCTCCCCGAGGTTGCCAATCAGTCCGCGCGATAGCACCGCCGCCTGCGAGGCCGGATCAAAGTTGTCGATTGCGAACACGCTGCGGTTGCCGTCGTCGACGTGGAACACCGCCACTTGCTCGCCGTTGACGAGCGCGCAAACTCCGGTATTCGGCAGGATGTCGTCGAGTGCGCACACGGGCGTCCAGGATTGCCGGATTGAATCGTTGCTCATGATGGTCTCGTTGATGCTCGGTCTCAGATGGTCTCGATGACCACTGGAATGCCAATTTGTCCGTGTTTTCGTTCGGCAGGCGTCGCCGGACGGATCTGGCCGCGCTCCTCGACGAAGCTCACGTTATCGTCGGCCTTGTCGCTATTGATGAAATGACGAAAGCGCTTGCGAGTTTGCGGATCGGTGACGGCCTTCTTCCATTCGCACTCGTAGGTATCTATTACGTGCTTCATCTCCGCTTCCAACTCCGACGCAAGTCCGAGGGTGTCGTGCACCACCACGTCGACGAGGTACTCGAGGCCGCCTTCGAGGCTGTCGCGCCACACGCTCGTGCGCTGCAACCGGTCCGCGGTGCGGATGTAGAACATCAGGAAGCGGTCGATATATTTGATGAGCGTGGTCTTGTCGAGATCGGACGCGAGCAGTTCGGCGTGGCGCGGCTTCATCCCGCCGTTGCCGCACACGTACAGGTTCCAGCCCCTCTCGGTCGCGATGATCCCGATGTCTTTTCCCTGTGCCTCTGCACACTCACGGGTGCAGCCTGAGACCCCGAACTTGAACTTGTGCGGTGCACGCAGGCCCTTGTAGCGGTTCTCTATCTCGATCGCGAGTCCGACCGAGTCGCCGACGCCGTAGCGGCACCAGGTCGAACCGACACACGACTTCACGGTGCGCAACGCCTTGCCGTATGCGTGTCCGGATTCGAAGCCGGCGGCGATGAGTTCTTCCCAGATTAGCGGCAGCTGTTCGACCCGCGCCCCGAACAGGTCGACGCGCTGGCCGCCGGTGATCTTCGTATACAGGCCGTATTTCTTCGCGACCTGACCGACGGCAATCAAGCCTTCGGGCGTAACTTCGCCGCCGGGCATCCGCGGCACCACCGAATAGGTGCCGTCTCGCTGAATGTTCGCGAGGTAGTAGTCGTTCGAGTCCTGCAGACTCGCATGCTCCTTATTCAGGACAAACTCGTTCCAGCACGACGCCAGAATCCCGGCGACAGTTGGCTTGCACACATCACAGCCAAGGCCATGGCCATGTTTGGCGAGCAGCGCGCCGAAGGTCTTGATGCGCTCGACGCGCACCAGGTGGTAGAGCTCCTGGCGCGAGTACCGGAAGTGCTCGCACAAATGGTTGTTCACCGCGAGCCCCTGCTTCTTCATCTCCGCTTTCATGATCTGCGTGACAAGCGGCACGCAGCCGCCGCACGAACTGCCGGCGTTGGTCGCGCTCTTCAAGGCACCGATGCTGGTGGCGCCCGCGCACACCGCTTCGCAGATCTGGCCTTTGGAGACGTTGTTGCACGAGCAGATCTGTGCGGCCGCCGGCAGCGCATCGACACCTAGCCCAGGCCTCGCTCGGCCGTCGGCCTGCGGCAGGATCAGGAACTCCGGCGCTTCCGGCAGTTCGATCCGGTTCAGCATCATCTGCTGCAGGGTGCCAAATTCGCTCGCGTCGCCAACCAATACGCCGCCGAGCAGGTATTTGCCGCACTCCGAGACGACGAGTTTCTTGTAGACCTGTTTGCGCTCGTCGCTGAACTGGTACGCGCGGCTACC
>Ga0210410_10006224_pt1 | contig 10389 bp, 8 predicted proteins | sample IncBWC4MmetaG_FD_161058 | JGI IMG/M metagenome (GOLD analysis project Ga0210410, IMG submission 161058) | Forest soil microbial communities from Barre Woods Harvard Forest LTER site, Petersham, Massachusetts, United States - Inc-BW-C-4-M | ecosystem: Environmental > Terrestrial > Soil >... | reverse complement strand
GGATGGGATGCTGCCGAAAATTTTTGCGAAGAGGGGCGCGAAGACGCAGGCGCCGTGGGTGGCGATCCTTGTGTGCGGGACGTGCTGGGCGCTGTGCCTGGGGCTGGGGTTCAAACGGCTGGTCACGCTGGACATTATGTTGTACGGCGCGAGCTTGATGCTGGAGTTCGTGACGCTGGTGGCGCTGCGCATTAAGGAGCCCGGATTGAAGCGGGAGTTTCGCGTGCCGGGCGGGATGTTGGGGGCGGTTACTTGCGGAATATTTCCGTTGCTGCTGCTATGCCTGGCAATGATCGAAAGCGGGCATGAAACGGTTCTCGGGATGAACGGTCTGGTCTTTGGAGTGCTGATTATGTTCGCGGGGGTGGTGATCTACTACGTCACCGGGAAGTTGAAGCTTCGGCATACGAAGCCGGTGGTGATTGGAGAGATTGAGGACCTCGAGACGGCGTAGTACGTTCTCAAGCTGCGCAGAATTTCTTCCGCCCGGCTCGAAAGAGCTGGGCGGTTTTGTTTTTGGAGTGAGATATACTCGACGGCTCTTGGCAAGAGTTGTTTTTGGAGATGCAGACGTGAAATCAGGCCGGCTTGTATCGTCGTTTCTGTTTGCTTTGATGATGCTAAGTGCCGCAGCCCGGCTGGTGGCCGGACAGGACGCGCCGAAGCAGTTCGATCAAAAACTGTTTCAAGAGATGCGGTGGCGGTTGATCGGGCCGCCTCGCGGAGGGCGGACGCTGGCGGTGACGGGTGTGCGCGGGCAGCCGGAGGTGTATTACTTCGGAGCAGTGGGCGGCGGCGTTTGGAAAACAAATGATGCGGGGAGGACATGGCAGGCGATTTTTGATTCGCAAGGGATTGCTTCGATTGGGGCGATTGCGGTGGCGCCGTCGGATTCGAATGTGATTTACGTGGGGTCAGGCGAAGCGGACATGCGGTCGTCCATTTCGTGCGGCAATGGAATGTACAAATCCACGGACGGCGGGAAGTCGTGGATGCGCATCGGGCTAGAGGATTCGCGGCAGATCGGGCGAATCCTGGTGGACCCGCACGATTCGAACAGGGTGTTCGTGGCGGCGCTGGGGCATGCGTACGGGCCGAATGCAGAGCGCGGTGTGTTTCGTTCGAAAGACGGCGGGAAGAATTGGCAGAAGATCCTTTTCCATGATGAAAACACCGGGGCGATTGATTTGTCGTTCGAACCGGGGAATCCGAAGACGATTTATGCGGCGCTGTGGCAGACACGGCGGCCGCCGTGGAGTATTTATCCGCCGTCGAACGGGCCGGGGAGCGGGCTGTATCGTTCGAATGACGGCGGGGATCATTGGGAGCATGTGACGGGGCATGGATTGCCGGCGGAAGGGCTTGGGCGAATGGGGATTGCGTTTGCGCCGAACAACGCGAAGAGGATTTATTTGATTGTGGATGCGAAGGATGGTGGGCTGTACCGCTCGGATGATAGCGGGCAGAACTGGCAGCGCGTTTCGAATGACCGGCGGATGTGGCAACGTGGATGGTATTTCGGTGAAGTGAGCGTGGATCCGAAGGATGCGGATACGGTTTATCTGCCGAATACCTCGACGTACAAGTCGCGAGACGGCGGGAAGACATTTGCGGCGTTTCGCGGCGCCCCGGGCGGGGACGATTATCACGAGCTGTGGATTGATCCGGACGAGCCGCTGCGGATGGTGCTGAGCAGCGATCAAGGAACGCTGGTGACGCGGAACGGCGGGGAGACGTGGAGCAGCTGGTACAACCAGCCGACAGGACAGTTTTACCATGTGGCGACGGACAATCGTTTTCCGTACTGGGTGTATGGAGCGCAGCAGGACAGCGGTTCGGCGGCAACGCCGAGCCGGAGCAATTATCGTTCGCTGAATTTTCGCGACTGGCGGCCGATGGAGGCGGGCGACGAGAACGGTTACATCGCGCCAGACCCGCTGCATCCGGGGGTGGCGTTTGGCGGATTTGTGGCGCGGCAGGATTTTGGCGACGAGCAAATCCAGCATATGCCACCGACCGTGGCGCAGTCCGGAGAGTTCCGGCGGACGTGGACGCTGCCGCTGGTGTTTTCGTCGATCGATCCGCACGTGTTGTATTTCGGGTCGCAGGTTTTGTTTCGAACGGCGGATGGGGGAAATTCGTGGCAGGCGATCAGCCCAGATATGACGCGCGAAGATCCCGGCGTGCCGGCGAACCTGGATGAGGCGACGGCGGCGGACGGTCCGAAAGAAAAACGGCGTGGGGTGATTTACACGATTGGGCCGTCGTACGTGCGCGCGGGGGAGATCTGGGCGGGCACGGACGATGGATTGATTCAATTGACGCAAGATGAGGGGAAAACTTGGGAGAACGTGACGCCAGCGGAGCTGACGCCGTGGAGCAAAGTGACGCACATCGAGGCGTCGCATTCGGATGCGGGGACGGCGTATGCGGCGGTGGACCGGCACCGGCTGGACGATTATCGGGCACATCTTTATCGCACGAAGGATTTTGGCAAAACTTGGCAGGCTGTTTCGAATGGATTACCTGAGGGAAGCTTTTTGAATTGCGTGCGGGAGGATCCCGTGCGCAAGGGTCTGCTTTATGCGTGCACGGAGAAGGGCGTGTACGTTTCGTTCGATGATGGAGACGGTTGGCAACCGCTGCAACTGAATTTGCCGGTGACTTCGGTGCGCGATTTGGTGGCGCACGAGGACGATCTGGTGATTGCGACGTTTGGGCGATCGTTCTGGGTGTTGGATGATGTAACGCCGTTGCGGCAGATGGACGCGCAGGTGGCTGCGGCGGATGGCTGGCTGTTCCGGCCGGAAACAACGTATCGCGTTAGGCCGGGGGCGGACCAGGAGTCGCCGATTCCGATGGATGAAACGATGTTTGCAAATCCGCCGGATGGGGCGGTGCTGGATTACTACTTGAAGGAAAAAGCGGCAGCGCCCGTGCAACTGGAGATTTTGGATTCGGAGGGGAAGCTGGTGCGGCGATTCGCGAGCAACGACGAATTGCGCAAGTCCGATCCCAGCAAGGTGCAATTTCCGGTGAAATGGGTGAAGGAACAGCAAGCGCTCTCGGCGGAAGCGGGGATGCATCGAATTGTATGGGACTTGCATTATCCGTTGCCGAATGCGGTTCGGACTTCGTACTACGGGCCCGCGGGACCATTGGCGGTGCCGGGGAATTACATCGTGAAGCTGACAGCAAATGGGAAGAGCAGGACGCAGCCGCTGACGATCAAGATGGATCCGCGGGTTAAAACACCGCAAGAGGCGCTGGTACTGCAATTTGAGCTGGCTTCAAAGATCGCGGGAAGACTGGGCGAGGTTTCCGCAGCCGTGCAGCAAGCGAATGAGTTGCGGAAGCAGATCGAGGCACGCAAGAAAGAGTCGAGCGGGAATGCGGAAGTGCAGCAAGCGCTGACAGAGCTGGAGAAAAAGGTCGAAGAGACGGTCGGACCGGACAGCGACGGCGAGTTCATGTTGTTTGGGCTGGCGCTTCCCGCGAAGGAGCCGGAGCCACTTCCGCGAGTTGTGGCAGCGCTTACGGGATTGCTCATGATTGCGGAGAGTGCCGACGTGGCACCGACGGCGGACGCTACGGCGGCGAGCGAAAAGTGGATTGAAAGCGGACGGGAGAGGCTGGCGCGCTGGGGCGTCGTGCAGAAAGAGGACATAGCGAGCGTTAACGCGGTGCTGCAAAGAGCGAAGCTTAAGCCGCTGATGTAGCTTGGGAGTTGTGTTGCGAAATGCTCGGGGCGCGCGAGGCAGTCTCTTTTTCGGCGCGGATCGCTGTTTCAAGCGGCGCGAATCGGGCAGCAGATTTGGTATGCTGCTTGCGGTGCGAAACTTCGTTCGAATCAGGATGCTTTTTCCGCTTGCGCTGCTGACTTTAGTTTTGCTCGGCGCCGTGATGGTTTCTTCGTCGCGGACGCCCGCTTCGGCACAACAACCGTCCACTGGCTCTCCTACGCCCGTTGCTGCTGGAGCTTCACAGGCCGCAACGCCGGGAGCGGCTGTTTCCGTTTCCAGCGCACAACTCCAGCAAGCCGGTCTTAACATCGTGGTGCTAGACCCGGCGCATGGTGGGACGGACCCGGGTGCGCGGGGCAGCGGCGGAATCCGGGAAAGCGACATTGTCCTGGATTTGGCGGCGCAAGTGCGGCGAGCCCTGGAGGCGCAGGGATTTCAAGTGGTGCAAACGCGGCAAGGAAATGAGAACCCGTCGTTCGACGACCGGTCCGCGACGGCCAATGCGCAGCGCGGGGCGGTGTTCGTGACGCTGCATATTTCTTCGACGGGATTGCCGGGCACGGTGCGTGTTTACGTGAACTCGGACTTGCCTACGGTGACTGATTCGGATGGGCTGATTCCGTGGGACCGCGCGCAAGCGCCATTTTTGGGATTGAGCCGGAAGTTTGGCGATCTCATTCAGGGAATGCTCGTACAACGATTCAAAGGATCACCCGCGGTAGCGCAGACGGCGGGGGTCCGCCAACTACGGACCACGGCGGCGCCGGCGATCGCGGTGGAAATCTCGAGCGTGGCCGTGCAGGACCGCGCTGAGATTGACCGTATGGCGCCGGGAGTGGCGGATGCGATTGCACGGGGAGTGGCGGCGTTCAAGCCGTCGTATGTGATTCCGGCTGGGCCGGGTGCGCGGCCGTGACGCCGCGCTGGAGAGTCCGGCTGATCGGCGGGCTGATCATCGCCGTTGTTGCCGCGGCGATTTATTTACCGATTCTGCGGAGACGCGTGAAACGTGCCGCGAGATTGCAACAGCAGAGCGAAGAGCAGGCGCGGCGCGAATTGACGCAGCCAGTTGCGATTAATCCGGGCGATCCGCGCGTGAAAACGAAGCTCTTTTGGGGATCGGACACGGATGACTCGACACTGGTGCCGGTAACGGTGGAATTGCCGCTTTCGAATGACCCGGTGCTGCGTTCGAAGCAAGTGCTGAATACGCTTTTCGCGGGGCCTGTGGACGCGGACTTGCGCACGCTGCCGCCGGATGCGGTTTTGCTGGCGTTTTACCTTTTGCCGGATGGAACGGCGGTGGCGGACTTTTCCGAAGCGCTGGCGACATCGATTCCTTCCGGAATCGCAAGCGAACAACTGGCGGTGGATTCCATCGCGCGGACGCTGGAGGCAAATGTTCCGCAGGTGCAGCGGCTGAAAATCCTGATTCATGGGCAGGAGATGGAGACGCTGGCGGGGCACCTGGACTTGACGGGAACTTTTGTTGTGAATAGCAAACCGGCGCAAACGCCGCTATCCGATAAGACTCCGGCTGCGGCGCCGGGAGCGTTGACACCAGAGAAGACGCCCGGCAAACTGGCGCAGCCTGACCGTAAACCGTAGAGTTGTGGTGCGAGATGAGATTTGATTTGGAGGATGAGTGAGAGTTGACGGGCGGACCGCGGATCAGATGCGGACGTTGAAAATGACGCCGGATTTTATCTCGACGGCAGAGGGCAGCGTGCTGATCGAGTTGGGGAATACACGGGTGATTTGTACCGCGACCGTGGATGACGGCGTACCAAGTTTTTTGAAGGGCAGCGGCAAGGGCTGGGTGACCAGCGAGTACGGGATGCTGCCGCGGGCGACCGAGGAACGAACGCCACGCGAAGCCGCGAGGGGAAAACAAACCGGACGGACGCAGGAGATTCAGCGATTGATCGGGCGATCGCTGCGCGCGGTGACGGATCAGGAAGCGCTCGGCGAGCGGACGGTGTGGCTGGATTGCGATGTGATTCAGGCGGACGGCGGGACTCGGACGGCTTCGATCACGGGGGCATTTGTGGCGCTGGCGCTGGCGTTCGAGCGTTTGGTTGCAGCGGGAATTTTGAAGAGGTCTCCGCTCTCGGATACAGTGGCGGCGACCAGCGTGGGGATCGTGGACGACCGCGCGTTGCTGGACCTCGCGTACGAAGAAGATTCGCGCGCGGAAGTGGATATGAACGTGGTGATGACCGGCAGCGGACATTTTGTCGAAATCCAGGCGACGGCGGAAGGGCGGGCGTTCACCGGAAGCGAGATGCAGGACCTGCTGGCGCTGGCGGCCGCGGGAATTCGCCGCTTGACGGAAGAACAACGCGCCATGCTGCCGGCAAAGTTCAGTGCGCGCGCCCGTTAAGCTTTTCCTCGCATCGTCGAACCCGGGAAAACTCGCGGAGTATCGCGGGCTTGCGGCGAGCGGCGGATCCGCTCCATTCGAATTGGAATTGGTGCCGGAGTTTGATTCCATGCCGATGTTTGACGAGAGCGCTCCTACCTTTGCGGAAAATGCGGCGGGCAAGGCGCTGCATCATTCAAGATTGCGGGAAGGGCTGGTGTTCGCGGATGATTCCGGGCTGGTCGTGCCAGCGCTTGGTGGCGCGCCGGGAGTGCATTCCGCGAGGTATGCGGGGCCGCAGGCGACGAATTCGCAGAGGATTGCCAAGCTATTGAATGAGATGACTAGTTTGACGGGGGATCAGCGTGAGGCGTATTTCGTGTGTGCGATTGCGCTGGCGAAGCAAGGACGCGCGATTGCAATCGTGACGGATCGCGTCGATGGGCAAATTCTGGGGACGCCGCGCGGGTCCGGTGGATTTGGCTATGATCCGGTGTTCTACTTCCCTGCCCTAGAGAAAAGCTTCGCGGAACTTACGGCCGAGCAAAAGAACCAGCACAGTCATCGCGGAAAAGCATTTCGCAAACTGCTCGCGGCGCTTTCCGGCATGATATAGTTTTTCTCCCATGTTGGCCAAATCCAAGAAGAAACCAGCGGCAAAAAAGAAACCGGGTTCTGCAAAGCCTAAAGCAGCAAAGATTGCGAAGGCATCCAAAGCGGCGAAGACTGCGCGTGCGGCGGGAACCGATCCGAAGCGAGTGGCGGCGATCCTCGCGAAATTGGACGAAGCGTATCCGAACGCGACTTGCGAACTAAAGCATGAGAATGCTTTTCAGCTGCTTATTTCTACGATCCTTTCGGCGCAGTGCACGGATGTGCGCGTGAATCAAGTAACCGAAACGCTTTACAAGAAATATCCGAACCCGGAGGCGTTTGCCCACGCCACGCCGAGCGAATTGGAGCAGGAAATCCGGCCGACGGGATTTTTCAGGAACAAGACGAAATCGGTGATGGGGGCAAGCAAAGCGATCCTTGAAACGTTTGGCGGGCAAGTGCCGCGAACGATGGAAGAGATATTGACGCTGCCAGGAGTGGCGCGAAAAACGGGGAATGTGGTTCTCGGAACGGCGTATGGGATCGCGAGCGGGATCGTCGTGGACACGCACGTGCAGCGGCTTTCGAACCGCCTGGATCTCACCCGCAATGACGACCCGAAGAAAATTGAACAAGATTTAATGCAGATTATTCCGCGGGAGAAGTGGATCCAGTTTTCTCACCAGATTATCTGGCACGGGCGGCGGGTGTGCCAGGCACGCAAACCGAAATGTGTGGAGTGCAACCTAGAAACGCTGTGCTATTCGAAGGATAAGACGGTCTGAAATTGCAGCTAGGATTCGGCCGCTTCCAGCCGCTCCGCCATCTCGAGCAATTTAATGACACTGTTCCAGTTCCTGCCGGTTCCGGGTGTCTTCAGCATCTTTTCAATGGTGGGCCATGAAAATTTCGGGCGAGCCATTCCGTTGGGGAAATAGATGTAGAGTTCGCGGCCGTCGATACGCAATTCCTCCGGATCCGTTTTGAGTTTGAGAATGTTTTCGCGAGCTTCCGCGCCAGGATCGCCGGCAAGGAAAGTGACAAGTAGTTTACTCGGCTCGATGCCGCGGCGCTTTGCGAATGGATTTCTTGCAATTACGTCTCTTAGCTCGGAAGAGGTGCGAAGAATGACGTCTGGAGTAAATCCAAAATTTCTCGCGATCCCGCTCTGGATTCGCTTGGTAAGCGGAATCAAGTCGCGCTCGCCTGTTCTGAAAACGACGTTGCCACTCTGTACATAGGTTTGCGGATCTCGCAATTTCAGGGATTCATAGAGCGCGCGGAGCGCGTCCATTTTGATCTTGTTGTGGCCGCCAACGTTGACGGCACGGAGCATGGAGATGACGACGGCCATACCGTGCCAGTATATCCCTGAGGACCCGGAAACCTTGCTTAGAAGCGGAAGGAAAGCAGGACCAGCGATTGCCAGAGAGCACAAACCATCCGGTGGGAAAAATCCAACGGTTTTCTGCGCCGGCGAGACGGGCGCTAGCGCTATCAGACGCTCAACACGGGACAAGGAGCGTCACGGGCTATTGCGTAGCCAAGATCCCGCAAGCGGCCCTGGACGCCGGACTACGGCTGGTCTCGAATCGGGCCGATAGCGATGTTCACTGGTGCGTGCTAACTAGCGGCGCTTTGCAACGCCTCGATGCGCCGGCTCGCTGCTTCTCTTTTCGCCGACTTCAGGCGCTCGAGATGGCTTTCAGAACCCGCTCTCGAGAGCTAGATTCATCAGGCGCGTACAGCAGTGACGCCGAGCCCGTTCCGGACAGTAGGCGTCACGACGGTGCCGAGGATTTCTATGGCGTGCAACATTTTTTGATGGGGAAGCGTGGAGACACCCATTTGGAATGTGATGCGGGAGATGCCGCCGAGAGCTTCATTCACATAAAGGATCTTTTTCGCGACCGTTTTGGCGTCACCGATCAAAAGCGCGCCGGTGGGCCCGCGCTGGGCGTCGAATTGAGCACGAGTGGCGGGTGGCCAGCCGCGTTCCTTGCCGATTTCAGTAAATGTCTGCGCATACCCTGGAAAGAATATTTCCGCGGCTTCATCAGTGGTGTCTGCAAGAAAGCCAACGGAATGAAGCCCTACAGTAAGTCGCTCGGGGGGATGACCGGCGCGGCGACCAGCCTCCCGATAGAGGTCTATGAGTGGGCGAAAGCGTTTAGGCTCACCGCCGATGATGGCCACCATCAGAGGAAGCCCGAGCATGCCTGCACGAACGAAGGATTCGGGGGTGCCGCCGACACCGACCCATATCGGCAGTGGATCCTGCAGCGGGCGAGGGTAGACTGCCTGACCGGTAAGAGCCGCGCGGTGTTTACCGGACCAGTGCACGTGCGTGCTTGCCCGGATTTTTAGCAGAAGATCGAGTTTTTCTGCAAAAAGCGAGTCGTAGTCTTCAAGACGCAAGCCGAAGAGGGGGTAGGACTCAATGAAGGAGCCGCGGCCGGCGACAATTTCGGCGCGGCCCCGGGAGATGAGGTCGAGGGTCGCGAACTCCTGAAAAACGCGAACGGGGTCGGAAGCACTGAGAACGGTGACTGCGCTGGTGAGACGGATATTTTTCGTCCGCGCGGCGGCAGCCGAGAGGATCACAACGGGAGCCGAATCGAGGAACTCCGCCCGGTGATGTTCGCCAATACCGAAGACGTCCAGGCCGACCTGATCGGCAAGCACAATCTCTTCCAATAGATTGTGCATGCGCTCCACCGGGGTCAGTGTCAAACCTGTGGCTGGGTCGGAAATGGCCGCGGCGAAACTGTCGATTCCGATCTGCATCTAGTTGACTCCTCCAAGGCTATGTTCATTGGATGGATCAGCACGCCGCGTGGTCACATGTTCATTTAGAAATCTTCTTTCGAGAACCACGCAGCGGCCGTGGCAGGAGTTCAATAGTCCCGAACGGAGGATGCGCCGAACGTCGGAAGATTGGATACGTTCCAGCCGCCTCCCAGTGCTTTGACCAGGAGGACACTGGCGTCCAACCGACGCCGCAGGATATCAATGGCGTTTCGCTCGTTGGCAAGTTCGATCGTCTGCGCGGTGATGACCTGGAGATACGTGTCGACGCCACCTTTGTAACGATTCGTGAAAAGTTGAAGAGATTCCTGGGATGACGCGACGGCCTGCTGTTGCTGCTGCGTTTCGTCTTCGAGAATGCGCAAAGCGGCGACGTTGTCTTCGACTTCCTGGAACGCTGTCAGTGAGGTCTGACGATAGGTTGCGACCGTGGCATCGTAGTTCGCGCGCGCTGATTCGGACGTGGCGCGACGGCGGCCGGCATCGAACAGGGTTTGGGCGAGGGCTGGACCGACGGCCCAGAAGCCGCTTGGCCAGCCGAACCAGTTGGAACCCTGCGAGCCGGAGAATCCTGCGGTTCCGCCGAGCGTCACGGTGGGAAAATACGCCGAACGAGCAATGCCGATCTGCTGATTCGCTTCCGCTACTCGTCGCTCCGCCGCGGATATGTCCGGCCGCCGCTGCAATAGTTCGGAAGGGAGCCCAATCGGAATACTGGGAGGCTTGTAGTTGAGCGGCGCCGCGGCGATGCCAAAATCCGCGGGCGGCTTTCCGATCAGAATTGCGATGGCATGTTCGAATTGCGCTCGTTGCACGGTGACATCCGTGTCTTGCACGCGCGTGGTGTCCAACTGGGTCTGCGCTTGCGCAACATCGGCCTTC
>Ga0210410_10006221_pt1 | contig 10390 bp, 5 predicted proteins | sample IncBWC4MmetaG_FD_161058 | JGI IMG/M metagenome (GOLD analysis project Ga0210410, IMG submission 161058) | Forest soil microbial communities from Barre Woods Harvard Forest LTER site, Petersham, Massachusetts, United States - Inc-BW-C-4-M | ecosystem: Environmental > Terrestrial > Soil >... | reverse complement strand
AGAATGCAGCGGATCAAGCGCAGTGCATCGCCAAGACGATTGCCGGGCGCGCCACGAAATACAATTCGCTCCCGTGGTTCTGGACCGATCAATACGAAATTAAATTGCAAATGGCCGGAATTTCAGCAGGACACGATCGAGTAGTCACGCGCGGAAACGCTGAAGCGCGAAAAATTTCCGTTTTTTATTTCCGGAACGGAAAATTAATCGCCGTGGACTCGATCAATCGTCCTGTAGATCACATGATCGGCCGAAAGCTGATTGCTTCGCGCGCGAGTTTGAGTCCGGAAGAAGCGGCTGACGCGAACGTGGATTTGAAGAGAATTCCCACCGATCCTTACGTGCATTAGATTTCGCGCCACCGACGCGCCATTAGTTGTCTCACCATCCGAGACCGATTTTTTCGGCGGTAATTGTTCTGTAATGTGCAGAAAACCTCTCCACGATGTATTCTATATGTTCATAGAATGTTGACTGCCGTGCGGGAATCGTGTTTTTGCAGCGGCGAGGCAAAAAGGAAAAATAGACGCCATGAGTGAGGCCACAGCAATGAGTAAGATCCCGCAACAATGGGACGAAATGGAAATTCAGGAGTGGCTGGAGTCGTTTGACTCGGTGCTCCGCGATAGCGGGCCGGAAGCGGTATCTCAGATTTTGCGCCGTTTGCGGTCGCACGCATTAATTTCCGGAGTGGAAATTCCATTTTCAGCGCGCACGCCTTACGTGAATACGATTCCCGCGAAGCAGCAGCCGGCGTTTCCCGGCGATCAGGAAATGGAGCGGCGCATCAAGAGCCTGGCGCGCTGGAACGCGCTGGCCATGGTAGTGCGCGCGAACCGCGTGGAACACGGAATTGGCGGGCACATTTCGACCTACGCTTCCGCGGCAACATTATTTGAAGTTGGTTTCAATCATTTTTTCCGCGCGAGAACCGAAAACTTTGAAGGCGACTCCGTTTATTTTCAGGGGCACGCTTCGCCGGGCGTTTACGCGCGCGCATTTCTGGAAGGCCGTTTGAGCGCGGCGCAACTTGAAAATTTCCGTCGAGAACTGAAAACCGGCGGCGGACTCAGTTCCTATCCGCATCCCTGGCTGATGCCGGATTTCTGGGAATTCCCCACGGTTTCGATGGGCCTTGGCCCGCTGATGGCGATTTATCAGGCGCGCTTCATGCGTTATTTAGAAGATCGCGGACTGAAACCGATAACCGACGCAAAAGTTTGGGCGTTTCTAGGTGACGGTGAAACCGACGAGCCGGAAAGTTTGGGCGCAATCACCCTGGCCTCGCGCGAACATCTCGACAATTTAATTTTTGTGGTGAACTGCAATTTGCAGCGGCTGGACGGCCCGGTGCGCGGCAATGGACAAATTATTCAGGAACTGGAAGCGGCGTTCCGCGGCGCCGGATGGAACTGCATTAAAGTTTTGTGGGGAAGCGATTGGGACGAACTACTGGACCAGGATACCGAAGGCGATTTGCTCGCGCGGCGTATGGGACAAATGCTGGATGGCGAAGCGCAGAAGATGGTGGTGGAGTCGGGCGCGTACATCCGCGAACATTTTTTCGGGACCGATCCACGTTTGCTGAAGATGGTCGACAACAAAACCGATGACGAGTTGCACCGCATGCGTCTGGGCGGGCACGATCCGCGCAAAGTTTATGCGGCGTATCAGGCGGCGGTGGATCACCGGGGATCGCCGACAGTAATTCTGGCGCGCACGATTAAGGGATACGGCCTCGGCGAAAGCGGCGAGGGAAGAAACATCACCCACCAGCAGAAAAAATTAAATGAAGACGAATTGAAGGAATTCCGCACGCGCTTTGGAATTCCGATTATGAACGATGACGAAGTAGCGGAGACGCCGTTCTACCGTCCCGCGGACGACAGCCCCGAGCTGCAATATTTGCGCGAACGCCGCGAGGCCCTCGGTGGATACATGCCGAAGCGCGCCATGCGCGCGAAGCCGCTGGTGGCGGAGCACGACGAATTGTTCAAGGAATTCGCGGAAGGCAGCGACGAGCGCGAAGTTTCCACCACAATGGTTTTCGTGCGCATGCTGAACCGCATGTTGAAGGACCCGGAAATCGGAAAACTTGTGGTGCCGATCGTTCCGGACGAGGCGCGCACGTTCGGTATGGAATCGCTCTTCCGCCAAGTGGGAATTTATTCTCGAGTCGGCCAACTTTATGAGCCTGTGGACCTGAACACGTTGCTCTATTACAAGGAAGCGAAAAACGGACAGATTCTGGAAGAGGGAATTACCGAGGCGGGTTCGATGTCTTCGTTCATCGCTGCGGGAACGGCCTACGCGAATTATGGAATCAATACCATTCCATTTTTTATTTATTATTCGATGTTCGGATTCCAGCGCATCGCCGATTTAATTTGGGCGGCGGCGGACATGCGTTGCCGCGGTTTTCTGATGGGTGGAACCGCTGGACGCACTACGCTCGCCGGCGAAGGTTTGCAGCATCAGGACGGCAACAGCCATGTGCTGGCGCTGCCGGTTCCGAATTTGCTGGCCTACGATCCCGCGTTTGCGTACGAAATCGCGGTAATCATTCAGGACGGAATCCGGCGGATGTACAAAGAAGGCGAAAGCATCTTCTACTACATCACCGTGATGAACGAGCCGTACGTAATGCCGTCCATGCCGGAAGGATCGCGCGACGGAATTCTGAAAGGCATGTATAAATTCCGCTCTTCGGGAAAGAAATCAAAACTGCGCGCGCAACTTTTTGCCAGTGGCGCGATTATGTGGGAAGCGCTGCGCGCGCAGGAAATTCTGGAAAAGAAATATGGCGTGGCCGCGGATGTTTGGAGCGTCACCAGCTACAAGCAACTTTATAACGACGGTTTGGATACCGAGCGCTGGAACATGCTGCATCCGGATGAAGAGCCGCGTGTGCCGTATGTGACGCAGTGCCTCGCAAACGAGCCGGGAGTGCTGGTAGCGGCTTCGGATTATTTGAAGGCGCTGCCCAATTCAGTTTGCAAGTGGATGCCGCGGCATCTTTGCGCGCTGGGCACCGATGGATTCGGACGCAGCGAGAGCCGCGCATCTTTGCGTGACTTCTTCGAGGTTGACGCGCGATTCATTGTGTATGCGACGCTAACCGAACTGCAGCGCGAAGGAAAAATTCAGGCCTCCGTTGTGCAGAAGGCCGCCAAAGATTTACGGATAAACGTCGAGAAGGCGAATCCGCGAATTTCATAGAGCGGTTTTCCAGCATTCCACGCAATTTATATCTCCAGAATATTTTCTTAGCAGAGCTATGTGCTTACGAAATTCTAACGCCCTCCTCACGATTTCCTTAGCCGCTAAACATCAACATACCAAGTGTCATACAGCGCAGAGAGCAGAGAATTGACGCGTGAAAGACGATGTGGATTTTTCTGATTCTCGCAAGTTTCGGACTCGTGTTCCTTTTGTACGTCCTTTTCCAGCTTAGCCGCGAGTCCAGCCGGAAAATGGGCGCGCGTGGACGCGATTCTGGCGCAAGAGCGGGGAAAATGGGGGCGAACGCTCGCGGTGGACGATAAAGCCTTGTCCCGTGAAAACATGCGATTGTCGCCCAGCCTTACGAAATCCTTATGCCTTTTTTACTCTTTCCTTACTTTTACGGAGGTAGTTTACCAACGGATGCGGCAGTGCAGGTGCTGAGCGACCTCGGTCACGCTGGAAAAAGATGTTCGGCACGCGTGCTCGAAAAGGAATCCGAATTATTGTGTGTTGCGAATTCTGAAGCAGAAAATCGTTTCGCCTATTTTACCTCCTCCAACCATTCACTTGGAGCGTAGTTGACAGCAGAACCCGGATCCGTCTTCGAGATGGCCGAAGAAGCGACAACCGGAGCGAGATTTCGTATCAAGAATAGGAGAGGACTTCCATGACGAAGCTCCTGACAGTCAGCAAGACTCGATTGGCAATTGGTTTGATGTTCCTATCATTTTTCCAGTGCGCTTGCTTTGCGCAGAATGGCGGCGGATCGGCTTCTGCGTCACAGCCCACCACCGGAAACCAACCGGCGGCCACGCCGGTGCCGGCAGACGTATTGAAAGAATTGGAAGCGATGAAGGCGCGGATTGCCGAGCTCGAGGCGCAGCTGAAGAACATGAAGTCGCAAGATGTGGCGAGTGCGCCGGCCACCGCGAATGGAGTGCCCGCACCGCCGGAGGTCAGCGTGGCGACCGCTGTCGGTCAGCCCATTACGAACGCGGGTACGGCGCCCGAGGGGACAACGCTTACTGCGTCAGCACCGGCCGCCGATGCCAAGCCAGCGAAGTCCGAGCCGTTTGCTTTCGCCGACTGGACTTGGCTGAACGGGAATGCCCGGACGAAGGACACACCGTGGGCAACCAAGTTCTTTACGCCGGAGTTTAGGGCCGATGTCAACTACGTTCTCGATTTCCATCATCCTCAAGACGACACGATCGGAGGTTCGAGCGAAGTTTTCCGGTCAAACGAAGTGCAAGTGACTGACCTGGGAGTCGGCGGTGATTTTCATTTCGATAACGTTCGCGGACGAGTGCTGTCGCAGATCGGATTGTATTCGGTCACCACGCCGCGCAATGACGCCAGCCCGGCTCGAGGGCAATGGGATCTTGCGGATGCGTATCGTTACGTTTCGGAAGCGTACGGCGGTTATCATTTTAACGCGCTGCACGGCGTCAACGTCGACGCGGGTATTTTCCTTTCGTACATCGGGCTTTTCAGCTTCTACCAGTTTGATAATTGGGCCTATCAGCCGTCGTACGTGTCGTCGAACACTCCGTGGTTCTTCAACGGTGTGCGCACTCAGGTTTTCGTAACCGACAAACTTAAGATCGAGCCGTGGTTCATCAATGGCTGGCAGTCCTACGGGCGATTCAATAGCCGGCCCGGGTTTGGAGTGCAGGTCGCGTGGCGGCCGAACGGAAAAGTTTCCATCGTCGCCAATCAATATTTTCTAGGTGAAGAGGCGCTGGGTAATGTGCAGCGCAAACGATTGCACACCGACGATAGTATTGAGGTCAAGTATTACGACAACCCCATGCGATTCATGGATAAGGCGGCGTTTTCGTTCACGGCCGACCTGGGCTGCGAATATGGCGGCGGCGTGAGCTGCTATGGCAATCGTGCTGGGGGACCAAAGCAGAGCTTCGTGGGCGCGATGTTCTACACTCGCTTCTGGTTCTTGAACGACAAGTACGGTTTGACCTTAGGCGGCGGTGCGATCAACAACCCGGGACGTTATCTTGTGCTTTTGCCGCCGATCAACGGCGCGACGGCAGCGTCCGGAACACCGTATTTCACGGAGAATCCCGGCGATCCATATAAAGCTTGGGACTCTTCCGTCACTCTTGACTACATGCCCAGCCAATACATTACTTTCCGTTCGGAGTTCAACTATCGCGCGTCGAACGTCCCGTATTTTACCGGATCGGGCGGTATCACGCCGACTAATTGTCCCACCGCGCCCACGGTGTTGAATATTTGCGGCACTCCGGGGGCGTTCGTGCCGGGCTTTACGCCGGACCTCCGCAAGAATGAGGCTCGGATGACGTTTGCCATCCTGGTGAAATTCTAGCGCGCGTGAAGGAGTGCATTGATGCTGGACATTATCTTCATAGCGGCGACAGCGGTGTTCGTTGTGGTGGCGGTTCTCTACGTTCGCGGTTGCGAGCGGCTGAAGTAGGAGCGAACTGATGAGTATTGGCAATGCAGTGTTGCTGATTATTTGCGGAATCCTCTTCGGGTATTTGATGTACGCGCTCCTGAAGGCGGAGAAATTCTAATGACGGCGAACGGTTGGCTACAGATCGGATTTTTCCTTCTGGTGATTCTTCTCGTCACCAAGCCGATAGGTGTTTTTATTACGCGAGTTTTCGCACGGGAAAAAACATTTCTTGATCCCGTGTTACGTCCGGTGGAAAGAATTGTCTACCGATTGACCGGAGTGGACGAGCAGCACGAAATGCGTTGGACGGAATACGCGGTGGCCATGCTGCTGTTCAGCGGCGTCTCCATGGCGCTGCTTTATTTGATTGAACGCACGCAACACTGGCTGCCGCTGAATCCGCAGAAATTCGCGAACGTGGATCCGGCGCTGGCGTTTGGCACGGCGGCGTCATTCACCACCAATACAAATTGGCAGGCGTATAGCGGCGAATCCACCATGTCGTACCTCACGCAGATGGCCGGGCTTGCGTATCACAACTTCGCGTCGGCTGCGGTGGGAATTGTTCTGGCCATCGTGGTGATCCGCGGAATCGCGCGCAAAGAAACGGACAAGCTCGGAAATTTCTGGGTGGATATGACGCGCTGTCTGCTGTGGGTGCTGCTGCCGGTCTGTTTGGTGGGCTCACTGATATTTGTTTCGCAGGGAGTTGTTCAAAATCTGCATCCGTACACGAAGGTTCAGCTTGTTGAACCGCAAACGGTGCAAATGACTGGCGCGGATGGTAAGCCCACTTCGCAACGCGTGACCGAGCAGGTGATCGCGCAGGGGCCAGTAGCGTCGCAGGAAATTATTAAACAAGTGGGCACAAACGGCGGCGGATTTTTCGCCGCGAACAGCGCGCATCCCTTTGAAAATCCCACGCCATTCGCGAACTTTTTTCAGATGTTTTTGATTTTCCTAATTCCCAGCGGCCTTACTTACACATTGGGGCGCATGACCGGATCGCAGCGGCACGGGTGGGCAGTGTGGGCGGCGATGGCGGTTCTGTTTCTTGCCGGAGTGACCGCTGCGTATTGGGCGGAGGCTCGCGGGAATCCAATGCTGGCCGACGCGGACCAGCGGGCCAGCGCGACCCAGCCCGGCGGAAATATGGAAGGGAAAGAAGTGCGCTTCGGCATTGCGAATTCCGCACTGTTTGCGACGGTCACGACCGACGCGAGTTGCGGCGCGATCAACGGACAACACGATTCTTTCACGCCACTCGGCGGCATGGTGCCGCTCGTCAACATCATGCTCGGCGAAATTGTTTTCGGCGGAGTTGGATCTGGCCTTTACGGAATGATCGTGTTCGTGATTCTTGCGGTGTTCATCGCGGGCTTGATGGTCGGACGCACGCCGGAATATCTAGGCAAGAAAATCGAATCGTACGACGTGAAGATGGCCATGCTTTCGATTTTGGTCATGACCTGCACAATTTTAATTTTCGCTGCAATCGCGGTAGTGAAGCCCTATGGCACGGCGGGAATCTCGAACCCGGGGCCGCACGGGCTTTCGCAGATTCTCTACGCATATGTTTCTTCCACTGGAAATAACGGTTCGGCGTTCGGTGGACTGAGCGTGAACACGCTCTGGTACAACACCTCCACAGCTGCGGCACAACTGCTGGGTCGATTCTTCATGGTAATTCCTGTGCTCGCAATTGCTGGAAGCCTTGCGAAGAAAAAGATTGTGCCGGAATCCGCGGGAACTTTTCCGGTCACGGGTGGACTTTTCAGCGGATTGCTGGTGGCCACAATTCTGATTGTCGGAGCGCTTACATTTTTTCCGGCGCTGAGTCTGGGGCCGATTCTGGAACATTTGTTGATGACCGCAGGGAAGTCGTTCTAGGAAAAACATGGAAACTGGCGCACAAGTTCGCAAGCAATCGTTCATGGACGGAAAAATGATTTTCCGCGCGATTGTGGATTCGTTTCGCAAGTTGGATCCCCGCGCGATGGTAAAAAACCCTGTGATGTTTGTGGTCGAGGTCGGCGCAGTTTTGACTTCCGTGCAGCTTGCGTGGAACGCCTCGCACCGTGCGGGACAATTTAGTTTTGGTTTGCAGATTACCTTGTGGTTGTGGTTCACCGTGCTATTCGCGAATTTCGCTGAAGCCATGGCCGAAGGCCGCGGCAAAGCGCAAGCGGACACTTTGCGCAAGGCGCGCGCGGAAACCGAGGCGCATCTTCTGCGTGCGGACGGCAGCACCGAGATTGTGCCCAGCTCGAAGCTGCGTTCCGGCGATGTGGTGTTGGTAACCGTCGGCCAGTTTATTCCGGGCGACGGCGAAGTAATCGAAGGCGTGGCGTCGGTGGACGAATCGGCGATCACCGGCGAGTCCGCGCCGGTCATTCGCGAATCGGGCGGCGACCGCTCCGCCGTCACCGGAGGAACGCGCGTTCTTTCCGATGAAATTAAAGTGCGCATTACGTCGAATCCCGGCGAAACATTTCTGGACAGGATGATCAAGCTGGTCGAAGGTGCCTCTCGACAAAAAACTCCGAATGAAATTGCGCTGAATATTTTACTTTCAGGTCTGACCATTATTTTCCTGCTGGCCGTGGTGACGCTCCAGCCATTTGCGATTTATTCCGGCGCGCCGCAAAGCATTTTTGTGCTGGTGTCGCTTCTCGTTTGCCTGATTCCGACAACGATCGGCGGATTGCTTTCCGCAATTGGAATCGCGGGAATGGATCGCATGATCCAGCGCAACGTGATCGCCATGTCCGGCCGCGCGGTGGAAGCTTCCGGCGACGTGGACGTGCTTCTGCTGGACAAGACTGGAACGATCACGCTGGGAAATCGCCAGGCCACGGGTTTCTTCGCGTCACCGGGCGTTTCTGAAACTGAACTTGCTGATGCTGCGCAGCTCGCGTCGATTGCCGACGAAACGCCGGAGGGGCGTTCGATTGTCGTGCTTGCAAAACAGAAATACGGTTTGCGCGGGCGCGAACTTGCCAACATGAATCCGGTGTTCATCCCATTCACCGCGCAGACGCGGATGTCCGGCGTGGATTTGGACGGCCACGAAATTCGCAAAGGCGCGATCGACGCGGTAACGAAATACGCCGCCGAACGCGGGAACAAAGTGCCGCAAGAAATTCAGGAAGCGGTGTCGACGATTGCGAGTTCCGGAGGCACGCCGCTTCTTGTGGCCAGAAACCGCGTGGTGCTCGGCGCGATCCAATTGGAAGATATTGTGAAGGGCGGAATGCGCGAGCGGTTCGATCAGCTTCGCGCCATGGGAATTCGTACGGTGATGATTACTGGAGACAATCCGCTAACCGCGGCGGCGATTGCGCGTCAAGCCGGCGTGGACGGATTTCTTGCCGAAGCAAAGCCTGAAGACAAAATGAAATTGATCAAGGACGAGCAGGCGAAAGGAAAACTTGTCGCCATGACCGGCGACGGCACCAATGATGCGCCCGCGCTGGCGCAGGCCGATGTGGGCGTGGCCATGAATACCGGCACGCAGGCCGCCAAAGAAGCCGGCAACATGGTGGATTTGGATTCCAATCCGACCAAGCTGATCGAGATTGTGGAAATTGGAAAGCAGTTACTGATTACCCGTGGCGCGCTAACGACTTTTTCCGTGGCGAATGACGTCGCGAAATATTTCGCGATTATTCCCGCAATGTTCGCGGTGGCATTTCCTCAGCTTGGAGTTCTGAACGTGATGCGGCTGCGTTCCCCCGAATCCGCGATTCTGTCGGCGGTAGTGTTCAACGCGCTCATCATTATTGTCCTGATTCCGCTTGCTTTGCGTGGCGTCCGCTACCGGCCGATGGGAGCTGCGGCGCTCCTGCGGAGGAATTTACTGCTGTACGGCGTAGGCGGAGTACTTGCGCCTTTCGCGGGAATCAAGCTGATCGATTTGCTGCTAACGCATCTCGGAGTCGTTTGAGAAATACTTATGAAGAAAAATCTTCTCACCGCGATTTGGTTTACGTTAGTCACCACCGTCTTATTTGGAGTGATCTATCCGCTCGCGGTTACCGGAATATCGCAGTTGTTGTTTCGAGATCGCGCGAACGGGCAATTGCTGGAATCAAATGGAAAAATTATCGGCTCGCGAATCATTGGCCAGGCTTTCACTGGGCCGCAATATTTTCATTCGCGTCCATCGGCGGCGGGAACTGGCTACGATCCGACGGCGAGCGGCGGCTCTTATCTTGGCCCCACGAATAAAACCTTAGTGGATCGCGTCAGCAGCGACGTGCAGCGGCTGCACTCGGAAAATCCGTCGATGCCCGTGCCCGTCGATCTGGTTACGACGTCCGCATCCGGACTTGATCCGCACATTTCTCCCGCGGCGGCGGAGTTTCAAATTCCACGCGTCGCCAGGGAACGTCACGTCAGTGAAACGGAATTGCGCGCGATGGTTGCCCGGCATACCGAAGGGCGCCAATTTGGTTTTCTGGGAGAAGCGCGTGTTAATGTACTTGAGTTAAACCTTGAATTGGATGCTGCGCATCCTGCCGCGCGCTAAATCAACCGTCTTCGCTCGAATCCATTGACTGAGTTTCCTGCGGCACGTTGAATCTGTAACCAACCCACGGTTCTGTTTTTATAAACTTCGGCTCGGCGGGATTCGATTCAATCTTTTTGCGAAGTTGATTGATTACCACACGCAACGATTCCGTTTCGTCCCCATAATCGGGGCCCCACACGGCTTGCAGCAACCTG
>Ga0210410_10006220_pt1 | contig 10390 bp, 9 predicted proteins | sample IncBWC4MmetaG_FD_161058 | JGI IMG/M metagenome (GOLD analysis project Ga0210410, IMG submission 161058) | Forest soil microbial communities from Barre Woods Harvard Forest LTER site, Petersham, Massachusetts, United States - Inc-BW-C-4-M | ecosystem: Environmental > Terrestrial > Soil >... | reverse complement strand
TTGCGCGTGATCGGTGTACCACGCAGACGAGTGGATGCGCGCGCGAAAGTTACCGGGCAAACGCGATTCGCAGACGACATCACGCTTCCACGGATGGCGTATTGCAAGTTGCTGCGTTCGCCGCATCCGCACGCGCTGATTCGCAGCGTGGATGCATCGCGTGCGAAAGCATATCCGGGCGTCTATCTGGTGCTTACTGGGAAAGATTTGCCGATTGAATATGGAATTCTTCCGATCAGCCAGGACGAACAAGCGCTGTGCCTGGATCACGTGCGGCATGTGGGCGATCCGGTGGCCGCGGTTGTGGCGCGCGAAGAATTGACGGCACTCGAAGCGCTCGAATTAATTGACGTTGAATATGAGATTTTGACGACCATCTCCGATCCGGAAGAAGCGCTGGAAACGTCTGCGCCGCGAATTCACGATTACGGCGAAGAAGGCAACGTGCACAAGCGCGTCTCTCTGCAATTCGGAGACGTGGAGGCGAGCTTTGCAGAATCTGAATACATTTTCGAGGACACTTTTTTCTTTCAGGGCAATACGCATCTGGCCATCGAACAACACGCGGCGGTGGCGACGAAAGATCCCGAAGGAAAATTGACGATTTGGTCCTCCACACAAACGCCGCACTACTTACACAAAGCGCTCGCCAAAGTTTTGCAGATGCCGGCGGGCCACATCCGCGTAATCGCGACGCCGAATGGCGGCGGATTTGGCGGGAAGAGCGATCCTTTCAATCATGAAATTGTGGTGGCAAAGGCGGCGCTGATTTTGGATCGGCCGGTGAAAATCACTTTGACGCGTGAGGAAGTCTTCTACTGCCATCGCGGACGGCATCCAGTGTTGATGAAATTTAAAACTGGCGTGAAGAAGGACGGCACGCTCACCGCGATGCATTTGCAGACGCTGATTGATGGCGGCGCATATGGATCGTACGGAGTGGCGAGCACGTTCTACACCGGCGCGCTTCAAACCACCACGTATCACATTCCGCGTTACAAGTTTCAAGGTTGCCGGATGTTTACGAATAAACCTCCGTGCGGACCGAAGCGCGGACATGGAACGGTGCAGCCACGATTCGGGCAGGAAATTCAGATGGATAAGATCGCCGAGAAATTAAAAATGGATCCGGCGGAATTCCGTTTGAAGAACGCCACGAAGCCGCATTCATTGACGGCGAATTTCATGAAGTTGGAGACGGTTGGATTATGCGAATGTATCCGACGCGTGGTGAAAAGTTCCGGATGGAGTGAAAAATTCCGCAAGTTGCCATATGGGCGCGGCATTGGACTGGCGTGCTCGTGTTATCTGACCGGCGCGGGCCTTCCGATTTATTGGAATTCCATGCCGCAGTCCGGCGTGCAATTGAAACTCGATCGCAGCGGACTGGTGACGGTTTTTTGCGGAGCGAGTGAAATCGGGCAAGGGTCGGATGACATGCTGGCGGCGATCGTCGCGGAGGTTTTCGGGATCGACACTTTCGACATTCGCGTGTACACCGGCGATACGGATTTGGGTCCCGTGGATTTGGGTTCGTATTCGAGCCGGGTAACGATCATGGCGGGAAATGCCGCGCTGCAGGCGGCCACGCGAGCGAAATTACTGATTGCTGAAGCGGTGGCCATTAAACTTGAAATACCGCAAGAGCAAATTCGGTTCGCCGATCATCAAGTTCTTGATGCAAATGCGCCTGACCGCCGCGTTTCATTTCAAGATGCAATTATTCTGGCGGAAACGAAATTTGGAACGCTGGGAACGGTGGGTTCGTACACGCCGCCGAAATCTCCGGCACTGTACAAAGGTGGCGGCGTTGGACCTTCTCCAACATATTCCTATTCGGCGGCAGTGATTGAAGTGGAAGTGAATCCGGCGACAGGATGGCTGACTGTTCCCAAAGTTTGGATCGCGCATGATATCGGGCGCGCGCTGAATCCGACTTTGGTGCGCGGGCAAATCGAAGGCAGCGTGTACATGGGCCTGGGCGAAGCGCTGATGGAGGAGCAGGAATTCCGTCGGCTGCCGGAAAAGTTTTCGCACGCGCTGGTGCACAAGTTCCCGTCAATTTTGGAATACAAGAGCCCGACTTCGTTGGATATGCCTGAGGTGATTACCGAACTGGTGGAAGAACCGGATCCGCAAGGGCCGTACGGCGCGAAGGAAGTCGGGCAGGGGCCGCTGCTGCCGGTGATTCCGGCGGTAGCGAATGCAGTGTATGACGCGGTGGGAGTTCGCGTGGATGAATCGCCGATTACTCCGGAAAAAATTCTGAAAGCGTTGGCCGAAAAAAATGTGGGACGCGAGCCGAGGTGCGGGCCAGATCATTTTCCAAGCATGAATTGGGGCGAAACGCTGCTGGTTCCTCCGCCGTGGGAAGGCGGCGACGGGTATGCGCTCAATGAAAAATCGAAGCGCGCGCGGGAACGTCAGGAAAGAGAAAAGGCCAAACACTCATGATGCGCTTACCGCTATTTGAGTTCCGCTCGCCGCGCACGATCGCGGAAGCCGCGCGCATTCTGGACGGCGAAGGAAAAAATGCGATGGCTCTGGCCGGCGGAACGGATTTGTTGCCGAACATGAAACGGCGGCAACAAGTGCCGCGCACGTTGATGAGCCTTCGACAAGTGGAAGGGCTGCGCGAAATTCATTTGGGTGCTTCGGGATTGAAGCTCGGTGCGTGCCTGACACTTACGGACATCGCGGAAGATTCGCGATTCCGAAACGGATATTCCGCGCTGTGGCAGGCAGCGGCCCAAGTAGCCACGCCGCACATTCGCAACGTCGCAACACTGGGCGGCAACATTTGCCTGGACACGCGCTGCAATTATTACGATCAAAGCTACGAATGGCGGAAGGCGATTAACTTTTGCATGAAGAAAGACGGCACGAGATGTTGGGTCGCATTGAGCAGTCCGAAATGCGTGGCGGTCTCCTCGACGGATACGGCTCCGGCGCTGATCGCGCTAGGGGCGCGCGTGAAACTCGTATCGCATTCAGGCGAACGCGAAGTTCAGCTTGCGGACCTATTTAATAATGACGGTGTGAATTATCTGACGCGGCGGCCGGACGAGATTCTCACAGAAGTGAGATTGGATTTGCTTCACAACTGGAGAAGCACTTACTGGAAGTTGCGGCGCAGAGGCGCATTCGATTTTCCGGTGCTTTCCGTGGCGGCGGCAGTGAAGCTGGCGTACGACGGGATCGTGGAAGATGCGCGAATCGTAATCGGTTCTGTCGCGCCGCGCCCGCTGCTGGCGATCGACGCGGCGAACTTTCTCGTCGGCCAGCGGCTTAATCAGGAAACAATCGAACAAGCTGCCACGCTCGCCGCTGGAATTGCGCGGCCTTTGGACAACACGGATTTCGATATGACCTGGCGCAAGAAAGTTGCGGTGGAGTTCGTAACGTATGCGCTACGTGAATTGCGCGGAGACGATAAGCGCGCCGAACGCCAGAGTCTGACCCGCCATGCATTACTCTAGCCAGCGGAGCCGCTCGGGCCCGTCGAAATAGTTTGTCAATTAAGAACCGGCAAAAAGCGCCATTTCCCCTGCATGGCAGAAACAGAAGTAATTCGATAGAATTCTCTTCAGTTTAGTCTAAGAATAATGATCGCTCTGCTCTCCATTGTCGCGCTCGGATTTTTTCTCGGCATGCGCCACGCAACTGATCCCGATCACGTCATTGCGGTCACAACCATCGTTAGCCGCCAGCAAAGTATTCGTCACGCGGCGCTTATTGGAATTCTTTGGGGAATCGGGCACACGGTTACGATTCTTGTGGTCGGTTCGGCGATCATTCTATTCGGAATTGCTATTCCGCCCAGACTTGGTCTCTCCATGGAACTTTCAGTGGGACTCATGTTGATTCTTTTAGGTGTGCTGAATCTATCCGGAATCATGCGTTGGATCACTGAAACTTTTACGCCCGCGCAGTTAGAAAATCACACACACGCGAACGGGACTCGAAACTCCGTGTATCGCCATTCGCATGGCAATCCTTCGGAGAAACACCATCATCACGAGGAAAATAGATCGATCGGTTGGATGGATCGTACTTTCGGGCGACTGGGAATCTATCAAGTTGTCCGGCCGCTAGTTGTGGGACTCGTTCACGGTCTCGCGGGATCGGCAGCCGTTGCGCTTTTGGTGCTCACAACAATCCGAGTGCCGTCTTTGGCCGTCGCGTATCTGCTTGTATTTGGAATTGGCACGATCGCGGGAATGATGCTCATCACCACAGCGATTGCTATGCCATTTAAGTATTCAAAAACGCGCTTTGCCCGCCTGAATCGCGGCCTGGGACTTGTCTCAGGAATTATCAGCGTGGCCTTTGGTGTGTTCATCGTTTACGAAATGGCGTTCGTCAACGGGCTTTTCCGGCACGTTCCAAATTGGGTGCCGCGCTGATTCAATATTCTTTAGACTGAGTACGTGGAAGACGAAGTCCTGCCGCCGTGGCCAGTCCAATTTGTGTGAAAGAATTGCCCGCGAGGTTTATCGACGCGCTCATAGGTGTGCGCGCCGAAAAAGTCTCGTTGCGCCTGCAAGAGATTTGCCGGCAGCCGTTCTGTCCTGTACCCGTCATAGAACGCCAACGCGGTTGAAAATGCAGGCAGGGGAACTCCAATCTCAACTCCGCGGATTATCGCCTTCCGCCACGATGCCTGATACTTGTTGATCGCGGATGAGAAGAACGTATCCAACAGCAGGTTTTGCAGTCCCGCGTTTTTGTCGAACGCCTTCTTGATGTCCCCCAGGAACGCGCTGCGGATGATACAGCCGCCGCGCCACATTAGCGCCACGCCACCCATGTTCAACTTCCAGCCTTGTTCTTTTTCTACGGCGCGAAGCAACATGTACCCTTGCGCGTAGCTGGCGATCTTCGAGCAGTAAAGCGCGCGCCGCACATTTTCGATAAACTCCGCCTTCTCTCCGACTGATCCTGTGCTGCTCGGTCCTTGCAACACTTTCGCCGCCGCAACGCGTTCTTCTTTCAACGCGGAAAGGCAGCGCGCAAAGACGCTTTCTCCAATTAATGTTACGGGTTGGCCCATGTCGAGTGCGGAGATGACCGTCCACTTTCCGGTGCCTTTTTGTCCGGCCGCGTCCAGAATTTTGTTCACCAAAGGCTGGCCATCGTCATCTTTCTTCGCGAAAATCGCGGCGGAAATTTCAATCAGATAGCTATCGAGCTCTCCTTTGTTCCATGCGGCGAACACGCTGGAAAGTTCCTCTGTGGTCAGACCCAGTCCACGTTCCAATAATTGATAAGCCTCCCCAATCAGCTGCATGTCGCCATACTCGATGCCGTTGTGCACCATTTTTACGAAGTGACCCGCGCCGTCTTCTCCGACCCAGTCGCAGCAGGGAGTTCCGTCTTCCACTTTTGCTGCGATGGCTTGAAAAATTTCCTTCACATGCGGCCACGCTTTAATATTTCCGCCGGGCATTATGGAAGGTCCGAAGCGCGCACCTTCTTCTCCACCGGAAACTCCGGTGCCGATAAAAAGTATGCCCTTCGCGGCCAAGTCTTTCGTGCGCCGAGTCGTGTCCGTGAAAAGGGAATTGCCACCATCGATTATGATGTCGCCGTTTTCAAGATGTGGCAGCAGTAGCGCAATGGTTTGATCCACGACTTCGCCAGCCTTCACCATCATCATCACGCGCCGCGGCGTTTTGAGCTGGCTGCACAACTCCTGAATGGAGTGCGTTCCGACCACCTTGGTGCCTTTGGCCTCAACATTCAGGAAATCATCCACTTTGGAAGTGGTGCGGTTGAAGACGGCTACCTTGTATCCATGGTCGTTCATATTCAAAACAAGGTTTTGCCCCATCACCGCCAATCCAATTAATCCAATGTCACACGTTGCTGTACTCAATTGAACCCCCGTTTAGCTGTGAGTGTTTGTTTGCGCGCGACTCAGCGGTCGATTTGGCTGTCCGATACGGCCGCAACTTCGTGCCTGCGAACTTCCACCGGACATGATAATACCTGAATTACAGAAAACCCTCGCTACGCTGCGATTTCTCTTGAGACTTCAGCCGAATCCGGTGGAGGCCTGACGAGGGCAGTTATTCCCAGCAATTATTGATGAATTTTCTGGAGTTGGAGTAACCGGCGTTGCACGAATCGCCGGCCTTCCGAGTGTTCTTCGTTAAGTTCAAACCTGCGGCGGCTCTTGCTCGACAAGTTCCACCGAAGAGGTGAGTTGAATCGTTTTGTGCAGTGTGCGAAATAGCGGGCAACGCATAGCGTAAATGCCGTGTACGCGCTCGATGGTTTCCTTGGCCGATTCTGACCCCACCAGGCGCATGGCTACGTGGATTCGGCGGATGATTAATACGCCCTCTTCGGTTTCGACCTCGCCGGTCACATCCGCGGTCAACTTTCCATTGCTCGCATCGATTTGGCGCGCTTCCAGCGCACCTCCAAAAGTGCCCATCATTCAACCGGCGGTTGCGGAAATTACATAGTCGATTGTCGAAGAGTGCGACTCCGTAAGTTTCGCCGGGTCAACTTTGTAATGCTCGGCGATAGCGCCATGGACGCTATACATCACTGGCTGCGATTCGCCCGGCAGATGCGCCACACGCAACGGCCCTTGCTTACGTTCAATGCGCGACCTGGATACGTAGACCACTTCGCTCATACCCTTCCTCCTTCAGTTCATTGGAAACAATTCACCAATCAACGCGCGCTATTCGTTAGTTGTGACTGGCGGGCGCGACTTCCAGCTCCCAGTGAAGCTGCACGGTTGCCGGTAAGAAGCATACCTTCATAGTGCAGGCCTGATATTTCAATTCTCCGGTAACTGTGATCATTTTTTCGTTCGGTTGGAGAGAGCTTACAAGTTCCGGAGAGCTCACGATATTCACGTCCTGTGCCACCCGGAACTTCCCCTCGAAAACAGGAACTTGCTGGTTGATCGACTTAAGAAACAGCAGCTTCGACTTCGGATAGGACGGCGTTCGCGGCGCGATTCCCGGCGTGGGGGCGATGGTGAGCTGAAGAGGCCTGTAGTCTTTCACTCCCGGAGCATACACGTGCACATCCGGCGCAACTTGGATTTCGGCAATCAAGTGGACGTCTATACCCGGCCTGGCCACCGGGCCCGAATGTGTGAGTGTAATTTGCAGATGAGGAGCGTTCACGATAACCGGCACGTTATCCGTAGGTGTGGCAACGGATCCGCGGGGAAGGTCAATCCCGGTGGCCGATTCGGCGACGGGGGTCGCATCTCTCACGCTGGGTGCTGCAAAAAATCCGGCACACAAAAGAATTACAGTTGCGAGCTTCATGTTTCCTCGAGATGCGCTTTCGTGAAGACGAATAGCTTCTAATTGGACAGCCGAGCCGACGCTACTCCGAGAATCCTTCCGCCCGATGCGTCCTGGATGATTCCCACGAGCCTCAGGTCCCGGCGATCTCCGGCGGCGTGATCAAGGGTAACGTCACGTGAGTAACCATCGTTCTTATTCACTTGCCCGACGGAAATTAGATCGCGCAACACGGCAACGTGTTTGAGCGTTCTTCCGGCATTCTCTCCCCGGCTGACGTGCGATTCATCGCTCTCGTCGGCGACGGCCAGAAAAATATTCGCCGACTTGGCCGCGGCCGAAGATGGCAGCGGGCCGGTTTCAAGATGTACGCTGAGTTTGTTTGCTCCGTCGAAGTGAATCGAGGAGAGCGTCAACTGAGCCTTTTCGGTCTTTGCAGCGCTTTGAATTGCGCGAATCGCTTCTCGTTCGTCGCTTCCGACAAACTGGAACTGACCGTCCACGACCATCTGCGGCGTGTAGATACTCGATAGCCTGAATTTATCCCCGTATGCGGTTTGCCGTTCGCTGTATTTGTGCGACGAGTACGGATCCTTCCATCCGATGTTATTCCAGTAGTCGACATGTTCGCTCAGAACAATCACCTCCACTCCCGTTACCGGCTGGATTCGATCGAGTTTTTGTAGAAGGGCGTCCGCGGGCGGACAGTCCGAGCAGCCCTCTGACGTAAACAACTCGATCAGCACGGGAGTATGTGTGGAATTGTCCTTGTCGGATGTAACGCCACCGGCCACGGCCCGGAGATGTGATGACAGCGGGAACAGGAACAGCGCGGCAACTGCGAACAACGCGACAAAAAGAACCGTGGAACGCATCATGTTTTTGAAATTCATATAGCGAATCGCTCCTATCTCGAAGAATCGAATAATGTATTTCCCTTCGCGGTGCGAACCAATCACATCTATGCCACGGTGAATGGGTCATCCTCCAGCGCGAGGAGCAACGGTGCTCCTTCGGAATCCGAATCTGTGGCGTGAGCGCGCACTTCCGTTCCGCCGAGGGGCACGTCGCATGTTTGCAGGACCCGCAACGATGGAAAGCAGGTCTCGCCAATGCGAAAGAAGGCTGGAGTTTTCGTTGGAGATTTCACGGTTTTCGTCACCACGATCGTGGTCTCGTCTGCCAGTTTCACAATCGCGAGCGGAATGTGTTCGAGGTCACAAATCTCCTCGAGTGCGTCCGTATCTTTGAGCCGCGGATAAACGGCCATTTGCCATACCGGTCGCAATTCGTGCTCCTTCTAACGATAAAATTTGTGGTCAGGCGGCACCGCCGCACAATTCCATTTCACTGCTCTAGCCGGTTAGCGAATTAGATTCGCGAATAGTTGAAAGGTGTCAGCTCTGTAATAACGGCGCAGTTTTTTGCTCAGGTCGGGTTGCTAAATCTAACCGAGGCTGACAAAAGAGCGTGAATTTTTTCGAGGCGCGAGAGCGTTTGGGAATCGACAACAAACCGGCCAGTTTTCCTGGTGTTGGCCCATTTGCCGCAATGCTGGCCCAAAAACCGGAACACGTCTGGGCCCCAAGTTCTTGCCGAACAATATGCGGCCCGTTCGATGAAGGTTCGTGAGTGAATCCCAGAGGAAGCACCAGATTCGCCCGAGGTGCGAGACGAACCTGGTGTCAGAATCCGGGTAATCGCAACTACTTCAGTGAAAATTAGGACAGCTTGGATGCGAGAACGTCAACTTTCTCGATTGATGGCGGCTGCGAAAATAGTTCGGAGGCCTTTGCCATCAACGCCGCGGCAACGCGCCCGGTGAGATGAGCTTGGCGTCCCGCTTCATCCGGAAAGGCGTCGAAAATTCCGAACGTGTGCGGCCCGAGTTGAATTCCAAACCAAGTGATGGTGGCGGGCTCTTCCAAAACCAACGCCAAACCGCCGCGCAGGAAGTTGGCTACTTCGGCTTCCTTTCCCGGCTTTGCTTCCAAGCGAACAAACAATCCAACTGCGACTGCTTTCTTGCTATCCATTGCGTGGTTCTCCCCATTAGTTTTTGATTTAACTTCTGAACCCAAGACATGCTTAACGATCAAACAACTTCGGCCAACACTCGATCGGATTCATCGATCGATGAGAATTATCGCGGCGAAGCCGGAGTCTTCGCCACAATCGAACGCCGAATCGACGACAACTCAGCATCATCCTGAAAATGAGCGACACCATCTTCGACGCTGACGCCGAGCTGCTTCCACAATGCGTCGAGATTGGTTTCTACCGGCCTGTCCCGCATTTGCATATAGAGATTCATCAGGACATGAGTGCCGGTGGCGCGATCTCCAACCCCCAGCGCGCGCTCTAATTCCCAATCGCGCCGGATATCGCCGCCAGATTCAAGAATTCCACGCAGGGCATCTTGCAGGCCCTTCGCATTTTTCGTCTCACGGCGAATCTGAACATCCGCAAGAAAACAGAAAATCGCGCCGCCCCAATACGTTCGGCCCCAGGTATGCGTGTGGTCCAAACCCTGATCCCCAGCTTTTGGAAGGCCTTGGGGCATATCGCGAACCAAATCGCGCCACATGGATGCCGCATCAAGATGGCCGGCCTGGATTCGCGCGATCGGCTCGACATAAACGGCGATGCCTTCCTCGATCCAATGGTTCTGGTCGGCCACGGACGGAAAAGCCAGATGCACCATCTCGTGCGTGAGCATCCAGTCCGACGCCAATTCCTGAGCGGTGGTTTGATTGCCCACCCGCATCAGGATTAATCCACCATCAGTCGCAAACGTCCGCCCGTTGCGCACACCGCTTCCGTCGAACGGCGCAATCCGTACGACCAAATGCGGAACAGGAAACCGGCCATAGTAGGCGCTGACAGATTCGGCTGCGTCGCGCACCCATTTTGAAAGATCAGTCTGTGAAAGTTCCGGCTGATCGCGGTCGATAATGACGTCGATGCTGCCGCCTCCAACATCGAAGTGAAGTTTGGTTTCTGCGCGAGCCATGGACCACGGCACGAAGAACAACAAGGCAAAGAGAAAGAAGCGTTTCAAGAGTTCACTCGATTCGGCTTTGCCTTCCCTGATGACTTCAAAATCAACAGAA
>Ga0210410_10006218_pt1 | contig 10392 bp, 11 predicted proteins | sample IncBWC4MmetaG_FD_161058 | JGI IMG/M metagenome (GOLD analysis project Ga0210410, IMG submission 161058) | Forest soil microbial communities from Barre Woods Harvard Forest LTER site, Petersham, Massachusetts, United States - Inc-BW-C-4-M | ecosystem: Environmental > Terrestrial > Soil >... | reverse complement strand
CCAAGGCCATTTTGTTGTCAAGCTCCCCAGTCAGCGCGCCGATCAACTGAGCACTGGCATGGAAGGCTCATGAAGGAACTGGCAGTAGTTTGCCGGGAAGCTGACTGGGCCGAGCTTGGCAGGGAGGCGTACGACTTCGTGCCTTTCACAAGAAAAGGCGTGACAAGTGCTTTTCACGTGGCTCATAAATCGGTAAAACCAAAATAGCGTAGGCTACTCGGCCTTTTTCCTGCGTTCTGCCCAACGGCGCTTCATGAGCTGCGACAATCTCCTCCTGCCAGCCGGTGTCAGGCGGCTTCGGCCCTTGCGAACTGAGGGCGCGTGATGGACCGATGCAGCCCTGCGACGTGCTGCGCTGTTCGTATGATTTGAACTGCCCTCAAGGATTGTAATAGCTCGACTAATTCGGTCTCGCTCTGACTTCAACTCTGAAACAATACTTCGAATGTCCACGATGAGCTTCCCTATTCTAAGATGGCTTCTTTCTACATAATACGCGAATTAGCCGCCTTCGTCCTGGAGGTGAGCAATAAAACGAGCGACATACTCCTCTTGATTACAGTCGGCACCGGACTTACGGGAGTAGGGTGTGCGGTAGTTATTTTATGGACCCGCATTGTCCGACACGATTGGCCGGATCAGGTTGTGGTCTTCAGCACGACAATTGGTTTGCTTGGAATTGCGGTCCTAAGTGTTCTCGTCTACCTGATTCTGGAGCATTGAGTTCAAGGCCTGTGGAAGACTTTGCGCACAACTTCAGGCCAGAACTCCTGCATGATATTCACTGGAACTGTGAGAGCAATCTGCTCTGTGCTGTTTGTCAGGGTGTAACGCGCTCCGGCGTATTTGCCCGGAAGCCACAGGCTAGAAATCGCCGTCGCTGCATAGGATGCGGCGAGATTGGCAACATTCGGGGTGGGATGTCCTTGGCTATTGAAAGTCAGAAAGCTGTACTGCAGCGCATGCAGAGCGCGCTGTTTACTCCGACGGTCCTTGCTTGCCACATAGCGAACGTCCTCGTGCAGAAGCGCCGCCAGCGGGGCTTGAACCGTGCCCTGAACGACGGCAGTTGCCGTTCGCGAGGCGACCCGTAGGCCGTATCCGTGAAACCTGCCTCCCCATTGCGGGGGCGAGTCCGTGGATTGATCGAGAACCAACGCCGTAAAAACGGGCCCGAAATACGCACCGATGGAAAAGTAGTTTTGCTTCCAATAGAGTTTCCAGCGCTCTCTTCCCGTAAGAGCTCGATAATTCACCGTTGGGGTGGAAACGAGGCCCGTTACTGGATTAACGGCCAGGCGCGCCTTCTCGCTACTTCCTTTGGGCGGTTGAGGAGTGGTCGATAGCAGATTGCAATTTTCCAATCCGTTCTGACAAGCCGTCACGTCACCCTGTTGCGCATCCAGTGTTCGCCATCCGAGAGCGGGGGGCGACGCTTGCCCCCATGACGCTGCCGCAGTCACCGAGGTAACGATGGTTACGATCACCACATTGGCAACCCAACCCCACACTCTTATCTGAATTGGCCCGATTTTTAATTTCATGGCCAGACGTGCTGCACAGGCTCATGTCCGTTTTGCTCCGTGGTCCGCGCTCTTTGCGACGGTCACTAAGATGTAGGCTAGAACGGACTTTCGGCGAAACTTCAATCATGGGCTTGCGGCAAACGGATCTTCCTCCATGGAATTGGCCATAGCCTTAAATACCTCCATACTTGCGTCAGTTACCTTCCATTGCCCACCAGCCCATGCTCACGTGCGATGCGGCTGATCCGTTCTTTCACGGCGGCGAACGAGGCATCTGCCTGTGACGTCATCTGCTCTTCTGCGCGGAGGAATCACACATTCACAACGCGCAGGTTTTGAAATTAACCGCCAATTTACGGCTGACGCATAACACATCGGAAGGCAGGGCGCGGCCCTACCTTCCGCACGAATTACCGCTACCAGAGGACTTTGATAGCGAACTGAATCTCCCGCGCCGGCCCCACAGAGTCGAGCTGCCCGAAGCTTCCGATCGGGGCCCCAGAGCCGTCGAACGGCTGCAGGTTGTCGACCGGAGCAGTGAAGTTTGCACGATTTAATATGTTGAAGAAGTCGGCTCGGAATTGAATATCAAAGCTCTCTGAGACTCTGGAGATCTTGGTGTCCTTGAGCATGGAGTAATCGATGTTGAACAATCCAGGTCCGATGACCGTGTTGCGCCCCAGATTGCCGAGCAGATTGATACACGTAAGAGGATTGGGCGCGGGAAGATTCGGATTGGCATTCTGATAACGCGTAAAGAAACCCTGGTCACAATTCGCGTTTGCGAAAGCTTGGTTGGGCGCAAGAGCATTGGTGAAGCAATTCGGGTTGACGTATTGGAGATTGCCGGTGTGCCCCGACGATGGATTGACCAGTGAGCAACCGGGAATGACATTCGGTATGGCGATCGGTTCGCTGTTGCCCTGCCCCAGCAAGTCTCCGCCGGCACTGATCGGCCAGAGAGGAGTGCCGTCGCTCAGCGAAGCGATCGCGGCCACTTCCCATCCTCGGGCAATCCAACCAAGAGGTCCGCGTAACTTGGCGGGTGTGGGCACTTGCCACAGGGCATTAATCACCAAATTGCGTCCGACGTTGAAGTCCGATAGCCCCTTGATGATTCCCGGATCCCACCACGGAACCGTGGGACTGACGTCACCCGCGAAATTGTCGCCCGCAAAGCTTCCGGACGATGTGTCTTCGGTCTTACTCCAAGTGAACGCGCCTTGCACCTGGAACCCGTGGCTCATTTGCTTGACGACGTTCACTTCGAGAGCGTCGTACCACGATCTGCTTTGCCAAACCGTCGTCTGAATTAATCCGGCGGCGCTGATATTCGGATTTATCTTTGCCGAACACTCCGAAACGCATGCTGGGCCGCCCGGGATGCCGCTGCTGACCGGGTTTGGAAATATCCAGCCCGCCGAACTCAGCGTTGGAAATACCGTGTTGAGATCGTCCAATTGGAATGGGTTGTGGTATCCGCGGGAACCCGCGTAGGCGACCGTCACCGCGATATTCCCTGGCAATTGCCGCTGGACGTTGAGGTTCCATTGATAGATGTAATTGCGCGGGGGGTTGGGTTGGACAAAATTCCACGCCTGATTCGCAATCGGCGGGTTGGTCAGGGCCGCAGTGGCGGTGGGCCCATGCGGGAAGTCTCCCACGGCCACACAAGCCTGTCCGCTGGCAAAGGCGCAACCTGTAGCTTGAGAGGCGACGTGGAATGGAGATGTTTGCGCATTGTTTATGGCCAGCTCATAGGGAAGAGGAAGCGCGTCGAATATTCCGAAGCCCCCGCGAACCGCCGTCTTTCCGTTGCGGAATGGATCCCAAGCAAAGCCGATGCGTGGCTCGAAGTTTTTGGTCGTCGGGTTCTCCGTAAAAAACGAGTGGTTGAACGGACCCGTGGCCGGATTGGTGCCGGGCGTCGGCAAGTTTTGAACCAAACCGTGAGCCTCAGTCGGAATTGTCTCGAACTCGTAACGCAAGCCCAGGTTCACGGTCAGGTTCGAGCGTACTTTCCAGTCGTCCTGAAAATAGACGCCCGGGACTGTCGTCAGAATTTCGTGGGTTTGTATATTCGCAGGGTTGATGGGTCCGACCACTGTCCGGGGACTGTTCTGGAGCAATAGCGCCAGGCTGTCGAATGTGGCGCTGCCGTCCTCGATGAACGGGGCGAAAAGATCTTCGCGGTATCGGATGAAGCTGGCTCCGAACTTCAGATTATGATTCCGTACGGTGCGCGCGATGTCGTCATACACTTGATAAGTTTGGTTTGTGTAGTTCTGAACAGATTCTCCGTTGAGGCCCCCTGTGAATGTGGTGAGGTCCGGCTCGATGATCCTTGGCGCAAAGGAACCGGAAAAGATCCCAAAGGTCGGGTCAGCCGCCGCCGGATTGATGGCACTGAATGTTGACTCGCCGAATGCAAACGTCCGGTTATATCCAAACCGAAGAATGTTGACCATGTTCGAGCCAAACGTATGCGTCTCCTCCAGGGAGCCGCCTTGCCGCCCGACTTCGAATCCGGTCAATACGTTGTTCGTGGCATCAGGCTGGCTGAAGAGCGAGTGGTCAAAATAGTAGTTCACGTTCAAGCTGTCTTTGTCCGAGATCTTGATGTCACCTCTGCCGGTGCCATAATTCTCGGGCACCACTTGCTGGCCCGCAAAAGCAAAGAATCCCGTATCGCCGTTGCCAATCAATCCGGCGTTGGGCTGTTGATAGAACGTGAGAAACCGCGCAATCTGATTGTTAATGCACGTGTTCGAGACACCTGGATCCAATATCGATGATCCAACCGGGCACGAAGTCACCACGGGCGCGCCGTTATTCAGGATGCCGAGGCGCGCGGCGGCAGAGGGCACTTTGGCCTCATGAGTGATGCCCTGGCTCTGACGAAGGCCTTCGTAGTCGCCAAAAATGTAGATTTTGTCCTTCAGAATCGGCCCTCCCGCCGACCCACCAAATTGGTTGCGAATAAAGTTCGGCTTCGCGGTGCCGGTCGAGTTATCAATGAAAGTGGCCGCATCCAGAGCGCTATTGCGCGCGAACTCATAGGCACTTCCATGGAAAACGTTGGCTCCGGACTTCGTGACCGCGTTGATTACGCCGCCCGAAGTGAAGCCATACTCCGCCGAATAGTTGTTGGTCAGGACCGAAAACTCCTGAATGGCGTCCACACCGAGGTTCTGGCCGAGTACGCTTCCCGGTCCCGCATTCGAGTAGTCGTTGATGATAAGACCGTTCAGGCGATAGGTGTTCTGCGTAGGGCGATTGCCGTCGATGCTCAACTGCAGGCCCAAACCCCGAGCGTGAGCGCCCACTTGCGTTACTACTTCCTGGGTTCGAACGGAAACGACGCCGGGTTGAAGTGTGGCCAGGGAGGCCCAATCGCGGCCGTTCAACGGCAACTCCACGATCTGGTCGGCGACAACGTTGTTGCTTATGGTTGAGTTCGTCGTCTCAACGATCGGAGCCGCACCACTGACGCGAACCACCTGCTGAACTTGCCCAACGGTCAAAGCAAGACTCATTTCTTGCTTGGCGCCGACCGTAAGGGTCAACTTGACGACCGACGTGCTGAAGCCCGCAGCGGATACCGATACCTCATAATCGGACGGATTGAGATTCGGTATGCTGTATGCGCCAGTGGCGTTTGTGGTCGTGTCAGTGGATATTCCTGTGGCGACGTTTTTGGCTGAGATATTCGCGTTTGGAATCGCTCCGCCCTGAGCGTCCGTGATGGTGCCAGACAGTGTCGCGCCGGTTACTTGTGCTCGCATAGGAACGGAAGAAACCACAGCGAGGCAAAAAATCCACGCAAACAAGAAATATCTGAAGACCCTCGAATTCATTGAGGCACGCCCTTTCCTTTTCTTTATTCGCTACTTGAAACACCCCTAAGGTTCTAAAAACACACGAATCGATTTCTTAGCCATACGCAAGCTGCCGTGCATTCGTATAGACACACCGATTCGGCGAAATATTCCCGAGCCTTTCGATTAATTCCCATCCGCTCGCGCATCCTTCTAACAAATTTTTAACAATCGGCCGGGAATAACGCCGTGGGAACGGGAGTCTTATCTGCGTGAGTCTGCTTTTGTCTTGTGCAGCCCGGTCTGAATCGGCTTGAACAAATTCAAATCTGTCCCTGAGGTGGTTACGCCCATGAAGAGCAAGTACATTTCTATTCTCATCCTGCTCCTCGCAGTGGTAGCTATGGACATCGCAGTGATTGCGAGCGAGGACGCCACAGAAGCACCCGCCGGCTTTGATACGTCCACGCTCGCGCAAAATCCCGGATCACAGAGCATCAGCAACGGCATCGCTCAGCCTGCCGGCGATACTTATGCCCTCGACCAAACGAAATTTGAGCAAGACCACGATGCCAGCACCGGATTGGGGCCGGTCTTCAACGCCAGAGCGTGCGTGGATTGTCACCAAAACCCGGTAAGCGGCGCGTCCAGCCAGTTCACGGAGATCCGCGCCGGACACCTGGATAAGGACGGGAATTTTGTCGCTGCGACGGTACCGATTGACGATGGCGCAAGCTCCATTGCCAACCGCTCTATCATCAATGACCGCGCTCTCATCCCACAGGCGCAAGAGCACATACCTGACACGGAAAACATCCGGGCCCTTCGAGCCGCTCTCAACACCTTGGGGGACGGCTTTGTCGAAGCGATTGACGACAACACTCTGAAGGCTATCGCTCAGCGTCAGATCGACCTAACTGGCGGCAGAATTCACGGCGAGGCCGTGGAGGTGCCCGTTTTGGAAGCGCCAGGACAATCGCGAATTGGACGCTTTGGCTGGAAAGATCAGCACAGTAGTTTGCTTTCATTCATCGGTGATGCCTATCTGAATGAAATGGGAGTGACGAACCGCCTGCGTCCCAAGGATGTCACAACGATTGGCAAAATTACTCCTGATCCCGAAGATGTTCCCGACAATCTTGGCCTGGCAGATATCGACCATTTCGCGCAATTTATCCGGGGCACGAAGGTTCCGCCACGCGACGTGGCTCTGGCTGCAACGGCCGCGTCACAAGCGGGCGAAGAGATCTTTGAAAACATCGGTTGCGCCACCTGCCACGTCAGCGCCATCGTCACGGCTCCTCCTGGAACCTCCATCAATGGCGGCGCATTCAGGGTGCCGGAGGCCCTTGGCAACAAGGTCATTCATCCTTACGGCGATTTTCTCCTCCACGATATCGGAACCGGCGATGGCATCGTCCAGAATCCTCCCGAAGATACGGCCAATAAGCTGCGCACTGTGCCCCTCTGGGGATTGCGGATGCATCCCCGGCATATGCACGATCTCAAGTCGTTGACCTTGGAAAACGCCATCGAGCGCCACAGCGGAGAGGCCGGGCAGGAAAGGGATCACTTCCGCGGCCTGAGTCCGGCAGAGAAGCAAGCTCTTTTCACATTCCTAAACTCGCTCTAGTGCGAACCGACGGGATGTGATTTCGAAATGAGTTGTTCCGCGAGGCGAGAGCGGCCTCGGCACGTGAAATTCGCTGAAGTTCGGCTTTCAGAATAGCTGACTGGAGTCGCTAATTATTCCCAGGGTTCGGGATAAGTCTGATCATTGGAATAAATTCATCGACTTTCACGTTCTGACTCATGAGGAGACCAACGCCTTCGGGCGGTAGCCCGGTATCCATAGCCCGGGGACTTAGGCCGAGCGGTGTGCAGAGGAGAGCTTGGTGGGGAAATGACCAATACGAGCAAGATATCAGCCAAAACACAAACATCAGCGCTAGATGGGACCTTAGACGATAAAAGCGGTGTCGAGGTTCTTCTTGCAGGTGATGGCCGCCACGCGTTTTCCTTGTCTCAACGACATCTGGAAAGGAGAGGCTGCCGGTGCCATTTTACCAAGTCGCAGAGAGGACTTAAGGATCTCGTGAACCAGAAGAAATTCGATATTGTGCTTACCATGCTTCGGATCGAGGGCAGCAGCATTGATTGGCTGGGCGCTGCGCTGTCGGGTTCGCGTGCTTCTTTGTTCTACATGCTGCCTGTGGAAGTGGGCTGCTGGTGGGTGCCCGTCTTGAGGGTTGGGTTAGACTGTCTGGGCTCTCCTGCTTTGCGCCACGGCGAGTTTTTTGACGCCCTCAATGTAATCGTGGATGAGATTAGGGCGGTCGCGGCAACAGTTGTCTCCTGAAACACGTCTCTGAGGTTCTTTCGATCTTCTTACTATCCGCACCCAAATCCACGCAATTGGCACGGGAATATTTGCCGCTCGGAGCAGTCTTTACAGTGAAAGGCTTATGTCTCTTCAAGAAAACCGAATGCGACACAGATAAGACGACAGACTGGGCGACGGAGGCCTTACACTCCGGGCGGAGCGCTCACCTTGGCACGTGAAGTGAAGGAATCACATCCTACTCCCATTGCCTGTGCTTAAACCGGCTCGTAACCTTGCTGATGACACGCGTTGTCTCGCGACTCTTACTCATGTTTTTCGCGCTATCCTCGGCGGTGAACGCCAAAGCGCAAGAACCTGATCCTGCTGCCGCTAATCCTGGGCGTCCCACCGTCTCGACGCCCGCGACCCTCACTCCTGTAGGTTATCTTCAGTTTGAAACTGGATTCGTGGGAGCGGCCCATTCACCTGAATTTAACTCACGCTACAGTCTCGTCAGTGTGATTAAGCTTTCAGTGACACCTCGGCTTGAAATATTGACATCGGTGGAACCTATTGCGCACTTCACGGCTGAGGGTTCAACCAGGAATGCGACCGCCGATTATTTTTTTGGCGCACAGGGCGTGTTGCTCCGAGGTGAAGGCACGAAACCCACCCTGGCGCTCAGTTATTTTCGTCGGCTCTATGACGGCGCAGCCCCTGAACCTGATTTCGGCAGTCCAACGAATTCGTTTTCCTTGTTGGCGAGTGCGGACGTTAAGAGGTTCCACTATGACGCGAACGCTTTTTTCAACGAAGTGGTGAAAAATTCAGTTGGGCGTGTCCAATATGGACAGTCGCTAACCGTCTCTCATCCTTTACCCCACGCGTTTACTGTCTCGGGTGAAATTTGGCGTTTTACACAACCTTTCTTGCAAAGCAACGCTATTGGCAACCTTTGGGCGCTCAGCTACACTGCGCGAAGAACACTCGTCTTCGATGTTGGTTTCAACCATGGCCTCACCGGAACGTCCACCAGGTGGGAAGTGCTCTGCGGATTCACCTACCTATTGCCTCACCGATTGTGGCCAGTACGCCAAACGAAGCCTCGTCGAGACGAAGCTGTATGGTAGCTCTCTACATCCAGCGCCGCGACGGTAACGTTTTCAGATCGCTGCCCAACTATGGCCGCGTCAGCGTCCAGATCAAGAGAATGTTTTGGTTGTCATCGACCGCCGCGAGCTTGGCTGTCCCTCCCGATGTCGCGACGGCTAGGCCGAAAGATCCGCCCTGCGCCGGATCTGATCTCACGCGTCTTCGATGGAAAGGTCGAGGGGCTGACTTTGATCGCTGTGTCGTTGCCAAGAACGGCGCCGATATCGTTAATTAAAACCTCCTATCGAAGTCCGACGCCCGGGTCGGGGCCGGCGCAGCGTGGGACTCCATTTACTTGCCCTGTAATTTTTGGATGCGTGGTCAATCCCAAAGTTGCGCGAACAGGAGCACAACTACGGCGACAATTACAAGGACCCCAACAAGCAGCAATCCCTGATCGACCTTCTTCAGCGGATCCTTAAGGTAGGTCATGTTCGCTCCCCTTAGTTGATGATCCGCCCACTCCACAACCTTATGCTTGTTATTCCAATCCACCTGCCGAAACATAAGAAAATTTCTAGTTGTCTTGGCAAACGTAGCGGGGAATTCAATTGCCAGGGCTATCAGCGAGCCAAATATCGCACCCAAGATCGCAAAACTGAGGTTCTCAAGCGTGTAGGAGAGTTTAACTCCGCCAATGGCGGGGGTGTGGAGAAAACCAACTGCTAACCCATGGTGCGTGGCCATTCCAGATCGAAGAAAGCTGGGAACTAGTATTCCGGCGATGAAGACACTGAGCGCCACCCCGCTCAAAGGTTCTAGGACAGAAAGAGCCTTTCGTACTCTCCTGTGGTTACGTCCTATTGACCGCTGGGCGGCTGAATGGTGTTGATTTTGCTGCACCCAAGAAAACATCACTGCTCCTTTCTCGGATAAGCCATCTTTCCCTTGCTTCTCTCAGGCACTCAGTTCGTAGACTTGCCCACTGTCACGAAGGCAGTGTCCCGTAAACGTTTTCGGAGCACATCTCCTGGTTCCGCGTGCTCAAAGTAACAGTGCGAACAAATGCGGATATAGCTCGGCCTAAACACGAAAGCGCCTCGATATTTTTTAACTTAAATTTGTCGGACGAGGTGGCAGCTGCCTAAGCCTGCGCAAGTGCTGGTCCCTTTTGGTCTGCGCATCAATTCCGTGGAACCAAACTATTATGCCCGTCCTAGAGTGCTTGAGAGCCGTGCGCCCGAACCGCTCCCATCTTTGTGGCTCTAAAAGGATAGGGATCGTACCTTGTGGCATCACTCCTCCTCAAATTCCTCATCAAAGTTTTCGTCTCCAGGTTCGGGACGCAATAACGGGTTCCATCTGTATAGACTGCGAATAAACTTCATTTATTCCCATGGGTTTTACGAGGATTGGAGTGATGCCGTACATGGATGATGATGTTGGGTATGATGCTTTGGACCATGATTTTTCTTCTTATGACGAGGGACTAAAACAGAGTGGAAAACGGAGGAGGCTGTGGATCGTGCTGTGGGGTCACGGACCCACGTGCTGACGTTCGCGGAACCCTTCGAATAATTCTCTCTTCTGCCGCGATTCTGGCCGTAGTCAGAATTCAAGACCTCGAACCATG
>Ga0210410_10006215_pt1 | contig 10398 bp, 18 predicted proteins | sample IncBWC4MmetaG_FD_161058 | JGI IMG/M metagenome (GOLD analysis project Ga0210410, IMG submission 161058) | Forest soil microbial communities from Barre Woods Harvard Forest LTER site, Petersham, Massachusetts, United States - Inc-BW-C-4-M | ecosystem: Environmental > Terrestrial > Soil >... | reverse complement strand
CGCAGCTACGATTACGCCTTCCCGCGCAAGAAGCTGCTCGGCGCTCTGCGCTCTGCGCTGGCCTCGAAGCTCGCGGACGGCAAGCTGACCGTGGTCGATTCGCTCGAGATCAAGGAAGCCAAGACCAAGCTCTATCGCAGCGCGCTTGAAAAGCTGGGCGTTGACCGCACGGCCCTGGTGGTGGAGAACGGCAAGACGCTGTCGCAGGCGCTGGTGCTGGGCGCGCGCAACCTGAAGGGCGTGGAACTGGTGCTCAATAACGAAGTGCACCCCTACGATCTGCTGCGCTACGATCGGGCCATCTTCTCGAAGGCCGCGATCGAGCAGTTGAGCGAGGCTCTGGTGAAGAGCGTGGGCAAGCGTCAGCTGGCCGCGCAGACGGAGGCAGTGTAATGCCGACACTTTATACCGTAATTCGCCGCCCGCTGATCACCGAAAAGGGATTGGGCGTGAAGGAAACCGAGGGCACGCTGGTGTTTGAAGTAGCTCCCGACGCCAGCAAGACCGAGGTCAAGCAGGCCGTGGAGGCGCTCTTCAAGGTGAAGGTGGCCGCGGTGCGCACCTCGAATGTATTGGGCAAGGAACGCCGGCGGGGCAAGTTCTCCGGCTTCCGGCCCGATTGGAAGAAGGCATACGTCAAGCTGAGGGCTGGCGAGAAGATGCCGGAGTACGTGAGCAACCTGTAAGGACAGGGAATAGGGACCAGGGAGTAGGGAACAGGAGGCCTGGCCCGGCGACTCACAGCGAGGATTATCGGGGATCGCGAAAAGCAGGGCGATCGCCGGAGAAACGGGGAGAGTGGCGAGGTAAGAGCGCTCGCTCTTCAGGACAAAGACGATGGCAATCAAGACATATCGACCGATCACGCCGACCCTGCGCTTCAAGACCACGCAGGTGAACGACGACCTGACGACGAACCAGCCGCACAAGCCGCTGCTGACGACGCGCAAGCGCACCGGCGGACGCCGCAACTCGGGCGACTTGACCATCCGCCATCATGGCGGCGGGCACAAGCAGAAGATTCGTCTGATCGATTTCAAGCGCGACAAGGCGGGGGTGCCTGGCAAGGTGGCCACCATCGAGTACGATCCCAACCGCTCGGCGCGCATTGCACTGGTTCACTACGCCGACGGCGAGAAGCGTTACATCCTGCAGCCGGTGGGGCTCAAGGTGGGAGCCACGGTGAGCTCGGGTCCCGAGGCGGACATCCTGGTAGGGAACGCGCTGCCGCTGAAGAACATTCCTGCCGGCACGACCGTGCATGCCATTGAGCTGAGGCCGGGCAAGGGCGCTCAGATGGCGCGTTCGGCCGGTGCGCAGGCGCAGTTGGTAGCCAAGGAAGGCGACTATGCGCTCTTGAAGCTTCCTTCCGGCGAGACGCGCCGGGTGCTGGTAGAGTGCATGGCGACCATCGGGCAGGTGGGCAATACGGATCACGAGAACGTGTCGATCGGCAAGGCCGGACGCAACCGCTGGAAGGGCATTCGCCCCACCAACCGCGGCGTCTCGATGAACCCTGTCGACCATCCGCACGGCGGCGGTGAAGGCAAGACTTCAGGCGGGCGTCACCCTGTGACTCCGTGGGGCCAGCCGACGCGCGGCTACAAGACACGCAACAACAAGCGGACCGACGCCTTCATCGTCAGCCGTCGGCAGAAGTAGGGAAACAGCCGCTAGCTTCTAGCTTCTAGCTACTAGCGAAATGCGGTGGGTGAAATTCGGGCAACAGCTTCGGCGGCTAGTTTGGAAAAGCTAGAGGCTAGGAGCTAGGAGCTAGGAGCTAGGAGCTGGTTTTTATGGCACGTTCGACCAAGAAGGGTCCGTTTGTGGATACGCACCTGAGCGTGAAGATCGAAACGCTCAACACGGCCAACGACAAGAAGGTTGTGAAGACCTGGTCGCGCCGCTCGACCATCTTCCCGGAGTTTGTGGGACACACCATTGCTGTACACAACGGCAAGAAGTTCGTACCGGTGTACGTGACGGAGAACATGGTTGGCCACAAGCTGGGTGAGTTTGCGCCGACGCGCACGTTCAAGGGCCACTCCGCGGGCGGCAAGGCTGAGGCCGCCGCCAAGCCGCGGTAAAGCAGCCTTTATGGCCTCCAGCAAGAGATCGCCGGAGCAAAAGCCTGTTGGGAAATGGGACGAGCTAGTGGCTAGAAGCAAGTAGCCGATTTTGAGGAAGAGACCAATGGCAGTCGAGACAAAAGAATACCGGGCCGAGGCCAAGTTTCAGCGCGTGTCGCCGCAGAAGGCGCGCCTGGTGCTCGACCTGATCAAGGGCCGGGGAGTGCAGGAGGCGCTGGAGACGGCGGCCTTCACCAAAAAGCGCATCGCCCCGGTGATCCACAAGCTGCTGGTGTCGGCAGTGGACAACGCCAAGTACGTGGCCGGCGAGCAGGGCACGGACCTGGACGTGGACAATCTCTACGTCAAGCAGGCCCTGGCCAACGACGGTCCGCGCATGAAGCGCATCCGCCCCGCGCCCATGGGCCGCGCCTATCGCTACCAGCGCCGCCTGACGCACATCGTACTTTCGGTAGCCGAGCGCGCTAACGCGGGGAACCTGGTGACGCGGGTGGAAGAGCCCGCCGCCGCAAAGCCCGCGAAGAAGGCCGTCAAGCCAGCCAAGAAGGCTGCGGCGCCCAAGGTGACCAAGAAGGCAACAACCGTGAAGAAGGCCAGCAAGAAGGCCTGAGAGGTTTGAGGGAAGAACTATGGGACAAAAAGTCCATCCTTATGGGTTCAGGCTGGGAGTAAACAAGCCCTGGCGGTCACGCTGGTTCTCAGAGCGCGACTATGACAAGCTCCTGGTCGAGGACGTGAAGCTGAAGGCGGAGCTGCGCGAGAAGCTGAAGGCCGCGGGCGTGAGCTCGGTCGAGATCGAGCGTCCCGGCAACAAGCTGCGCTTCCTGATCCGCACTGCCCGTCCCGGCATCGTCATCGGCCGCAAGGGCGCCGAGATCGAGAAGCTCAAGACAGAGCTTGGCAAGCGCACTAACCGTGACGTCTTCATCGACATCATCGAGGTGAACAAGCCGGAGCTCGATGCGCAGCTGGTCTCAGAGAACATCGCGCTTCAGCTCGAAAAGCGCGTTAGCTTCCGCCGGGCAATGAGAAAGAGTGTCGACTCGGCGCTGCGTTTCGGCTGCAAGGGCATCAAGGTACGTGTCTCGGGACGGCTGAACGGCAATGAAATCGCGCGTTCTGAGTGGTATCTGCAGGGACGTCTGCCGCTGCACACGCTGCGTGCGGACATCGACTACGGATTCTCCGAAGCGCAGACGACGTACGGTGTGATCGGCGTGAAGACCTGGATCTATCGCGGCGATATCTACGAGCAAAAGCGCCGCCAGACGCCGGCTTCAACCGGGTCGGGAGTGTTTTAGAAGCAGCGTTTAGCTTCCAGCCTCTAGTGTCTAGCTAGTGCGGCGGAAGTCAGGCTGCAGAGCAAGGAAAGAGCTAGGAGCTAATAGCTAGAGGCTAGTAGCTGCTCTTCGAGGGTTTCGTTATGTTGATGCCAAAGAAGGTGAAGTTTCGCAAGCAGCAAAAGGGCAAGCGCCGTGGCAAGGCGTGGCGCGGATCCTCGCTTGCGTTCGGCGAGTACGGGCTGAAGGTCATGGAGTGCGGCTACATCACCGACCGTCAGATCGAAGCCAGCCGTATTGCCATGACCCGGTTCATCAAGCGCGGCGGCAAGATCTGGCTGCGCCTGTTTCCGGACAAGCCGATTACCAAGAAGCCGGCCGAAGTCCGTATGGGCTCCGGCAAGGGCGCACTCGACCACTGGGTGGCCGTGGTCAGGCCGGGCAAGATCCTCTTCGAGATGGAAGGGGTGGCTCCGGATATCGCCCAGGAGGCCATGCGCCTGGCTTCAAACAAGCTGCCCTTGAAGACCAAGTTCGTGCAGCGGCCGGGCGCGGAGAAGACCGCCTCGACAGAGAAGACGCCGGCGGCGTAAGGAATGCAGCTACTAGCCGCTAGCTTCTAGTTCTTCTTTTTGGAATGAAGAGCGTGACCAAAGAAGGGCTGGCTAGAAGCTAGGAGCTAGAAGCTAGGAGCTAAGCAGAGATGGAACTCAATAAGATTCGCGGTTTGAGCGATGAGGAACTGGCGGCCCACGAGAAGACCTCGGCCGAGCAGCTGTTCCGCCTTCGCTTCCAGGTCTCGATGGGACAGAACGACGGAGTGAAGAAGCTCCGCCAGCTGCGCAAGGAGATTGCCCAGATCAAGACCGTTTCACGGGAACGCGCCCTGGGCGTCCGCGGCGCGGCCAAGGACGGCGCGGTGACCACCGCCGGAAAGGGAGCACGCTAAATGGCGACTCAGCAAACAGCACAGGCGCCGGCGGCAGCAACCCGGCGCAATGAGAAGGTCGGCAATGTGGTCTCCACCAAGATGCAGAAGACCATCGTGGTCGAAGTGGAGATGCGCAAGGCCCACCCCAAGTACAAGCGGATCGTGAAGAGCTCGAAGAAATTCTATGCCCACGACGAACTGAATTCGGCGCGCGTGGGCGATGTGGTGCGCATCCGCGAGACGCGCCCCACCAGCAAGCTGAAGCGCTGGGCTCTCGAAGAGATTGTCCGCCGCTCGTCACTGGGCCAGATTGAAGACGCCGCCGCCGCGGCCAGCTAGAAGCGCGAGGGAGAAAAGACCATGGCAGTGCAAATGAGATCCATGCTCGCTGTTGCCGACAACTCCGGCGCGCGCAAGCTCCAGATGATCCTGCCCCTGGGCGGCGGGTTGGGCAAGAAGGCTTCGCTCGGCGACGTGATTACGGCTGCGGTGAAGGAAGCCTCGCCTGATGGCACCGTGAAGAAGGGCAAGGTGGTGAAGGCTGTCATCGTCCGCACCCGCAAGGAGTATCGCCGCCGCGATGGCACCTACATTCGCTTCGACGAGAATGCGGCCGTCGTGATCGACGATGCGCACGAGCCGGTAGGCACCCGCGTCTTCGGCCCCGTGGCCCGCGAGCTGCGCGAGAAGAAGTTTTTGAAGATTGTTTCCCTGGCGCCGGAAGTCGTTTAAGCAGTGATCAGTGTTCAGTGAGCAGTGATCAGAAACAACATTGAGTTCTTAACCCAGTCATCAGTTCCAGTAATAAGAAACTGACCACTGACCACTGTCCACTGTTTCGGAGAAATTATGCGGAGTCTGAACATTCGTCGCAACGATACGGTCAAGGTCCTAGCAGGCACCGACCGCGGCAAGACCGGACGCGTGCTGCGCGTCTTCCCGGACAAGAGCACGGTGCTTGTCGAGCATGTGCGCGTGGTCAAGAAGACCGTCTCGTCGAAGACCGGGCAGCGCACCAAGGGCGGTATCGCCGAGCAGGAGTCGCCGATCAACATCTCCAATGTCGCCCTGGTCTGCCCCAACTGCGGCCCGGCGCGCATCGGTTTCAAGCAGGACGGCGACACCAAGGTGCGCATGTGCAAGAAGTGCGGGCAGACGCTGCCCACCAAGAAGTAAGAGGCAGCTTTTAGCTCCTAGCCTTTAGCTTCTAGCTGAAGCGGCGGCGGGAGCAGGGATGAAGCTAGGAGCTAGCAGCTAGAAGCTAGCGGCTGATTTTAGACAACCTCCCGTAACGGTAAACGGTCGCAGGCCACTCCGAGACCGGGAGAAAGGAACAACGAACAATGGCGGCAAGGCTGAGAGAGAAGTATCGCAAGGAAATCAAGCAGGCTCTGCAGAAGGAACTCGGGCTCGAGAACTCCATGGCGGTGCCGAGGCTTGAAAAGATCGTCGTGAACATGGGTCTGGGTGAAGCCACGCAGAACACCAAGCTGCTCGATCCGCTGGTTGCGGATCTGGCGGCCATCGCCGGACAGAAGCCCGTCACCACCAAGGCGAAGAAGTCGATTGCGGCTTTCAAGGTGCGAGCCGGCATGTCGATCGGGGCCATGGTGACGCTGCGTAGCGACAAGGCCTACGAGTTTCTCGATCGCCTTATTGCGACGGCGCTGCCCCGCGTAAGGGACTTTCGCGGCGTGTCGACAAAGAGCTTTGACGGCCGCGGCAATTACACACTCGGTCTGCGCGATCAGCTCATCTTCCCGGAGATCGACTATTCCAAGGTGGAGAAGCTGAAGGGCATGAACATCACCATTGTGACCACGGCCAAGGACGACAATTCGGCGCGCGCGCTGTTGCGTGCCTTCGGCATGCCGTTCCGCCAGGGGGCGTAAAGACAGCTTCTAGCTGCTAGCTTCTAGCTCTTTTCGAGGTGGAACAGGCATCGGAGGCAAAACAGATTGTCTTGGTCCCGCGAGCCAGAGTTCATGCGGGGCTGGGAACAAGCTAGTAGCTAGAGGCTAGTAGCTGCAGTAACGAGGAAACATGGCAACCACTGCAAAACGAGTCAAGGACGCGCGGAAGCCGAAGTTCAGCTGCCGCAAGCACAACCGCTGCAAGCTCTGCGGCCGGCCGCGCGGGTATCTGCGCAAGTTCGGCGTCTGCCGTCTGTGCTTCCGCGGATTGGCGCTCAAGGGAGAAATCCCCGGCGTCGTCAAGTCGAGCTGGTAGTAAAGCAGTTGTCAGTGAACAGTGATCAGTTTGTTCGAGGTTGAGCAGACGACCAAGGTGAGAGCCGAAGGATTCACTGACCACTGACCACTAGGTAGTAACCATCCTCGCTGGTTTCCGTGATTGCGGACGAACGGGGGATGAAGGAGAAGGAATGAGTCTGACCGACCCAGTAGCAGATTTTCTGGCGCGCATCCGGAATGCGATCCGGGCCCGCCACCAGAAGCTGGATGTACCGGCTTCCAAGCTGAAGGCCGAGATCGCCCGCATCCTCAAGGAAGAGGGCTACATCTCGAACTACAAGACCCAGGAAGAGGAAGGCAAGCTGGTGCTCCGCGTGTACCTCAAGTACGGCGGCTCAGAAGCGGCCATCCGCGACCTGGCGCGCATCTCGCGTCCCGGCTGCCGCGTCTATATCGGCCGCGACGAGATCAAGCGCGTCCAGGGTGGCCTCGGCATCTCCATCATGACCACCCCCAAGGGCGTCATGACCGGCCGCCAGGCGCGCCGCGAAGGCGTAGGCGGCGAAGTGCTCTGCGAAGTGTGGTAAAAGGCAGGGACTAGGGGCTGGGGCCTGAGGACTGGAAGGCGGGACCTTCAAGTCATTTAGATGTTATCCCCGGGCAGGATTTTGTGGTCCCTAGACCTTAGTCCCTAACCCGATTTTCCGGCTGCAGTGGAACGAAGGCCTCGAAGGCCGTCGGGACTCGCAAGCCAACAAAGGATTACGCAATGTCTCGTATCGGAAAGAAGCCCATCCCGCTGCCCTCGGGCGTGAAGTACAAGGTTGAGGGCAACACGGTTCTGGTCGAAGGACCCAAGGGCAAGGTTTCGGCACTCATTGCCGATGGCATCAAGCTGGAGACCAAAGACGGCTTCCTCAACGTGGTCCGCGAGAACGACAAGGTTGCCGCGTTCCACGGTCTGACCCGCGCGCTGGTATTCAACGCCGTGCACGGAGTCACCGCGGGATGGAAGAAGGAACTGGATATCGTCGGCATCGGTTACCGCGCGGAGATGAAGGGCAAGGGCACGGTGGTGTTTACGCTCGGCTACTCACACCCCATTGAGTTCCCGCTGCCCACCGGCATTGAAGTGGCCGTCGACCCCAAGCAGACGCACCTAATCATCACGGGCATTGACCGCCAGAAGGTCGGACAGGTGGCTGCCGACATGCGCTCGCTACGCAAGCCTGATCCGTATAAGAACAAGGGCGTCCGCTACTCAGACGAGAAGCTGAAGAAGAAGGCCGGCAAGACCGGAGCGAAGTGACCGCGTTTGCGGGGCGTCTAAGCCCCGCGCGATCATCCGGAACGCAGCTAAGGATCAAAACCCGAACGGCGCCGCAGGGCGGCTCCGCTGATAGGAAGAGACAAACATGATCAAGAGAGATGAAATTCGCCAACGGATTCACGCACGCATCCGCCGCAAGCTGGCCGGCACCACGGAGCGTCCGCGCCTCAGCGTGCACCGCTCCCTGAACCACATTTACGCGCAGGTGATCGACGACCACACCGGCCAGACGCTGGCCTCAGCCTCCACTCTCACCATGAAGGCGAAGACCGGTGGCAACGTCTCTGCGGCCAAGGAGATCGGCAAAACCATTGCCGAGAAGGCCAAGGAAAAGGGCGTCAAGAAGGTGGTATTCGACCGCGGCGGCTACCTGTATCACGGTCGCATCAAGGCCCTGGCCGACGCCGCCCGCGAAGCAGGATTGGAATTCTAAAGGGTGAACAGGAGACGGTGGGCAGTGCACAGAAAATGGGGCTCCCACATAAAGGTAGAGGCTGTTCACTGAGCACTGTCCACTGGAGAAAGCAATGACGATGTTGAAGAAGAAACTCGATGCCAACCAGTACAACCTGAAGGATCAGGTGGTGGCCATCAATCGCGTGACCAAGGTGGTCAAAGGCGGCAAGAACATGTCGTTTGCCGCGCTCGTCGTGGTGGGCGATGCCGCTTCCGGCGTGGTTGGCTACGGTTCGGGCAAGGCCAAGGAAGTTCCCCAGGCAATCCGCAAGGGAATCGAGTCGGCCAAGAAGAACCTGGTCCGCATCAATCTCACCGAGACCACCATCCCGCACCAGGTGCTAGGCCGGTTCGGTTCCGGTCAGGTGCTGCTCAAGCCGGCTCCCGAAGGCACTGGCGTCATCGCCGGCGGCGCGGTGCGCGCGGTCATGACCTCGGCGGGCGTGCAGAACGTGCTCACCAAGAGCCTCGGCTCCGCCAATCCCCACAACGTCATCAAGGCCACGTTTGACGCCCTGATCCAGTTGCGCGACCGCGGCGACGTGGCCCTCTCGCGCGGCAAGCAGGTTGAGGACCTTTAATCATGGCCGAGACCAAGATGATCCGCATTCAGTACTATCGCTCGAAGAACAACACTCCGCTCAAGCACAAGCTGGTCGTGAAGGGCCTTGGGTTCACACGCCTCAACCAGATCGTAGAGCGCGTCGACAACGAGTCCATCCGGGGCATGGTCAAGGCCGTTCCGCACCTGGTAAGGATTCTGGAAAACTAGTGAAAAAGTGAAGAACTGAAAAAGAGAACCATTATCGGCGTTCGGGCCCTGCTCACTTCTTCACTCATCACTCACAAACGCGAGTCGCGGGAACGCAACTTCCCCCGGCGCTATAGCGAGGAAGTCATGGCAAAGAACCTCTCCAATCTCCGCGCACCCAAGAATGCAAACACTGGGCGCAAGCGTGTCGGCCGCGGTATGGGCTCCGGCATGGGCAAGACCTCGACCCGCGGCCACAAGGGCCAGCGTTCCCGCTCCGGCTCTCACATGATGCGCGGTTTTGAAGGCGGCCAGATGCCCCTGCACCGCCGCCTGCCCAAGCGCGGATTCACCAACATCTTCCGCACCGAGTACACGGTCGTGAATCTCGACCGGATTGCGGAGCTCGGGTCCATTGCTGAAATCACGCAGGAAGACTACAAGAAACTCGGCCTTGCCTCCAGCAAGAAGGCGCTCATCAAGATCCTCGGTTCCGGCGAACTGAAGGCGGCGGTCACCATTCACGCGCACAAGTTCTCCAAGTCGGCTCAGGAAAAGATCGAGAAGGCGGGCGGCAAGGCCGTCGTTCTCGGGGGCCAGGAACCGGTCAAGGCTTAAACCTAAGGGATTACCTGATTTCGTGGTTTTTGGGTGCCGGACTAAGATCACCCGAAAGCAGTAAGCGCCATGCGCCGCGTCACAGCGACAATGCGGGGAATCCCGCGTAAGATGTAAGGACATAAAACAATTCCGGCGCCGGGCGCCCAAAGTGGACACGCAAACATGCTTGAGAAGTTCCTCAATATCTTCCGCATCCCCGACCTCCGCAAGCGGGTCCTCTTCACCCTCGGCATTCTGGCCGTTTACCGTCTGGGCGCATGGATCCCCACGCCCGGCGTGAACACCACCCTGCTCCAGCGCCTCTTTGATCAGCAGGGCGGCTCGGCCCTCGGCCTCATGAACCTGTTCGGCGGCGGCAACCTGCGCCGCATGACGATCTTCGCGCTGGGCATCATGCCCTACATCACCGCCTCGATCATCTTCCAGCTGCTCACCGTGGTCTACGAACCGCTGGCGCGCATCCAGAAGGAAGGCGAGCTCGGCCGGCGCAAGATCACGCAGTGGACCCGCTACATGACCGTGGTTCTGGGCGCACTACAGTCGATCGGCATCGCCGCCATCCTCACCCGCCAGGGGTTGGTGCTGCACCCCGGCTTCGGCTTCAGCATCATGACCGTGCTCACCCTCACCACCGGCACGGCATTCATCATGTGGCTGGGTGAGCAGATCACCGACCGCGGCATCGGTAACGGCATGAGCCTTCTCATCTTCGCCGGAATCGTCGCCGGCCTGCCCCGCGGCGTGGGC
>Ga0210410_10006214_pt1 | contig 10398 bp, 8 predicted proteins | sample IncBWC4MmetaG_FD_161058 | JGI IMG/M metagenome (GOLD analysis project Ga0210410, IMG submission 161058) | Forest soil microbial communities from Barre Woods Harvard Forest LTER site, Petersham, Massachusetts, United States - Inc-BW-C-4-M | ecosystem: Environmental > Terrestrial > Soil >... | reverse complement strand
CTCTCGCCGGCAACCTATACCCCGTCCCCGAAGGTCCCTACGGCAAGCTCCCCTACATCTTCCTTGCGTATCTTTCCGCGGGCATGCTGTGGTTTTTCTTCCGCGTGCGCAACCGCAACCCTTCATTGCTAGGAGACTAAAACGCTCTCCCGGCGGCCCGCCGTCAAAAGTTTTCAACAGATACAAAAATCAGATTGTGGAAAACGAAATATTGCGTTGCGATTCTTCCACGAACTGGAATAGCTTTCTTCCAACCATTCGTCGAACATCCGGGGTCAGCGGGGGGCAAATTCATTTTTCAAACGGTGCTTGTTCACCTCGGGACGACGCTTCGGCGGCGTTCGACTTGAGAATGGGTGGAGGCATCGCGTAATGCGTACAACTTCGCGCAAAATTGTCATCCCATTTATTTCTGGCTTGGTTTGCGGCCTTTTGCTGCTGCTGGCGCCGCAGGTTTACGCGCAACAAACCTTGGGTGGCATCACCGGCACGGTCTCGGACACCTCCGGGGGCGCGCTCATCGACTCGCAGGTCACCCTGGTCGGGGATGCCACCAAATTCACACGCTCTCAGAAAACTAACAATGTGGGACTCTATGAGTTCGTTAATCTTCCCATTGGCTCGTACACTCTCACCTTTTCCCACGACGGTTTCGATACCCAGAAAATACCCTCCATCACCGTGCAAGCCGATCGCACCGTAACCGTAAACGCTACGCTCAAGGTCGGGCAGATTGGCACCACCGTCACCGTCGAGGCCTCCCCGCTCATGAATTCCGTCGACACCACCAACGGCTATATCCTCGAAAAAGACCAGATCCAAGCCGTGCCCCTGCCTACCGGCAGCTTCACGGGTCTTGCCATTCTTTCGCCCGGCGTCAACGCTGAACTTTCCAGCGGTACTGGCGTCAATAACGGCCTGGGCAACCAGCCCATCTGGACCAACGGTCAGCGCGATACCAGCAACACCTTTCTGCTCAATGGCGTTGATGCCAGCAACCTGTTCAACGGCAAGAGCACGAGTTCCGTGTCTTCGGGACGAGTGGTCAACGCCACGGGACTCGGCGGGGCCGCGGGCGTGTCGAGCACCAGCGCGGCGCCCATCCAGAGTTCCTCGGCACCGTATCTGGCCATCGGCCAGGCGCTGCCGACACCCGCCCCGGAAACCCTGGAAGAGTTCCGCGTGAACACCTCGATGTACGACGCCCAGCAGGGTTCCACCAGCGGCGCGCACATTGACATGAGCACCGCCTCCGGCACCAACGTGTATCACGGCAGCGCCTACATTCACCGCGGCACCGATTGGATCAACGCCGCTCCGTACTTCAATAAGCCGGACGGCAACATCCCCGCCAGCGACAAGGTGCCCTCGCTCCACCGCTACACCGCCGGAGGCACATTGGGCGGGCCGATCCTGAAGGACAAGCTCTTCGCCTACATTGCCTATCAACACATCCATAACGCGGATCAGGAAATCGGCAGTTCGCGCGCCGTGGTTCCCCCGGGACTCACCGACACGAACCGTAGCGACTTGAATGCCCTGGCGGCAATTGCCAACAACGGATTTTCCTTGGCCACTCCCACTCAACCCGTGCTAGGCACTGGTCCGGGGGAGATCAATCCTCTAGCGTACGGCCTGCTCAACTACAAGTTGCCCAATGGACAGTTTCTGATTCCCTCCACAGGAAGCTATACGCCGACCATCACTTTTCCCGAAAATACCTTCACGCCTGGGACGGCCTATTTCCTTGCTAATCAAACCGTCGCCGATCTCGACTGGAATGCGAGCCCCAAGGACATTGTGGCGCTCAAATACTACTACCAGCACGACCCCACGATTGCCCCGTACGCGTATTCTTCGGCTCCCGGCTTCACGCAGCACCTCGACGCTGGCAGCCAGGTGGCGTCCATCACCAACACGCAGACCATAAATCCGAAGCTCAGCGTCGTGGAAGTTTTCGGCTTCATTCGGGAAAAAATCTTTAGCACCATCCGTCAGCCCTTCACGCCCCAGCAATTCAGCGCGTTTGTGCAGAGCCTCCCGGCGGTCCAGGCTGCCGGCCTCACAACTGCTCAGACTTCATTGAACGCCTTCGGCTCCCAATATTTCCCCGGCTTCACCATTCTCGACGACTTCGGCAACTTCCCGGCTCCCTACAACACGGGTTGCAACATCGGCACCGCCACGTGCGACGGCCCGGTTACCAATGGCGCCTTCACCGTTGGCATAGGTTCTTCGCAGAGCCAGGGAGCGTTTACAGGCGTTTTTCAGAACCGCTTCATGCCCTCGGCCAATGTCAGTTGGAATCGCGGCAGGCACACCTTCACGTTCGGAGGAAGCTTTTCCTACACCCAACTCCACACTGCCGACCAGAGAACGAACAAAGGCATTATCGGTTTTGCGGACTACTCCCAGTTTCTGCAAGGGCTGAACACTTCCTACACGCCCGACGGTTTCATCACCAGTTCGTTTCTTCAGGGTGACGCCAACCGCTACTACCGTTCCAAGGAAACTGGATTGTATTTGCAGGACAAATTCCAGATGCGGTCGAATTTAAGCATCACGGCCGGACTGCGCTTCGACGATCACGGCGGCCTGACCGAAAAATACGGACGGCTGTTCAACTTCAACCCCTCTCTCTACAGCTATGACGAGACCTCCGGCGATGTCCTGAATAACGGCATTATCATTGCCGGTAACAATAAGCTCTTCCCCAGTAAAGGCGTAAGTGATTCCACGTTAACGGGCAGGCAATGGGGTCTCGGGCCCCGCATCGGCCTTGCCTGGAGCCCGGCGCGGTTCAACAGTAAAGTGGTGGTCCGCGCGGGCTGGGGCATGTATTACGATCGCGGCGAGCTGTTCACTTACCTGTCGCCCGGTTTTGCCTCCGGCGTCATTCCCGGGGGTCCCTTTGGCGTCAACCAGACGCAGCCTTTTGTGGCCAACCAGGTTTGTTCCGCGATTGGGGGTTTTTATCAGAATTTTATTCCAACTTGTGATCCGACAAATCCAGCTGGAGGATCCTTCAACAATCCTTGGGGCGCGGCCCTGGGACCCGCCCCAAGCGGCAATCCAGCGTTGATCCCCGTCCCCAACCGCGACGCAATTCTTGCGGGTACTCCGCCTTTCGTCTTTGCCAATTACAATCGCGGGAACAAGCTTCCCTACACCATGAATCAGATCCTGGACATCCAGTGGCAGCCCCGCAGCGATTTGATGATTGAAGTAGGCTATGTCGGAAACCTGGGGCGTCACGAAGTGGTCCCGATCCCCTTCAACCAGGCTGGCATTGCCACGCCCACACATCCCATCCACGGCCAGAACTATACGTATGGCTACACCGTGCTCGGGCCTCCGGGTTGCAACCCATCTATCGCGGGAACTTGCGGGTACAATGCGGCCGCAGGATGCGATCCCACTGCCAATCCCTCTGTTACAAGCGGATGCGCGCCCATCGGGCTTCCCGATGGTACGCGGATGTTACAGACCTACGAGAACGGCAACGTGGACCTTCGCGTTCCTTACGTCGGCCTGTCCTCGCAGGCGGAGTCGTACACGGCGGCGGGCATCTCCGCCTACCACGGGCTGCAAACTCACGTGGAAAAGCGCCTGAGCCACGGTTTGCAGGTCGGCTTCTCTTACACCTTCTCGCATGCCACCGACGAACAGAGTGCGCTGGGACTCTTCTACAACGGCAACAATCCTTTGAAGCTGCGAAGCGCTTACGGCTTGTCGGATTTTGATCGCAAACACGTAATCAATTTCACCTACCTCTACGAGTTTCCCAAGTTCTTCGAACGCTCCTCGTGGCGGGGCAAGTTGGCTGACGGCTGGGCCGTTCAGGGATTGGCGATTATCCAGAGCGGCCAACCCTACAGCGTCATCGATTTCTCGGGGGCAGTTGGCAGCATCTTCTACGGAACTTCCGACGGCATCACCAATCCCATCGTGCCGTTGACCAGTTCCTGTTCTCCAGCAAAAGCTCAGCTGGGCGCCAACGGTGCAACACCCGGTCTCCCTGCGCTCGACGCAAACTGCTTTACGCTGCCGCTCCTGAATCCTGGTGATCTCAATGGGGCGATTCCACCGGGTGACACCTATGAAACCACCTTCACCTCCGGCCAGCGCAATATCTTCCGTCAAACCTGGCAGAAGCGCACCGACATCTCCCTGGTGAAGTCCACGCAGATTACAGAGCGAGTCATGGCCAGGTTTAGCTTCGAAGTCTTCAACCTCACGAACACTGCTAGCTTCGACATTCCCATCAACAATGTCTCGCAAAATCTCTTCTTCAACGATTTCCCGATCTATGGTACCCAGCTGTATTCCTCTCCGACCTTGAGCGGACTGGGCGTCGTCAACAAAACCATCGGCAGCCCGCGGCAGATCCAGATGAGTCTGCACTTGAATTTCTGAGGTTGATTTCTCTAAGGGAGGGAAATCTGCGACTTCTCGGATTGCTTCATCGCCCGCCGGCTACTGCTTCCGCCGCAATCGAGTCAGGGCCAGCATGACCAGTCCAAAAACCAGCAGCACCACGCCCCACCACAGGTTCATATTCACGCCGAGCGAATGCTCCTCGTACATCGCGCTCCCTCGTGTGGCCGCGCCATATCCAAGCAGTAGCATCCCGAACAGGCTGAACAGCATCCCGATCGGCATCCGGATATCAAATCCCATCGCTCCTCCTTCGGTGTCCGCGAGCCGCGCGCTTCTACCAGAAAACCACGTTCAGCCCCGCAAGCAGCACCAGCACAATCAGCGCCAGCGTGGCAGGCTTCTGATACCACTTCAATCCGCCCTCTTCCGGTTTCGCCGTCAGCGAATACACCAGCCCTTTCAATTCCTGTTCCGGGCGCGCCGCAGTCAGTAGCGAAATCACCACCGTAAGCGTAAAGCATCCCACCCATGCGAAAATCGCCGTCCAGAAATTCTGCGCCATCTCGCTCGGATAAACGTGCAGGATCGGCCCGAGATACCCGCCCTTCACTCCCGGCACCGCTCCCGCAGGCAGCGTCAATCCGTAATGCGTCGCCGCGGCCACCGTTCCTCCCAGCAGTCCCCAGAACGCGCCGTGCCCCGTCGAGCGTTTCCAGAACATCCCCAGCATGAACGTCGCAAACAGCGGCGCATTCACGAACGCGAACACCAGTTGCAGCACATCCAGAATGTTGTTGAACTCCTTCGCCACAAACGCCGCCATCAGCGAAATTGCCAGCCCGAAAATCGTCGACGCGCGTCCCATCCATAAATAGTGCTGGTCGCTCGCCGTTTTATTGATGTAGCTCTGATAGATGTCGTACGTCCAGACGGTGTTGAACGCCGTCGTGTTTCCCGCCATTCCCGACATGAACGAAGCGATCAGCGCACAAAGCCCCAAGCCCAGCAGTCCGGAAGGGAAGTAACGCACCAGCATCATCGGCGTCGCCAGGTCGTAATCCAGCACCACTTTTCCATTGGCCGTCACTGGCTTTCCGGCAGGGTCATATTTCGGCGGAATAATCCCTTTTCCCCCTGTGAAAAACGACGATTGCGCGGCAGTGCTTGCGACGACGCTTTCCTTCGCGCTCGCGTCATGCATTTTGGAACTCGTAGCCACCCCCGCGATCATCCCCGGCAGTATCACCAGGAATGGAAAAACCATTTTCGGAAACGCCGCGATCACCGGCGTGCGCCTCGCCGCGGTCATCGAATCCGCCGCCATCGCTCGCTGCACCACCAGAAAATCCGTGCACCAGTATCCGAACGACAGCACAAACGCCAGCCCCATCAGCATTCCAAACCACTCCACGCCCATCGGGTTTGCGCTCGAATGTCCCATGTACTTCCACGAATGCACCATCGAATCATTCGCGATCCGGACTTTGAGTCCGTCCCACCCGCCGACATCCCGCAGGCCGAGATACACGAGCGGAATAAATCCCATCACGATCAGGAAAAACTGCAGCACCTCATTGTAGATTGCGGAAGTAAGCCCGCCCAGAAACGTGTAAGCCAGCACAATCAGCGCGGAAATCAGAATCGCCGCCGTGAAATTCCATCCGAGCAATAACTGCAACAACTTGCCCATCGCGTACATCGAAACGCCCGATGAAAAAACCGTCATCACCGCGAAGGAAATGGCGTTGAATCCCCGCGTCTTTTCATCAAATCGAAGTTTCAGGTATTCCGGAACCGAGCGCGCCCGCGATCCGTAGTAAAACGGCATCATAAACACCCCGACGAACAGCATCGCCGGCACCGCGCCAATCCAGTAAAAATGCGAAGTCGAAATCCCGTATTTCGCCCCGCTCGCCCCCATTCCAATCACTTCCTGCGCGCCCAGGTTCGCCGAAAGAAATGCCAGTCCCGCGATCCACGCGGGAATCGACCGGCCGGACAGAAAAAAATCCGTGCTCGTCTTCATATATTTCTTCAGCACAAACCCGATGCCCAGCACGAAAGCGAAATACAGCAGGATAATCGCGTAGTCGATCAAATGGGGTTCTGGTCGCACGTGAATTCCTTTCAACAGCTCATTAGTCCTGATTACCAGCTGAACTGCGAACCATACCACTCAAAAGCAATCTCATAAATAATTCCAGGGGGTCGGAGCTTTAGCTTCGACATTTGGAGCCCGCAAAAACAGGGCTTTAGCCCCTGAGGACACTCTTCCCTCATCTCAACTAAATCCATCGCGCAAATTCTCACACGTCGCACAGTTCCACCGCTTCCTGCAGCGAGCGCAGCGGTTCTCGCGCGGGAATAAACTCATGCCCCACATAGCCCGCATACTTCGTCGCGGCGATCGCACGCATCACTCCAACCCAATTTACCTCCTGCGTGTTGTCCAGTTCGTGCCGCCCCGGCACGCCTCCCGTGTGAAAGTGGCCCAGCCACTCGATGTTATCGGTGATCGTCCGGATCAAATCCCCCTCCATGATTTGCATGTGATAAATGTCATACAAAAGTTTCACCTGCGGCGAATTCACCGCTTCCATCACGCGGACTCCCCACCCCGTGTGATCGCACATATAATCCTTGTGATCCACCTTGCTGTTCAAAAGCTCCATGCATATCGTAACCCCATGGTCCTCCGCAATTTTCTTCACCCGATTGAGCCCGCCAATCGTGTTCTTCGCGCCCTCTTCATCGGACATCCCGTCCCGGTTCCCCGAAAACGTAATCACATTCGCCACGCCCAGCTTTGCGGCCCGCGGGATGCTCTTCCGAAACGCTTCCTCGATCTTCGCGTGATTCTCCACGCGGTTCATCCCGCTCCGAATCTCGCCCCCGCCGCCGTACCCCATGCTGCACACCAATCCATACCGCCGCGGCACGTCCCATTCGTCTTCATTCAGCAGGTCAACCCCCTTCAATCCCATCGCCGCGCCCTTCTCGCACAATTCCTCCAGCGGAATCTTCTGGTAGCACCACCGCGAAACCGATTGCCGGATGCGCCCCTTGCGTTGTGTAATTTGCAGTTCTGCAGCCGAGGAAAGACCCGGAGCCACAGCCAGCGAAGCCGCCGCCACCTCCGAAGCAACTTGCCGGATCAAGGAACGTCTCGATATGCGGTTCATGACGATGTGGAAGTCTAAGCGAAAATCTCTTCTCCAGCGAGCAAATGAATCTCGTTCCGGTGACTTTAGTTCCGCTCCCATTCCAGTTAAAATGAAATCTCATTCGCTCTGGAACGATGCCCAGGTTGATGCCATGATTCCCGAAACTCCCCCTCCTCCCAAATCTCCTTTCAAGCATCCCTTCCTCTATTCTTCCTTGCTCATTTTTGCCGTAATCCTCTACGTCTCCTACATCCTCTTCGCGCGCTACGAATCCAGCAGGGAATTCGAGCGGCAAACAAAGGAACGCCGGAGCGAACAACGCCGCGAAGACGATCGCCTTGCCGTCGAGCAATTAGGCGGCTCCGAACTCGCCATCCGCGGCCTCTACGTCTCTCCTCGCGCCATCCACCCCGGCGAAACCGCGCAACTCTGCTACGACGTCGCCAACGCCAAGACCGTCACTCTCGATCCTCCCGCCGGTGAGGTCTGGCCCTCCCACTCCCGATGCCTGAATATTTCTCCTCGAAAAACCACCACCTACACTTTGACTATTAAGGATGCAGCCGGGAAAACGGTCTCCCAAACCGTCGAACTTCCCGTTCATTAATTTCCCTAAACGCAATGTAACTAGCTGCAAACAAGCAGCTTAACAGATCCTTAGCGACCGCACCGCCCCTTTCCCTCTTGTCGGGACATTTCTCCCCCATCTATAATGTTCCTTGCGGAGTCCGGCGTCGCCGGACTCCGCATCATTTTTCTCTGACGCGGAAAACTATGTCTGACCCTCTTGCCAAAATTAAACAGAAGCTCCAGCAGGAACTTGACTCCCTGGAGCACGAACTCAACGTCGACCTCCCCAAGGAAATCGCCATCGCTCGGGCGCACGGCGACCTCTCCGAAAACGCCGAGTACAAATACGCCAAGGAGCGCCAAGGTTACGTCAATGCCAAAATCGGCCAGCTCAAAAAGCGCATGGGCGACCTCGGCATGTTGAACCTCACTAATATTCCGAAAGACCGCTCCGGCTACGGCTCGCGCATCGTTGTTATTGACGTTCAGAAGAGCCAGGAAATCGAGTACAAGCTTGTCAGCAGCGAGGAAGCCGACGTCGAAAAGGGAATGATCTCCACCACCTCGCCCATCGGTCGAGCCTTGCTCAATCGCAAGGTCGGCGACGAAGTCCAGGTGCTCACTCCCGCCGGCAAAAAAGAATTCGAAATCGTCCGTCTTTTCACCATTCACGAAGAGGCTTAGAATATTCCGGCCGCCCAGGCCGGCCGCGAGGTGCCATGCTTTATTGGGGTTCGGGTTCGGCTCTCGGTTTGCTGACTTGTCTCGGCTACGGCATTTTTCTTCTCGGCTCGCTCTATCTCTGGCGCTACCGTGAAGATCTCTCCCTCTGGATGGAAGATGAATTCTCCGCCTTCCGCCGCAATCTCTCCCGCTTCGAATCCGTCGGCCCTTTTTATCTCCCTCGAACCGAATCGCGCCTCCGCGTAATCCCCGCCGGCTTTCTCCATTCCGTCAGCCGCCTCCCCCAGCGCCGCTTCTCCCTCGGCGCCTTCCTCTTGGTGCTGGGTCTCCTCCTCTTCACCCTCGACTTCTTCATCTAGCGCTCTCGCGTCCTCGTTCTCCTCCCGTCGATCCGCGGCTTCCGCTTCCTGATCGCTGCTATCCGTTCGCTGATCGCCTCTTCCTTCCTGCCATTTTCAATTTTCTATTTTCCAATTCTGCTATTCTTTTTTCCTATGCAACCCTCTCTCATAGTTCACGGTGGCGCCTGGGACATTCCCGATGATGCCGTCGATGCCTGCAAATCCGGCTGCCAACGCGCCCTCGAAGCCGGCTGGAAAATCCTAAAAAACAACGGTCACGCGCTCGATGCCATCGAAGCCGCCATCATCGTCCTCGAAGACGATCCCGTCTTCGATTCCGGCTTCGGCTCCCATCTCACCCTCGATGGCCACGTCGAATGTGACGCCATCGTCATGGACGCCGCCACCCTCCGCGCCGGCTCCGTCGCGGGCCTCCGCCGCGTCAAAAATCCCATCCAGGCTGCCCGCGCTGTCCTCGAAAAATGCCCTCACATGATGCTCATCTCCGAAGGCGCCGAAAACTTCGCCAGTGCCCACGGCGTCCCGCTCTGCGACCCCGAAGACCTCATCTCGCCCGCCGAGCGCGAAGCCTGGCTCCGTTGCAAGGAGGATTCCCACGCCGCAGAAAATCATCGCGGCCACGAGCAGGGCACCGTCGGCGCCGTAGCGCTCGATCAACAAGGGCGCCTCTTCGCCGCCACCTCCACCGGCGGCACCTGCTGCAAACTCCCCGGCCGCGTCGGCGACTCTCCTCTGATTGGTTGTGGTTGTTATGCGGACATCGAAACGGGAGGCGTCTCGTCCACCGGCTACGGCGAAGCCATCATGCGCGTCGTCATGGCCAAAACCGCCGCCGATTTTCTCCGGCCTACGAACTCTACACCAGCCCGCGCCGCGCAAGCCGCCGTGCAACTCCTCGCCAGCCGCGGTAAAGGCACCGGCGGCCTCATCCTTCTCGACAAAAACGGCCATCCCGGTTTCGCCTTCAATACCCCGCGGATGGCCTTCGGCTACGTCAACGCGGAATCATCTTTCTTTACGTCCGTCTGACCCCGTTACTCCAATGTCTGACACCGCCATCCTCCGCGCCGACTCCGACAGATAATACGGCGAAGCAATCGTGTAAATCTGCCTGCTTCCTCGCGCCAGCAAAACCCATTCCAGCAGCCGCGCCCTTTGATTGTGCAGAAAGTATTCGTACCAGCGATCCTCCACAAATTCCGGAATCACCACTGCAATCTTCCGCTCCGGATATTTCT
>Ga0210410_10006213_pt1 | contig 10399 bp, 10 predicted proteins | sample IncBWC4MmetaG_FD_161058 | JGI IMG/M metagenome (GOLD analysis project Ga0210410, IMG submission 161058) | Forest soil microbial communities from Barre Woods Harvard Forest LTER site, Petersham, Massachusetts, United States - Inc-BW-C-4-M | ecosystem: Environmental > Terrestrial > Soil >... | reverse complement strand
CATGAAACCTTCGCCCTTGCCCTGAGCGTCGGATTGGAAAAGCTGCTCGTTCAGATGACGGTCGACCAGACCGGCGCTATTGCGATTTTCGAAGGGCTCGGCTTCAAGGCCGAGGCGCTGCTCCACGACCACGTCCGCGATCTCGCGGGCAACAAGCACGATATCGTCGTGCTGGCCCATAATGTGGCGCATGTCCGGGCCCAGATGGAGGCCTATGGGTTGCCGGAAGCCGTTCAGCCCTAAAGTGGGCTTCGAGCCGGTTTATCAGGCAGATTGCGCAGGGCTTGTGCTGATCACGAATTCGTGATATCGCATCGCACCATCAATATTGCAGTGCACCATCAACTATGGCATACAGGGATTGCCCCGGGCCAGTCCGGACGGGGTGAGCCCATAGCTCAAATCTGAGGATGGAGAGACCCCAATGACCACCGAAACCAATTCCGTGCTGAATTCCGTCAAGGAAGCTTTCGCGCCCGTCACCGACGCGTTCAAGAACCTCCAGAACATGGAAGTTCCCGAGGCTGCCCGTGAGTTCGTGAAAAAGCAGACGGAAACCGCCAAGGAGCGGGCCGCTGACCTTCATGCCGGCTCGGAGAAGGTGACTGCCGCGATCGAGACCGCCGTTGCCGGTTCGGTCACTGAAGCCGCCAAGATCAGCCGCAACATCCAGAACGCGCTCTATCAGGACGCCGAGGCTTTCTTCGCCGGCATCGACAAGCTGGCTTCCGCCAAGTCGATCAACGAAGCGGTGCAGATCCAGTCCGATTTGCTGCGCTCGCGCGGCGAAGTGCTGGTGTCGCGGGCGAAGGCCTCGACCGAATATCTCGGCAAGCTCGTCGCTGAAGGTGCCAAGACCGCCCAAGACAATTTCAGCAAGGTCTACACCAAGACTGCCTGATCGCGGTCTGACGACCAACTGCTCTTTTGGAGGCTCGCTTAGGCGGGCCTTCTTTTTGTCGCGTATCCGCATAGATCAGCCCTGAACCTCATGGTGAGGAGGCGCGCTTGCGCCGTCTCGAACCATGGGGCCACGATGGGGCCTTCATCCTTCGAGACGCGGCCAGGAGGCCGCTCCTCAGGATGAGGGTCTCGTTCTTCGAAAGCCGGCATGACCGTCCCCGCCACCTTCTCCTTTGACGCGCCCGGCGACGCCGCGCGCGCCGCCGAGCTGCGGCGGGTCAAGGCGCTGGCGACGCTGGTGCTGGCGGGCACGCTGGCGCTGTTCGTTACCGCGAAACTGTTGCTGCCGCTGCATCCGGCGTTCGGCTTCGTCGCCGCGTTCGCGGAGGCCGCCACCATCGGCGGGCTCGCCGACTGGTACGCCGTGGTGGCGTTGTTCAAGCGGCCTTTGGGCCTGCCGATCCCGCACACCGCCATCATCCAGGGCAATCAGTACCGCATCGCCGACAAGCTCGGCGAATTCATCGAGGTGCATTTTCTCGAAGCAGGCCCCGTCGAAGCCAAGCTGCGCCAGATCGACTTCGGCTCCTTCATCGCCGACTGGCTGCGCGATCGCAAGCGCAGCGCCGATCTCGCCCGCTTCACGCTTCGCCTGCTGCCGGAGGCGGTCAGTGCGACGGAGACGTCCGGCCTGATGAATTTCATTACCCGCCGCATCACCGCGCAGTTGCAATCGATCGATCTGGCGCCGCTCGCCGCCGGCACGCTGCGCGGCTTCGTCGCCGATGGCAAGTATCAGGGTTTGCTCGACGATCTCCTACGCGTGATGCATCAAACCCTCACTCAGCCCGACACCATGGCTGTGATCCGCGACAAGATCCGCGCCGAGATGCCGACGCTGCTGAAACTTTATCGTGCCGACAAGTTCCTGGTTAAACGGATCGTCGCATCCGCGACGAATTTCTTCGAGGAAGTGCGAAACGATCCGCAACATCCGTTCCGCGGCGAATTCGATCGCATGCTGCTGTCGTTCGTCGACCGGCTTGGCCACGATCCGGCTTTCGCCAGCCGCATCGACGGACTGAAGCGCGACCTGCTGGCGCGGCCCGAACTCGCCGGGCTTGCGAAGAACATCTGGTCCAACGCGCGCTCTTTCATCGAACGTAGCGCCAGCGGCGAAACGCAAGTATTGCAGCAGCATCTTGCGGGAATGCTCGTGAAGGCGGGGGAGGCGCTGGCCGGCGATGCCGAGCTGCGCGCCGAGATCAACCAGGGCCTGGTCGCTGTGCTAAGAAGTTTCATCGCCGACCAGAAGAGTGGTGTCTCGACGTTCATCTCCGATCAGGTCAAGGCCTGGGACATGGCGCAGCTGATTTCCCTGATCGAAATCAACATCGGCCGGGATCTGCAATACATCCGCTTCAACGGCTCGCTGATCGGCGGGCTGGCAGGCCTTGCGCTTTACACCGCCGAATTCCTGCTTCGGCTATTGTGACTTTTGGATCACTGAACCGGCTATTAAGCGTTGAGACCTATTGTCCCATCGCCGGCCAGCCGCTTGAATGAGGGAATCAGGGCCATAGCTCTGGGAATGTTGCGCTGCGGAACGAATGTGTGAGATTTGCGTTTGATTTGGCCGCGTTTCATTTGATCGATTGGGCCGTCTTCGGCCCCGAGAGGAACAGAATGTCCGCCACTGCCGATACGCTGCGTCCGCCGTCCAAAACCCTGATGTTTCTGGAGGGGCGGGCCTTCCACGAACTTGGCGCGTTTCTCGGCGCATTGCCGCTGCTTAGCCTGGCGCCGAAGGGCGATGGGCACACGGTGCTGGTATTGCCCGGGCTCGTCGCCTCCGACACCTCGACGCGTCCGCTGCGCAGCTTCCTCAGGAATCGCGGCTATGCCGTGAGCGGTTGGCGGCAGGGCCGCAATCTCGGCTTACGCGACGGCGTGCAGCACGCGATGGTCGATCTCGTGCACGAACTCAGCGATGCCAGCGGGCGCAAGATCAGCCTGGTCGGCTGGAGCCTCGGCGGCCTTTACGCGCGACAACTGGCAAAAATGATGCCTGACCGCGTGCGCTCGGTGATCACGCTCGGCAGTCCGTTCGCGGGCCATCCCAGGGCGACCAACGCCTGGCGCGTCTATGAGATGGCGAGCGGGCGTCGCGCCGACGAAGAGGATACCCGGTTCGGCGGGTCGCTTTCGGAAACACCGCCGGTGCCGACCACGGCTATCTTCAGCCGCACCGACGGCATCTGCGCCTGGCAGGGCTGCATGGAAAAGCCGACGGCCGGTTCTGAGAATATCGAGGTCGAAAGCAGCCATTGCGGCATGGGCCATCATCCCGCCGTGGTCTACGCGGTGGCCGATCGTCTGGCACAGCCCGAAGGCAAGTGGACGCCGTTCGACCGCAGCGGCTGGCGCAGCATCGTCTATCCGGATCCGAACAGGTGATTTGAATCGAACTGGTTGGCGCGGCGCCGGCTAGCTGCTTTCGGGGCCGGTAGCTTCATCCTTCGAGACGCGCGCAAGGCGCGCTCCTCAGGATGAGGTCTGAGACCTGCGGCAGGTCTTCAATCCTCATGGTGAGGAGGCGCGCTTGCGCCGTCTCGAACCATGAGGCCCCGGCGTTTTCGTAAATCCAAAAAACGCGCTATGCGTTGATCATGCCGCATCCGCTTGCCCGCATCATCGACCAGCTCAAGCGCGAGCCCTCGCGCACCGGCTCCATCGTCATCACCGTGTTCGGCGACGCGATCGTGCCGCGCGGCGGCTCGGTCTGGCTCGGCACGCTGCTGGAATTTTTCAAGACGCTCGACATCGACAGCGGCGTGGTGCGCACCGCGATGTCGCGGCTCGCCGCCGATGGCTGGCTCGAACGCGAGAAGGTCGGCCGCAACAGCTTTTACCGGTTGGTGAAGAAAGGGCGGCAAACCTTTGATGCCGCAACCAAACATATCTACGATCCGCAACCCTCCGATTGGACCGGACGGTTCGAGCTCTTGTTGATCGGCAACGGCGAGGACCGCGACGCCGCGCGCGAGGCATTGAAGAATGCCGGTTTTGGCAGTCCGGTGCCGGGAGTGTGGGTCGCGCCTTCGGGCGTGCCGATCCCGGAGGAAGCAGCGAGCGCGATCCGGCTCGAAGTCTCCGCCGAGGATGACAGCGGCCGGCGTTTGCTCAGCGCGAGTTGGCCGCTCGATCGCACCGCCGACGCCTATCTGAAATTCTTGAAGACCTTCGAGCCCCTGCGTGGCTGGATCGGCCGGCGCGAAAGGCTGTCGGAGGCCGACGCCTTCACGGCGCGGATCCTCTTGATCCATCATTACCGGCGTGTGGTGCTGCGCGATCCGCTGCTGCCGACCGCCCTGCTGCCGAAGGATTGGCCGGGCCGGGCCGCCCGAAAGCTCTGCGGCGAGATCTATCGCGGGCTGTTGCCGAGTTCCGAAAAATGGCTGGATCGCCATGGTTTGAACGAAAACGGCCCGCTGCCCGCGGCCGGCGCCGAATTGGCGCGCCGCTTCGGCGATTGATATGTTACAGAAATATATTGCAGGTTGAGATTTATGTTATATATTTGACCCAGCAATCCGGGAGGGTCGGCGCATGTACACCCAGGCACTCAATACGTCGGAAGCCGAAGAGCGCAATATCGAGGACGCCGGGCGCGCTGCGCAGTTTCAGGCGCGCATCGACGCCGAGGAGCGCATCGAGCCCAATGACTGGATGCCCGCGGCCTATCGCAAGACGCTGACGCGGCAGATTTCACAGCACGCGCATTCCGAAATCGTCGGCATGCTGCCGGAAGGCAACTGGATCACCCGCGCGCCGTCGCTGCGCCGCAAGGCTGCGCTGCTGGCAAAAGTGCAGGACGAATGTGGCCACGGGCTCTACCTCTACGCAGCCGCCGAGACCCTCGGCACCTCGCGCGAGGAGCTGGTCGACCAGATGCTGGCCGGCAAGGCCAAATATTCCTCGATCTTCAATTACCCGACCCTGACCTGGGCGGACATCGGCGTGATCGGCTGGCTGGTCGACGGCGCGGCGATCATGAACCAGATTCCGCTCTGTCGCTGCTCCTACGGTCCCTATGCCCGCGCGATGATCCGCGTATGCAAGGAGGAATCCTTTCACCAGCGGCAGGGCTACGAGATCATGGTGACGCTGTCGCGCGGCTCCCACGAGCAGAAGGCGATGGCGCAGGACGCGCTGAACCGCTGGTGGTGGCCGGTGCTGATGATGTTCGGGCCGCCCGACCAGGTCAGCCAGCACAGCGACACCTCCACGAAATGGAAGATCAAGCGCTTCTCCAATGACGAGCTTCGGCAAAAATTCGTCGACGCCACGGTGCCGCAGGCGCAATATCTGGGGCTTTCGATTCCGGATCCCAGCATGAAGCAGAACGCGACCACCGGTCATTGGGAATACAGTGCGATCGACTGGAGCGAATTCAAGCAGGTGCTGGCCGGCAACGGCCCCTGCAACCGCGACCGGATGGCGGCGCGGCGAAAAGCGCATGACGAGGGCGCATGGGTGCGCGAGGCAGCCCAGGCTTACGCGGAGAAGCGCAAGCAGCGATCTGCGGCCCAGGCCGCATAAGAATTCCAGGGAGATCATGATGGCCACGCCGAACACGCCGCTATGGGAAGTCTTCATTCGCAGCCGCAATGGTCTGGCGCACAAGCATGTAGGCTCGCTGCACGCCGCCGATGCAACGCTGGCCCTGCAGGCCGCGCGAGATATCTACACCCGCCGCGGCGAGGGCCTGTCGATCTGGGTGGTGCCGTCCAGCGCGATCACCGCCTCCGATCCAAGCGAGAAGGGCATGATGTTCGAGCCGGCGGAATCCAAGATCTACCGGCATCCGACATTTTACGACGTGCCCGAGGAAGTCGGGCATATGTGATTTCTCATCCTCATGGTGAGGAGGCGCGTCAGTGTCGACTCGAACCATGAGGTCCGTGGCCCATCCTTCGAGACGCCTGCTGCGCAGGCTCCTCAGGATGAGGAAGAGCAAGTGGTGAACATGGCTATCGCCTCGATCTCCGTCTCCGAAACACCGCTGGTGCTGTACACGCTGCGCCGCGCCGACGATGCCCTGATCCTCGGACACCGGCTGTCGGAATGGTGCGGCCGCGCACCGATGCTCGAAGAGGACATGGCACTCGCCAATATGGGCCTTGACCTGCTGGGCCAGGCGCGTGAACTCTATGGCTATGCCGCCAGGGTCGAAGGCAAGGGCAACGACGAGGACAAGTTCGCCTATTTGCGCGACGTGCGGCAGTACCGCAATCTGTTGCTGCTCGAGCAGCCGAACGGCGATTTCGCCCGGACCATGGTGCGGCAGTTCTTCTACTCGGCCTTCGCCGATCTCTACTGGCGCGCGATGATGAAATCGGCCGATGCGACCCTGGCGGCGATCGCGGCAAAATCCGAGAAGGAAAGCGCTTATCATTTGCGGCATTCGTCGGAATGGATCGTCCGGTTCGGCGACGGCACCGAGGAAAGCCACGCCCGCGCTCAGACCGCGATCGACGATCTCTGGGCCTTTACCGGCGAGATGTTCGAGGTCGACGCCAGCGAGCTTGCCCTGATCGACGCCGACATCGCCGTCGATCCCGCAAGCCTGCGTGCGCAATGGCTCAAGACGGTTTCGTCCGTTATCGGCGAAGCGACGCTGGCGCTGCCCAAAAACGACTGGATGCAGCAGGGCGGCCGCAGCGGCCGGCACAGCGAACATCTCGGCCATCTGCTCAGCGAGCTGCAGTCGATGCAACGGACCTTTCCGGGGGTGACATGGTGATCGCCGTCTTCAACGATGCCGAATTGCGGCAGCACGCCTGGGATGTGGCGGCGACCGTGGTCGATCCCGAGATTCCGGTGCTCAGCATCGCCGATCTCGGCGTGCTCCGCGACGTCGCGGTGCACGACGGTCAGGTCGAGGTCGCGATCACGCCGACCTATTCCGGCTGTCCCGCGATGAACATGATCACCCTCGAGATTGAGCTGGCGCTGGAACGCGAAGGCTTCCGCAATTCGAAGGTGCGTACCGTGCTGTCGCCGGCCTGGACTACTGACTGGATGAGCGAAGACGGCCGCCGCAAGCTCAGGGAGTACGGCATCGCGCCGCCCCAGGCCGCGGGCTCCCGCCGCGCGCTGTTCGGCGTGGAGCAGGTCAAGTGCCCGCAATGCGGCTCCATCGACACCGAAGTGCTTTCCGAATTCGGCTCGACCTCGTGCAAGGCGCTGTGGCGTTGCAAAAGTTGCCGCGAACCGTTCGACTATTTTAAATGTCACTGACCATGTCCGCATCCACTCCCCGGTTCCATCGTCTCGCCGTGAACGATCTGCGCCGCGAATCCACCGACGCGGTGTCGCTGACCTTCGCGATCCCGGAGGAACTCGCCGAGGACTACCGTTTTGCGCCCGGGCAGTATCTGACCTTGCGCACCACGATGGATGGCGAGGAAGTGCGCCGCTCCTATTCGATCTGCTCCGGTCCCGATGACGGCGAGCTGCGCATCGCCGTGAAAAGGGTCGATGGCGGCGCGTTCTCGAGCTGGGCCGCCGACGAGCTGAAAGCCGGCGATGAACTCGACGTCATGACGCCGACCGGCCGCTTCGGCGTCGCGCCGGCGCCGGGCGAGGCGCGGGTCTATGTCGGCTTCGCCGCCGGTTCCGGCATCACGCCGATCCTCTCGATCGTGAAGGGCGTCTTGGCGCGCGAGCCTGACAGTCGTTTCTTCCTGTTCTACGGCAACCGTTCCACCGGCGGCATGCTGTTCCGCGAGGCGCTGGAAGAACTCAAGGACCGCTTCATTCAGCGGCTCTCGCTATTCCACGTGATTTCGGGCGAAGAGCAGGACATTCCGATCCTGCACGGCCGGCTCGACGGCGACAAGGCGAGGGTGCTGCTGCGCTCGCTGGTGCCGGCTTCAAGCGTCGATCATGTCTTCGTCTGCGGTCCGACCGGCATGAGCGAGGATATCGAGGCGACCTGCAGGGATATCGGCATCGCCGCCGACCGGATCCACGTCGAGCGCTTTGTCTCCGAGCTCGGCGGCAAGCCGCGCCCCAAAACCGCCATCCCCGTCGGCGCGCCGGCAAAGGCAATGGCTGCGCTGATCATCGACGGCAAGCGCCGCGAGGTGCCCGTCGCCGAAGGCGAGGCTATTCTCGATGCCGCGCTGCGCGCCGGGGTCGACCTGCCGTTTGCCTGCAAGGGCGGCATGTGCTCGACCTGCCGCGCCAAGCTTGTCGAGGGCAAGGCCGAGATGGAAGTGAATTATTCGCTGGAGCCCTGGGAGCTCGAAAAGGGCTTTGTGCTCACCTGCCAGGCGCGGCCGACCACGGAAAAAGTAGTGGTGGATTACGACCACGTGTGATCGTCATTCCGGGGCGCGCGGAGCGCGAACCCGGAATCCAGAAGTTTTCGGCGCGAGATTCCGGGTTCAGCCTGACGGGCTGCCCCGAAATGACGAATTAAACCTTCGGCGGCGGCGCTGTTCCCAGAATGGCTTCGATCGAAAGCCCGAGCCCGAGCAGTTTGATGTCGCTGCCGACGGGACCGTCGATCTCGAGTCCGACCGGCAGGCCGCCGGCGGTCATGCCGGCGAACAGCGACAGGCCGGGGAGGCCGGCGTTGCTGCCGGGATCGGTGTTGCGGATCAGGGTGTCGAAGGTCGGCACCGGTGTGCCGTCATTAACGGACATCTCGCTCGATCCCTTTTCCGCGTCGATCGCGGGCGCCGGCGCAATCGTGGTCGGAAACAGGATGGCGTCGAGCTTGTTGTCGCGGAAATACGCCTGGTAGATTTTCTGCAGCGCCGGCCGCTGCACGTTCATGACATCCGGATAGGCGGCGCCGAACACATCCGCGGTGATGGCGCCGAACGCGCCCTGCACGTCGGGGCAGGCGATTTTCGCGGCGATGTCGGCGAGTGTGATGCCTTCGAGGCCAGATGCCTTCAGATAGGCGGGGATATCGGCAACCGGCTCATGCAGCGCGACCGGGAACGACACCTTGCCGTTCTGCTCGAACAATCCGGGCATATCGACGTCGATCAGCGCCACGCCGGCGGCCACGAGTTTTGCACGTGCGGCGAGCGCGATCGCTTCCAGCTCGCGATCGAGCCCGGTCCAGAACGACGCGGGAATGCCGAGGCGCTTGCCGCGCAGTGGTTCGGCCGCCGCCATCGGGCTGCCGGTGATGATGGAATCCAAGAGCGCCACGTCGGCGACCGTGCGGCCCATCGGTCCCACGGTGTCGCGGGTATGGCTGATCGGGACCACCAGATTGGCATCGTCGTAGCGCCGCTCCGCGCCGCCATTGCCGACCGAGGGCCTCAAGCCGACGGTGCCGGTCAGCGCCGCCGGCACGCGGGTCGAGCCGCCGGTATCGGAGCCAAGTCCGCACGTGACAATACGCGCCGCGATCGCTGCCGCCGTCCCGCCGGAAGAACCGCCGGGAATCCGGCTCTTGTCGTAGGGATTTTTCACAGGGCCAGCGAATGACGAGAGGTTCGTGCTGGTGATCCCGAACGCAAGTTCATGCATGTTGGCCTTGCCGATGACGATGGCGCCGGCATCGAGCAGCTTCTGCAGCGAGGGGGCGTTACGGCTAGGACGGGCATTCTGCAGCGCCGGAGTGCCGGCCGAGGTCGGCAGGTCGGCGGTGTTGATGTTGTCCTTCACGACGATCGGCAGGCCGGCAAGCGCACCGGTTGTCTTGCCCGCATCGACCTGGCTTGCTACTGCCAGCGCGCCGTCCCTGTTCAGCACGATGAAGGCGTTGAGATCCTTCAGTTGTTCTGCGCGTTCCAGCGCGGCGCGCACGGCACTGACGGCTGATATATTCTTGTCGCGGATCGAGGCGACCAACTCGGCAGCGGTGGGTGAAGGGGTATCGGCCATGACGGGGACTCGCATTTCCAGGGGAAGGAAAACGCCGCACGGGCGGGCGGCGGCGATCGACGATATCAGGATGTCGCGCCGCGGCACCAGAGATACGGGGCTACCTACTCCTTGGGCCGTTTGTCGAGCACGCGCTTGGCCTTGCCGAGCGAGCGCTCCAGCGTGTCGGGGGCCACAGCCCTGATGTTGGCGTGGATGCCGGTGGTGTTCTTGATGTGGTGGGTGACCAGCGCGGTATGTTCGACCAAGCCGCGGCCGTCCCAGTGCTCGGGGCGCGCCTCCGCCAGCACCGTCATCACGTCCATCCGCCCTTCGCGCGTCAGTTCGATGACAAAATGGCCGCCGCACCAGTCGGTGGCGAGCAGCACTTCCTCGATCTGGGTCGGGAACACGTTGACACCGCGCAGGATGATCATGTCGTCGGAACGCCCGGTGACCTTCTCCATCCGCCGCATGCCCGGCCGCGCCGTGCCCGGCAACAGCCGCGTCAGGTCGCGGGTGCGATAGCGGATAACCGGAAAGGCTTCCTTGGTCAGCGAGGTAAAGACGAGCTCGCCCTTTTCGCCGTCGGGCAGCACCG
>Ga0210410_10006212_pt1 | contig 10399 bp, 6 predicted proteins | sample IncBWC4MmetaG_FD_161058 | JGI IMG/M metagenome (GOLD analysis project Ga0210410, IMG submission 161058) | Forest soil microbial communities from Barre Woods Harvard Forest LTER site, Petersham, Massachusetts, United States - Inc-BW-C-4-M | ecosystem: Environmental > Terrestrial > Soil >... | reverse complement strand
GCCGCAAGGCGCGGGGAATCAAGAAAGCGACTGGAAGAAAGAGTGGGCGGGCACTCGCGAAAAAATTAGGATGTGCCTGAAGCGGAGTTAAACGCACCCGACCATTTCTACCGGTTGCCCCCAAACCTTGCAGAATACGAATCATCAAGGATTATGAGGCAGGGGAAATCGTGGAGCAACGCTACGGAAGTACTGGTAGCGAAAGAGGTAGTAGGGGGAGGGACACCGGGTAGGAGGCCCGGTTTGAACACTGCCGGACGGGAGTCACCGCAAGAGTATCGAGCGTGCGGAGCGGAGTTCGGGCCAGAATCAGGCCGGAGTCACTGATTGGCGATTGTCATCCTGGGCGTATCCCTACGGTTCGCCTGGCAGTGGCCCGAATTCAGGGGGAGGAATACGGCGCTTGGAAGCCGCTTCGTAGGCGGAGGCAATCTTCAAAATGATATCTTCCCTTCCTGGCTCCGCCCGGAAAACGAGAGAGAAGGGCAGGCCGGGTGGCGGCAGAGTCCGAGGCGTGTTGTTGTTGGTGGGGATATATCTCTTTTTATCGGGACTCAGTACGAAGACGGGATCATAGACTGTGCGAACATAGCCGGCGGGAATAAGGACTTCGGTCAGACCGGCGAAAGGCCCCATGCGCAGTTCACCTCGGGTGTCGTCGGGCGGCTCAGGTTGAGGCGCCAGGCCAATCTTGCCGGGCGGCAGGGAATAGTGGAGGCGGACGACGGCGTCGAGGTGGTTTTCCGAGAGCACTTTCATTTCCACGCGACGGAGTAACTCTCGCATCATAATGTGCTCGTCGATGCCTTGGCGGTCTCCGAGCGAGTTGCGCATGTCAACCATTTCTTCCCAATTCTTGAAGGCCGCGCGCTGATCATCGCCCCAGAACTTCGAGCGCGCATTGAGTGTGGGGAAATCAATCAAGGATTCGATGAATCCGCGTTCTTTCCAATCGGCTGCCCGCCGCATGGCATATTGATTGAATTCAAGCGTGAAGGCGTTGGATTCCACCACCTCTTCGATCGCGCGAATATTCAGGTTCCTGGGGATGGGCACGCGTCCTTCCGCCAGATTGAGGAAATAATCGATGGGTTTCATGGTGCCGGTACCGAGCGTCTTCCCTGGAGCGAATTCCGTCGGTTTTATTTTCCCGGCAAACTCCGGGAATTGAGGCCGGCCGTCTGGCTTAAGGCGATAAAGAATGTCGGGGAAAAATACGGGGACAAGTTGAGCCAGAGCCTGGGTGTAGGAAGGCGACATGTTTTCGATACTGGGATCATCCGGCCAGAGTGGATCGACGGATTCGACCAGAGTAGCTCCCAGGTAGTCGCCCAGAATGGATTTGATCTCTTTGGCTGCCGCTTCTGAAATCGGTTCGTCCGCTTTTGTGCCCGGGAAAGTGAGCATGGATTCTCGGAGGATCCCGATGCGCATTCCTCGCAAGGAGCCCCGCGCGCCCGGCGAGGCCACGCTGTCGGCGTAAGGCCTGTTCAAGACACTCGATCCGGGGACCGTGGTGAAGATGTCGCGTGGATCGTAGTATCCGTTGGACTGATCCTTGAGAGCATCCAGTACTTTTGCCGCATCTCGCACCGTGCGGCACATGATGCCGCTGCGATCGAGGTAAATGTCCGCGCCGATTGCCCCGCCGAGAAAAGAAATGAGCGACTTGTGAGGCAGGATCAGGGCTACCGCGTTGTGATTGGACGGGCCGCGGCAGGACAGGCTGGTCTCTTCACAAATGCTGCAGGCGGCAAGGTTTGCGCTGACGGAGACACCTGAGCCGGAGCTTGAACCGATGGAGGCGGCGCGCGTGGTGTCATAGACGTTGCTGGGGTTTCCCGCCCAAGTGCTGCGCTGATAGCCCTGGACCGAGACAAATACCTTGCTGGGCTTGTTGGCGCCTCGCTCTGCGCCTGCGCCGCCGCGGGTGGAGGGGACCGGACGCCCGTTGTATTCCGTGTTCGCGGTTTTGGCGTAGATGATGGCGCCTTTTTCCCTAAGCTGGGCGACGAGCGTCTGGTCGCGGGCGGGGAAGTCAATGTCGTAGTTCGCATCGCCGCCGCCCGTGCTGCGCATGTCCTTGGTGTCAAACGCATCTTTGAAGGAGAATGCGACACAGTACATGGGCATTTTCGCCAGGTCGGGATTGCCTCCATATTGCGCGTCGAGTTCGGCCGCGCGCTCGAGCGCATCCGGTTGCTTGCGGAATTCCTCGCACACCGCCGGCGAGCCGGGGGGCAGCGGCCCCTCGGACGGGCGCCGATCGCGGTCTCCTTTGCAGGTCACAGAGCGTTCGCCGCGAATATTGAGGGTGCCGAGCGCATTCAGTTGGCCTGCGTTGGGAATGCCGATGGTCATGCCGAACTGTTGTTCGACGGCCGGATCGGACGCGGTGGATTCCATCCTCCCAAACTCAACGGGCGGCCCGGCATACTCGTCGAAATCGGGCAGAAGAGTGGCAACGGCTACCGTCTGGGTAGGAAATCTGAGTGGTGAGCCTGCGCGAACGACCCCCGGCGACGGCGGGACCGGCTCTCCGTCTTTTGTGACCAGCACATTGCTGACCCCGTTATAGGCTTTGGCGCGATTCAGATAAAGCTGGATCAATCCTTTGCAGGTGATCCGGCCATTCCGGATCGCCTGATGCACGTCGTCGATGGTCGCCTCCTCCAGGCGGAAGGCGGCCTGTTGTGAATGGGCTGCTTCAGCCGCCGCTAGCGTAATGGCAAGCAGGAAAAATGCTCTTTTCGAACTGAACATGGATGCTCCGGAATTTCCCTTGGATTTGATTTGCGATTTGTTTTGCCAGTGAGGATGGAATTCAGTTCTTCGCGTGTGACCCCGTGGCCCGCAAACACCGGCCAACTGAAATTCGTCTCTTGCCGAACGGTTAGATTGGCCCCATCAGAGCGTCACTTTCGTCCTGGCGGGAGCGGTGAACATATCACAGGCGCGTTCATTTTGTTTACCGAAATTTCTGGCCCGCGGAATTTCGCTTGATGAACTTTGCAGCGTTGTCGAGGGGGCTGGTTAGCCGCAGTGGCGTTCGAGAAGCTGCACTCAAGCGATCGTCTCCTTAATGAACGAGATGGATTCGGCGTCGGCGAAGTTGAGCAGCACGCCGTCCGCGGCCAAGGAGACATAGGTGTCGCTTTCCTGCTTCTTATAGGCAGCGTTTACAAGCAGGAAGTCCTTGTTCGGCTCGGAGTCCGGAACAATTCCGTAGCTTTTCAATTCCCCGGTGTAGAACCCGCCATTCTGTTTCATTCTTACCTCAACGAAAGTGCGCTCATTGCGGGTTGTTTCCCGCAGTGCTTCATACCACACGGGGGCTTCTTCCAGAAAGGCGCGGACCCCCAGGCGCAGCAGTAGAGGGCGCAGAAATCGGTTGTCCGCGAGCCATGATCCGATTCGCCTGTCGCGTTCCGCCACACCGCGCAGCACACCCAACACGCAGCCGGACAGGAGACTCGCGATGTAATAGGCCGCAATCAGGTAGCGATGTTGCCAAGCCCAGGCCGGGAGCTGTTTCTGCGCAATTGCCGCGCCGAGGCTTGCCGGTATCACGCTCTGAAACACGGCCAAGGTCACTCTGAGGGAGGCAAACAGAATCAGGTGAACCACGATGCTGTTGAAGACGTAATTCCCGGTTTCTTCAACAACACTCTGGGTTCGAAGGGAACGAGGGACAAGGCGGGAGCGGGCTTGTTGGGCGATAAAACCCGGAACGATCGCGAGAAGGAAGATCAGCAGTCCGGTAATGTCGAAGGTCATTAACCGCTATAGTACTATCAGCTGGAGTGTTTTGCAGTGTGCCTACTGATCCATGCTGGAGGCTTCGGGCTTGGCGCCACCCCGGGAGGGTTTCCGCCCGACAATAAAGGGATTTGGATCAGGGTTTTTCGGGCTTGAAGTAGGCAAAGTGTTGATGCTTCGCTTCAAATCGTCATTCGTGGAGCCATTGTCGACACGCGGTTCGATGAGTCGCTTTACGCCCATGATCCTTTACCTCGCAGAAGGCATTATAACATGTCCCTTTCTGGTTCATGGGCTCTGGTTTCAGCAGTCATTTGCCGGAAAATCAATCAGCCGTTAACGCACATTCGCCGGGTGCCTCAGCATGAAGATCAATTGCTTTCTAACAATTCCTGTGGACCAGGATGAGCCCGTTCCTTCAATCCTCCAGTTTGTTCGACTGCTGCGCAGTCACACAGTTGACACGGAAGGAGCGGAGATTGATCTTCAACTGTTAGGTTCATCCGCACGGGCGCAGGCCACGATTGCAGCATTCAAGCCCGAACGCACCAAGGGGGTGACATTCGCAAAGGCATTAGAAATTACCGAGGAATTGACATCGCTGCCACCAGCGAAGGTGAAGTCGCTTTATTTCTTGCTGACAGCCGAGAAGTTTCGTTGGAAGGGGTCCATCCCCGGCACCTCTGCCCGGCTTGCCCTGCTGGATGGCAAGAGCTTTCAAAGGCAGGAACGATTCCATCTAAGCGCACTCCTTCACGCCGAATCTTTGCTGGCTGAGGACGCAGCAATCGAGAAAATGATTGCCGAAATCGCAAGTGCGACCGGCATTCAATTTGAGAAACGGGCCAGCATTGTGCGTGTGGGAGCGAATGAGCCAGGGCGCGCCACCTCTGAGGAGTTGCTGGTTACCGTGTTGGTCTGGGAAGAAATCATTGAGCAGATAAGAGAAACTCTCACAGAGAAAGTGCCGCTTGAAGGTATTCCGCACCTGATGACGACTACAGAGGCGCATGATTTTCTATTCGACCCCGACAAGCTGGGCAAATCAGTCAGAGTGAACTTCTCTGGAATCGTCCGCAAATGGCTGAAGAGGGAGTTTCCCGATTACAAGAAAACAACTGATGATTGGTGGGAAGGAGAGTCTCTTTACAAGGAAATTGCGCCAAACGTGATGGCAAGACTGCGGATCGACAAGCGTGCACGCACATTTAGCAAGGAGTTTTCGATATTACTTGGATTAGGGCTGAATTCGCCTAGGTATGCAACATCACCTGATCGTCCCCTCGATCTTCCTGTCAATCTGTTCCAACTGTTTGGCATTTGGCCGCTGCCTTTGCGATGGACCTATTTTTCGGAATCCGATCTATTCGAGGCGTTGAGTGGCGCTTCCGGTTTGCTAAAGCAAGTGCTGCCTATTTTTGAATCCCACGCCAAGACTATTGTGCATGCGGGCAGAAGGAGCTTGCGCGAGTTCCCAGGACCGCGCGCACTCAGCGCAAAAGAGGCATACGATCTGGCTATTGTTCCTGCGAAAAAATGGATGGAAGATGCCGGGTTGCTGCGCGTCAATTCAATGAACGTTCTAGGTCCGTACCTTCGCAACATCGATTGCGATTTGCCGGCACTGGACGAGCGAGGGCGGTCCGCGGTCGGTGGAGGTTGGTGCTTCTCTTTCTATTCGAGGAAGAAGAAAGAGAGGTTACATGTGAATGTTCCATTCCGAGGGGCAATCACTCAAAAATGGACGGATTCCCCTGAAGGGCGAAGCTGGCCCGGCAATACGGACCGAATCCTTCCGGACGGCTGGATAGATTCCGTAGAGGCCCTGTCGTTGGCCCGGGCGACAATCGAAGACAAAGTCAGGTTTGATGGTTTGACGGAAGTTCAGTTGTTCGAACTCGTGAGCCACGCAAATGTGCTCGGAGCCGGGATCATTCAGCTACCTCCGAGAGATGGGATGTTCCCGATGGAACGCCATTGGCGGATTTCCTTCTCGCGAACGTCGGATGACCGGCGCTCCATGGCGATCGCGACAGTCCCTGCCTACGGCGACGCATCTCCCGCAATCGAGGTTCACGATTACGACAAACGCGGCAGGCCCAAGAAACATTAGCTCGTCGCTAGAGACGCTTCTTTTCGGAAGCCAAGCTGCCCAACCGGGACTTGAGACGGTTGGACGGGTTGCGGGGGGTTCCGGTAAACTGGGGGTTTCGGGGAAGAGAGCGAGCGCTTACATATCATGACAGACGCGGGGAAAGCACAGGCGGGGAGCGTGCGGGTGCGGTTTGCGCCCTCACCGACCGGTTATTTGCATGTGGGCGGGGCGCGGACGGCGCTGTTTAACTGGCTGTTTGCACGCAAAGAGCGCGGGGCGATGATCCTGCGGATTGAGGATACCGACGCGGAGCGGAACAAGCCGGAACTGCTGACCGGAATCCTCGAAGGGCTGAAGTGGCTAGGCGTCGATTGGGACGAAGGGCCGTACTACCAGTCCGAACGGACGGAGCTTTACCAGGCGGCGGGGAAAAAGCTGCTGGCGAACGGCAGCGCGTTTTTGTGTTATTGCCCGCCGGAAAAATATGTGGGCGGGGATCATGCAGAAGAGGGCGGCGAGGGCACGAAGGTGCGACGGATCGTGCGCTGCAGTTGCCGCGACGGGAAGCCTTCGACGCCGGGGACGAAGCCGGCCGTACGCTTCAAGGTGCCGGTGGGAGGCACGACGAAGTTTTTTGACGCGGTATTTGGCGAGCGGGAGTTTTCTAACGAGGAGATTGAGGATTTCGTGCTGCTGCGCTCCGGCAAAGACGGCGAGGAGTTTGGGCAGGCGATGTACCAGATGAGCGTGGTGGCGGACGACATTGATATGCGGATCACGCACGTGATTCGCGGCGCGGATCATATTTCGAACACACCGAAGCAGGTGCTGCTGTACCGGGCGCTCGGGGCGGAGCCGCCGATTTTTGCGCACGTGCCGCTGATTCTGGGGCCGGACAAGTCGCGGCTTTCGAAGCGGCATGGGGCGACGGACGTGAACATGTACAAGCGCGAGGGATTCTTGCCGGAAGCATTCCGGAATTTCCTGGCGCTGCTCGGCTGGTCGCCGGGCGGGGATGAGGAGTTTTTGCGGACATCGCAATTGCTGGAGAAGTTTTCACTGCAGGGCGTGAGCCGGACGAACGGGGTGTTTGACCGGGCGAAGCTGGAGTGGTTCAACACGCAGTATTTGCAGAAGCTGCCGATCGGGGATTTGCTGCCCGAAGTGGAAGCGCAGTTGAAGGCGGATGGATTGTGGAAGGAAGAGTGGGCGGCGGGCGCAGGGCACGAATGGTTTCTGAAGACCGTGGACCTGCTGCGGCCGCGGATCCGGTTGCTGCCGGATTTTTCAAGCTGGTCGCGGGCGTTTTTCAGCGATGAATTTGCGATTGATCCGGCCGCGACGGCGAAATTCTGGAAGGACGAGAAGGTGCCGGGGCTGCTGGCGAAGCTGGCGGATGCGCTGGCGGCGCTGCCGGAGTGGAATCACGATGCCTGCGACCACGCGGCGCGGAAGGTGGCGGAAGAGGGCGGCGTGAAAGCGGGATTGCTGATCAACGCTACGCGTGTGGCGATTGTGGGCCAGGCGGTGGCGCCGCCGCTGTTTGACACCATGGTGGCGCTGGGGCAGGAGCGGGTGGTCGGGCGGCTGCGCGATGCGCTCACGGAATGGAAGTAGGGCGGGCAAGTTGAAAGCCGTTAGCTGACAGCCGAAAGCTCAAGAATGCGCGGAAATCGATCCTAAGGTTTGGCGTTTTTCAGTGCAGATTTGGCGGTAGGCGAAGCAACCGCGACGTATCTTCCTTTCTCTTTCATTAACCTGAATATCGTGCTTTTCACTTTGCCCGAAGTCCCACCCCGCGACGCTTCAATCTCCCAGGGGACAGTTTCAGTTATGAACGAAACGTCCACGGAAAGGGAATCCCACCCAGTACTTACAAATGCAAGGTTGACAACTGTCAAGGAGGGATTATGCTTGGCTCCCCGCGCGGTTATGGAAGGAAAGAGTCGAGCGAAGTGGTCCGCCCACGTTACAAACCGAAATTTTGAAGAGGAGACAAACGATGCGATCTCGTCCTGTGGTGGTGTTGTGTTTAGCGCTAGTGGTGATGTTGTTGCCGTTGGGAGTTGCAGCACAGACTCAGTCGGTGCGCCAGGTTCCGCTGACGCGCAGCGGGCCGTTGCCCGCGACCCCTCCGGTCAGTGCGAATGCACAGCTGGGACCGGAGCTGGATTCCGCGCTGGCGGACAGTGACAGCGATGGTTCCGACGGAAGCGGTACGGGCATCTCCGTGAACCGGGGAATTGCCAAAGGGCCGGGGGCCGGCATTAAGCAATCGGGTGCGGGGAAAGCGAAGTCAAATCCCGAATTGATTTTGTCTGTGGATGCGATCAATCACTTCGAACAGCGCTTTGTTGCGGCGGGTGGAAATCAGTTTTCGATTGAGCCTCCCGACCAGGGAATGTGCGTCGGAAATGGCTTTGTGCTGGAAACAGTGAATGACACCCTGCAGATTTTTGACACCGCGGGCAATCCGGTGAGCGCGCCCACGGACCTGAACAGTTTTTACGGCTATGCGCCCGCCATTGTCCGCCCCAGCGGGCCATTTGGCCCGGAGATTACGGATCCAAGCTGCATCTTCGATGGCGCTACGCAGCGGTGGTTCCATGTGGTGTTGACTTTGGATCGGGCAAAACCAGCGTCGCAGGCTCTCAATGGCAACAACCACCTGGACCTGGCGGTGAGCGCTACGGCGGATCCGACCGGTTCGTGGAATGTTTACAGCCTTCCGGTGCAGGATGATGGAACCCAGGGAACGCCCGACCATCACTGCGTGCAGGGAAACCATGGGGCCCACGGGCCGTGCCTGGGCGACTATCCGCACATCGGCGCGGACGCGAACGGGATCTATCTCACGACAAATGAGTACAGTCTGGCCGGGCCAGGGTTTCATGGCGCGCAGATATACGTGTTTTCCAAGAGGCAGTTGTCGGCGGGGGCGCCGTTTGTGAATGTAGTGCAGTTTGACACTGCCGATCCGAGCCTGGGCGTGCAACTGGACGGCACCCCGGGTTTCACGGTGTGGCCGGCGACCTCGACGGGAAATCAGTTTGAGGGCAGCCACGGCGGAACGGAGTATTTCCTGAGCTCCGAAGCGGTGTTTCAGGATAGCGGCGTGGACAGCCGGCTGCGGCTTTGGACAGTGAGCAACACAAGCTCGATTGACAGCGCACCCGCGCTGAACATCAGCGCGACCGTGGTGAATACGATTCCCTATGCCGTGCCCGGACGAGCGAACCAAAAAGCGGGGGACTTTCCGCAGGGGGAGTGCCTGGCGGATTCGAGCATACAGGTGAGCGCGACGCTCTTCGGCTGCTGGCGATTGCTGGTTGGCGCGGGCGGGCCGTTCCCCAATCCGGAAAAGACGGTGGACAGCAACGATTCGCGAATGCAACAGGTGGTGCTGGCGAACGGAAAGCTGTGGGCCGCGCTGGACACCGGGCTAATCATTGACGGAGACAGCGCGCCGCGGTCGGGTGTCGCGTATTTTGTGATCAACCCGCATTCGGGGAATGTGGACCAGCAGGGCTACGCGGGAATTTCCGGAAACAACCTGACCTATCCCGCGATTGCGGTGACGCAGAGCGGGAGAGGCGTCATGGCCTTCACCGTTTTGGGTGACGATCACTATCCGAGCGCCGGCTACGCGGGGATTGATGCCAAGATCGGCGTTGGCGAAATTCACATCGCCGCGGAAGGACTGGGGCCGGATGACGGCTTCACCGGCTACAATCCGACGGCCTCGAACGGGACCCGGTCGCGCTGGGGAGACTACGGGGCCGCGGTGAGCGACGGCAATTCGGTCTGGATCGCGTCGGAATACGTGAACCAGACCTGCACGCTGACCGGCTGGCTGACCAGCAACTTCCGCTGCGGCAACACCCGCACGGAGCTGGCGAACTGGGCAACGAGGATCACGAAGATCGTTCCTTAAGTTGAGCGGGGAGGCCCAAAAAGAGCCGCTCTTCGGGGCGGCTCTTTTTTTTCTGCGCGTAATTTGGCGACCGCATGCGGTGAAGAGGACGCAAAGGCATTTTTTTTCGCGAGACACGCGCTACAATGCGGGCACTGAACCGCAGGCTCGAAGGACTTCCGCGAAGGGACAAGCTTGCGATTCGCGGAGTGGCGCTGTCCGACCGAGGTGGTTGAGCATGAGCGAGCCAAGAGAGAAACAAGCGGCAATTCAAGAACACGGGTTGGTGCGTTTCGGATTGGGATTGGCCAACTGGAGCGAGCGGTGGTTTCCGGACCCGCTGATTTTTGCGCTTCTGGGAATCGTAATCGTGTTTGTTGCGGGGCTGCTGCTCGGGGAGAGTCCGGCGAAACTGGCGATTCAGGGAGGAAAGAATTTCTGGACGCTGGTGCCGTTCACGATGCAGATGGTGATGATTATTATCGGCGGGTATGTGGTGGCCTCGACACCGATTGTTTATCGCGCGATTCAAAGGCTGGCGGGAATTCCGAAGACACCGCGGGGCGCGGTAGCGCTGGTGGCGCTTTTTTCGATGCTGACGTCGCTCGTCTCATGGGGGTTGAGCCTGATTT
>Ga0210410_10006211_pt1 | contig 10399 bp, 5 predicted proteins | sample IncBWC4MmetaG_FD_161058 | JGI IMG/M metagenome (GOLD analysis project Ga0210410, IMG submission 161058) | Forest soil microbial communities from Barre Woods Harvard Forest LTER site, Petersham, Massachusetts, United States - Inc-BW-C-4-M | ecosystem: Environmental > Terrestrial > Soil >... | reverse complement strand
TTCACTTTAACGCTCTGTTTGTAGACACCGCCCGCCGAGTCCCAGAGCTGCGCGACGATGGTATGTGTCCCCACGCTCAGCGGAAGCGACCACGACGTGCCGGAGCCACTGGCCGCATACACTAGCGTATTGTCGGCATAAAGTTGCAGCATGAAAACGGTGCTGGGATCGATGCTGGTGGCTACTACCTGCACCGGCGAAACAACCGAAGAGTTCGCGGCCGGCGAAGTAATCGCCACACTCGGGGTCGCGACCGTCACATTGAAAGAATTCTTAGTGATGCCTCCGGACGAGTCCCAGGCCTGAACGACAATATTGTGCACGCCGGAACTCAGCGTAAGCTTCGCGTTTAATGCCGCGCCCCCAATCTGGTAGACGCTGATATTGTCGACGTAGATCTGCATCGACGTAACCGAGTTCGCCCCGCCCGCCGTCGCCGAAAGGCTCACCGGCGACGCCACCACGGTATTCGGCGCGGGAGAACTCACCACCACCGCCTCCGGCTGCCCGGTCAAGTTCACGCTGCGCTTGTGAATTCCCCCTGCACTGTCCCACGACTGCGCTACCAGCGAGTGCGTTCCCGAGGAAATCGGGATCGATGCACTCAGCGTGCCGCCAATGGTTGCATAGGTCAGCGAGCCATCCATATAGAGCTGCATTGCACTGACCGTGGAACTGTCCTGAGAGTTAGCCGACAGCGCAATTGGCGACGCCACCGCCGCGCCGGGCCACGGATTGCTGATCGAAACCGTATTAAATACATCGAGCATCGGCAGTGAGAAAGGTCCCACTCCCGGGCAGGTGGTCAGCGACATGGCATCGCAAACCGTTCGCAGCAGGTTCTGCGGACCGTAGAGAATCTGCGAAGCGAACCCCGGTCTCACCTGTGGACCGATGACCAGCGTAGCGATGTGGCCTCCGCAGCCATTGACAATCAGGCTGCTACAGCGGTTGTCGGTGCTTAGATCGGCCTCGTCGAAGGTGATGAACAGTAGCCCATCTCCCCCCGGCTTGAACTCGGGGCGAGCCAAAATGACGGGCAGTTGCTGCGAGAGCCACAGATCCGCCTGGGCCAGCGTTCCGTCGTGCGCATCATCCTGCAGGTTGGGCGTGATGTAGGCATAGTTCGGCGTCTGGTTCGCCGCCATGTCGATCGCGAGTTGCGTATAGGGGACGCTGTTCAACTGCTGCGTCGACGTGCACGCATCGGTGAAATCGATCAGCGGATTGTGCCGGCGCACGTAATTGGCATAGGTCAGCCCCTGAAATCCAGCGTAGGGCAAATCCTCTTCATAGGCTTTCCACGTGAGCCCCTTGGCCAGCAACTCCCGTACCATATTGTCGACGTCGAAGCAGGAAGTGGTTTCGTTGTCCAGCGTGACCGGCTGGCCTGCCACCAGCCACATCAACGCGGGAAGTGAACTGTGCTGCGCCGAATAATATTGCGAGGCCAGAGCATAGTGACTGATGAGCGAGTTGAAGTACGGCATGCTGGAGCTTCCGACCACGCTTTCATAACTGTGGTTTTCCTCGGTAATCAGCCAGACATGAGACGATTGCGGGACCTGAGCAGACGCAATCCCGCAGACGAATAGCGCGCAAATCCAGAGACGCATGATTCTCCTCGACGGGCAGGCACACGGATGCGTTCGCCCAGGCTCACGACAAGCGCGGAACGCGCAGATCGCTGGGAGAGCCTGAGTCAGCGGGGCCCGAATGCTGCCTCAACCGGTAGTTTTTTTCTTGCTTGAAGTGCTTAGTGCTTGGGAAGGTGGCTCACAGTAACCCATCTCTAAGGTGAATGCAACACTCAGAGGTTTTAATACCGACTAGAGATTCCCGATTTTGGAGGCGGCATGCTAGACGATCCATAGTCCTCAGGGTCCTCTGTGTTTCAGGCGTTTCTTGGACACTTAATCAGAGCTGCCAATGATGGCAGCGCGACCGAATCGTCTGCTTTCGGTATACTTACTCAAGCATGCCAGTTCTGAAAAACATTGCCGCCATCGCCAAAGGGATGAGCATCACCTTCATGGAGATGTTCCAGCCCACGACTGTGGAGAATTATCCCGACGGCAAGGGGCCTCTACGCGGTGCGCGATTCGAATCCCGGTTCCGCGGCGCGCACGTCTTGCAGCGCGACGAAAACGGGCTGGAAAAATGTGTTGCGTGCTTCCTGTGCGCGGCGGCCTGCCCTTCGAACTGCATTTACATTGAAGCTGCCGAGAATACGGCGACGAATCGCGTGAGCGGCGCCGAGCGCTACGCCAAGGTATACAACATCGACTACAACCGTTGCATTTTTTGCGGATACTGCGTCGAGGCCTGCCCGACCGATGCGATCACGCACGGCCACGGATTCGAACTGGCGTCCTTCAACGCCAGCAACTTGATCTATCGCAAGGAGCAAATGCTGGCCCCCCGGCCAGCACATATGGGTGCCAACGTCGTGTTCAATCAAGCCGACGTGGACGGCGGTGCTCCTGTGCAGATGGTGGCGGGAAGCTAACTTCGAGATTTCCTTCGAGTTCGGATACGATCCACGCCGGTCCCGGGGGCCGGCGTTTGTGTTAAGAGGCGGTCGTTGGCCGGCGGTCGTTGGTCGTTGGCCAAACCGACATCCATCGTCTGCAAGGAATTGGCCAACGACCAAGGACCAACGACCAACGACGATTTTATGATTGATTTTCTGCAGACCGTGAAAGACCGTGTCGTCGTTTATGACGGCGCGATGGGGACCAACATTCTCAAGCGCAATCCTACGCTCGATGATTACTGGGGCAAGGAGAATTGCAGCGAGGTGCTGGTGCTCAGCCGTCCTGACATTATTCGGGACATTCACGCTGACTTTTTCCGCGTGGGCTGCGATGTGGTGGAGACCAACACGTTCGGCGGAACCGGACTTGTGCTGGGCGAGTTCGAACTGCGAGACCGCGTGCACGAGATCAATGTAAAAGCCGCGCGACTCGCGAAAGAAGTGGCGCAGCAATTTTCCACGAAGGACAAGCCGCGATTTGTGGCGGGATCGATGGGACCAACCACAAAACTGCCCTCACTCGGACACATCGGCTTTGAGGCGATGGTAGCGGCGTATGAAGAGCAAGCAGCGGCGCTGATCGAAGGCGGCGTGGATATTCTTCTGGTTGAAACTTGTCAGGATCTGCTGCAGGCGAAAATCGCTGTGATTGGCGTCATTGAAGCGATGCGCAAGGCCGGCAAACGCCTGCCGTTGACGGTGCAAGTCACGCTGCAAGAAACCGGAACGATGCTGCTTGGCACCGAGATCGGCGCTGCGCTGACAGCGCTCGAACCGCTCGAAGTGGACGTGATCGGCCTGAACTGCGCGACTGGTCCGAAGGAAATGAATGACGCGGTTCGTTATCTGGCGTTGAATTCGACCCGCGAAATCTCGGTGCTGCCGAATGCAGGCCTGCCGCAGAACGTCGGCGGGCATGCCGTCTACAAGTTGGATCCGAAGGATCTCGCGGAGTATCACAAGCACTTCGTCGTCGACTACGGCGTACGCGTGGTCGGCGGATGTTGTGGAACGACTCCCGAACATCTCAAGGCTGTCGTAGACGCCGTCGCAGGAATCGAACCGGCGAAGCGTGATGTGAAACGTACAGGCGCTGCGTCGAGTGCCTATACAAGCGTTCCGCTCGATCTGGAGCCGAAGCCGTTGATCGTGGCCGAGGAATTAAACACGACGACGCGGGTCGAACATTTCCGCAAGCTCGTGCAAGGCAAGAAATACGACGAAATTCTCGCGCTGGCAAAAAAATTGGTCAACGATGGATCGCACATGCTCGACCTGTGCTGCGCCATCGTCGGCGAGAACGAGAAAGAGTACATCAGCACGATTCTGGAGCGGATCGCGACGCGCGTGCCCGCTCCGATTCTGGTCGATTCGACCGAAGCTGATGTAGTCGAGGAGGCGCTAAAGCGAATTCCGGGACGCGCCATCATCAACTCGATCAATCTGGAAGACGGCGAGAAGCGCACATCGAAAGTTCTGCCGATGGCGAAGACGTACGGCGCGGCGGTGATTGCGCTGACCATCGATGAAGATGGCATGGCATTGACCGCCGAAAAGAAGGTTGCGATCGCGCATCGCATCTACGACCTGGCGGTAAACAAATATGGGCTCGATCCAACCGACCTGATTTTCGACGCCCTGACCCTGCCCATTTCGACCGGCCAGGAGGAATACCGTACCGCAGGCATCGAGACCATCAACGCGGTCGAACGCATCAAGAAGGAACTCCCCGGCGTAAAAACGATCCTCGGCGTGAGCAATATTTCGTTCGGGCTGGATGCCTATCCGCGGCGCGTGCTCAATTCCGTATTCATGCACGAAGCGGTCGATCATGGTCTCGACATGGCCATTGTGAATTACACCAAGATTTATCCGCTGTACAAGATTCCGCAGGAAGAAGTGGAGCTGGCGCGAAAGTTAATTCATCGGGACGCCAATTCCGATGGCGATCCGCTGCAGAAGTATATGGCTCACTTTGCCGGGATGAAAGGCAAGCCCGCCGCATCGACCACGGCGCATGTCGATTCGCTCTCGGTGGAAGACAAGCTGAAGTTCGCGATTATCAACGGCGAGAAAGCGGTGGGCGAAGGCGCGCACAAGAAATCGCTGGAAGAATTATTGGAAGAGGCGCTGCTCGAATATACGCCGCTGGAGCTGATTAATACAGTGCTGCTTGACGGCATGAAAACGGTCGGCGATTTATTCGGCGCGCGCAAGATGCAACTGCCTTCCGTGCTCGACTCGGCCGGAGTGATGAAGCAGGCAGTCGCCTATCTTGAGCCGAAGATGGAGAAGAAGACCGGCTCGCAGAAGGGCACGATTGTGCTCGCCACGGTGAAGGGCGACGTGCATGATATTGGGAAGAATCTGGTCGACATCATTCTTTCGAACAACGGCTACCGCGTCGTGAATCTCGGCATCAAGCAGCCGGGAGACTCGATCATCCGGGCGGCGCAGGAGCATCGCGCCGATGCGATCGGACTGAGTGGCCTACTGGTGAAGTCGACGCTGGAGATGAAGTATGTGATCCAGGATTTGGAGCGGCAGAAACTCGAATTCCCTGTCATTTGCGGGGGTGCGGCGCTAACGCGCAAATACGTCGAAGACGATCTGCGCCGCGAATATGCAAATGCGGTGTTCTACGCCGACGACGCCTTCGCCGGGCTGCGCATCATGGAAGACCTCGCGACCGAAAATGGCGCGCGCGAAACACGCCTGACCGAAGGGCGCACGGTGAAGGAATACGCCAAGGCCACCGCCGTGGACGAAGAAACCGGGCCTGTGTTCTCGGAGCGAAGTGCGGTGGTGACTGACGCTCCGAATATTCCTGTGCCGCCGTTCTGGGGCGTGCGGGTGCGCAAGGACTACGATCTGCGCGAAGTGTTTCAGTACATCAACGAGACGGCGTTGTTTAAGAATCAGTGGCAGTTGAAAACAGCTTCGCAGGCGGATTACGCGCGGCTGGTGGAGGACAAGTTCCGGCCGATTCTGAAGAAGCTTGAGGATGAAGTATTAGCATCTGGATTGCTCGAACCAGCGGTGGTCTATGGATATTTTCCGGCGCAGAGTGACGGAAACGATGTCGTGGTGTACGAACCGGAGCAAGATCTTAACCACAGAGAACACAGGGAAGCACAGAGGGAATTCCTGCGTTTTACTTTCCCCCGGCAGCGCGAGGGGCGACGGCTCGCGGTTTCGGACTTCTTTGCGCCCAAGGCTTCGGAAAAAATGGATGTGATCGGGCTTTCGCTGGTCACCGTTGGCCCCAAAGCCTCGGTCGAGACCCAGCGGCTGTTCGAGGGTGGCGAGTACACAAAATATTTGTACTTGCATGGGTTGAGCGTCGAAACCGCCGAGGCGCTCGCCGAGTTGCATCACAAGAAGATGCGCGAAGAACTGGGAATTGCAAACGAGGATTCGCCTCATATCCGCGATCTGTTTCATCAGAAGTATCGTGGATCGCGCTATTCATTCGGCTATCCGGCGTGTCCGAACCTGGAAGATCAGACGAAATTGTTCGCGCTGCTCAAACCGGAAGAGAACATCGGCGTGCGGCTGACTTCGGGATTTTTATTGGAACCTGAGCAGTCGACCTCGGCGATTGTGGTGCACCATCCCAGCGCGAAGTATTTTGTAGTGTAGCTTTGGCCGCTGATTTCGCTGGTTCGCGCAGATACACCTACAAGTTCAGCCGTTAGAACGTTGCCGCTAACCGCAGCGAATAGCTTCTCGGCGGACCGATGGCGTTGCCGGAAAACAATCCGCCGAAATCAATCACATTGAGACGATTATTCAGATTCTCAACATCGGCTTGCAGCCGCAGAGAACGTTTCTCTTTCTTGTAGAGATCGGCGCCAGCGGACACGTCAACCGAAAGAGAAGGCTTGACGCGTCCGTTGTTGAAATCGATTCGATCGACGACGCTTTGCCCGTAAGTGGCTAGCGCGTCACTTTCAGAGCCGGAATATTGAAAGGGCAATCCGCTACCGTACTCAACCCCGGTAGCAAGCCAGAAACGCGGCCCAACCTGGTAGCGAATGCGCATGCGCGCACTGTTGCGCTGATCCTGTGAATCGGGAAAATGTCCGGTGAGTTCGGTACTCGCGCTGACCACGTTGTCGCCGAGGAAAAGGCCGCCAGTCACGGGGAACCAGGCATTGCCCACGATGTAGGAATAGCTCAGGAAACCGGAGAAGCGGTTCCAGTGGGGGACTTCTACTTTCGCCTCCGCTCCGTAAAGAATCGCTTTGCGGAATGCCAGCGGGAAACTGACGGCGGTGCTGAGAATCTGATCGTCATCGGCGTAGTTGTTGACGTAGCGGCGGAAGTAGTTCGCGTCGAACCGGAGTTGGCCCGCGAAGCTCTTGGTGGCTCCGATCTCGAAGTAGTTGCCGTGAGATGGTTCGACCGGCAAGCGTAAAACGCTGGGATCGAGCGACACCACCTGCTGCGAGCTCGAAAGCAGAATATTCTCGAACGACGGAGTCTGAAAGATGCGGTCGTAAGAAGCGTGCACGATGAGGTTGGCCGAAGGGAAAAAGCGCGCTACCGAAAAACGTGGGCTGACGGCGTTCTGGTTGACGAGAAGCTGATAGTGGTCCCAGCGGAGGCCAGCGCCGATAGTCCAATTTCCTCGATGGATCAGGTCCTGGATATAAGCGCTCTGCTCCAGGTCCGGACGGCTGCCCTCCGTCGGGAAATTTCCCGGAAACGCGAACGTGCGAGGCGTACCGGGATCGAAGGGATAGTCGGGATCGTTAGGATTGCCGGTGATGACGTCGCTGAAGTTTTCGTGCAGGAAGAGATTGTCGGATTCGATCCCGGCTTTGAATTCGTGGATGCCGTGATGGACTGAAAGGGCGGCGTTGAAGTATCCCTCTTTGAAATCGTTGTGCTGAAACGCCATGATGGGCGTGGCACTGGCATTGTCATTCAGATCGTTGGAGTTATCCCGAACCATGCCGCGGAAATCGGCGAGAACATTTGCCGAAAAAACGTGCTGGTACGAAGCGATGCCCGTGGTTTCGAAGTTATCGGCATGATCGAGCTGTCCGGCAGCTTGTTGGACTAGCTCGTTGGGGAGTTCATAGCGCGAGAGTTCGTGACGAACGCTGAGGCTGAGATGGTCTTGCGGCGTGAGGTCGCGGGCAAAGGAGAGTCCGAAGTCGCCCGTGGTGCCGCGGTTGGTGAAGTTTTCCGGAACCACGGGATTCAGATAGTGGGCGGTCATGTTGCCCGAAGAGCTGGCGCCAAATGTGTTGTGTCCGCTGGAGTACTGGATCTGCGCGAATGCGCCGGCCGTATCGAAACTACCGCCGGCAAGCACGACCTGGCCGTGAAGACCTGATTGCACGTCCCGCTGAGTATTGACTTCGACCACGCCCCCCAACTTGCGTCCGTATTCGGCAGGAATGCCCGCCGTGTAGATGCTGAGCGAGTCGACGTCGTCGGCTTCGATTTCCGGACCAAAGCTGGGAGAGCGGTTGTCGGTCAGCGGGATTCCGTCGACCACGAATTGGGTCTGATATTCGGAGCCGCGCGGATGCAAAACGGCGTTGCCTTCGTAGATCCAGCCCGGCTGAGAGTTGACCAGATCCTGCAAGGAGCGTCCGGGCAGCGACGCAGGCCGATCGGCGATTTGCTGCTGATCGAGGTGGTTGGCAACGCCGGCGCGCTCGGGATCGAGCAGAGTGGTTTCCGCTGTGACCTGAACCGCAGTGCTTACCGACGCGATGCTGAGCTTGATGGCGTACTCAGCGGGAAGCGCGGATCGAATCTCAACAGCGCCGCCGTAGGGCGCGAAGCCGTCGAACTGAACTTGCAGGCGATAGAGCCCAAAAGAAAGATTGCGTAACGTAAGTTGGCCGGAATCGTCGGTGGTAAGGGCGCGGTGAAACTGGGCCGCGTCACTGGAGAGGTCGATGGAGGCTTTGACGGGCTGGCCGTCAGGGCCGGTGACTTTCAGGCGAAGCTCTCCGGAGTTGCTCTGGCCCATGAGCGGGAGAGCAAACAGCAAAAATCCGAGGTGGAGCAGGCGGCGCAACATTTTGGCTCGGGGGGGTATATCTATGCTAACAGCTTGCCGGGAAGCCGCATTGTTACCAACGGATGAGTCGCCTCAGATCAGCCCGTCGTCAGTTTTTACAAAATGCAGACAATGTTCTGACAACTGCCGCTGCGGACTGAGGCAAGTTACTAGCAGGTCCCCATCAGGAGGCCCTCTTAGGCTTTGAAGGGATCGCAGTCTTCACGCCCTCCGTTACCGGTAGGGAATGGGGAAAACGGGCATTTGCACCGCAGGGGGTGCGAATGCTCGTTTTGCATTGGCCTGCGTTTTGCATTGGCCTGCTTTTAACGGGTACTTCTCTCGGCACCGCTTCCCTCGGTTCAGCTTTCGTCGCCTTCTCTGACTGTTACAATTTCAATACGTTAAGATGTTGGCTGTTTTTTCTTGGCGTGATCATTCCCAATTTCAGTGGAGAGGAGATCCCATCCATGGAACTCGAGACGCAACCCACAGAAGCCCCAGCCACGGTGAACGTTCAGCAAGCGGTGCCGTTTTTTCTCGTCTCCAGCATGGAGAGATCCCTCCGCTATTATGTCGGGGGCCTTGGGTTTGAGATGACCAGGACATGGACTCCGCGGGGCAAGATTGAATGGTGCTGGCTTCAGATTGGAGGCGCCTCTCTGATGCTGCAAGAGCCCAGAAAAGCACTTGCGGAAAAAGTGGGCGTGGGAGTCTCCGTGTGCTTCCAGTGCCACGACGCTCTGGCCATCTATCGCGAGACCAAGGCTCGTGGAATCGAGGCGGCGCAGCGCCCATTTGTCGGTAACGGATTGTGGGTCACGGCGTTCGTCGATCCCGACGGCTACAAGATCGACTTCGAGAGTCCGACAGACGTCCCTGAAGAAACAGTGTTGTCCGAGTAGTGAATTAACCAGCTCATCTCATGAAATGTCCTTTTTGCGCATTTGCAAACGATAAAGTAGTGGACTCGCGCGAGAGCAAGGAAGCCGAGTCGATCCGGCGCAGGCGCGAGTGCCTGAAGTGCGGGAAGCGTTTTACCACCTACGAGCGCATCGACGAAATTCCTTACATGGTCGTCAAGAAAGACGGCCGCCGGGAGAAATTCGACCGCCAGAAAGTTCTCAACGGTCTGCTACGGGCCTGCGAAAAGCGCCCCGTACCGATCGGCAAGCTGGAGCAGATTGTGAACGAGGCCGAGTCGTTTGTCATCGACTCACCCGAGCGCGAGCGCAAGACCAGCGAAGTCGGCGAGCTGATCATGAACCGCCTGCGGCGCTATGACAAAGTGGCCTACGTTCGCTTTGCCTCGGTCTACTTGGATTTCAAGGATGTCAAAGAGTTCATGGATGAGTTGAAGGATCTGGTCAAAGCGGGCAAAGCCAGTGGCAGTTAAGCTGCTCAACGGTTTCTTGAGGATGTGCATGTTATGAGTCACAAAGTAACCCTGATCCCCGGCGACGGCATTGGCCCCGAAGTAACGAAGGCGACGGTTCGCATCCTCGAAGCGACCGGTGTGAAGTTTGAATGGGAAACTTTTGCGGTGGGCGCGGAGGCCTACGAGAAGTCGGGGGAGTACATCCCGAAAGAAGTCATCGAGTCGATCGAGCGCACGCGCGTGGGACTGAAGGGGCCGGTTACTACGCCCGTGGGTGGAGGCTTTTCCAGCATTAACGTCGCGCTGCGGCAGAAGTTCGAGCTCTACGCCAATTTTCGGCCGATTCGAAACCTGCCTCACATTCCTACTCGCTATCCCGATGTTGATCTCATCATCGTGCGGGAAAACACCGAGAGCCTCTACTCTGGCCTGGAGCACGAAGTCGTCCCCGGCGTAATCG
>Ga0210410_10006210_pt1 | contig 10400 bp, 8 predicted proteins | sample IncBWC4MmetaG_FD_161058 | JGI IMG/M metagenome (GOLD analysis project Ga0210410, IMG submission 161058) | Forest soil microbial communities from Barre Woods Harvard Forest LTER site, Petersham, Massachusetts, United States - Inc-BW-C-4-M | ecosystem: Environmental > Terrestrial > Soil >... | reverse complement strand
TCGAGGTGTCGCTGTGCTGGCTGGCCTGGTCGGGCGGCCCGAACATCATCAGCACCGGCCACCACCAGCGGTTCAGCGCCTCCTGCGCCATCGCCTTCTGCTCTTCGGAGCCGCGCGACAGCGTCACCATGATCTCGTAGCCCTGGCGCTGGTGAAAGGATTCCTCCTTGCAGACGCGGATCATCGCGCGCGCATAGGGACCGTAAGAACAACGGCACAGCGGAATCTGGTTCATGATCGCAGCACCATCGACCAGCCAGCCGATCACGCCGATGTCGGCCCAGGTCAGCGTCGGGTAGTTGAAGATCGAGGAATACTTTGCTTTCCCCGCCAGCATTTGGTCGACCAATTCTTCGCGCGAGGTGCCGAGGGTTTCGGCGGCGGCGTAGAGATAGAGCCCGTGGCCGCATTCGTCCTGCACCTTTGCCAGCAGCGCGGCCTTGCGGCGCAGCGACGGCGCGCGGGTGATCCAGTTGCCTTCCGGCAGCATGCCGACGATTTCGGAATGGGCGTGTTGTGAGATCTGCCGCGTCAGCGTCTTGCGATACGCCGCGGGCATCCAGTCGTTGGGCTCGATGCGCTCCTCGGCGTCGATGCGCGCCTGGAACTGCGCGGCGCGCCCGGCGTCCTCGATGTTGCGTTCCTCGCCTTCCGACGTATTGAGCGCCTGGGTGTACATGCGCCGATCTCCTGGATTGTTGGCATTAGATATATAACAAAAATATCAACATGCAATATATTTCTGTAACACATCAATCGGCGAAGCGGCGCGCCAGTTCCGCGCTGGCCGCCGGCAACGGGCCTTCCTCGTTCAACCCGTTGCGATCCAGCCATTTTTCGGAATTCGGCAACAGCCCGCGGTAGATCTCGCCGCACAGAAGGCGGGCCTCCCTGCCCGGCCAATCCCCAGGCAGTAGCGCCGTCGGCAGCAGGGGATCGCGCAGCACCACCCGCCGGTAATAATGGATCAGCAGGATCCGCGCGGTGAAGGCGTCGGCTTCCGTCAACCGCTCGCGCCGGCCGATCCAGCCGCGCAGGGGCTCGAAGGTCTTCATGAATTTCAGGTAGGCGTCCGCGGTGCGATCGAGCGGCCAGCTTTCGCTGAGCAGGCGCCGGCCGCTGTCGTCCTCGGCGGCGACTTCCAGCCGGATCGCGCCCGCGGCTTCCTCCGGAATCGGAACACCTGACGGCGCGACCCACACGCCCGGCAGCGGACTGCCGAAGCCGGCGTTCTTCAGCGCCTCGCGCGAGGCATCGCGGTCCTCGCCATTACCAATCAACAAGAGCTCGAAGCGTCCCGTCCAGTCGGACGGCTGCGGATCGTAGATATGTTTGGTCGCAGCATCAAAGGTTTGCTGCCCTTTCTTCACCAGGCGATAGAAACTGTTGCGGCCCAGCTTCTCGCGTTCGAGCCAGCCGTCGGCGGCAAGCCGCGACATCGCCGTGCGCACCACGCCGCTATCGATATCCAGAGTCTTGAAGAATTCCAGCAGCGTCCCCAGCCAGACCGATCCGCCGCGCGGCACAATCGCGTCGCCGAACACGGTGATGACGATGGAGCCGGTGCGCGAGGGCTCGCGCTTGAGCTGATCGATGATGCGGGCAAGCGGATGCGGCATACTCAACGCATAGCGCGTTTTAGGGATTTGCGACAATGTCGGGGGCCAGGGGCTCAACACATCTCTCTCGTCATTGCGAGGAGCGAAGCGACGAAGCAATCCATCTTCCCGCGCTCTCGCTGCAAGATGGATTGCTTCGCTTCGCTCGCAATGACGGCTCTTGTCGCGCCGTGCTCACTGTCTCGCCGGATCGGGATAGACGATGCTGCGCCAGCCGCTGCGGTCGAACGGCATCCAGTCGCCTTCGGGCTGGGCAAGGCGATCGGCCACCGCATAAACCACGGCGGGGTGATGGCCCATGCCGCAATGACTGCTCTCGACCTCGATATTCTCGGACTGCGCGGACGGCGTTTCCATGCAGCCCTGCCAGGCGCAGATGCCGTCGGTGCGGCTGAAGATCGCGGTGGTCGGCACCGGCGGCGTTTCCGCCAATGATCCGCCGAAACGATGATCTTCCTCCTCGGCGCCGCGGCCGCTCGCCAATTCGTAGACGCGCCAGGCATTGGTTGCCTTCGGGCTGCCTGCGAACGGACTGCCGAGCGTGATCACCGAGCGCACGCGCTCCGGCATCATCTTGGCCAGTTGTCGCGCATAAAGGCCGCCGAGGCTCCAGCCGACCAGGCTGATCTTGCGTCCGTTTCTATCGCTCAGCTCATGCACGAGATCGACCATCGCGTGCTGCACGCCGTCCCGCAGGCCCATATTGCGGCCCTGCCGCCAGCCGCTCACGGTATAGCCGCGATCCCTGAGGAAGCCGCGCAGCGGACGGGTCGAGGTGTCGGACGCGACCAGCCCGGGCAACACCAACACCGGATGGCCATCGCCCTTCGGCGCCAGGCTGAGCAGCGGCAGAGCGCCGAGAAACGCGCCCAGCTCGTGGAAGGCCCGCCCCTCCAGAAACATCAGGGTTTTGGACGGCGCGCGCAGCGTATCGGCAGTGGCGGGCATCGTATTTCCTTTTCAGGACCGCTGGACGGCCCAATCGATCAAATGAACCGCGGCCAAATCAAACGCAAAATCTTGCACAATTGCTTCGCAGCGCAGCAATTCCGAGAATCTATGGTTCTGATTCGGTCATTCAAGCCGCTGGCTCACGACGGGACAATAGGCCTCGACACCTTAAGAGGCGCCGAGTGATCTAAAAGTCACAACAGCCGCAGCAGGAATTCGGCGGTGTAAAGCGCTAATCCCGCCAGCCCGCCGATCAGCGAGCCGTTGAAGCGGATGTATTGCAGGTCCCGGCCGATGTTGATTTCGATCAGCGAAATCAGTTGCCCCATATCCCAGGCCTTGACCTGATCGGAAATGAAAGTCGAAACGCCGCTTTTCTGGTCGGCGATGAAACTCCGGAAAACGGCGACGAGGCCCTGGTTGATCTCGGCGCGCAGCTCGGGATCGCCGGCCAGCGCCTCGCCCGCCTTCACGAACATGCCCGCCAGATGCTGCTGCAGCACCTGGGTCTCGCCGCTGGCGCTGCGTTCGATGAACGAGCGCGCGTTCGACCAGACGTTGCTGGCAAGCTGGGCGAGTTCGGGACGCGCCAGCAAATCGCGCTTCAATCCATCGATGCGGCCGGCGAACGCCGGATCGCTGCCGAGCCGGTCGACGAACGACAGCAGCATACGGTCGAACTCGCCGCGGAACGGATGCTGCGGATCGTTTCGCACCTCCTCGAAAAAAGTCGTCGCGGAAGCGACGATCCTCTTCACCAGGAATTTGTCGGCGCGGTAGAGTTTTAGAAGCGTCGGCAGCTCGGCGCGGATTTTCTCGCGGATCATGGCCATGGTGTCGGGCTGGGTGAGCGTTTGATGCATCACCCGCAGGAGATCGTCGAGCAAACCCTGATGCTTGCCCTCGGCCACGAAGCCGCGAAGCGTGCCGGCGGCGAGCGGCGCGAGATCTATACCCTGCAGCTGGGTGGTGATGCGGCGGGTGACAAAATTCATCAGGCCGGAGGTTTCCGTCGCATTGAACGCTTCCGGCAACAGCCGCAGCGCGAAGCGGGCGAGATCGGCGCTGCGCTTGCGGTCGCGCAGCCAGTCGGCGATGAAGGAGCCGAAGTCGATCTGGCGCAGCTTGGCTTCCACGGGAGCCGCTTCGAGGAAATGCACCTCGATGAATTCGCCGAGCTTGTCGGCGATGCGCTGCTGGTTACCCTGGATGATCGCGGTATGCGGGATCGGCAATCCAAGCGGCCGCTTGAACAGCGCCACCACGGCGTACCAGTCGGCGAGCCCGCCGATGGTGGCGGCCTCCGCGAACGCTGCGACGAAGCCGAAGGCGGGGTGCATGGGCAGCAGCAGCTTCGCCGTCACGAACAGCGCGAGCGTCGCCATCAGCACCAGCGTCGCCAGCGCCTTGACCCGCCGCAGCTCGGCCGCGCGCGCGGCATCGCCGGGCGCGTCGAAGGAGAAGGTGGCGGGGACGATCATGGCGGCTTTCGGAACTGGCAGGAGTTCGCGGCGAAGGATAGCAGCTTCCGTCATTGCGAGCGAAGCGAAGCAATCCATCGTGCTACAGACGAGACTGCTGCGGCCGAAGCTGGATTGCTTCGTCGCTTACGCTCCTCGCGATGACGGGAAGCAAAAGGGATTTGTAGATGTGAGACAAAAAAGAAGGCCCGCCTGAGCGAGCCTTCGAAAGCGCAGTTGGGTCGTCAGATCGCGATCAGGCGGTCTTGGTATAGACCTTGGAGAAGTTATCCTGGGCAGTCCTGGCGCCGTCGGCGACGAGCTTGCCGAGATATTCGGTCGAGGCCTTCGCCCGCGACATCAGCACTTCGCCGCGCGAACGCAGCAAGTCGGACTGGATCTGCACCGCCTCGTTGATCGACTTGGCGGAAGCCAGCTTGTCGATGCCCGCGAAGAAGGCCTCGGCGTCCTGGTACAGCGCGTCCTGGATGTTGCGGCTGATCTTGGCGGCTTCCGTGACCGAACCGGCAACGGCGGTCTCGATCGCGGCAGTCACTTTCTCCGAACCGGCATGAAAATCGGCGGCGCGCTCCTTGGCGGTACCAGCGGTCTTCTTGACGAACTCACGCGCCGCCTCGGGAACTTCCATGTTCTGGAGGTTCTTGAGCGCGTCGGTGACGGGCGTGAAAGCGTCCTTGACGGTGTTCAATACGGAATTGCTATCGGTCATTTTGGGTACTCCATCCTCGGGTTGAGCTATGGGCTCGCCCCGTCCGGAAATGGCCCGGGGCAACCCCTCTATGGCATAGTTAATGGTGCGATGCAACATTCATGTTGCGACGCGATATCACGAATTCGTGATCAGCACAAGAGCTGCGCAATTTGCCTGATTAACCGGCGTTTCGCCTGATTAATGCTGAACCGCACCCGGCAGCCCGTAGGCTTCCATCTGGGCCCGGACCTGCGCCACGTTGTGCCCGAGCACGACGATGTCGTGCGTTTGGCCGGCCTTGTCCTTCACGTGGTCGCGCAACAGCGCCTCGGCCTTGAAGCCCATGCCTTCGAAGATGGCGATGGCGCCGGTTTGATCGACCGTCATCTGCACCACCAGTTTTTCAAGCCCGGCGCCCAAAGCGAGCGCAAAGGTCTCCTGCGACAGCGCCCGTCCGACGCCCTGGCCCCGCGCCTCCGACGCGATGACGTTGCGGATCTCGCCGACATGCGGCGACCACGACAGGGGATCGCGCACCAGCGTGCCGCAGCCCACCACCCTGCCCTCTTTCACCGCCAAAAGGCTTGTGATCGCGCCACGCTCGATCTCCTTGATCCAGGCGGCCAAGACCTTGGGCTCGCTGATGTCGCGAGGCAAGAACAACAGATCGTGCACCGGCAATTTCTGCGCGAAGTCGAGCACGGCGGCTTCGTCCGCCTGCGACATCAGCCGAAATTCGATCTCGCCGGCATCGGTCAAGGCGTGCCGCGGATAGGAACGGGTGTCGTTGCTCATGTCGATCTCTCGCCTAGCCATGAATCGAGTTTCGGCCACAGCCGCTTGACCGCGTTGACGCCGGCCACCAGGCTGACATGACCGCCCTTGAGGATCACCTCTTCCTTGTCGGTCGAGCCGATCTTGTGGATCAGGGGTTTTGCCGCGTCATAGGGCACGATGTGATCGTGCTCGGCGACGGCGTGCAGGAACGGCACCTTGATCTCGGAAATATCGGCCTTGCGCCCGCCGACCGACATCGTGTCGTTGTAGAGCTTGTTGTCCCACATCAAATCCTTGGTGATGGTGCGGAAATACTCGCCGGCCAGCGGCAGCGTGTCGGTCGCCCAGCGGTCGAACATGCGGTATGACTTGACGAATTCGTCGTTCCAGATGTTTTCCCACAACTGCACCTGGCTCGCCGCGCGCGAGGCCGGACGCAGCATCTCGAACGACGACAGGATCATCTCCGGCGGCACGTTGCCGACGCTGTCGACCAGCCGGTCGACGTCGAAATAGCGTCGGTCGGAAAAATTCTGGAACAGCTTCATCTCGCGGAAATCCACCGGCGTCGTGAAGCAGATCAAATTCTTCATCGGTCCGCCGGCGAAGATCGAACCGTAGAGCAGCGACAGCACCCCACCGAAACAATAGCCGATCACGGTGACATCGGTCTCGCCGGAATCGCGCTGCACCTGGCGCACGCAGTCCGGAATGAAGTCGAGGACGTAATCCTCCATCCGCAGGGATTTCTCTTCGGGCCGCGGCGCGGTCCAGTCCAGCATGTAGACGTCGTAGCCGCGCTTCAAGAGAAACTCGATAAAACTCTGGCCCGGCACCATGTCGAGGATATAGCCGCGGTTGGTGGTCGCCATCACGATCAGGATCGGCACCCGGTAGATCTCGTCCGCGACCGGCCGGTAGTGATAGAGGTTCATGGTGCCGCGGACATTGAGGATGTCCTTCGGCGTCGATCCCAGCGACGGACCGGATGAGGCTATATATTCGACACCCTTGATGCTGCGCTGGATCGCGCGCTGTACCTCGGACTGGATCCGTTCCGGAATCGATGCCAGATCGAGGCCGGCGGCCGCGTTCATTTTGGCTCTCCGGCCGCGGACGGCGGACGTTTGGTCCGTGGCGGTTTTGGCGCAGCCGGAAATCCGCTGCCCGCCGCGCCGGCATTATTCCGCAGCTGATGCAACAGTGCCTTGATCTCGTTGAGCTGTCCCTCGATTCCCTGCAGCCGCTCGGCCATGCCGACCATCTGCGCCCGGCTCGGCAGGTTCATGGTCAGGAGATATTTCTCCATCATGTCGCCGAGCTGCTTCTGCGCGCCCGCCGAGACGCCACCGACCTGATTGACCGCCTTGGAAAATTCGGGCGTCTCCATCGCCTTGGTAGCAAAGGCGTTAAAGCCCTTCTCCATCTCGCCCATCATGTTCTGCCAGATTGCGACCGGATCGGTGCTCTTGTCGGCCATGGATGCTTCCCCGAGGTGACGGCGATTGTCTCGCCTGTTTTCAGCCATACCACACCGTTGCGACAGATCGGTCAACATCGCCGCCGCCGATTTGTCGGCCGGATGAGCCTTCTGCGGCGTGAAAAACCGTGTCATAAAGTTCCCTCAGGAAAACCGCGCGAGGGATTGCCAAGGTGAACGCCATTGCCCATCAGCCGCCGCAGATCGCCCGCGCCAACGGTGTCGACATCTGCTACGATATCTTCGGCGACGCCGGCGCGGAGCCGATGCTGCTGATCATGGGGCTGGGCGCCCAGATGGTGCTCTGGGACGACGATTTCTGCCGGCAGCTCGCCGCGCGCGGCTTTCGCGTCATCCGCTTCGACAATCGCGACATCGGCAAGTCGAGCCATCTCTCCGGCGGCAAGCGCCTGACCCCGCTCGAACTCCTGAAACTTCGCTTCCTGAAGATTCCGGTCCAGGCGCCCTACAAACTGCGCGACATGGCGGAGGACACCATTGGCCTGATGGACGTGCTCGGCATCGAGTCGGCGCATGTGGTGGGTGCCTCGATGGGCGGCATGATCGCCCAGGAAATCGCCATCTCGTTTCCAGCGAGGCTGCGCTCGCTGACCTCGATCATGTCGACCACGGGCAATCCCAAAATACCACCGCCGACCCGCGAGGCCACCGCGGTGCTGATGGCGCCGCCGCCGGCCGGCAGGGAGGAATATTTGGCGCGCTACGCTCAGACCTGGAAGGTGCTGCGCGTCGGCAGTTTCCCGGAGGACGAGGCGCTCGACCGCTCGCGCGCCGAACGCAATTTCGAGCGCGGCCTCAACCCGGCCGGCGTCGCACGCCAGTTCCGCGCCATCCTCGCCTCCGGAAGCCGCAAGGAGCGGCTGCACGCGGTCAAGGCGCCGACGCTCGTGATTCACGGCACCGTCGATCCGCTGGTGCACCCCGCCGGCGGCAAGGACACCGCGGCCTCGATCCCCGGCGCGAAACTGCTGATGATCGAAGGCATGGGACACGCGCTGCCGATCCCGATGTGGCCCCAAGTGATCGACGCCATCGACAAGCACGCCCACGCGGCGTCGGCGAAAGCGATGCATTAATTAATTCTTCGGGGCGGTTGCCGGAAGGCTAAAAGCTATCTCGTCGTCCCTACGAAAGCAGGGACCCATAACCACCGGCTTGTGTGGTCACGAAGGTAACAGCGATGTAGCCCGGATGGAGCGAAGCGCAATCCGGGATAGCCCCACGAGCTCACACAAAACCCCGGATTTCGCTTCGCTCCATCCGGGCTACGTTTACTGGAATTACCCGCCTGCCCAGACGTCCAGCACATAGCGGTTGTTCGCGCCGAGATCGTCGATCCAGCGCTGACCGGCAGCGGCATCGCGGCCGGTGCGCTCGCTATAGATCGCGACCAGCGCGGCCTTGACGTCCGGCTCCATCCGGCCGCCGTCGCCGCAGACATAGATGATCGCGCCCTGCTCGATCAGGCTCCAGACGCGGTCCTTCTGCGCCGCGACCAGATGCTGCACATAGGTCTTCGGACCCTCGCCGCGCGAAAAAGCAGTATGTAGTTGGGTGATCCCGGAGACGGCGAACGCCTTCAACTCATCGGCATAGATAAAATCCTGATCGGGATGGCGGCAGCCGAAAAACAGCATTGCCGGACCGAGGCTCGCGCCCTTGGCTTTCCGCTCGGCGCGCTCCTGCAGGAAGCCGCGGAACGGCGCCAGTCCGGTGCCGGGACCGATCATGATGATCGGCACGGAGGCATCATCGGGTAGCCGAAAGCCTGCCTTGGTCTCGCGCACCGTGGCGTGGATCGTCTCATTGGCGCGGCGGCCGGCGAGATAATTCGAGCAGACGCCTTTATAGACGCCGCGCCCCGAACTCGCGGGGCCCTCGACCACGGCAACCGTGACGCTGCAGCGCGACGGGTCGACCGACGCCGACGACGAGATCGAGTAATAGCGCGGCGCCAGCAGCGACAACATTTCGAGATAGGCATGGAACGGCAGTTCGCAGGCCGGATATTCCTCCAGCAGGTCGAACACCGATTTGCGTTTTCCCAGAATGTCCGCGCGATAGCGCTGGCTCGAGGCGGCATCGTCGCCGAGATAGGCCGCGAGTTTCGGTTTTGTCACCGGACAACGCGTGTGCTCCGACATGATCTGGATCTGCTTGCGGGTGGCGACCTGCTGCAGCTCGACGAAATCGGTGAGGAGCCGCCCGACCGATACCGGCTCGCCGGCTGGCAACTGCGCGCGGCGGCCTTCGGCGACCTGCAGCCTGATCTGGTCGGCGGGCAAAAATCCGAAACGGCGCGCCACCGAATCCACCAGCACGGGATCGTTGCGCGGCACCACGCTGAGGTGATCGCCGACCCGGTAGCTTATATCGGGTGGCAGTTGCACCTCGATATGCCGGGTCGACCGCTGCGACGGATTGGCACCTTCCTTGTTCTGCAATTCGCCGTTGGCGAGCAGCTTCATCGGCGAAACACCGCCGAGCGCAATGACGGCGTTGACCGCCGACGGCGCCACCGGCTCGATCCGGTAGAGCGGCTCGTCCTCGGCGCTGCGGCTGAAGTTCGAATCGACGCCAAATTCCTTCACCGCTTGAGGCGCCGCCTTCGCGAACCACTGCTCGAACTGCCCGTCGAGATCGCTGCGGGCATCGCCCTCGCCGCGGACATACACGGCGCGCGCGCCGTGCGCCGCCAGTTGCTCGTCGATCAGCCGCGGGATCGACTGATAGGTCGCGGCCCAGTCGCTGTTGCCGCAGCCGAACACCACGTAGCGCAGTTTCGCAAAGGCATCCTTGGGCAGATCGCCGCGGAGCCAGTTGACGAATTGGGCGGCGTTGTCGGGCGGCGCGCCGTTGTAGGAGGCGCAGAAGATCAGGACGCCGCCCTGCTCCGGCAGTTTGCCGACGAAATCGTCGAGCGGCGCCAGCCTGGTCGTAAACCCGTTGACCTCGGCGAGATCGGCAACGCGGGTCGCGAGTTCTTCGGCTGTGCCGAGGTTGGAACCGTATAGCACCAGCAGCGGCGTATTGTGCGCCGGCCGGGTCCGCGCGCGCGGCGCTGCGGCAACACCCGACGCTGCCGCGGTCGCCGCGGCCGTACCCGTATAGGCGCCCCGCTCCTTCTCGCTGCGCGGCCGCACCTTGATCTTGAATCCGTCCGGCTTGATGGTCAGTGTTTCCTTCAGCTGCATCTGGTAGCGATTGACGTCGAGCAGCTTGAAGCGCTGCAGGATCATGCCGATCGCCAGTGCGGCCTCATGCATGGCAAAGCCGCGGCCGATGCAGGCGCGCTGGCCGTTGCCGAACGGCTTCCAGGCGTTGACGGGGCGCGCGGCCTCCGCCTCCCGGCTGAAATTTTCCGGGTCGAACGCGTCGGG
>Ga0210410_10006209_pt1 | contig 10401 bp, 11 predicted proteins | sample IncBWC4MmetaG_FD_161058 | JGI IMG/M metagenome (GOLD analysis project Ga0210410, IMG submission 161058) | Forest soil microbial communities from Barre Woods Harvard Forest LTER site, Petersham, Massachusetts, United States - Inc-BW-C-4-M | ecosystem: Environmental > Terrestrial > Soil >... | reverse complement strand
CTGGAGCTACGCCTATCCCGATAACGGCAAGTTCGAATTCGATTCGCTGATGGCCCAGGACAAGCAGCCCCGGCTGCTCGGCGTCGACAACGAGATGGTCGTGCCGGTCAACAAGGTGATCCGGGTGCAGACCACCGGCGCCGACGTGATCCATTCCTTCGCGGTGCCGGCGTTCGGCATCAAGATCGACGCCATCCCCGGCCGTCTCAACGAAACCTGGTTCAAGGCGACCAAGACCGGCATGTTCTACGGCCAGTGCTCGGAACTTTGCGGCAAGGATCACGCCTTCATGCCGATCGCGGTCAAGGTGGTGAACGACCAGGAATTCGCGGCCTGGGTTGAGGCCGCGAAGAAGCAATATTCGGCCAACCCGGCGAACTCGTTCGCCTCGGCGGGCGCAACCGCGCAGTAAGCCTTCAGGCTTGAGGCGCGCAATCGACGGGACAAGGGCGACAAGACCGCAAGGTCTGCAAAGGACTGCAAGGCAGGATTTTAAAATGGCAACAGCGACACCGGCTCACAGCGATCATGCCCACGACGATCACGCGCACGACCATCCGACCGGATGGCGGCGCTTCGTCTATTCGACGAACCACAAGGACATCGGCACGATGTACCTGGTGTTCGCGATCATCGCCGGCATCATCGGCGCGGCGATGTCGATCGCGATCCGCGCCGAGCTGATGTATCCTGGCGTCCAGATCTTCCACGAGACCCATACCTATAACGTGTTCGTGACCTCGCACGGCCTGATCATGATCTTCTTCATGGTGATGCCGGCGATGATCGGCGGCTTCGGCAACTGGTTCGTGCCGCTGATGATCGGCGCGCCGGACATGGCGTTTCCGCGCATGAACAACATCTCGTTCTGGCTGCTGCCGGCCTCGTTCGCGCTGCTGATCATCTCCACCTTCGTCGAGGGTGAACCGGGCGCCAATGGCGTCGGCGCGGGCTGGACCATGTACGCGCCGCTGTCGACCTCGGGCCATCCGGGACCGGCGGTCGATTTCGCCATCCTGTCGCTGCATCTGGCCGGCGCCTCGTCGATCCTCGGCGCCATCAACTTCATCACCACGATCTTCAACATGCGCGCGCCGGGCATGACCCTGCACAAGATGCCGCTGTTCGTCTGGTCGATCCTGGTGACGGTGTTCCTGCTGCTGCTGTCGCTGCCGGTGCTCGCCGGCGCCATCACCATGCTTTTGACCGACCGCAATTTCGGCACCACCTTCTTCTCCGCCGAAGGCGGCGGCGACCCGGTGCTTTTCCAGCATCTGTTCTGGTTCTTCGGTCATCCCGAAGTTTACATCCTGATCCTGCCCGCCTTCGGCATGATCAGCCAGATCGTCTCGACCTTCTCGCGCAAGCCGGTGTTCGGCTATCTCGGCATGGCCTATGCGATGGTTGCGATCGGCGGCATCGGCTTCGTGGTGTGGGCGCACCACATGTATACGGTCGGCATGTCCTCGGCGACGCAGGCCTATTTCGTCGCCGCCACCATGGTGATCGCGGTGCCGACCGGCGTAAAGATCTTCTCCTGGATCGCCACGATGTGGGGCGGCTCGATCGAGTTCCGCACGCCGATGCTGTGGGCGATCGGCTTCATCTTCCTGTTCACGGTCGGCGGCGTCACCGGCGTGGTGTTGGCCAATGCCGGCGTCGACCGCGTGCTGCAGGACACCTATTACGTGGTCGCGCACTTCCACTACGTCCTGTCGCTCGGCGCCGTGTTCGGCATCTTCGCCGGCTGGTATTACTGGTTTCCGAAGATGTTCGGCTACATGTACAACGAGAACATCGGCAAGCTGCACTTCTGGGTCACCTTCATCGGCGTCAACCTGGTGTTCTTCCCGCAGCATTTCCTCGGTCTCTCCGGCATGCCGCGCCGCTACGTCGATTATCCCGACGCGTTCGCCGGCTGGAACCTGGTGTCCTCGATCGGCTCCTACATCTCCGGCTTCGGCGTGCTGATCTTCATCTACGGCGTGATCGATGCCTTCGTCCGCAAGGAACAGGCCGCCGACAATCCGTGGGGAGCGGGCGCCACCACGCTGGAATGGACGCTGTCGTCGCCGCCGCCGTTCCACCAGTTCGAAGTGCTGCCGCGCGTGAAGTAATGCGGATGCACAGGCGCCTGGTCGTGCCTGTGCACTTATAGGAAGCGAGACCTGTCTTGTCGGTTATCGAGCACAACGTCATCGAGCTGTCGTCGCCCCGGATTTCCGAGGCCGACGTCGCCGATTACATCGCGCTGCTGAAACCGCGGGTGATGTCGCTGGTGATCTTCACCGCACTGGTCGGTCTCGCGATCGCGCCGGGCCATGTTCATCCGGTGCTGGCATTCACCTCGATCCTTTGCATCGCGGTCGGCGCCGGCGCCTCCGGCGCGCTCAACATGGCGCTCGAAGGCGACATCGACGCCAAGATGTCTCGCACCGCCAACCGGCCGATCCCGCGCGGCCGCATCACCAAGCCGGAAGCGCTGGCATTCGGCATGACGCTGGCGTTCTTCGCGGTGATGACGCTCGGCATCCTCGTCAACTGGATCGCCGGCGCGCTCCTGGCATTCACGATCTTCTTCTATGTCGTGATCTACACCATGGTGCTGAAGCGCCGGACCGCGCAGAACATCGTGATCGGGGGGGCGGCGGGCGCGCTGCCGCCGGTGGTGGCGTGGGCGGCGGCGACCGGTTCGCTGTCGGTCGAGCCGTGGCTCCTGTTCCTGATCATCTTCTTCTGGACCCCGCCGCATTTCTGGGCGCTGGCGCTGTTTCGCAGCGACGACTATGCGCGCGCCGGCGTGCCGATGCTTCCGGTGGTCGCCGGTCCCGACGCGACGCGGCGGCAGATCCTGCTCTACACGATCGTGCTGGTCGCGACCGCGTTCGCGCCCTGGCCGCTCGGCTATTTCGACGCGGTCTATGGCGTGACCTCGCTCATTCTCGGCGCCGGCATGCTGGCGCTGGCGATCAATGTCTATCGCCGCCGCGAGCGCAGCGCGGCGCTGCGCGCCAACCGGCGGCTGTTCGCCTTCTCGATCTTCTATCTGTTCGCGCTGTTCGCAACCCTGCTGATCGAGGTTGTCGTCCGCGCCATCGCACCGTCGATCTGGTAGGGGGCGCATGGCGAGACAATGGCGGACAAGCAGCAGCCAGATGGAATCGTCCTCACCGAGGCGCAGAAGAAGAGCCGTCGCCAGCGCTCGATCGCCATCGCGCTCGCGCTCGGCGTTCTCGTCGTGCTGTTTTTCGCGGTCACCATGGTCAAGGGGCCGGCCGTGCTCGTGCGGCCCATGTGACGAGGTGAGGTGATGGCCATGGATAAAGAGCCCACGATGCCGCAAAAGCCGGCCGCCGGCCCCAAGGATGGCCCGAAGGCGGTGCCGCGCCTCGGCCGTGACGCCGTGGTGGCAGCGATCTGCGGGTTTGTCGTGGTGCTGATGGTCGGTGCGTCCTATGCGGCGGTGCCGTTCTACAACTGGTTCTGCCGCGCCACCGGCTTCAACGGCACCACCCAGGTCGCGACCTCGGCGCCTTCAGCCGCGCCGCTTTCGCGCAAGATCGCGGTGCGCTTCGATTCCAACGTCGCGGGCGGATTGCCGTGGAAATTCGCGCCGGAGCAGACCGAGATCGAGGTCAGGATCGGCCAGGTCGTCACCGTGTACTACACTGTGACCAACCAGTCGGCGCGGACCACGACCGGGCAGGCCGCCTATAATGTGGCGCCACTGACGGTCGGGGCGTATTTCCAGAAGATCAACTGCTTCTGCTTCACCGAACAGACCATGGCGCCGGGCGAGAAGCGCGAGATGCCGGTGGTGTTCTATGTCGATCCCTCGATCGTCAAGGACAGCGACAATGATGGGCTGGACACCATCACCTTGTCCTACACTTTCTATCCCGTCCGCGAGTCGGCGCCGCAGCCGGTTGCCGCGGGCGAGCCGGACAAACGCAAGGGAGCCCTCTGACCGGGGCTGGGCAGATTCCGGGATTTCCCGGGGTTTGATTTTTGAGAGGAATACGTGCCGAACAGGCACCGCTAACGGAGAGAGACCGAAATGGCTACGGCGCAAGTCAAGCATCACGACTACCACCTCGTCGATCCGAGCCCGTGGCCGATCGTCGGCTCCGTTTCGGCTTTCATCATGGCGGTCGGCGCCATCACCTGGATGCACCATCTGACGCCGGCGGCGCCGGTCATCTTCGGCATCGGAACCATCGGCGTGCTCTACACCATGGCGAGCTGGTGGACGGATGTGATCCGCGAGGCGCAGTACAAGGGCGACCACACCCGCGTGGTGCAGATCAGCCACCGCTACGGCATGATCCTGTTCATCGCTTCCGAAGTGATGTTCTTCGTCGCCTGGTTCTGGGCCTTCTTCAACTCCGCGCTGTTTCCCGGCGATCCCGTGCACGCCACCCGCGACGCGCTGTTCGGCGGCGTCTGGCCGCCCAAGGGCATCGAGACCTTCGATCCCTGGCATCTGCCGCTGTTGAACACGCTGATCCTGCTGACCTCGGGCACCACGGTGACCTGGGCGCATCACGCGCTCCTGGAAAACGATCGCCAGGGCCTGAAATACGGGCTGATCCTCACCATCCTGCTGGGCGCGACCTTCACCTGCGTGCAGGCCTATGAATACAGCCACGCCGCGTTCTCGTTCGCCGGCAATATCTACGGCGCAACCTTCTTCATGGCGACCGGCTTCCACGGCTTCCACGTGCTGGTCGGCACCATCTTCCTGACCGTTTGCCTGATCCGCGCCTATGCGGGGCATTTCACGCCGACCCAGCACCTCGGCTTCGAATTCGCCGCCTGGTACTGGCATTTCGTCGACGTGGTCTGGCTGTTCCTGTTCGTCTGCATCTATGTCTGGGGCCACGGCGCCGAGACCATGGCGCACGGCGCGCATTGATCCCATAGCGTTTCCAAGCGAAGTGGGTACCGGTTCGCGTTAAGGAAACGCGCCTGACAAAAAGTCACTGTGCTATAAGGGGGCGGCCTTAAGGGCCGCCCTTTTTGTTTCGCGAAACGCAAAAGGCTATCGCATGCCGGACCAGCCGATCCCCACGGTGACCGAAAGCGCGCTGCGCGGGCTTGCCTGCAGATGTCCGCGCTGCGGCAAGGGCAAGCTCTATGCGGGCTTCCTCAACCTGCGGCCGGGCTGCGAGTCCTGCGGGCTCGATTACACCTTCATCGACACCGGCGACGGCCCCGCTATCTTCATCATCATGATGGCCGGCGCCGTCGTCGTCACCTGCGCGCTGATCGTCGAGGCAAAATACCAGCCGCCGTTCTGGGTTCACGCCGTGCTCTGGCTGCCTTTGATACTTGCGACCACGCTGTTGCCGCTGCGTTCGATGAAGTCGCTTTTGATCGCGCTGCAATTCCATCACAAGGCCGCGCCCGGCCGGCTGATCGATCGCGAACCGAAATGATCGCCACGACGGGACCGCGGCGCAAGCGCGCCGGTTTTGGCATTTTCACGCTTGTCATGGTGGCGGTGTTTGTCGGCCTCGGAGTCTGGCAGTTGCAGCGCCGGGTCGAGAAGCACGCGTTGATCGCGGCGTTGACCGAGCGGCTTGCGGCTACGCCCGGCCCGCTGCCATTGGCCCCGCAGTGGAGCGCGCTGACGCCGGCCGTGGATGAATTCCGCCGCGTACGTTTTAGCGCGACCTATCCGTCCGCTCCCGACGCCATGGTCTACAGCTCGGGCTCGGCCGTGCGCGACGATATTTCCGGCCCCGGCACCTGGGCCTTCCTGCCCGCGCGTCTTGCGACCGGCGAGACCGTCGTGATCAACACCGGCTTCGTGCAGAACACGATGCAGGATCGCGACCAGCAGGATCGCGCCGTCAAGCCGCTCGTGACCAGCGAGCCCGTGGTGCTGACCGGCTATCTCCGCTTTCCCGAAACCGCAGGCATGCTGACGCCGGCGGAAAACGTGATAAAACGGCTGTGGTTCACGCGCGATCATCTCGCCATGGCGCATGCGCTCGGCTGGGGCCAAGGAGGCAGTCAGGTCGCGCCGTTCTATATCGATCTGGAGCAGCCGGTGCCTGCGAACGGCATCCCGAAGCCGGGCCCGCTCGACGTCCACCTGAAGGACGATCACATGCAATACGCCATCACCTGGTTCGCCCTTGCGGGCGCGGTGGTGATCGCGTTCGTCGTCTGGCTGCGCGCGCAGGGACGGGCTGCGGCATCCCGGGATTAGGACGTCAGGCGTAACGTTTCGAAGTGGGCAGGATGAGGAGGGCGTGATGCCGAGCACCGTGATCGATTCGCTGATTTTCCGCGACATTTTCGGCACCGCCGCGATGCGGGCGGTATTCTCGGACGACGCTTTGGTCCGCCGCTACCTCGAGGTCGAGGTGGCGCTGGCGCAAGCCGAGGCGGCCACGAAAGTCATTCCAGCGGAAGCCGCGGTCGCCATCGCCGCGGCGGCCAAAACCATGCGGATCGATTTCGACCGGTTGCGGCATGAGACGGAGATCACCGGCTATCCGATCATCGCGGTGGTGCACCAGCTGGCCGAGGCTGCCGGCGCCGCCGGCGGCTACGTTCATTGGGGCGCCACGACCCAGGACATCATGGACAGCGCGACGGTGCTGCAGGTTCGCGCGGCGCTCGATCTCGTCGCGGCCGATCTCGCCGAATTGCGCGACATCCTGGCCGGGCTTGCCCTGAAGTACCGCGATACGCCGATGGCGGGCCGCACCCACCTGCAACAGGCGCTGCCGATCACCTTCGGCTACAAGGCCGCCGTCTGGCTCTCGATGATCCAGCGCCATATCGAGCGGCTGGAGCAGATGCGGCCGCGGGTGCTGCTCGGTCAATTCGCCGGCGCCGCCGGAACGCTCGCTTCCCTCGGGGCTGACGGCCTGAAGGTGCAGGCCGCGCTGTGCGACCTGCTCGGGCTGGCTCGTCCTTCGGCGACCTGGCATGTGGCGCGAGACGGGCTTGCCGAAGTGGTTTCGTTCCTCGGCCTCGTCACCGGCAGCCTCGGCAAGATCGCGACCGACGTCATGATCATGATGGCGACGGAGTTCGCCGAGGTGGCCGAGCCCTTCGTGAAGGGACGGGGCGCTTCCTCGACCATGCCGCAGAAGCGCAACCCGATCTCCTCCGAGCTGATGCTCGCCGCCGCCAAGGCGGTCCGGCAGCATGTCGCGCTGATGCTGGACGGCATGGTGCAGGATCTGGAACGCGCCACCGGCCCCTGGCATGCCGAATGGATCGCCATCCCCGAGAGCTTCATCCTCACAGGGGGCGCGCTCGCGCAGGCCAAATTCATGCTCGGCGGCCTGATCGTCGATAACAAGCGCATGCGCGAGAATCTTGCCATCAGCGGCGGCCTGATCGTCGCCGAGGCCGTGATGATGGCGGCGGCGCCGAAGCTCGGCCGCCAGCGGGCCCATGACGTGGTCTACGACGCCTGCCGCAGCGCCGTGACGGACAAGCGGCCGCTGGCCGACGTGCTGGTCGAACTGCCGGAGATCGTCGATGCACTCGGCGGCACCGAGGCCATCCGCCATCATTGCGATCCCGCGAACTATCTGGGCCTCGCGCCCGAGATGGTCGACCACATGCTGAGTCACCTCGCCGGCAAGGCTGCCGGCCTGGCTTCATGAACTGCAGCTCCGCGCCGTTGAACCTGGACCGCGGGAACGGCGACCCAAGCGGGAGGCGGTATCGCTTCGTCGCCGCAATGAGAGAGCGTCCCGCTTTGCTTTCCAGCAAAACCTTCCCCGCCATCCTGGCAACGGCCGTTTACTGCCTTGGCGCGAACGTCGCCGCGGCGGAAGCGCCGGCGCCCGGCTGTTACGAGCGCGTCTACGACGCCGCCCATCTCGCCGCGCATCCGGGACAGCTCGTGGCGCGGGTCACGGTTCTCGTCAAGCCGCTCGATGCCAGCGAGGCGAAGGCGCTCGGTTCCTCCTTCGAAGCCGACGCCCATTTGAAGATGTGGGTGAAGGGACAAAAGCCGAGCTTCGCTTCCTTCGGTGCGTGCCGGCCGGCCGATGGCGGGCTGAGCTGCGAGGGTTCGCTCTCGGCCGCCGAAGCCGATGAATGCAGGACAAAAAATGATGGCGTCCATCGCGATTGCCGCATCGGCGCCGCGACCACGGGGGCCTTCGGCGTCGCCGCCAAACCCGACGGCGTAATGGTGACGATGCTGCGCCGGCTGGAGCTCGTTCCCGAACCATATGACGGCGGACCCTTTTTGTATCTGAGCTCCGGCAACGCGGAAAACCACGCTTTTGCGCTGAAGCCCGCGCCCGACTCGTCCTGCAAGTAAGGAGTGCAGCATGCTCAAGACCGGCATGATCTTGGTGGTCCTGTTGTCGGCGAGCGCGGCCTTTGCCGATGTGAGGCCGATGCCCGAGGATGGCCGGTTCTGTCCAAGCTGGGCCGAGGCGCACGAACGCACGCTGGCGAGCCTCAACAATGGCCGCCCGCCCTACAAGGTGCGGTGGAAGGGCTGTATCTCCCTCAAGAAGGGCGAAAAGGTCGATGTCGTCGATGTCGACCAGATCGACGGCTCCAACGAGATCATCTACAAGGGCCGGCACTGGTTCTCGGACGGCGGTCCGTTCTGATCCGGGAAAAGCCATTCGGCGCGGGCTGCTCTTGACCGCGAGTTCACGAGAGAACCAACTGCGGGGCTTAACACCTCAGTCGTTTGGGCAGAACCATTGCGAACGGCACGGTTTCAAGCTCACAGCCTTCACCGTCAGCTATGACAAATGCTTCGGGGGTCGCTTCGTTGCCGGACCTTATGGCGTCTGCCAAAATCTGGCGGGCTGCGGCCAAAGCTTCCTCCCGAGCCGCAACAGGGTCAGGCAGGTCAGGTCCCTCTTGATCGATGACAACCTCGTCGCCCAAGCGAATATGGAAGTAGAACCGACTCATTTCGGCCCCCCAATGATTCGGCAAAAGCTACACCGTCTGTGCCCGATTCGTCCGTCCGGTGCCTGACAAAGGCATCCGCGATGTCCGCTTGTGTGCCGTTGGAGGCGTAGCCGTCAGAACCGGCTTGCGATGTCCGAAAAGGTAAGGGCGGATTTGGCCTGTGTTACAAAGCGAACAGACGGCGCCTCGCAGCTTGCCCTTTAATGCCCGCATTGCGCCTAGTAAAACGATACTTGCGATCCGCCCGGCCCATCAGCCGGGCTTTTCGTCGATTGGTGGTGCTGTGTGGAATCGCGCTGGAATCGTTACGCCTCGGCTCCCGGCGCTTCAGGCTTCAGGTAGACGATCAGGCAACAGCAACACATTCCTAGTCCTGCAAGCGGATACTTCAGGGCAACGATCGCTGCCGCCGCGAAGATACATAGCGTGGTGATCGACCGGAAGCGCATGATCTTGCGCTCCCTGGGCGAGACCTCTTTGACAGACTTTCGCCCAATGAGTTCCCAAATCAGGGAGATGTAAGTCGCGTTGACGAGGAAGAAGACCGCGGCATAGAAGGCCACCGGTTGCGGCGCCAGCTTGCTGACCGCCATCCAGGCGGTGGAGAGCGGAAGCAGCGACACCGAAAACAGGTGCGCGAAATTGAACCACATCAGGCGAGGCGTTGCCTCCGTGGCGTAGCGCATGAGATGATGGTGATTGGCCCAGACGATGGCGATGAAGACATAACTGACGGCATAGCTGAGCCATGTCGGCCAGAGCGACAGCAGCGCCTTGAAGGTGGGGAGTTCGGGCGGGCGCAGCTCCAGCACCAGCACCGTGATGAGGACGGCGAACACGCCGTCGGAGAACGCGCTCAGACGTTCCGGGGTCCTTCTCACGTGCGTCACGAGCCTCACCCCCTTGTCCCACGCAGAGAACGATTCGATGTCCTGCCGAATTCCCGCCCGCGCGCCTCTGCATCGAAGTGCGCGCGGCGCCGTTGCGGGGTGATCACTTCAGGAAATCGCGGATGCTTTCGGCGATCTCGCGGGCATGGGTTTCCAGCGCGAAGTGGCCGGTGTCGAAGAAGCGGACGACCGCGCGCGGGTTGTCCCGCTTGAATGCCTCGGCGCCGGCCGGCACAAAGAACGGGTCGTTCTTGCCCCACGCCGCCAAAAGCGGCGGCTTGTGCGTGCGGAAGTAATCCTGGAATGACGGATACAGTGCGACGTTGCTCTTGTAATCGCCGAACAGGTCGAGCTGCACGTCATCCGCGCCGGCCCGGGTCAGATAGTAGTTGTCCAGGTTCTGGCCATCCGGCGATACAATCGTCGGGTCGGGCACGCCGTGTGTGTACTGCCAGCGGGTCGTTTCCGGCGCGAGGAAGGCGCGGAGCGCCTTTCGGTTTGCCTGTGACGGGTCTTGCCAGTAGGCCTTGATCGGAGTCCAGCCGTCGCTGAGGCCTTCCTCATAGGCGTTGCCGTTCTGCGAGATGATGGCGGT
>Ga0210410_10006208_pt1 | contig 10402 bp, 3 predicted proteins | sample IncBWC4MmetaG_FD_161058 | JGI IMG/M metagenome (GOLD analysis project Ga0210410, IMG submission 161058) | Forest soil microbial communities from Barre Woods Harvard Forest LTER site, Petersham, Massachusetts, United States - Inc-BW-C-4-M | ecosystem: Environmental > Terrestrial > Soil >... | reverse complement strand
CGGTACCGCGATCTTCGGCGTTCCGGTCGTCACGGCACTGTCGGCCGGCGGGATGCGCGATCCTGGCGCCGAGTCGTCACAGGCGGCCGCCGTGCTCTCACAGAAGTTTGACCAGGGCGACATGGAATTGCTGATCACGGTCAGCTCCGACCAAGGCGCGTGGGGATCCCAGGCCACGGCGGTCGGCACCGACCTGGTTCGGCGATTGCAGAACTCGGCCAACGTCGGGAGAGTGGTGTCGGCGTGGACCGCGCCGCCGTCAGCGGCGCCCTCGTTCATCAGCAGGGATGGCAAATCGGGACTGATCATTGCCGGTATCTCCGGCGGCGAGACCGATGCGCAGAGAAACGCCGAGCGACTGGCGGACGAGTTCGTGCACGACCGCGATGGCGTCACCGTGCGGACCGGCGGAGAAGCCGGCATCTACTGGCAGATCAACGACCAAACGCAGAAAGACCTGTTGCTCGCCGAGTCGCTGGCGATGCCGCTGAGTTTTGTAGCGCTGGTGTGGGTTTTCGGCGGTTTGGTTGCGGCGGCGCTGCCGCTGGCCGTCGGCGTATTCGCGATCCTGGGCTCGATGGCGGCGCTGCACGCGATCTCGCTGTTCGCCAACGTCTCGATCTTTGCGCTGAACCTGGCCGTCGCGCTGGGCGCGGCGCTGGCCATCGACTACACGTTGCTGATCCTCACCCGCTTCCGGGACGAATTGGCAGAGGGCGAAACTCGTGACGCGGCGCTGATCCGCACGATGGTCACCGCGGGCCGCACGGTGTTGTTCTCCGCGATGACGGTCGCGTTGTCGATGGCCACGATGGTGCTGTTCCCGCAGTACTTCTTGAAGTCGTTCGCCTACGCCGGGGTGGCGGTCGTTTCGTTCGCGGCGGCGGCGGCGATCATCGTGACGCCGGCGGCGATCGTGCTGCTCGGTGATCGGCTCGATTCGCTGGACGCGCGCCGGCCGCTGCGCGGGATCCGCGGGCGACCGGAGCCCCAATCCAAACCGGTCGAACAGTGGTTCTGGTACCGATGGACCAAGTTCGTCATGCGTCACGCGGTGCCGATCGGTGCCGCGATCATCGCTCTTCTGCTGCTTCTCGGCACACCGTTCCTCGGCGTTCGGTGGGGCTTTCCCGACGACCGCGTCCTGCCTCCGTCCTCCTCAGCACGCCAGCTAGGCGACCAGCTGCGCAACGTCTTCCCGGGGGACGGGATTCCCGACATCACCGTCGTGATCCCGGACGCGGTCGGGGTGAGCATCACCGACCTGAATCGATATGCCGCAGCGCTGTCACGGGTCGCGGACGTGTCGTTGGCGTCCTCGCCCGGCGGCACGTTCGTCCATGGCGCACTGGCCGGACCGCCGTCGGCGCCCACCGGACTCAAGGACGGCAGCGCCTTCTTGACGGTGAGCAGCACCGCGCCGCTGTTCTCCGACGACTCGGCGGTTCAGCTTGACCGGCTGCACGCCGTTTCGACCCCGGCGGGCAAACCGGTGCAACTGGGCGGCGTCACGCAGAGCAATCACGACAGCGTGCACGCGATCACCTCGCGGCTGCCGCTGGTGCTCGGGATCATCGCCGTGATCACGTTGGTGCTGGTGTTCCTGCTGACCGGCAGCGCGGTGTTGCCCATCAAGACGGTGCTGCTGAACATCTTGTCGCTGACCGCGGCGTTCGGTGCGCTGGTGTGGGTGTTCCAGGACGGGCACCTGGGCGCACTGGGCTCGGCGGTGACCGGCACGCTTGAGGTCGACCTGCCGGTGTTGCTCTTCTGCATCGCTTTCGGCCTGTCGATGGATTACGAGGTGTTCCTGGTCTCGCGGATCCGGGAGTACTGGCTGGCATCCGACCGCGGCCCGGCCGCCAACGACGACAGCGTCGCGCTCGGTGTGGCCCACACCGGGCGGGTGATCACGGCCGCGGCGCTGATCATGGCGATCTCGTTTGCGGCGTTGATGACGGCGCAGGTGTCTTTCATGCGGTTGTTCGGGCTCGGGCTGACGGTGGCGGTGCTGGTCGACGCGACGCTGGTGCGGATGCTGCTGGTGCCGGCGTTCATGCATGTGCTCGGCCGGGTCAACTGGTGGGCGCCCAAACCGCTGGCCCGCCGCAACGATCGGTTCGGGCGCAGCGAGGCCGCCGGCGGCCCTTCCGACACCGACAAGTCGCTGCGCGCAGCGGATTCCGCTGCAAGGGGCACACCGGGCTAACCGCGGCTCGCGGGTCGTTGGCCGCCGAAGTAGGGTGGCTGTGGTGAGGCTGGCGTCAGTGGACGGCTTCTTGGGTTGTCCACTAGAGTTCAGCAGCAAGCCGCGGGTTGGGGGCCGTCATGGCTAGACCATGTGTTTTCCGACAGGCGTCCATGCCTCCCACCCCAGTGCGACCAAAACCAGCCAGTGCGCAACACATTTGTTTGCTGGTGCGCTGCGCACGATGTGCAGCGGATCCGTGTGCCACGCGTTTCACCGGTAAGTCCTCAGGAGTTTCACCATGAGCCGTGTTGCCATTGTCGGGATCGGATGCCGGTATGCCGGGGGAATCGATTCGGCACAGTCATTCTGGGAGTTTGTGCTCAGCAAGAGTGATGGCGTCGCGGAGATACCTTCGCAGCGTTGGGACTACAGGCGTTTCTATGATCCCGACAAGCGCGCCGCTGGACGGATGTACACCAAGCGTGCCGCCTTTCTCGATTGCGATCCATGGCAGTTCGATTCGGACTTCTTCGGTATGTCCCAGCGCGAGGCAACGAGCCTGGATCCTCAGCAGCGACTGATTATGGAGGTCGCGTGGGAAGCGCTCGATGATGCGGGCGTGGCGGGTCGAGTATCTGGGGAGCCGGTCGGCGTGTATGTCGGTGCGTTCACCTGGGATCACTCGATCACTTCGGTTGCCGGTCCGGCACTTCCCCACGTCGATATGCACACCGCGGCGAGCGCCTCTTTCACGATGCTGTCGAACCGGCTGGCATATGCGCTCAACCTGACGGGACCCGCGCTGACAGTGGATACCGCTTGTTCGTCGTCGTTGGTTGCTTTCCATCTTGCGTGCCAGGGAATTGCAATGGTGACTGTGAGATGGCGCTGGTCGGCGGAGTCAACATGATGCTGCGCCCGGAAACTTTCGTGATGATGTGCAAAGGTGGTTTTCTGGCGGCAGACGGGCGCTGCAAAGCGTTCTCAGCCTCAGCCGACGGGTATGGCCGCGGCGAGGGCGCCGGGATCGTCGTGTTACGCAAGCTCGAAGATGCCTTGCGCGACGGGGATCGCATCTACGCGGTCGTGGCGGCGACCGGCGCCAATCAGGACGGCCGCACGCCCGCCATCACCGTGCCGAATGCCGATTCGCAAGAAGCGCTGGCGCGTTCGGTGTGCGAACGATCCGGCGTCGCGGCGCACGAGGTGACCTATGTAGAGGCGCATGGCACAGGGACACCGGTGGGTGATCCAGTGGAGTTACGTGCACTCGGACGCGTCTACGGCGCCGCTGACGGCCGGAATAGGCCCCTTCCAGTGGGATCGGTGAAAGCCACCCTGGGGCACACTGAAGCGGCCTCCGGCATCGCGAGCGTCATCAAGGCAGCTCTGGCCGTCTACCACAGGACACTGCCGCCGCAAGGGTGGTTCGAAGATCCCAATCCCGATATTCCTTTCGACGAGCTGCAGCTGGCCGTTCAGGTCGAGCCTGAAGTCGTGAATGGTGACGTCGACCGAATGGCCGTGGCTGTCAACGGTTTCGGGTATGGCGGCACCAACGCACATGCGGTCATCGCAGAGGCGCAAAGTGCACGGAGGCAAACAACCCCGTCTCGGGCCCCAAGTCGTCGCAGCGTTGATGTGTTTGCGCTTTCGGCGCGCAGCGAGGCCGCGGCGCGTGAGCTGGCCGGTACTTACGCTGATCTGCTCGAGACGGGTGCAGATCCGGACCATCTCGTTGAGGTCGCATGGACTCGCCGGGCGCACCACCGCTACCGGGCGGGAGTAGCGTTCTCCGATCCCGCGGACCTGGCCGACCAGCTACGGCAGATCTCGGCCGGCGCTGTTCCGGTGGGGTCGGTGGTGGGCCGTTCGGCGGGTCCGGCGTTCGTGTTCACCGGAATGGGCCCGCAATGGTGGGCGATGGGCCGCGATCTACTCAACGCCGGCGGCGCGTTCGCCGCTGAAGCCGCCCGCATCGACGCCGTCTTCCGCAGCGTCGCCGGCTGGTCTCTCGTGGAAGAACTTCTGCGCCCTGAGGAGCAGTCACGGATCACGTCGACAGCGGTTGCCCAGCCGGCGAACTTCCTCATCCAGGCGGCGCTGACCTGCGAACTCGCCGAGTTCGGAATCACACCCAGCGCCGTGGTGGGCCATAGTGCCGGCGAGATAGCGGCTGCCTACGTCAGCGGCATGCTGTCGCTGCGCGACGCTGTTCTGGTGGCCCATCATCGTGGACGATTGCTGGCTACGACTGCCGGAACCGGAGGCATGCTCGCAATCGGGTTGCCGGTCGATGACGTACGACCGCTGCTTCATGACGACATGCGAATCGATGTTGCGGCAATCAACAGCCCGTCATCGGTGACGGTGTCCGGCGATCTGGGAGAACTGGGAGCCTTCGCCGAAACCCTCACTGAGCAAGGCGTCTTCAATCGCCTCCTGCGGGTGGAAGTGCCATATCACAGTCGCTATATGGACCCTATTCTCGGGGAACTGCGTGCTGTGCTGGCCGGTGTCACACCTCAACCGCCAAAGGTCCCGCTGTACTCCTCGGTCGCCGGCGAAGCCGTCACGAGCGCCTCGTGGGATGCCGACTACTGGTGCGTCAACGTGCGTGAGCCGGTGCGATTCGCGGACGCAACCAAGACGCTGATCCGCGCAGGCCACCGCGTGTTCGTGGAGGTGGGCCCACATCCGGTGCTGTCGGCGAACATCCGCGAACTCCTGTTGACGAGCGGCGAGTCGGGCACGACGATTTCTACGCTGGATCGCGGTCGGCCTGACGCAGAGAGCATCCGCCAAGCAGTCGCCGGACTCTATACCGCCGGAACGCTCGATGACACAGGAATGTTCGCGAAACCGGCTCCGCATCTCGAACTTCCTCGGTATCCCTGGCAGCGGAAGCGGCTCCACGACGAGCTACCCGAACACCGGCAGACGAAGTTCGGGACTCCTGACACGTATTCAATGCTGGGTGACCCGGACCTGCATGTTCGGTTCGCCTGGGAGCTGCACCTGAGCGGACAGACACTGCCGTGGCTCACCGATCACGTGGTTGACGGGTCCTGCGTGCTTCCCGCTGCGGCATACCTTGATGCCGCACTGAGCGCCGCCTCGCTACGCACCGGATCGAATTCGGTGACCGCCGAAGACATTCGGTTCGTCGCGCCCTTGATCGTGGACCCTGCCGACGGGACCATACTGCGTACCGAACTCGACGAGCCGAGTCGTCGCTTCACTATCCGCTCTCGCGCCGCAACCAGCACATTCTGGACAGTCCACGCCACCGGCCGGCTGGTCGAGGCAACGTACCTTGCCACCAAGCATCCCCCGCCCGAAACCCGCGGCATGAGCGAGATCGACCCAGCCGACTTCTATGCCGCCTTTGCTGCTCGCGGCCTGGATTACGGCCGCCACTTTCAGGGGGTTACGTCATTGCGCGTGAACTCACTGCAGGCAATCGCGACTGTAGAGGCGCCCACTGGGCCCGACACGACCAGGCACCTCGTACATCCCTGCCTCATTGACGCTGCCATGCAAACCGTCGCGCCGCTCGTCGAGCAGTCAATTGGCCGGCACCAGGGAACCGTTGTGCCGATCGCGGTCGACGCGGTGCGGGCCTTCGCCCCGCTCCCCGATCAGGTCACGGTTGTCGCCCGCCGGCACCCCACAGACCCGCTGTGCGCCGACTACGTGATCCTCGACTCGGAGCACACTGCGTGCATGCAACTCATGGGTGTGCGACTGGGTCCGATTACCCCCGGGAAAGAGCCAATCGACCACCTCGAACCCTTGTTTTACCAGGAGGTTTGGGATCTACGCGACGAGCTCACCACCATAGCGCCACCGACTTCCCAGCAAACCGCGACGTTGGTGGTGGCCCTCGGTGACCAGCCTCACGTACGGGCCCGACAGCTATCTAAGGCCCTCCCGCACGCCGGCTACCACACCTGCACTGGCACAACCGAACTCGAAGCTGACCTCACGCAACGGCTCAGCGAAATCGCAGAGGATCTGCCGCGGCTTCACGTGTGTCTGGTTGTCGGAGACATCGCCGATGACGTCGCCGCCCTCTGGGCGCTGAAACGCGTCGCCGTCACAATCGAGAGGTTTCTCGACGAGCAGCTTGGCGACAAAGCCGCGCAAATGCCCCCGTTCGGCGACGACACGTTCTACGTCAGCCTGATCACCGAACGGGCCTTTGTCCACCCCAACGATGCTTCGGTACCCGACACCAGCCATGCGGCGCTGGCGGGAGCACGTCGTGTCCTGGTCGGAGAGCAGCCGCGATTGCGGTGGCGTCTGATCGACACCGACGAGGCCACCGAGATCGCCGACCTCATCGCGGAGCTGGCAATTCCGGGTGCCTTCTGTCACGACAATGCCGACGAAGTGTTGCTGCGCAGCGGTTTACGGTGGACTCCGATCGTCACGCAGACGCTGGCTCATCGGCTTGAAGCGATGGCCCACGACGAGCAACCCACTGAGCCGGAAGCGAACTTCACCGTCGACACTCCGAAGTCACGACTTCTGCCCGACCTCGGGTGGCGGCGCTGCCCCCGGCGATCGCCCAGTCGAGGCGAAGTGGAGCTGCAAATGGAGGCCGTCGGCTTGAACTACAAAGACGCCGTCAAGGCGCTCGGACTGCTCAGCGAAAGAGACCTAGAACAGACACATTTTGGCACTCACCTCGGCATGGAGGGCGTCGGAGTAGTCACCCGCGTCGGAACTGAGGTCCCCGAGTTGCAGGTCGGAGACGTTGTCGCTACCGCTGCTCAGGGCATGCTCACCCGCTATCACATCGCCGATGCAGCACTCTGCTTCAAGCTGCCCAATCCTGCCGGCCGGCAACCCGTTCGCCCCGAACACTGCACCAGCATTACCGCGTTCGTCACGGCCGAACGCTCCCTGCTGACCTTGGCGCGGCTCCAGCCAGGCGAGACGGTGCTGATCCACGGAGCGGCCGGCGGTGTCGGCTCGGCCGCCATTCAGGTCGCGAAGCTCTGCGGCGCACAGGTTATCGGCACGGCCAGCACCGACGAGCGGCGTTGCTACGCGCTGGCCGCAGGCGCTGACCACATGATCGACTCCCGCTCGCTCAACTTCGTCGACGGCGTTCGTGAACTCACCAGCGGACGCGGCGCGGACGTGATCATCAGTACCGCACCCGGAGAGATGCTGCGCCACAATTTCGATGCCGTTGCCGAGTTCGGTCGCATCGTTGAAGTCGGCAAGGCGGACATTTATGGCGGCGGCACTTTGGATATGGCGGCGTTCGATAAGAACGTCAGCTACTTCTCGGTCGACATGGACCGGATGCTGGCCAAGAGGACCAACGACTTCCTGAAGCTGACCACCGGCATCTTCGACAAATTCGGCAGCGGAACCTACCAGCCACTGCCGGTGGAAGTTCATGCTGCAGGCGACCTTCCGCAAGCGTTCGAGGACGTGTTCCGCTCGGAGCGGACCGGCCGGGTGGCGATTCGCCTCGCCGGCGAGGCGCCACCGGTGAGGCCCGCCTGGCACGACGTCACTATCGACCCGGAGGGCACCTACTTGATCACCGGCGGATACGGCGGCTTGGGGCTGGCGACCGGACGATGGCTGGTCAGACGCGGCGCACGGCACCTCGTCCTGGCCGGCAGGAGCGGCGCGACAACGGGTTTCGCGCGCAAACACCTCGCCCGGTGGCGGGCATCAGGAATCGAAGTCACCGACGAAGCGGTCGACGTGAGCGATGCCGGCGCCGTCGCCGCCTTGGTGACGCGGTCCCACACCAACGAGCATCCGCTGCGCGGCATCTTCCACGCTGCGGGAGCCGTCGCTGACCAGATGGTGTCTGATCTGGAGCTCGACGTTCTCAAACGCGTATACGAAGCCAAGGTGCAGGGAGCGCGCGCGCTATGGTCCGCCGTCACTGCCGCCGAGATCAGACTCGACCAGTTCGTGTTCTACTCCTCGGGCGGTTCGATGCTAGGCCTGTTCGGGCAGTACAACTACACAGCAGCCAACCTCGCCCTGCAGTCTCTGACCGAAACAATTGTCCGCCACGGTCAGCCTGCAATCTGCATCGGCTGGGGGCACATGTCAGGAACAGGCGGCGGCATGGCTGCCGACGAAACCACCGCGAAGTATCTGGATACCGTCGGGTTCGACTCGATCGACATGGACGATGGCCCAATCTATCTCGAAGAGGCGCTCCGGTTGGGCATCACGCAAGCGGCGATCATTCCGATCAACTGGTCCAAGCTCAGCAGCGCGAGCGGCCACCTGCGACACGTGCTACGCACCTCGGCGCTCATCTCCGCTGCAGCTGAAGCCAATTCCGACGAGGAGCGCTTGCGTGCCGCTTTGGTCGCCCTCGACGACACTAAGCGCGCAGAGGTGGTCGCCTATATGCTCGCTGAGCAACTGGCCGTCGTCATGGGTGTATCGGCTGAGTCGATCGAGATCGACATCCCGGTGACCGAGCTCGGCCTGGACTCACTGATGGCCGTCGAATTCGGCGTCCGCACCACCCAGGCGCTCGGTGTGCAACTCACCACGCTCTCCTTGGGACGTAGCTTCGACCTTCGGCAAGCGGGTGCTCGCATCGCCGAGATGATGGCGGCTGCGTGACCGAAAGCTGGGACGGTATGTCGGCGCGCGAAACCGCTCGCCGTTTGCTCGCGCAGCCGCGCGACGATCACGTCGTTGCATCGGCACCCGATACGAGTTCGGTCGCCAAGTCACGACGAGATTCACGCCAACCGTTCGCTGATCACCCGGAGGTCGTTGCGGCCCGCGAACGGAACGCGCGCACGCGCGCCATGTTGGAGTTCACCGGGATGCCGAACCCGCTGTTCCTGCCGAGACGAGGCGCAAACAGTCCCGTCATCGACGGCCCTGACGGTGCGATGACCAACTTCTCCAGCTACAACTATCTCGGACTGGCGCACCACCCGAAAGTCATTCGTGCCGCTCAGGATGCGGTCGCACAGTATGGCGCCTCAGCATCAGCTAGTCGCATCATCTCAGGCGAGATCGATCTCTACTCCGTTCTCGAAAACCGGCTGGCCCAGCTCTACGACGTTGACGCCGCCCTGATCACAACCAGTGGATATCTCACCAACGCCGGGCTGATCGGATTCCTGCTTGGCGACCGGGACGCGATGGTGTGCGATGCACTCATCCACGCCAGCGTGATCTCCGGGGTGCAATGGTCCGGAGCACGCCGGGTGACGTTCCGACACAACGACCCAGACTCTTTGCGCAGCGTCCTGCGCATGTCAAGGGCACGCTTTGATCGGGCACTCGTTGTCGTCGAAGGCCACTACAGCATGGACGGAGACATCGGACCACTTCCGGAGATCGCCGCGGTGGCACGGGAATTCGACTGCGCAGTGATGATCGACGAGGCCCATTCCTTTGGGGTGCTCGGTGCCCACGGACACGGCGCGCGCGACCACTTCGGCCTATCCGGCGACGCAGTGGACATCTGGATGGGCACCCTGTCGAAGGCGCTGGGCAGTTGCGGCGGGTTCATCGCCGGTGAGGGCGATCTCATCGAAGCAATCCGCTCGGCCGCCCCCGGGGTTGCTCAACTCACCGGTGGCCCCGCACCAGCCGCCGCCGCGGCCGCGCTGGCCGCCCTTGACGTCCTCGAGACCGAGCCTGAGCGGCTCACCCGGCTATGGCATAACGCGCAATGGTTCACGTCTGCACTACGCGAGCGCAATCTCGATCTTGGATCCTCACAGAACACACCGATCTGTCCTGTGCTGGTCCCTGGTGAACTCCAAGTCGGTTACGCCTCTTCGGTGCTGATGCAAGCCCGCATCTATGTCGGCCCCGTGGCGGCGCCGGCGGTCCAGCCGGGTCAGGAACGGTTGCGCTTCTTCCTGACTAGCGAACACACCAAGGACCAACTGAACACCACAGCCGATCTCGTGGCCGAGGTGGTCGAATTGGCAACGCAACGTGGTGAGTCTCTCACGATGTCAGATGCAACAACGCTGATAAACGACTTGAACACAGGCAGCGAGCGCAGAGATACCTGATGCCTTTCGTTTCGGCATCCCGTCCTTGAACCGTGGACGATGCTCGGGCACCTCGCGGCTCGAAACCGGGTCCGCCGATTGCGACTCGGCGTGGGCGTGACCGACGCCGGTCGACGCAATCCGGCGCCTGGGTCCCCTTTGTTATCTCTCGCCGGTGTCGCTCCATGCT
>Ga0210410_10006207_pt1 | contig 10402 bp, 8 predicted proteins | sample IncBWC4MmetaG_FD_161058 | JGI IMG/M metagenome (GOLD analysis project Ga0210410, IMG submission 161058) | Forest soil microbial communities from Barre Woods Harvard Forest LTER site, Petersham, Massachusetts, United States - Inc-BW-C-4-M | ecosystem: Environmental > Terrestrial > Soil >... | reverse complement strand
AAGGGCCTCGATCATCGATCGTCAACTTGGGGGTATTTAGGATGTCTCGTCTACGCAGAACATTGGCAGCCGTGGCGCTGTCGCTTTCCAGTCTCATTCCGGCGGGCTTTGCCAGCGCCGCCGACTTGCCGGTCAAGGCCAAGGCAAAGCCGGTCGCCGACCTGCCGTTCTTCCTGGTGATCGACGACCGGGTGTCTTTCTCCTGGATGCCCAAGGGTACCGATCCGGGAATGTTCACCGTCAATCCGAATGGCTCGATCAACGGTACGACCGCCAAGCAGGTCTATTCGTTCACCCATTTCGACCTTTGGGCCTACGGCACCAACTTCTTCACCATCTCGATGTTCAAGTCGGGCCACAACGATCCCGCCTCGCCGTGCACGAATGCCGGAACCATCTTCGGGGTTCCCGCCGATTGCGCAGGCGCAACCGAAATCTATGGCCTGTTCCGCTCGACCTTCGGCTGGAACGAGATCTTCAACACCAAGGCCTTCACCATGGGGCCGCTGCATAACGTCTCGTTCGAAGTCGGTATGGACGCCAACACCGAAAACAACTTCCTGGCTCCGGCCAAGCGCGACGTCGTCGCCGGTCTGCAGTTCGCCTTCGACCTGCCCTACAAGGGCTACTTCAACGTAGCGCCCTTGGTTTACTGGGAATTCGCCAACCACAACGCATTTGACCAGTGCGGCCTGTTTGGTCCCGGCGTCCCCGGCGTAACCTGCCTTGCGGACGGCAACAACAAGTACAACGCGACGTGGGCGGTCGAGACGAACTACTACATGGATCTCGGCTTCCTGCCCGAGAACATGCAGTTCTGGTCGATCAGCGGCCGCGCTGCCTGGTACGGACCGAAGGGCGATCAGAACCAGCCGCTCACCGGGCTTGGTGTCGGCCGCTTCAGCACGGCGACCAAGACCGAGTTCAACGCCGAACCGATCCGCCTGACCTTCGACGCCAGCAAGGCCTTTATCGGCCCTAAGTACTCTCACTTCGTTGATCTCTGGGTTGCCTATCGCTACTGGCAGAACAAGTTCGGTCTCGATCACAACGCGTCCCCCGGCGTCTGCACGATTGCGGCAACCGGTCAAAGCACCAACTCCTGCACCGAATCGACCGTCTATGGCGGCGTGACGGTGAAGTTCTAACCGCCTGATCCTTCTCCAGGTGAAAAGCGATGGCGCCGCGATGTTCCCGCGGCGCCATTTTTCTTTGTCTCGGTGAGCGAAGCGCGCCGCCGGCAGCTTTTTCAGGGAAATACCCCCGCTTTCCGTCATGGCCGGGCGTCGTCCCGGCCATCCACGTCTTGCTAGCGGAAGAATAGCAAGGACGTGGATGCCCGGCACAAGGCCGGGCATGACGGGCTTGATGCCAAAGCCGTTCTAATTGATCGCATCTTGATTCAGACGCCGAGCGCTATTTATTCCAGACGCCGGCGTGCGGTGCCGCCGCTTCGTCCTCGAGCAGGGGCCCGACCACCTCGGTCGGTCGCTGCCCGCTCTTGAAGACTTCCCGGCACGGCAGATCGAGGGTCGGATTTTCCGGATGATTGCCGGTCAGGTCCCGCAGCCGGTGTTCGCTCAAGCCGTAGACCAGCCGGCCGATGCCGGCCCAGTAGATCGCGCCCGCACACATCGCGCAGGGCTCGGCGGACGAATACAGCGTCGCTCCCTTGAGCACGTCTGGACTGAGCGTCGTGCAGGCCTGCGTCGCCAGCAGGCGCTCGGCGTGCGCGGTACCGTCATGATCAGGCATATAGCCGTTCTCGGTCTCGATCAGGACGTTGCGGTTCTGATCGACGAGAATGGCGCCGAAGGGGTGATTGCCGTGAGCGATGGCGCGGCGGGCGATGTCGAACGACCGCCGCAGGAAGAGTTCGTCGAGTTTTGCTTGGTCCAAATCTGAAGTGCTGCTCATCGCCGCTCCCACCGCTTCGTCCATCATGCAGATGGCGGATGCGGCAGGCAAGCGAACTCCAAGCGAACTCCAAGCAAGCTCAATGTCCCGCCATGTGCCGACCGACCTCGGTGAGATCGGCTTCGCTGGCGCGCGCTTCATAGACGAATTCGCCGTGGAACATCACCACGAGCCGGTCCGAGAGTTCGAGCAATTCATCGAGGTCTTCGCTGACCAGCAGCACCGCCGCCCCCCGGTTTCGTGCCGCCATGATCTCGGCATGAATCTGGGCGACCGCGGCGAAGTCCAGTCCGAAGCAGGGATTGGCAGCGATCAGCACCTCGACTTCGCCGCCGAGTTCGCGCGCCAGCACCGCGCGCTGCACGTTGCCGCCCGACAGCGCCGAGATCGGGGTATCCGGCGTGCGGGTCTTGATCTTGTAGAGCCCGATCTTGCGCTCGGCGTCCTCGCGAAACGCCGCGCGGTTGAGCCACCAGCCGCCGCTGGCAAACGGCGCGCGGTCGAATTCACGGAACGCGATGTTGTCGGCGACGCTCATGCCGCCGACGCAGGCGTTCTTCAGGGGTTCCTCGGGCAGCAGCGACATCTTGTGACGGCGCATCTCCTCCCGGCTGGCGTGATAGACGTCGCCGATCACGCGGATCTCGCCGCTCTCGACTTCGCGCTGACCGGCGAGCACTTCGACGAGTTGCCGCTGACCGTTACCGGATACGCCGGCGATGCCGACGATTTCGCCGCCGCGAACGGCGAGCGAGACGTTATGAACCGCAACCGCGCCGGCGTCGTCGAGCGCGTTCAGCCTGTCAAGCTCGAGCCGCGCCGCACCGACTTGTCCGACGCGCGCCGGCTGAACCGTCAGTTCTTCGGCGCCGATCATCATGCGGGCCATGCTGTCCGGCGAGAGATCGCTGACCTTGCCATTGCCCGCCAGCTTGCCGCGGCGCAGGATCGTGACCTCGTCGGCGAACGCCATCACCTCGCGGAATTTGTGCGTGATCATCAGGATGGTCAGGTCGCCATGGACGACCATGTCGCGCAACATGCCCAGCACTTCGTCGGCTTCGCCCGGCGTCAACACCGAGGTCGGCTCATCCAGAATCAGAAAGCGCCGCTTGAGGTAAAGCTGCTTGAGGATTTCGCACTTCTGGCGCTCGCCGGCGGAAATATCCGACACTTTTGCGTTCAGCGGCACCTTGAACGGCATGCGGGCGAGAAACGCCTCGAGTTCCTTCTTTTCCTTCGACCAGTTGACGACCGCAGGCACGTCGTCGCGCGCCAGCACGAGATTCTCGGCCACCGTCATCGCTGGCACCAGCGTGAAATGCTGGTAGACCATGCCGAGCCCCAGCGCGTGGGCGTCCTTGGGGTTGGCGATCGCCTGTTCGCGGCCGCCGACCAGGATGTCGCCTTCGGTCGGGTGGTAATAGCCCATGATGCATTTCACCAGCGTGCTTTTTCCCGCGCCGTTCTCGCCGAGCAGCGCGTGGAAAGAGCCGGGCCGCACCTTGAGTTCGACATTGTCGAGCGCTGTAAAATCACCGAACCGCATGGTCATCGCGACGGCGTCGACGCCCAGCGGCCCCTCGGGTAGCGGCGTTTCGCCGATGATCATGACAGGGCTCCGATCAGCGCCGTGGATGTCGCAACCGCGCCGAACACGCCGCCCTGCATCTTGATCATCTTCAGCGCATGCTCGTGATTGCTCTTGTCGGTGGCGGCACAGCAATCCTCGATCAGCACGCATTCAAAGCCGCGGTCGTTGGCTTCCCGCATCGTGGTGTGGACGCAGACGTCGGTGGTGATGCCGGTCAGCACGATGTTCTCGATACCGCGCAGCCGCAGCATCAGTTCGAGGTCGGTAGCGCAGAACGAGCCCTTGCCGGGCTTGTCGATGATCGGCTCGCCGGGCAGCGGCGCCAGCTCCGGAATGATCTCCCAGCCGGCTTCGCCGCGCACCAGCACCCGGCCGCAGGGGCCGGGATCGCCGATCCCGGCGCCGATCTGCCGCGACCGCCACTGCTTGTTGGCGGGCAGGTCGCTGAGGTCGGGGCGGTGGCCTTCGCGGGTATGGATGATGTGAAAACCCTGCGCGCGCATCACCGCGAGCAGTTTCTTGATCGGCTCGATCGGGGCGCGGGTCAGTGACAGGTCATAGCCCATCTTGTCGACATAGCCGCCGACGCCGCAGAAGTCGGTCTGCATGTCGATGATGATGAGCGCGGTGTTTGCCGGACGCAGGTCGCCGTTATAGGGCCAGGCATAGGGTTCGGATTTCAGATAGCGCTCGGGCATGACTGGTTCTCGCTCATCGGTATTATCGGGTGATCGACAGTTCGGCCGGCGCGCCGGTCAGCGTGCGCTTCGGCGAGCAGGTGATGATCATGATCGCCAGGGTCAGGATGTAGGGCGCGGCATTGAACAGATGGTAGCCGGAGGTGACGCCGACCGATTGCAGCGCCGGTCCGAGGGCTGCGGCGCCGCCGAAGGCCAGCGACGCCCACATGCACAGCATCGGGTCCCAGCGCGCGAAGATCACCAGCGCCACCGCGGTGACGCCCTGTCCGGAGGAGAGGCCTTCGTTCCAGCCGCCGGGATAGAACAGCGACAGGAACGAGCCGCCGATTCCGGCGAGAAAGCCGCCGACCATGGTCGCGCGCAGCCGGATTGCCAGAACCGAATATCCCATCGCGCGCGCGGCATCCGAACTCTCGCCGGCGGTGCGGATCAGCAGGCCCCAGCGCGTGGTGTGGAAAGCCCAGTATAAAACAGGCGCCAGCGCAATGCCGATCAGGAACAGCACGTTGATCCGCAGCGCGGCGCGAACCTGCGCGATATCGCTCCACCAGCCGAAATCGATCGCGGGCAGCCGCGCCGCGGTCGGTTCGATCAGCGGCTTGCCGAGATAGAATGCGAGGCCAGTGCCGAACAGCATCAGCGCGATGCCGACGGCAATGTCGTTGACCCGCGGCAATGAGCAAATCCCGGCATGGAGCGCGCCGAGCAGCGAGCCGGTCACGCCGGCGGCGAGCACGCCGAGCCAGGGCGATCCGGTGAGATAGGAGATGCCATAGGCGCTCATCGCGCCCATCACCAGCGTGCCTTCGAGGCCGAGATTGATTCGGCCCGAGCGCTCGGTGATGCACTCGCCGAGGCTGACGAACAGGAACGGCGTGGAGACGCGGATCGCGCCGCCGAATACGGCGAGCGGCACCGTCCAGAGTCCGATCGTTCCATCCGCCATGTCAGGATTTTCCCTTCAGGAAGCCGATGCGGCCATACAGCGCGTCGCTGGCGAGCACGAAGACGAAGATGATCCCCTGCAGCACCAGCACCGAAGCATCCGGCAGGCCGAGCCGGCGCTGCAACAGGCCGCCGCTGGCGCTGATGCCGCCAAGCAGGATGGCGACGGGAATGACGGCCAGCGGATTTTGCCGCGCCAGGAAGGCGACGAGGATTCCGGTAAAGCCATAGCCGGCGGCGAGGTTGGCGTTGGTGCGGCCCTGGACGGCGGCGACTTCGACCGTGCCCGCCAGGCCGGCGCATGCGCCCGCCAGAAAGCAAATGGTCAGGATCAGTTTGCTGACGCCCAATCCCACAATCTTTGCCGCGCGGATGTTACCGCCCGCCACGCGCGCGGCAAACCCGAACACGGTGTGATAGATCAGGATGTAGGATGCGACGGCGGCGATCACGCCGAACACCAGGCCCCAATGCACGTCGGTGCCGGGAATGCTGCCGATCATGTTGGCGGCGCCGATCTCGCGCGTCGACGGCTTGTTCAGGCTGGCGGGGTCGCGCATCATGCCCTCGACCAGATGGTTGAGGATCGCGAGCGCGATGTAGACCAGCAGCAGGCTGGAAATCGTTTCATTGACGCCGCGGTATTGCCGCAAGCCGCCCGCCAGCATGATCCAGAGGCCGCCGCCGATCATCCCGGCGCAAACCATCGCAGTCTGCACCACCAGCGGCGGCGCCCATGGCATCGCCAGCGCGGCGCTGGTGGCGGCGAGCGCGCCGATCAGGAGCGCGCCTTCGCCGCCGATGATCACCATGCCCAGTTGTGCGGGCAGCGCCGTGCACAGCGCGGTCAGGATCAAAGGTGCGGCGCGGGTCAAGGTGTTCTGCCACGAGAACCAGGTGCCGAATGCGCCCTGGTACATGTAGAAATAGAGGTCGAGCGGGCTCTTGCCGAACAGCGCCACGAAGATTCCGAACACGCCGAGCGCGCCAAGCAGCGCCGCGCCCGGAATCAGGATGTACTCGATGGTCACGCCGTAGCGCTGGAGGAAGCCGGAATCGGCGGCCGGAGCTATTCCGGCCGCCTCCACGGGATCCGCCACGTCTGTTGTCACGAAGTCGCTCCGATCACGCCTTCGACCAGGTAATCCATCTTCTCGAGTTCAGGATCCTTCTGGCCGCGATCGGTGCCCGCGGTGATCACGGCCTTGCCCTTGTTGTCCATGATCGGGCCCTTGAAGATGGTGTAGGTGCCGGCCGTGAGCTTGGCCTTGATGTCGTCGGCATGCTTGCGCGCTTCCGCCGACACCGCCTCGCCATAGGGCGAGCATTTGACGATCTCTTCATTCAGGCCGCCGCGATAGAAGTTCGGGATGGCCTCGCCGGCGGCGATCATCTTGACGAATTTCGGATACAGCGCTTCCCAGTTCCACTCGGCGCCGGTGAGATAGGCTTTCGGCGCCAGCGGCGACTGGTTGACGTGATAGCCGCAGACCATCGCGCCGCGGCGTGCGGCGTTCTCGACCATGGTCTTGGGACCATCGACGTGACAGGTCAGGACATCGACGCCCTGGTCGATCAGGCTGTTGGTGGCTTCGGCTTCCTTGACCGGCATCGACCAGTCCCCCGTGAAGATCACCTGCGTGGTGGCCTTGGGGTTTGCAAGTTTCGCGCCGAGCGTGAAGGCGTTGATGTTGCGCAGCACCTGCGGGATCGGCTTCGCCGCGACAAAGCCGAGCTTGCCGCTCTTGGTGGAGTAGCCGGCAACGATCCCGGAAATATACTGGGCCTCGTCGATATAACCGAAATAGCTGCCGGCATTCTTGGGATCCTTGTCGCTCCACAACCCGCCGCAATGCTCGAAATGGAGTTTTGGAAACTTGTTGGCCATCTTGATCACGTGCGGATTGTAGTATCCGAACGAGGTCGGGAAGAGCAGGGAGGCGCCGTCGAGGTTGATCATCGACTCGATGGTCTTCTCCACCGCGTCGGTCTCGGGGACCTTTTCTTCCTCGACCACCTTGAGGCCGGGCATCTTCTTCAGCGCCGCCGCACCCTGCGCATGGGCCTGGTTGTAGCCGTAGTCGTCGCGCGACCCGACATAGATAAAGCCGATCGTCGTGTCGGCCGCCGCGGCGCTGCGTGCGCCGAAGGCCGTGCCAAGCGTCAGCGCAGCACTTCCCTGCAACAAGTGCCGTCGTGAAATCCTGCTGAAATCCATGTGCCTGCTCCCTCTCGGCGGATGATCCGCCACCAATTTCGCAGCCGCGCCGACACGGCGGAGCTTAAAGGGGAGTCGCAAGCTTCGTGCCAGAGCACCTTTGATGAGCATATTTAACTAACTATTTGAAATAACAACATTATCTATAGGTCGATGCCGCCGTTCAAAGTTTGTGCAGGAGTCTGTTGGTCTAATTTATAGGCATCATTTGATCATTGTATGCAAGGCAGTTAAGCAATTCTTGGCTCCGGCCGGGGGCTCCGGATGCCTGCACCAGGCGGGGATCGGTCATTTGTCGGCTGCTCAAGCGGAGCGGGACTGCTACCAGTGAAAACGTCCGGTTGATGGTTGCATCGCATCCGCTAGCATTGAACTTGTATCGATTGAGAAAGCGCGGATCGGCGCGGCGCTGCACTGGAAAAGCATGAGCAGGACAGAGGCGGCAGCTGCGGGGACGAGACGATCATCGCTTGGCGACGAAATCGTCGAGCGGATCAATCAGCTCGCGGCCATTTCCGAGACGCCTGAACATCTGGCGCGGATATTCCTGACGCCCGAGCATCGCACGGCCGCCGATCTGATCCTGTCCTGGATGCGGAAAGCGGGCATGAGCGCGCATCTCGACGCGATCGGAAATGTCTGCGGCCGTTATGAAGGCGAGCGGCCGGGCCTGCCGTGCCTGATGCTGGGCTCGCACTACGACACCGTGCGCGATGCCGGCAAATGGGATGGGCCGCTCGGATTGATCACGGCGATCTCCTGCGTCGCCGATTTACACAGGAGAGAGCGGCGGTTGCCGTTCGCGATCGAGGTCGTGGGTTTCGCCGACGAGGAGGGGGTGCGGTTCGCCTCGACGCTGCTCGGCAGCCGGGCCGTCGCCGGGACGTTCGTCGAGAGTGTGCTCAATAGCCGCGACCATGCCGGCATTTCCATGCGCGAGGCGATCGTGCAGTTCGGCCTCGACCCCGACCATATCGGCGCCGCGGCGCGCGCCCGGCGCGAACTGCACGCCTATGTCGAATTGCACATCGAGCAGGGACCGGTGCTGGAGCAGCACGACCTGCCGGTCGGCGTGGTCACGGCGATTGCCGGCGCGACGCGGCTGGCGGCGCACCTGACGGGCATGGCCGGACACGCCGGCACCGTGCCGATGGCGCTGCGACGCGACGCGCTGGCGGGAGCATCCGAGTGCATCGTCGCGATCGAGGAGTTTTGCAAGACCGGCGAGGGCGGGCTGGTCGGCACCGTCGGCTATATCGACGCCATGCCCGGCGCGACCAACGTGATTCCGGGCCGGGTCAATTTCACCATCGACATCCGCGCCCCGACCGACGCGCACCGCAAACTCGCCGTCGCCGACATCGTCCGGCGGATCGAAGCCATCGCAAAGCGCCGCAATCTGGCGCTGCAGGTTGACGTCACCCACGAAAACCGCACCGTGCCGTGCGCGCCGTGGCTGAAGGGGCAGGTTGCGGACGCCGTCGCCGCCGAAGGCTATCCCGTGTTTGAACTGCCGAGCGGGGCTGGGCATGACGGCATGGCGATGATCGATATCGCCGACGTCGCCATGATCTTCGTCCGCTGCCGCGCCGGCGTCAGCCACCATCCCGACGAGCATGTCGACCTGGCCGACGCGGACGCCGGCGCACGGGTGCTGCTGCGGTTGATCGAGAATTTCCGGCCGCGGGAGATATCGTCGTAGGATGGGTAGAGCGCAGCGAAACCCATCAACTTTATGGCTGAGTTCGTCGCCGGTGGGTTTCGCTTCGCTCCACCCACCTTATGGGGCTAAAGCACGACACCGTAAGCAAGCGGAGAGACGAATCAGGGCTGTTTGCGTACTAACTGACGGTAGCCGACACACCAACATCCTTTATCCAGGCATATGAACAGCGATATTTCATTTCCATCGCATCGCGAATACCGGTTTTACCAGGGGCTCGCCGCCACCTGGGTCGCCAACGCCATCCAGGCGGTCAATTTTCTCGGTGATCGATTCCTGAGAAAAACCCATGGCCTGTCGTCGGCCCTCGATGAGCTGTACCGGCATGCGATGAACTCTGCGTTTTCCGCAACCGAGTCCTTTCTCGTCACCGGGGCGCCGCACGCAACCGCCTATTATCCCCGGGACTTCGCCTGGTTCTATCCCGATGTTCTCGATCCCGAGACCATTGTGGATTCCGAGGACGCCGTCCGGCGGGTTCGCTTGCTCGAAAAAAGTGTCCGGCTGATGCTGGAGGCCGTTCGCGCCGATGTCGTCACGACGACCCTCATCCCGGCGGGACGCGATCGGTATCTTGGCGTCAATTATTTCTCGCGGCCTTCGGATACGCTGTTGGGCATCCTGGCAGGTCTGGAACAGATTGTTGGCGCGGACCAGAGGCCGTCTTCCTATCTGGTGATGTCGCAGGGCGCGCATGCGGGCCGCTTGCTGCTTGCGGAGTATCGTGAGGATCTGAAAAGGGCGATACTGCAACTCGCGAAATCGCTGGAGCCGTTCGACGATGGCGGCGCCAGATATTTGCTTTGTGACGTGACCGCACCTCGTTCCGCGGCAACCGACACCCGCGCCGAACGCAGGCGGTTCGTCACCAACGCCTGTGTCTACACGACATTCCTGCGCGGCATACAACTCGGGGTGATTGACCAGGCCGAGCTGGAGCGGCAGCTCGGGCGCGGGTTGTCAAGGTACAAGAAGGAGCTTCTCCTTCTGTTCGGCAAGCACGGCTATATCAGGCATGCGCTGCAGTCCCCCAGCGTACCGCCGGCGTCTGCCATCGCCCTGGATTTCGTCAATGTGCACCGCGGTTTTTGGGATTTGAGCGACGCTGGCGAGCGCGCTTTATTCGCAGCCACGACCGATCTGGTCCTCGCTGAACCCCGGTTTCGTATACCAAGTACGTCTCACTTCCTGGTATCCGTGGATAACCCGCAGAACAAGATGATCCACAGGATTGCCGCTCCAGCCTACCAGGGACGTTCTTCCTGGCCGACGTTCAATGTCGAATTCGCGGATCGCATGCTGGA
>Ga0210410_10006206_pt1 | contig 10402 bp, 5 predicted proteins | sample IncBWC4MmetaG_FD_161058 | JGI IMG/M metagenome (GOLD analysis project Ga0210410, IMG submission 161058) | Forest soil microbial communities from Barre Woods Harvard Forest LTER site, Petersham, Massachusetts, United States - Inc-BW-C-4-M | ecosystem: Environmental > Terrestrial > Soil >... | reverse complement strand
ACAGGATGAAGATGATTAGCGAGACGAAAGCGGCGGCGTATCGGGCGGGGCCTAGCGGTTCGGGATTGTAGATCGGGAGGGTGCGTAGGAATCGAATGCCGACCAGCAACCCGGCCCAGACATACCAACCGGGCCAGAAACGGAAGCCAAGATAAGCCAAGAGTAGCGGAACGAGAACCGAAGAGACGCGATGCGCTCGCTGGCTGAGAGATCGAAGGATGTGGCCGCCGTCCAGTTGTACGGCCGGAAGAAGGTTGAGCGAAGTGGCGAACAGTCCTACCCACGCGGCGCGACCGACGGGGTGAAGGAGAAGGGTCGAGGCCTTTGCGCCGTGGTGAAAGATGGGAGCGAGAAGTTGCAGGATCAGCGGCGAGCCGAGGACGATGCCGTCGTGCGCGGGATTGGCGAGGCCGGGGACAAACTTTGCGTGGACGATGCCATAAAGTAGCGCTGGAACGGCAACGAGGAATCCGACGAGTGGGCCGGAGGCGCCGACGTCGAACAGCGCGCGGGTGGTGCGAATGGGGGAACGGATCAGGATGAATGCGCCCATCGTGCCGATGAGCGTTGGGAACGGAATGAAGAATGGATAGCTTGAGTGGATGTGATGATGGCGGCAGGCGAAAAAATGGCCGAGCTCGTGGGCCAGGAGAATGGCTAGGAGCGTGAGAGCGAAGGGGAGTCCGGCGGCGAGAGCGAGCGGGTTGCGATAGACGAGGGTGAAGGCGCGAATGAATTCGTCCCAGGAGACGACTTCGTTGTGCGCGTAGGCGACGGCGAAATGCGTGCCCGCGACCAGGCAGGTGCCCAGCGTCAGCAGAAAGAGACAGCAGGCAAGAAGCAAGGATTTTGCGGAGGGACGCCGGGGGACGCGGACAGGAAAGGGGTGCAGGTCGGAGTCCGCGAGCCAGCTTGGTGGCGCGGTTGTTGTGGTGCTATCTGGAAAAAGATTCGACACTTTACGAAGAAGGTCCGAAAAGCAGAAATAAGTACACCACAGGTTGCGATATCGCGCCAGTTAAGGTGAACGCGAGAGCGCCGTGGAGAGCCGGTTTAAATCAAAGTAAAGGCGACCTACCGCGAAGCGGTTGCGAGGCGGCGCGTGACGTAGTCGGTCACGTGGGCGACGAGCAGCTCTTCCAATTGGTGCGTGATTTTGCCCGGTGCGGACGCGATTTTGTGTCCGGCAATTTCGCCGACGCCGATGATGTTGCGGTTGGTGGAGGAGATGAACACTTCGTCGGCGGAGTAGAGATCTTCGGGGCGAAGCGCGCGCTCGACAACTGCGATGCCGGCTTCCGGGGCGATTTCAAAGAGCACGCCGCGGGTGATGCCTTCGAGGCAGCCGGAGTTTAGTGGCGGCGTGTGGATCTTGCCGTCCTTGATCGCGAATATATTGGCGGCGGTGCATTCGGCGACTTCGCCGCGCTCGTTGAGCAGGACAACTTCGTCGTAGCCTTCCTTTTGCGCTTCCGCGACCGCCCAGACATTGGGCAGCCAGGAAATACTTTTTACGCCTGAAAGTGGAGAGGCGGCGTGGCGACCGTGAGCGCGCAGCCCGAGGCGCACCGGCTCTCGATATTCGGGAAGCGGCGCGGAATAGATGATGAGGTCAGTTTCGGGTTGCGGCTCGTCACCGCGCCAGAAGCCGACTTGGTTGTATACGAGATAAATTCGAGCGGAGCCCTCGGTGACATTGTTGGCGCGAATGACTTCGTGAAGGTGAACCCGGACTTTGGCCGCGCTGTAAGGCATAGGCAGACGGATGAGGGCGGCATCTTTTTCGAGGCGGCGCCAGTGGCGTTCGTAGGCGAAGGCTTCGCTGCGCGAGATGCGAACGGTGGTGAACAGGCCCCAGCCGCAGAGGAGTCCGGCTTGTCCCGGCGAGAGGCGGACTTTCTCGATGGGCAGCAAGCTATCGTTATGAAATACGTAGCGATGAATCACACAGTCTCCTCAGCAGTCCTATTGTAGCGGAAAAACACCGCAGGATTCCGAGGAGCAAACTTCAACGCGGGGGAAAAGCCCTCCGCCAGGGTAGAAACGCTCCTGGCGGAAGGAATGAGTTCCGAGCACTAGAATCGGAGTTTCAAAGCAAGTTGCAGCTGCCTCGAAGAGCCCGAATCAGCGGTCGGAAAGCGCGTGCTCGAAATGGTTGAGAAGGTGGCGGGCACGACATTGCCGGGCAAAATCGTGACGATGGTCGCGCCATTGGCGGCTAATGGGCCGGGCTGGCCAAAATTCGGATGGTTGAAGAGATCGAACGTGTCCAAACGGAATTGCAGGTTCATTCTCTCCGTGAGCTTCGTGTTCTTGATAAGCGCGAGGTCCACATCAGCGAAGCCGGGGCCGTAAACCGTGTTGCGGCCCAGGTTGCCAAATGAGCCCGGGGCGGGCGCGGCGAAAGTGGCTGACGGATTGACGATCCACTGACCGAAGGGGTTTCCGCTCACCTGCACCGGTCCGATGACATTGGGACGAACCGTATTCGCGGCGCCACTGATGGTGGAACTGGCGAGAACGATCGTGAACGGGTTTCCTGTCTGCACGCTAATGATTGGCGCTACTTGCCAGCCTGCAACCAAACGATTGCGAGTGAAGGGTAGATCGTAAATGGCATTCGCGACGAACCGATGCCGAACGTCGAAGTCGGAACTACCACGGCTACCGGCAATGTTATTGCTGTCCTGGACAAACAGCCCTTGGTCGTTGCGAGATACATCGTCAATGGAGTGAGACCAGGTATAAGAAGCGTTGAATTGGAGGCCACGGGAGACACGCTGGTTCGCGGTGATCCACAGGGCGTTGTAATTTGAATTTGCGCTGCTGTCGTGTTCAGTGATGCTGTTCGAGAGCGTCACTCCGGGAAGGAACGGACTGCTCGCCGAAAGAGCCGGGAAAGGCCTGCTGGCCGCGTTTCCGAGAATGAGCGATTGATTGATATTGCGATCGATTTCAAGGTGGGTTCCCTTGTTGCCGAAATAGCCGATCATGATGCCCAGGTTGCGAGTTGCCTGCTGTTGAATGTTTAGATTCCAAGACTGAACGTTGGCATTCTTGAAGTTGGGATTCACGTAAAGAGGAGAAATGTTCGCTGCGTGGCTGGGATCGAAGAAAGTTCCCAGAGCGCCGATGGGGTGCGGAGCGGTGACACTGATGGGCACCGCAAAAGGAGGATTGGAGTTTAGCCCGGTAATGAAGCCGGTGATGGGCTGGTCGACCTGGTAAGCGTAAGCGCCCCGAAGGACGGTCTTTCCGGAATGGAAAGCATCCCAGGCGAAGCCCACGCGCGGCTGAAAGTTCTTGTTGTTCTGCCCATACGGTGACGATGCAGGGACCAGCGAGACAGTCGCGGGATCAAAGTTCACAAACCGGCCCCTTGCCTCGCTCGGTGTCATGTTCCAGGAATAGCGGAGCCCGAGTTCAAGCGTCAGGAAGGGCTTCAGCTTGAAGCTGTCTTGGCCAAAGAATTCCAGTGCGTTCTGGTTGATGCGATTGGCCACATTGTTCAGTGTTCTCGCCGAAGAATCCACTACGCCGTTGATGAAATTCGTGGTGGTATTAAAAATGAGCTGACCTGGATCACCGTTGAAATTATCGTTTCGGAAGTCGCGGAACTCTGTGCCGAATTTAAACGAATGGCGACCACGGATATAGTTCAAGGTGTCGGCTACGACAAAGGTAGTATCGCCGCGGCCTTGCGGGAAAGCGCGTTCATCACCGAGGACCAGGCCAATGTCCTGAATTCGAATGGTCGGAAGGAAAACCTGATTTGGTCCGAGTACCCCCGCAAGTCCAAGCGACGCGGGATCTGTAGCATTAATCGGATCGAATAGGATGTGGACGCGGTTGGCCCCGACGCGCGCTTCGTTTACCAGCGCGGCGCTAAACACGTGGGTTTCGCCGAGTGTCAAAACCTGGCGATGACCGGCGCGAGTATCGCCGAAGCCGGGAATATTGGCGCCCTGCGTTGGCTCCTGCCGAAGGTCATTCTGATAGACGTAGTAGCCGTGCAGACGGTCCGCATCGCTGAAGTTATGCGCGACGTCCATGGTGCCCTGATCGATGTTTACGTTGGCACTTGCGGAACCGAAGAAAGCAGGAGCGCCATTGATGGTTCCGTTGGCCGCGGGTATGAGTCCCAGCAGAGATTTGGCGATGGCATTGGGGCCGGCCTGTATTTGAGCTCTTTGCGCGTCGCTAAGGACGTTGCTAGTAGTGGTCAATCCCTGGAGATGGCGCAAACCTTCATAACTTGCAAAGAAGTAGGTGTGCTTCCTCCATATCGGGCCGCCAATGTCTCCGCCAAATTGATTGCGCTTCAAGGCTGATTGCGGATTTGGACTGGGATTGAAAAAGTTGCGGGCATCAAAGTAATAATTGCGGAGGTAATCGTAAGCCTCTCCGTGAAACTCATCCGTACCAGAGCGTGTGGCGATGTTCACGATGGAGCCGGAATTACGTCCGTACTCCGCGCTATATGTTGAATTGTCAATTTTGAATTCGCCGACGGTATTGATGCCGGGCTGGAAGGTCACCTGATTCTGCAGCATATCGTTCAGGTTGATGCCGTTGATCATGAAATTGACGGCATCTTCGCGGCCACCGGCCGAATTGAAGGCAAACGAACCTTGCCCGCGCAATGGGGCAGTGAGGAAGCCATTCTGGGGAGGAGTGACGGTGCCGGGGACGAGCAGCGCCAGGTCAACAAAGTGCCGGCCATTCAGTGGAATTTCTTGTACCACATTTTGGTCGATCACTTGGCCTACGGTAATGGTGGTGGAGTCGATTATGGGCTGCGTGCTCTCTACAGTCACAATGATGTCGGAACTGGCTACCTTAAGACCGAAATTCTGAACGGAGTTTTGGCTAACCTGGAGCGTCAGGGACTTGGCAATTTCCGACGTGAAACCCTGTGCTTGTACTTCAACACTATAGGTGCCAGGGGGCAGAGCGGGCACCTCGTAGTCCCCTGACGAATTGGACTCCGTGGTTCTCGAAATACCCAAGGCTTGATTCTTGACCACTACCTTCGCGCCCGCCACAGCTGACCCGCTGGCGTCAGTGACGGTGCCCTTGATGCTGGCAGTCGTTTGCGCCAGGGCAACGGTGCAGGTCATCGCTATAAACAAGATGCTCAGCACAAAAAACTGAGAGATAGCGCGTATTAAGACGAAGGGCCGGAACTGAATGATCATGTGGTCTCCTCTGGTTGGTAACAAATGCCAAACGTGCATTGGCCGCGACCTGGGCTGCGGGCCATACAAGTGCCATGTTTCTTAAGTCTTGGAAAGGGCGCGCCACCACCGCGCGCCCACAGGTTCGTTGGCAATCTCAGGGCCAGATGTCGGATCCCCTACGGATGGACAACTCCAATAAATACAGTCGGTTAGTGGCAGATGGAAAAATTAAATATGGCCTACTCGCGGATACGATACAAAAATCTGAATGACTTATGAAATGGCGTAAGGGCTCTGTAACAGTTTAGATGAGTTTATGTAGGTCCTGTGCCTGAACTCGCATATATACAACCACGCAACTGAAAAATCGCAATTCGATTACTGAGTGCAGTTGAAGGGCAGAAGGAGTTGCTGGCCTTCGTAGATGCGGTTGGGGTCTGTAATTTCGGGATTGGCCTGGACGATGCAGCGCCATGCGGTGGCTCTGCGGTATTGAGACCGCGCGATCTTCGTTAGAGTATCGCCTTTTTCGACGGCAATTTTCGTATTCGGTTTAAGACCCTTCAAAGTTGAAGCATCATTCGGCACTACGATTTTTGTCCCGGCTGCGAGTTGCGTCGGGTCGACGATACCCGGATTGGCTGCAAGCAGTTCATGCCAGCGAGAGCCTCGTCCAAGGGTTTGCTGTGCCAGCTTCCAGAGGGAGTCGCCGCGCTGCACGGTGAGGGTGCGCACGGGCGAGGAAGAAGAGGAAGCAGGAGCTGCGAGTGGCGAAGATGACGCTGGGCTAGCGACGTTCGGCTCAGGTACGGGCGAGGGCGCGATCGCCGCTGGGGCTGGGCTCGGCTGTGCGGCGAGCGGGGAAAATTTGCGAGATTCAAATTTTGGGGGCGCAACTCTCTGAGAGATATTCGGCTGCGGAATGGCGGGGGCTGGCGCATTTCGTGAGACGCGCTGCAGCGCTTCGGGAGCGGCAGGCGCAACGTGAGCGGCGGAAGGGGGCGCGACCGGAGCGGACCGCCGCGTAAACGGATCGATGCGGTGCAGAGGATTAGGGCTGGTTATTGCGGGAGCGACTACGACGTCGGGGCGAACCGGCGCAGGATTTGGATGCGCGGGCGAAAGGCTCGGACGAGGCGGCGCAACATTTGAAATCGAAATAATTGGGGCCGCGAATGAGGGTTCATCGAAGGGCAGATGAAACGGCGCGGGAGCTTGTAGTGCGAGCTTGGCGTTCCGATAGCGCCGCGCGATGTCACCCAAAGGAAGTTGCGGGACTTCGATGCCGGCGTCGAGCGAAGGTTGCGTTGGTTCGCTAGCCGGAGGAGCGAGGCGTCGCTGAGCCGCGAAGCGCGCTTCGTCTTCCGGCGTAAGGATTTTGGAGCGCCCTAAGTCGTCTTCGGTGTAGACATGCTTTTGCTTTTGCGGCTGCTCTTTGCGGGCGCGTTCCTGGCGCGCGGCTTCCGCGGCGTCCTGGGTTTCTTGAGCGCGGCAATGCGCCGCCCCGAAAAGCAAGCAGGAGCAAACAAGGATGGCGAATCCGCAGCGCAGCGGCTTGCGCAGCGACACCGGCGTATGCACGTGTTGCTTGTTAGGACTTGAGAGGTCAGTGCTATTCATTTCCGACCGACTTTGGGGAACATCCGATGGCGGAATACTACTCAAAGTCAGGGCTCGTGACAACGCTATTCTTCTAGGAAAAAAGTACTGAGAGCAGGGTACTGAGAAACGCGGTACTGAAGAAACGAGTTACATCTCACATCGGGGCCAATAGGGTCCAAACTCGGATGCAAGTTTGGACCCAGTGGCATGGGCATGAGTCCCGATTCACAATTACACCGTCGGAATAAGTATTTCGGTGACTATCTGATCCTCGGGCGTCGTCCTCGGATCGTTCTTGTAATTTTCGATGCAGTAGTCGTCGCGCATCTGGATTTTCTTTTCGGCGACAATCTCAAAAACGCGGCCAGAAGCCTCGGGCAAGTTTGCATAAGAGCCGGTCAGAACGAATCGGCTGTACTTACCGCCCTTGAATTTCTCGTACCTTAAATTTTCAGTCAGATTTTTCGGTTCGGCGGCGAGCGCCAACCCTGCGCGATATATCTTTGGCCCTATTTTGTAGAGGCTCATGTATCCCGTGACTTTGTTGTTTTCGGAGATACGCGCGACAAGCGGATGCACTTCGTTCCAGGCTTGCGGCGCAGTGTTCTGAAACGGTCCGATTTTCTCGACAAAAACGTAATGCGTTTCCGGCCAAGTCACAACTTCAGGTTCTTGCGTAAGTTTCATGGGAGCTTTCTGTGGCGTCGCCATCATCCTTCTCCTTTGCTTTGTAACTTTGCGAAAATAACACGGCTGGCAAACAGCCGATAGAGTCTGATCGAAACACACTCGAAATCCGATACCGCAAACCAATTAGACGGGCAAACTCTAAAGTGGCTTCTGGTTTGTGCCCCTGACTTTTCGTTATTCGGCGCGTAAGGCTTCGACGGGATCTACAGTTGCAGCTCGGCGTGATGGGAGATAACTGGCGAGCCACGCAGTGGCCGCTAGTCCGAGTGATACTGTGCCGTAAGTGACTGGATCGACGGGATTCACGTTGAATAGTAATGACGACATGAGTCGCATCAGGAGCGCCGCCGCGACTAAACCGCAAGCGACGCCTACGCCCGTCAGCAGCAATCCGTGCCGCACGAACATTCCGGTGACGGTGGGCTGCTGCGCGCCAAGCGCCATGCGGATGCCGATTTCGCGCGTCCGCTGCGAAACGGAATAGGCGATGACGCCGTAGATGCCGACAACGCCAAGGAGCAGCGCCATCGCCCCAGCGACGCCAAGCATCACCAGCGTAAACGATGTGCGCGCCAGTGATCGGCTGTAGAAATATCCCAACGTATGCACCTCGGCGAGTGGCAGATTGGCGTCCACCGACCAAACCGCTTCCCGCACGTTCTTTAGCAATGCCTCAGAGCCGGCTTGCGGCGAACGAACAAGGAACGTCACATCCCGGCGTACGGAAACATCGTCACTCTCGAATTTGGACTGCAACAGCGGCCAATATGTAGCCGTGGGCGGTTTGTTACTCACGCCATCATCATGAATATCGCCGACAACACCGATAATTTCTCGCCAGTCGTCTTTCGTGCTGACCTGAATTCGTTTGCCGAGCGCGGCGGCAGGCTCGTGCCAATATTCGCGCGCGAGATTTTCCGAGATCATGGCCACGGGAATCTTGTTGTACGTGTCGGTCCAAGTTATCTCGCGCCCGGCAATCAACGGTGTCCCTAGAGTCTTGAGAAATCCGGGCGAGATAAACTTAAACAGACGAAGTGGCGGAAACTCACCTTCCGCGTAGGTGCGCCCTTCGAGAAGAATGGGGTCATGCCAGCCGCTCCCGGGTCCGCCGGACATGGGAAGCTTGGTGCCAATGCTCACCGCCGACACGCCGGGAATCGCTTCGAGCTTGTGCAATATCTCTTCTTCCGTGCGGATAACGCGTTCCGGTTCCTTTACATGCGTTTCGGGAATCGAGATGCGGAAACTTTGCAGCTCGGCGGCATTGGCGAATCCGGGGTTCACTTTGGCTAACGCGCGGAACGTGCGTATCATCAGGCCCGAGCAGATCAGCAGCACGAGCGCCAAGGCTACCTGCACAACAACAAGGGTGTTTCGTGCGCGATGCTGCTCCTTGCTTTGGCTCAATCCTCGTCCCCCTTCGCGAATTCCCGTGGTCAGGCGCGCGCCGGCATATTTCAGGATGGGAACGCAGCCGAACAGCAAACTGGCAAGCAGGGATACCGCAAGGGTGAACAGCAGCACTGGTCCGTTGATGCCGACTTGGCTGATGCGCGGCAGACCCGCCGGTGCTACCGCGACCAGCACGCGAAGCGCAGCGTAAGCCAAACCCAAGCCGAATACGCTGCCGAGTAGGCCAAGGATTACGCTCTCCAACAAAAGCTCTCCGGTGATGCGCCACCAACTGGCTCCGAGCGCAGCACGTAGCGCCAACTCCTGCCTGCGTCCTTCCATTCGCACCAGCAGCAGATTGGCCACGTTCGCACACGCGATCAGCAGGACCATACCGATCGAGCCCATCAATACCCACAACACTTTGCCCACGTCACCTACCACATCTTGTTTCAGCGGCCGGACATTGGGGCCGATCTTTGCGTCCCGGAATAACTTGATGTTGAATCCCGGCGGCGCGGGGAAAGTGCTCTCCACGATGGGAAGCATGCGTCCAACATCGGCATTCGCTTGCTGCAGCGTCACGCCGGGCTTCAATCTGGCAAGCGCCTCGTAGCTGAAGTTCCCCAAAGTTGTTTTGTTTCGATCAAATTGGAGCGGCGTGAAAAGTGCGTCATCCTCCTCATCAAGGAAATGAAATCCCTTCGGTAGGACGCCGATGATTTGGCGGTCCTTGCCATCGACAACCAGCATCCGGCCGATTACGTTCGGGTCGCCTCCGAATTTCTTGCGCCAGTACGCATTGCTCAGAATCACCGTCTCGGGAGCTCCATGCACGTCGTCTTCGCGACGAAATAGCCTCCCAAGGGCGGGTTGCACACCTAATATGGCCAGAGTCCCATCGCTAACGTCGAGGGCTCGAACCTGTTCCGGTTCCCCGACTCCGGTGACGCTCACAGAGTCGCCTTGGTACATGCCGACGTCCTGGAAGGAATGCCCTTGCTCGCGATAAATGAAATAATTGGACGGCGACATGTTCAGTTCCGGGATGTTGATGCCCGGCGCGGTGTGCCACACGCCAACCAATTCCTCGGAGTGCGGATACGGCAAAGGCTTGAGCAGGACGCCCTCGAGCACGCTGAATACGACCGTGTTTGCGCCCACGCCCGCGGCGAGAGTGATTAGCGTGATTGCGGTGAACATCGGCGCACGCCGCAGTCTCCGCAAGACTTGGCGCAACTGATTCTTGAACGAGCTCATTAGATCGGCCTCCTGCCAAAGCCGCTTCGGGTATGTCTTAGGCGAGTAGGGCTGCTACACTTGGTACGTTTGCGGCCGCGTTAAGTTCCGAAAATATTCAGACGCCGTGGCGATGCTTCCATTCCGCGAGAACGAAAGTGCGTTGACAGGGGACCGAGGTGTACTCTAGTATTGACGTTTGTCTCTACAGGGAAAGGTGTGACTAAGGGCGATGAGGACGTATGTAGCCAAGGGAGAAGAGGCCGAAGCGCTGAAGGAAGGCGCGAACTGGTTTG
>Ga0210410_10006203_pt1 | contig 10406 bp, 7 predicted proteins | sample IncBWC4MmetaG_FD_161058 | JGI IMG/M metagenome (GOLD analysis project Ga0210410, IMG submission 161058) | Forest soil microbial communities from Barre Woods Harvard Forest LTER site, Petersham, Massachusetts, United States - Inc-BW-C-4-M | ecosystem: Environmental > Terrestrial > Soil >... | reverse complement strand
ACAATCCGGCATGCTCGGTGCCGAGCGCCACCATGATCGCGCCGGTGAGGGTTGCGGGATCGACCATGAATTTCGGCTTGAACTTCTTGGTCACGTACCAGAGCACGTCGGCCAGCACCAGGCGGCCTTCGGCGTCGGTGTTGATGATCTCGATGGTCTGCCCCGACATCGAGGTGACGATGTCGCCGGGACGCTGGGCATTGCCGTCGGGCATGTTCTCGACCAGGCCGATGGCGCCGACCGCGTTGACTTTGGCCTTGCGCGCCGCGAGCGCATGCATCAGCCCGACCACGCAGGCCGCCCCTCCCATGTCGCCCTTCATGTCCTCCATGTTGGCGGCGCCTTTGATGGAAATGCCGCCGGTATCGAAGCAAACGCCCTTGCCGACGAAAGCCACCGGCTGTTCGCCTTTCTTGCCACCGTTCCAGCGCATGATCACGGTGCGGCCCGGCCGCGTCGAGCCCTGGGCGACCCCGAGCAGCGCGCCCATGCCGAGCTTGGTCATCGCCTTGACGTCGAGAATCTCGACGTCGACGCCGACCTTCTTGAGCTGGCCTGCCCGGCGCGCGAACTCTTCCGGATACAGCACGTTCGGCGGCTCGTTGACGAGCTCGCGCGCGATGATCACGCCGTCGACGATGTGCTGCTCCGGCGCGAACGCTTTTTTCGTGGCCGCGACGTCGCCAACCGCAATCGAAACGTCGGCGCGAACCGCGCCGTTCTCGCCGTCCTTCTTCTTGGTCTTGTAGCGATCGAATTTATAGGCGCGCAGCCGGATACCGGACGCGATCGCGGCCGCAGCATCCGGCTGCATCGCGCCGTCGGCGAGTTCCGCGATCACGGTAACGGCATCGCTGCCGGCGTTCAGCTTGCCGGCGATGACGCCGCCGAATTTGAGAAAATCCTTCTCCTTGATATCCGACGGCTTGCCGGTGCCGACCACGATCAGTCGCGGCGCCTTGATCCCCTCCGGCGCCAGAATATCGAGCGTGGATCCGCTCTTGCCCTTGAACGCGTTGGTGGCTGCCGCCCGCTTGATGGTGTCGGCCGCCTTTCCCAGCGCTTTCCGGGTCGCTGCGCCGGACTTCAACGTGTCGTCGCAAAACACCACCAGAATGCCGCGGGACGCGGCGGAAAACGGGACAAAGCCGACCTTGACGGCGTCGGACATAGGTAAATCCTCCAGGAATTCAGGGCTGTTTGCCAGGGCCGGATAGCGGCCCCGGGAACGCGACCAGACAGGTGATAAGGTATTCGGAATGCTCTCTTTGGTGGTGGCCCAAATCGATCCGGGCCTCGGGTTTTGCTCACTATGACCTGTCTGCCGCCACGCTGCCAAGGCTGCCGTGGCCGAGAGGTCACATCAGCCGAATTATTAACCATATAGCAAGGGTGCCATGGCCCGGCCATTTTGTTGACGGATCAAAGGGATGCTAGTGAGAGAGTAGACGACTGGATGGTTAGGCGGCGCGACCAAAGGGGACCTCCTAACAGGGGTTGGTCGCATCGCATGTCCGGGGCGCAAGGTGGGATCGTGCGGTAGCCGATGGGGTCGATCGACAAGTATATCTTCCGCACGACGCTGGCGTCGTTTGCGCTGGTCCTGGCCAGCCTGACGGGCGTGATCTGGATCACGCAGGCGTTGCGCGGCATCGACCTGATGACCAGCCAGGGCCAGACCATCATCACCTTTCTCGGCATCACCAGCCTGGTGATTCCGGCGCTGGTTTTGATCATCGCGCCGATCGCGCTGATGATCGCGATCTCGCACACGCTGAACAAGCTCGCCACCGACTCCGAAATCATCGTGATGAATGCCGCCGGCCTGTCGCCGTTCCGGCTGTTCCGCCCGTTCCTGTACGCCACCTGCGTGGTGGCGCTGATGGTCGCCTTCATCGCCTCCTATCTCGCCCCCGACGGCATGCGCCGGATCAAGCAATGGGATGCCGAAATCACCGCCGACGTGCTGACCAACATCCTGCAGCCCGGACGATTCGCCCAGCTCGACCAGAACCTGACGATTCGGATCCGCGAGCGTCTGCCCGGCGGCGTGCTCGGCGGCATCTTCGTCGACGACCGCCGCGATCCAAAGGAGCGCGTCACCATCATCGCCGACCATGGCACGGTGATGAAGAACGGCAACGGCTCGTACCTGATCCTCGAGGACGGCAATCTCGAACGCTTCGAGGCCGGCAAGCGCGACCCGGCGCTGGTGGCGTTCGGCCGCTATGCGTTCGACATGTCGAAATTCTCCAATCAGGGCCGCGACGTCGCGCTCGGGATTCGCGAACGCTACCTCTGGGAATTGCTGTCGCCGGAGCCCGACGACCCGATCTATCAGCAATTGTCCGGCCAGTTCCGCGCCGAATTGCATGACCGCTTCATGTCGCCGGTCTATCCCTTCGCCTTCGCCGCACTGACTTTCGCGTTTCTCGGCACCCCGCGCACCACGCGCCAGAGCCGCAATTTTTCGATCGGCGGCTCGATTCTCGCGGTGTTCGGCCTGCGCATGGCGGGATTCGCCTGCTCGGTCGTGACGGTGAAGACGCCGATCGCAGCACTGCTGCAATATTCGATGCTGGTCGCCGCGATCGCGATCGGGCTGTGGATGATTCTCGCCGGCGTCGTGGTCGAGCCGCCGGCCGCGCTGATCGAGGCCATCAACCGGTCGAACGCGCGCATCGCGCGATTGTTGGGACGACCGGCCACAGCATGAGCATGATGACCAACACGCTCGGGCGATATTTCGCCGGCCGCTTCGTGATCGCGGCGGTGGGCGTGTTCGCCAGCATCTTCGTGCTGCTGGTGCTGGTCGATTACATCGAGATGGTGCGCAAGACCTCGGGCCTGGTTTCTGCCTCCGCCATCACGGTGGCCGAGACGTCGCTTTTCCGGGTGCCGCAATTGCTGGAAAAGCTGATGCCGTTCTGCGTCCTGATCGGCGCGATGACCTGCTACCTCGCGCTGTCGCGGCGGCTCGAACTGGTGGTCGCGCGCGCCGCCGGCATTTCCGCCTGGCAGTTCATTGCGCCGGCGCTGGCAAGCTCGATCATCCTCGGCGTCGCGGCGACCACCGCCTATAACCCGATGTCGGCGAACCTGCGTGAGCTCTCCAAGCGGATGGAGGCCGAACTGTTCGGCTCGGCACCGGGCGGCGGCATCCAGGACGCGTCCGGCTTCTGGCTCAATCAGGTCAACAGCGAGGGCCATTCGATCATCAACGCCGCCCGCAGCGAGCAGCAGGGCGTCCGGCTGACCGGCCTGACCGTGTTCCGATTCGATCCTGATCTCCAGTTCAAGGAACGAATCGAAGCGCGCGAAGCGTCGCTCGAAGACGGACGCTGGGCCTTCAAATCGGTACGCCGATACTCCCTCGACAAGCCGCCGGTTGACCAGGACAATTTCTATCTCGCGACCACACTGACCCCCGCCCAGGTCCGCAACAGCTTCTCCACCCCGGAGACTGTGTCCTTTTGGCAACTCCCGAGCTATATCCGGTCTTCCGAAAGCTCGGGCTTTGCGACCGCAGGCTACCGGCTGCAGTACCATAAGCTCATCGCACAGCCGTTTTTGCTGGCTGCGATGGTGATGCTGGCCGCTTCCGTCAGCCTTCGCTTCTTCCGGTTTGGCGGCGTGCAAAAGATGGTTTTGAGTGGCGTGGGCGCAGGCTTTCTGCTCTACGTTCTGTCGAAAGTTACTGAGGATTTGAGCAAGGCTGAGTTGATGCATCCCATCGCTGCCGCGTGGTTGCCCGTGTGCGTGGGCGGCCTCACCGGTTTTTTGGCCTTGCTGTACCAGGAGGACGGGTAGTGGCCGTTGTCGCCGCCCTCCAGAGTCTGACGCCTGCGTTCAGGCGGCGCACCCGCGTGCGCCGCTATCGGGACGGCTTGGGCGCGGTCAGCGGGCCCATAATCGCCCTGCTCCTCGGGTTCGCTCTGGCGGGCGCGATCGGCCTTGCGGCGACGACGCCTGCCAGCGCGCAAAGCTTCACCTACAACCCGCGACCGCCCAAGCCGACGCCACCGCCCGCCAAGAACGACGGGCAGATGCTCGTGCAGGCCGTCGAGGTGGACTACGACTACAACAATTCGCGCGTGTCGGCGGTCGGCAACGTGCAGATGTTCTACAACGGCACGAGCGTCGAGGCCGACAAGGTCATCTACGACCAGAAGACCAAGCGCCTGCATGCCGAGGGCAACATCCGCATGACGGATGCGGAAGGCAAGGTCACCTACGCCAACATCATGGATCTGAGCGACGACTACCGTGACGGTTTCGTCGATTCGCTCAGGGTCGACACCGCGGACGCGACCCGAATGGCGGCGACGCGCGCCGACCGTTCCAGCGGCAATTACACCGTGTTCGAAAATGGCGTCTATACTGCTTGCGCGCCCTGCAAGGACGATCCGAAAAAGCCGCCTTTGTGGCAGGTCAAGGGTGCGCGCATCATCCACGACCAGACCGACAAGATGCTGTACTTCGAGAACGCACAGCTCGAGTTCTTCGGCGTGCCGATGGCGTATCTGCCCTATTTCTCGACGCCCGATCCGACCGTGAAGCGCAAGACCGGGTTCCTGATGCCGGCGATCAGCACGTACACGGCGTTCGGCTACGGTGTCGAAACCCCGTTCTACTGGGCGATCGCGCCGGACTATGACGCCACCTTCAGTCCGCGCTTCACGACCCGGCAAGGTGTGCTGTTCCAGGGCGAGTTCCGCCAGCGCCTGATGGACGGCGCTTATCAGATCCGCGCCTATGGCATCGATCAGCTCGATAAGAACGCGTTCATCGGCCAGCCCGGCGACCGCCAGTTCCGCGGCGGCGTCGAAAGCAAGGGCCAGTTTGCGCTGAACGACAAATGGACCTGGGGCTGGGACGGCGTGCTGCTGTCCGACTACTACTTCATGTCCGACTATCGCCTCGCCCAGTACAAGGATCCGCTCGGATCGTTCCTGAACCTGCCGACGGAAGCGATCTCGCAGCTTTATCTGACCGGCGTCGGCAATCGCAGCTTCTTCGATGCGCGCACGATCTATTACCTCAGCTTCTCCGGCAACCAGCAATTCGTCCCGGTGATCCATCCGGTCGTCGACTACTCCAACGTGATCAACAGCCCGATCTTCGGCGGCGAGTTCAGCTACAAGACGAATTTCACCAGCCTGACGCGCGAAACTGCGGTGTTCGATCCGATCACGACATTGGCCAACACCGCCAGCCTGTGCACGACGACGTCCGCCGATCCACTGGCGCGGACACCGTCGCAATGTCTGTTGCGCGGCATGCCCGGCACCTACACGCGCTTAACCGCCGAGGCGCAATGGCGGAAATCGTTCACCGATCCCTTCGGAGAGATCTGGACGCCGTTCGCGATCTTGCGCGCCGACGCCATCGACGCCTCGATTTCGAACCAGCCGGGCGTCTCGAATTTCCTCCCCGTCGGCGACACCCAGGCGCTGCGCGTGATGCCGACGGTGGGTCTCGAATACCGCTATCCCTTCATCAATGTTCAGCCCTGGGGCACCACTACGATCGAGCCGATCGCACAGGTCATCATTCGTCCCAACGAAACCTATGCCGGCAAGATTCCGAACGAAGACGCCCAGAGCCTGGTGTTCGACGCCAGCAACCTGTTCTCGGTCGACAAATTCTCCGGCTATGACCGCGTCGAAGGCGGCGGCCGCGCCAATGTCGGCGTGCAGGCGACCACGCAGTTCGATCGCGGCGGCAGCGTCAACGTGCTGTTCGGACAGTCCTACCAGCTGTTCGGCCTGAATTCATTCGCGGTGGCCGATATGACTAATACCGGCGTCGATTCCGGCCTGCAGAACGCGCAGTCCGACTATGTCGCCCGCGTCAATTATTCGCCCAACCGAACCTATACGTTCAGCGTGCGCGCCCGCATGGATGAGGCGACCTGGCAGGTCAACCGCTTCGAGGCCGAGGGCCGCGCGACGTTCGACCGCTGGTCGGTCAGCATGATCTACGGCGATTATGCCGCGCAGCCGCAACTCGGCTACCTGACCCGCCGCGAAGGCATCCTTAGCAGCGCCTCGGTCAAGGTGGCATCGAACTGGGTGGTGTCGGGCTCGGCGCGCTGGGATCTTGAAGCCAACAAGATCAACCAATACGTCGTCGGAGCGGGCTATGTGGACGACTGTTTCGTGCTGGCCGCCAACTATGTCACCTCCTACAGCTATTCCGCCGGCTCCACGCCGCCGGTGCTCAGTCATGCGTTCATGCTGCAGATCGGCCTGCGGACCATTGCCACTTCGTCCTCAACGGCCGGCAGCACCGGCATTCAGTAGCGTTGACCTTGCCGGAAAATACCCGCGGCATCGCGGATGGAATGGGTTGATACGGCTGACATGACCATGACGACCTCCAAGCTCCGACCTCATCGCCTTCGGTCCCTGATCGCCGGCTGCGCGACCGCGCTTGCCGTTCTGACCTGCGGCGGCTCGCCCCTGCAGGCGCAGTCGGTCGCCGTCATGGTCAACGGCGATCCCATTACCAATTACGATATCGAGCAGCGCACCAAGCTGAACTTCCTGACCACCCACAAGCAGATGCCCCGGGAGGAAGTGGTCAACGAACTGATCGACGAGAAGGTGAAGATCAAGGAAGGCAAGAAATTCGGCGTCGATCCCACCGCCACCGACATCGACCAATCCTACGGCCAGATGGCTTCGCGGATGCGGATCGCGCCCGACCAGCTCACAAAATCGCTCGAGAGCCAGGGCATCCGGCCGGACACCCTCAAGGCCCGCATCAAGGCCGAGATGGTCTGGACCAGCCTGGTGCGCGGCCGTTTCAAGGAAAGTCTCCAGGTCGGCGAGAAGGACGTCGCCGCCGCGGCCCAGGAGGGCGGCGACAGCGCCCAGGTCGAGGCTTTCGAATACAAGATGCAGCCGATCGTCCTGATTGTGCCGCACGGGTCCGCGCCCGCCGTCATCGAATCGCGCCGCAAGGAAGCCGATGCGCTGCGCGAACGCGTGCAGACCTGCGATGAGGCCAATTCCTACTTCAAGTCGATGCAGAACGCCGCGATCAGGGAAACCGTGACGCGGACCTCGGCGGATATTCCGGGGCCGCTTCGCGAGGTGCTCGACAAGACGCCGATCGGTCATCTGACCGCGCCCGAGATCACCAAGCAGGGCGTCGAGATGGTCGCGCTGTGCGGACGCAAGCCGACCACGATCGATTCGCCGAAGAAGAAGGAAATCCGGGAGAAGATGTACGCCCAGAAATATGAGGCGAAGTCGAAAGCCTATCTGCAGGAAGTCCGCAAAGCCGCGATGATCGAATATCGTTGATGCATGGCAAAGCCCCTCGCGCTGACATCCGGCGAGCCCGCGGGCATCGGCCCCGACATCGCCATCGCAGCGTGGCTGCGGCGCAATGAACTGGAGCTCCCGCCGTTCTACCTGCGCGGCGATCGCGACTTTCTCGCCGAACGGGCAAAAATTCTCGGGCTGAAAGTCGAACTCGCCGACAGCAGCCCCGAGGATTCGCTTGCGGCGTTTTCGAGCGCATTGCCGGTGGTCGCGACCGGTGAGCCCGCGACCGCCCGCCCGGGCCAGCCCGACGCCACCAGCGCCAACGCCGCCCTCGCCTCCATTCGCCAGGCCGTCGGCGACGTCATGGCCGGCAGAGCCGGCGCGGTCGTCACCAATCCGATTGCCAAAAGCGTACTCTACCGCGCCGGATTCCTTCATCCCGGCCACACCGAATTTCTGGCCGAGCTTGCGGCCAATGGCGGCCGCGCGCCGCAGCCAGTGATGATGTTGTGGTCGCCGGCGCTTGCCGTCGTACCGGTGACGATCCATGTTTCGCTGCATGAGGCGCTCGCACAGCTCTCGAGCGATCTGATCGTCAGAACGGCGCGCATCGCGGTCGCCGATCTGAAGGCCCGCTTCGGCCTTTCCAGTCCACGTCTGGCCATCTCGGGACTGAACCCGCATGCCGGCGAAGACGGCTCGCTCGGCACCGAAGACATCGAGATCGTCGCGCCGGCCGTCGAAATCCTGCGCGGCGAAGGCATCGACGCCAGGGGACCGCTGCCGGCCGACACCATGTTCCACGCCGCGGCGCGCCAAAGCTACGACTGCGCGATCTGCATGTACCACGATCAGGCGCTGATCCCGATCAAGACGATCGCCTTCGAAGATGCCGTCAACGTCACGCTGGGATTGCCGTTCATCCGCACCTCGCCGGATCACGGCACGGCCTTCGACATTGCCGGCACCGGCAAGGCCAATCCGTCGAGCCTCGCCGCGGCGCTGCGGCTTGCTGCGCGCATGGCGGCGGCGCGACCGACATGACCGCGATCGACGATCTGCCGCCGCTTCGCGATGTCATTCGCGAGCACGGATTGTCGGCGCGCAAATCGCTGGGTCAGAATTTTCTGCTTGATCTCAATCTCACGGCGCGGATCGCCCGCAGCGCCGGCCCGCTCGAGGACGCCACCATCATCGAGGTCGGACCAGGCCCGGGCGGTCTGACGCGCGCGTTGCTGGCGCTCGGGGCGCGCCGCGTCATCGCGGTCGAGCGCGACGAGCGCGCGTTGGGGCCGCTGCAGGCGATCGCGAAGCGATATCCGGGCCGGCTGGAAATCGTCCTCGCCGATGCGCAGCGGTTCGATCCCCGTCCGATGCTCGGCGGCGAACGGGCCAGGATCGTCGCCAACCTGCCCTACAACATCGCCACCGCATTGCTGGTCGACTGGCTGTCGATCGAACCGTGGCCGCCCTGGTACGACATGATGGTGCTGATGTTTCAGCGCGAGGTGGCCGAGCGGATCGTCGCCCGGGAGAACGACGAGGCCTATGGACGCCTCGCGGTGCTCGCCAACTGGCGCGCCGAGACCAAAATCCTGTTCGACATTTCGCCCGCCGCTTTCGTGCCGCAGCCAAAAGTCACCTCTTCGGTGGTGCGATTGACCCCGCGTAGCGCGCCAGAGCCGTGCGAGCGCCGGGCGCTGGAACAGGTGGCCGCCGCCGCATTCGGTCAGCGTCGGAAGATGCTGCGGCAAAGCCTCAAATCGCTGTCGGTCGACCCGGCGCGGCTCGCCGCCGCCGCGGCTGTCGATGCCAGCCGGCGCGCCGAGACCATTCCGGTCTCCGGCTTTGTTGCCATGGCCCGTGAATTGACCGATATACGAAGCACAAAATTGAACGGGTCCCGGGGAGAAATATGAGCCGAGGTCAAAATGGTGACAATCCAGCGGCAAACTCGCGTCGTAATGATCGCAGCGGCTGCTGTGTGCGCGGTCTATTTTCCAACCGCATCCATCGTCGGAAGATCTTACGCGCCCCGCCCGGTCCCACCAGGCGCGGTGAAGGGAATTTTCGGATTCGAAAAATTGTCGACCAACGGTTTTGCATATCTGTGCCGACAGCCGAATTTCAGCGTGCGTCCCGAGGTCGTCATTTATGAGAACGACAAGCCGCTGCCAGGACCGGGTAACGCCACGATGCGCGACATCGACGGCATCGGCCTCGGAAGACATTCGCAGGAGAACGGCAAGGGTTTCGTGATCTCGGCCAGCGACAACAGCAATCCCCGCGGCAATGGCAACGACTATTGGATTGTGATCCCGCCACAGCGCCGCTAGACCGCGATGCTGCGACCGCCCGAAGTGAGGTTCGAATTGGGAAAGCGCCCGCTACGCGCGGCAGGAGCAGAACTATCGAAGCTGCAACGAACGTACCCGATCTCCGCGCCAGCAACAGAGCTTGAAGTACCCATTGAACGAGTGATGAACTGCCCTAATCAAGTGCCCATAAAGTCAAAGGAAGCCGTTTCCATGCCGCTGATGCGCCGCCAGTCCCTGGTCAAATTCGATGCGCCCTTGTGCGAAACCATCGTCGACACGCCGACGCCGCAAGGCAGAGAAGTGCTCGTCCGCATCGAGCGTTGCGGGCTGTGCCATTCCGACCTGCATATCCAGGACGGCTATGCCGATCTCGGCGGCGGCAAGCGGCTCGACACCACGCGCGGCATGACGCTGCCGTTTACGCTCGGCCATGAGATCGCAGGCATCGTCGAGGAAGTCGGCTCCGACGCCTCGAAAGAGCTGATCGGAAAAAAGCAGGCGGTGTTCCCCTGGATCGGCTGCGGCCAGTGCCGCGATTGCCAGAACGGCGACGAAAATCTCTGCGTCAAGCAGCGCTTTCTCGGTGTCTCGATCGACGGCGGCTTTGCCAGCCATGTGCTGGTGCCCGACGCGAAATATCTGCTGGATTACGATCCGCTGCCGGTCAATCAGGCCGCAACCCTGATGTGCTCGGGCGTCACCGCCTATGGCGCACTGAAGCGGCTGGTCGACCGTCCGCGGCAGCGCAACCTGCTGCTGATCGGGCTCGGCGGCGTCGGCATGATGGGGCTTTCGTTCGCGCAGGCGATGT
>Ga0210410_10006202_pt1 | contig 10406 bp, 5 predicted proteins | sample IncBWC4MmetaG_FD_161058 | JGI IMG/M metagenome (GOLD analysis project Ga0210410, IMG submission 161058) | Forest soil microbial communities from Barre Woods Harvard Forest LTER site, Petersham, Massachusetts, United States - Inc-BW-C-4-M | ecosystem: Environmental > Terrestrial > Soil >... | reverse complement strand
CCCCTTTTTCACCATGGCCTTTGACCAGGGCCTCTCTGATGACTTCGTTGGCCACAATATGGAAATCGATATAGTCCGAGTATCTCCTGTTGTTCTCGATGTGCCCGAATTCGTTGAATAACTGGTCCACGATCTTCAGCTGTGGGAACCTCTGTTTGATTTCGGGTAGAAGCCTATACACGTAGGCAGAACCTGCGAGCAGCAGTATGCCAATGTTCCGGGTTTCGATCAGGTAAAAGAGAAAGTCCTTCCATTTGCTCTCCTCGGGCAGAAAGTTATACAGGTGGTAGACCTGCCCATTGGTGAGAGCCTCATATTTCGCAGTATTATCGCCGAAGCGGCTATCCTCCGCTTGTGTGGTCACTACGGAAAGATCAAATCCATTGGCGGTGAGGTGCTCGGCTATCTCCAGAAATACGGTATTCGCGGCGCCGGTGATAACGTAGGGCAGGGCCAAAAGAATCGCGGGTTTCTTGGCTGCTTTTTGAGAGGAAGTGACCAGATTTAAATAGGGGTTTTCGACTTGTACGATGGCTGCATTCCTCTTTGCAGAAAGCAGGTAGTTCTCGCGCTTCAGGTGCTCCCTATTGAACTTGACGATTTCCTTGCCTTGCTCTTCCCAAGAACGGACTTCTGCCTGTTTGCTCAAACTGGCATCATGGACCCGGTACAGCATCAAAGCTTCGGGAATATTGATGACTCTGGCCCCCAAGGCCATCATCCTCAGCCATAAATCCCAATCCTCGGCAACAAGGTCTTTGCCTAAGCCCCGATCACGGTAGCCCTGAGCCTTTTTCCACATATCCTTTCGAAAGACCGCTACCACCGCAAACTGGTTAGCGTAAGTGACCTGCTCCAGACTAGGGCTAGTGGCGACCTGCCAGAGACCGTTAGACCCGCCGAAGCATTGAACAGAAGTAGAAACAATGTCGTATTGGTAGATCTCAAGGAGGAACAACGCCTTTTCGAGGTACGTTGGCTTGAGCTTGTCGTCCGAATCCAGACAGCAGATATATTTACCTCGGGCTCGAGCGATGCCGAGATTTCTATTCTCTCCGAGCAAGTGACGGCCCTCATTCAAGTAAACCGTCGTCTTCGGTTTTCGTAAGGATTGTAGGAGGCGCAGGGTATCCTCATCCGTCGAGCCTCCATCCGTCACGATGACTTCAAAATCTTGGAAAGTTTGTGCCAAAACCGAATCAATCGTCTCTTCGAGGTAGCGGCCGTAATTAAAAGAGGGGATAACAATACTTACCAAGGGCCTGTCTTCCGGCCACTTTTCCTGTCGTTGGCTCTCGGCTAAAAGCTGGATGAAGACGTTGCGATAGTCGTTCTTCATTCCCGAGACATTCAGATGTTGCAGCGCAAATTTCCTTGCGTTCGTTTTCATAGCACTGTGAAAGCTTTCTTCCCCAGCGATTTTTCTGATGGCCCTCACAAACGCCTCGATATCGGAAGGTTCGCATAGGAAGCCATTGAACCCATCCTGGATGATGGAAGGGATGCCGCCTACTGCAGATGCGATTACGGGGACGCCTACGGCCAAGCTTTCCATGAGGAGAATAGGGATGCCTTCGATCGTCGAGGGAATGACGACAACTCCGCTGGCCTTCAAAAAAGGCCTGGGATCCGCCACAAAACCGGGGGCGTAGATCTTGTTGTCTAACTGCAATTCTCTGATCCGTTGCTTTATAGAAGGGTATTCCGGGCCATTGCCAATCATTAAGAAGTGCAGATTGGCTTCATTCCTCAACAAGTCCACCATCTCTACGAACTTCTTCGGACACTTTTCTTGCGAAAATCTGCCGATGAAAGAGACGAGAAACTTACCTTGTGGAACAACCGCCCTTGTCTCTGCCCCGACTTCCACTTTGCCCGGATTGAAGCGCCCTTCAACATCTACGCCATGAACGATGACGCGGATCTTGTCCTCTTTCTCACCATGAGTCTTGACCAGAACGTCTTTAATGACTTCGTTGGCCACTACGTGGAAGTCTATATAATCCGAGTATTTCCTATTGTTCTCCATATGGCCGAATTCGTTGAATAACTGGTCCACAACTTTGAGTTGTGGGAACTTCTGCTTGATTTCGGGTAGAAGCCTATACACGTAGGCAGAACCTGCGAGCAGCAGTATGCCAATGTTCCGGCTTTCGATGAGGTAAAAGAGAAAGTCCTTCCATTTGCTCTCCTCGGGCAGAAAGTTATACAGGTGGTAGACCTGCCCATTGGTCAGAGCCTCATATTTCGCAGTATTATCGCCGAAGCGGCTATCCACCGCTTGCGTGGTCACTACGGAAAGATCAAATCCATTGGCGGTGAGGTGCTCGGCTATGTCCAAAAATACGGTATCAGCGCCGCCGGTGATGACATAGGGTAGGGCGAAAAGGATCGCCGGTTTCTTCGCTGCCTTTTGATAGCAGGTAACCAGATTCACGTAAGGATCCTGGACCTGCGCGATGGTTGCGTTTCTCCTCGCGGAAAGCAGATAATTTTTGCGCTTGAGGTGTTCCTGATTGAACTTGAGAATTTCTTTGCCTTGTTCTTCCCAGGAACGAACTTTTGCCTGGTTAGTCAAACTGGCATCATGGACCCGGTACAGCATCAAGGCTTCGGGAATATTGATGATCCTGGCGCCCAAGGCCATCATCCTCAGCCATAAATCCCAATCCTCGGCAACGTAATCTTTTCCCAAACCCCAATCATGATAGCCCTGAGCTTTTTCCCACATCTCTCTGGAAAATACGGCCACGGTTGAAAACTGATTGGAGACTGTGATTTGCTTTAGGCTCGGGTTGGCAGCCGGCTCAAAGATTTTGTGACGAGCACCGAACCATTCCACGGAGCTAGATACGAGGTCGTAGTGATAGGTTTCGAGCAGAAAGAGAGCTTTCTCGAGATAAGTAGATTTGAGCTGATCGTCTGCATCAAGACAACAGATATATTTTCCTCGTGATTGACTGATGCCAAAATTTCTATTGTCCCCAGCTAGATGACGGCCGGTCCTGAAATACACATTCGTTTTCCACTTCTTGAAGGACCGTAGGATGCGAAGGGTATCCTCGTCCGTCGAACCTCCATCTACCACGATGATTTCGAAATCCTGGAACGTCTGGGACAGGACAGAATTCACAGCCTCTTCAACATAACGGCCATAATTGAAACACGGGATGATGACGCTGACCAATGGCAGGTCCGCGGGCCACTCTTCCTGCATTTCCTTCTCAATCTTAGGTCGAGGTCGCGTAGCTGATTCGAAGGCGCGCTTCAGTCGAGGGATAAAGGGCTTGAGCCGCCGCCGCACGTGTTCCGGCGTGGCCAGCGCAGCGATCAGATATATGATTTTGACCATTTTTCGCGCGGACAGCTTTTCGTAGAGAATGGTGCTTCTGAGGCGCTGTAATTTTGACGTCCTGAAAATCTGAAGTTCGCTTTCTTGTGCCCGAAGAGTTTCATCCTTCGTGGCCAGAGCGGCTTGAAGAGCGGCGAGAGCGGCTCGTAAATCCGCGGCAGCTTCGCGCCCACGTTCGGCCTCTTGAGCATTCCAATCCCTGGCTGATTCAACAGAACTCAGATATGCCTTGTTTGCAACAAGGCGTTCTGTATCCCGGCGCCACAGATTAATTAAGCGCTGGAAAAAAGGCTGGCTCATTTCCGATAGCTGAAATTCCTTGAGTAAGTCCAGCTTATCGGGAGCGATATTTGCGGCGTGAACGCAATCAAGCAAAAACCTGAAATGCCGTTCGGTGACTGTGCTCAGCTCCGTAATGGGGCCAATGACAAGCCTCTGGTACTGTCTTTTTAACTCCTCTCCGCGAGAACGATTCTTTGGCACGAGACCAACGAAGACAGACCCGTAATCGGCGACGATAACCTCGCTTCCGATTAACGGAAGATCAAAGACTGTTTCGAAGAGATACTTTAGCGACTTCTCGTTCGGATAGTAAACGTGTTCGAGCGACGACTTGAACCATACATCCGAAGAGTGGTCCGTTGAAATCAGGGGAACCTCAAAAAGCAAAAGACCATCCGAGTTAAGCAATTCCAAAGCGATCTTGACCCCGGCTTTCATGTCACGCAGATGTTCGAAAACTGCGACTGCGGACACCACTTCGAAAAATTGACTGTAGCGGGCCGCCACCTCGGGATCATAAATATCGGACGAAACGATCTGGATTCCTGCCTCCCCACAGACGGTTGCCATCTTGGAGTTGACTTCAATCCCGTAGCACTCGTGAGTCGCTTTCAACTTCTTCAGGAGGTGACCATCGGCACATCCGATGTCCAGAATGCGACCTCGCGGAGCCAGTAAATTTATCAGGCTTGCTGCCCAAGCGACTCCGAACTCGGCGTTATACGAGTAATCTAAATAACCGTATGCCGAGTCACTCTCGGACAGGTAGTAGCCGTCGTCGTAGAGTGAATTCAAATCTGCCGGCTGAGTTTCAATCACACCCATTCCGCAATGTACGCAGCGGATGACGTTCAAGCCGTCGGACCGCATCCGATAGTGCTCAAATTGAGAGGAGCCGCAGATATTGCAAGCGGCCGAGTTATCCTGTCGGGGAAGGGGTTGGCCCGCCACCAAGTGTCTATTCTGTACAGGGGCGTGCGTCAGCCGAATCCAATCGTGATAATTGGAGGGCGCTGTTTTTGTGAAGAAATCACGATAGTCCTTTCGCCACTCCACCAGATACCCGTGCTCTGCCGCAACTCGTTGTATTGTGTCCCATGAGAAATACGACACGTCAGGGTAGACCCACTGCTCATTATTCGAGTCGCCCATCAACTCGTGCTTCTCATTAAAGAACCGGAGGGATGCAATCACCACTCCGGACGGAGCCAAAACCTTCTTTATACCTTTCAGAAATTGAGGGAATTGCCAGTGGGCGGCATGAGAGAGAATTGAATGAGCGATCACGAAATCAAACTGCTTGAGAGCCTGCGAAGCGTCGAAGTCATCATTCGAGAGAAAGATCGGTCTTTTCTCGGCCATCAGATCAATCGTGTCGGGTAACCCTTGCTTGACCGCTTCCAGTAGCCAGGAGTTCGGTTCGATGCCGACATATCGGTCTGGCAATAAGAATTCCATGATTGGTCGACCTGCGACCAGGCATCCGCAGCCAATCTCAAGAACGCGGCTCTCTGATGTACAGCCGTTCATCTTCAACAGATCGAGCTGTAGTTTACCGACGATGTAGTAGGCTGCATCCATGTTGCCAACGAAGGCCTGTGCACGTTCAAAACTGGCTTCCATGTCTCTCTCTTGGTTCTGTAAGATGTGTTAAGTCCGTCAAGTAGCGAGTCTCTCTTCAGGTCCTGTCGAACCATAATCGGAGCAGTTTTCGAATATGCGTCTGAATGCTTTCGTGGCCGAGTATAGCGTGCTACGCCGTGACGAAAAAATAAGTGGGCATATTCCTAGTCCACGCGCTCGCCCCTGTGATATTTTCACGATCACTTTGGTCGAGGAGGTCGGGCCTGTTGTGCGAAAAACAGCTCCTGGGTTATTTCTTGCAAACACGGGCAAAAATGCAGAATAGGATAACATGACTAGTGCTAGGCAGAAGAGAGCACAGGCGGCGCGCATCATAGGCGCACCATTGGTTTTAAAATCCTTAAAATTGACCTCCTCGCCTGAGCAAATCACGAAATGAAGCGAATAAAAGCAATTTTACCTGTGCTGGTTCTTCGGAACATCCCTGGAACTGCCTGGGCATATCTGATGATGGCGGCATTGCTTATACCAAGCCTCGTCTGGATTCTTAGGGACCGCAGTGTTTGGCCGTGGGATCAAGCCTGGTACGGCGAGGTCTCCGTGGATCTGTGGTTTTGGTTGGGCCATTCACTCAACCGGTGGTGGAGTGAGATGATTAACGGTCTCTACCTCAAACCGCCGGGGATCGTGTGGCTCGGCCAATTCTTTGTTCCTTTCCGGGGAATCTTCGGATCCGTAGAGACCGCGCTGTTGTTCTCGATTCTACTGACCCAGTTCGTCGTGCTTGCGCTGCTCTTCAAGATCGGTCAGCGGATGGCCACGCAATCGCGTCTTATCCCTCTGGTGGGAATCGTTTTTGCGGCTGGTTCCCAGCTGTTCGTCGGCCTGTCCCATCAATTCTTTGTCGAACCATTGCAGGCACTGGCGGTGGCATGGTGCTTTTATATTGCGTCGAGGGCCGGCGATTGGCCCAAATCACGAACCGCAATACACCTGGCTTCGGCGCTACTGCTGGGAGTACTCGCAAAAACGACCACTCCAGTCTACTGCCTGGTACCAACTCTATATTGTGGTTATCTCCTGGTTCGAAGGCGTTCGGAATGGGACTTGAAAGCCGAGTGGAAATTGAGGTCCTCGCGCGCGTTAGTGCTTGTGTTTGGAATTCTGGGGATTGTTTGTAGCGTTTGGTATCTTCGCAATCTTGCCAGCGTCTGGCAGCATGTCCGCGATGCAAGCTCTAGCGATATTGCGCTGAATTATGGCACACGCGACTCGGTCTTCCACAAACTGATCACCTGGTCAGGGCTTATTAATCCGTCTTTCCTGCGTCCATACCTCTTGTGGGGTTCCCTGGCGGCCATTCTCATTGGCGGCGGATTCGCCATCTATCGATTAACCAAGTCATCCGCTCAGCTTCGTCCTGATATCCAGCCGCTGGCGGTATTGAGCGCGATTCAAATTGGCCTGCTTCTTTTCATCTTTTCGCTGAATATCACAGTCGATTCAAGATACATGTACGCATTACTGCCTGGTGTAGTGATCCTCTTCATGCAAATCTGCATGTTTGTCCCGCGCGCCGCACTCGTTGCCTTGATCGTGCTGGGCTCTGCACAGTGGGTCACAGTGAACAGATATTCTTTCACCCGCACGGATCGATTGGCTGACCAGTCAAACTGGCTTATTCCGCTACAGGCCAGCAGCTCTCAGTACGAAGAACTCAGGCGAGTTGTCCGTTTCACTTCAGATGTCGGGGAACGCTACAATATAGTGGGGGTTCAGGAGCCCTCGCTAAACGACAATTCGGCGGCATTTTTTGCCGCCAAAGAACGCCTGAAGTCGGGCATACGCAATTATTATACGTCGCTTGGCTATGCCGAGAAAGACCCGGACGCAGCAATGCGCCGCATCGAGGAATTGCGAACCTACTATCTAATTACACTCTCTGAACAGTATCAGAGCACTCCGCCGAATTTTGTAAATATCGTTTCTCGGCCGGTTTTAGGGCGGGTGCGGCGCGATCCTCGTTTCACGCAGTGTCCGTTCCCAAGTGAGGACGGTGTAGTCGTATTTCAGTTTGCTCCCGGCTCCCAGACGAGCAAGAGATCGTCCCCGATCTCCTCGGACGGCGTCTGGCCGACTGTCAGCACATCAGGTGTGCCGCCGGCAAATTCTCGAGCAAAGGTGGACACTCAAGACAAACCTACCCAGTACGAGGCTTTAGATCATGGATGTGTCAAGTAAATACACGAAGCCCACAGATGATTTTGGTTTTTTTCAACCGCTGCGGATGTTGTGCCTCCAGGCACTTTGAAGGCTAGCTTGCCTAAGACTCTGCTGCGTCGTTTATTTGCCCACCCCCTCAATGCGGGACTGCAGCTTGACGATCCCGCCACTACGGACAGGCACAGGAGAATCATCTCGTCAAAGCCTTTTCTCCGAGCAATTTATGACGAATGGTATACCATCCTGGCTTCTCAACTGCCTCCGGGAGAGGGCGCGGTATTGGAATTGGGCTCCGGCGCTGGCTATTGTGATCGCTTTATCCCCGGCCTAATCACCTCCGAGGTTTTCGATTGCCCAACGGCGCAGCTCTTGGTCGACGCACAGCAAATGCCGTTCGGCGATGGATCGCTCCGCGCCATCGTCTTCACGGATGTCATGCACCACATGACGGACGTCCGTCGATTCTTTTGGGAAGCTTCCCGGTGCCTCCGCAAGGGAGGGAAAGTTCTTATGATCGAGCCGTGGGTCACCGCCTGGTCTCAATTTGTTTATCGGCGCCTACATCATGAGCCGTTCTCTCCCGAAGCCCAAGATTGGTCGTTCGAATCCACGGGATTCCTCTCTGGCGCGAATGTCGCGATTCCATGGATCGTATTTGTAAGAGACCGCAGTAAATTTGAATCTGAGTTTCCCGAATTGGCAATCGACAAGATTCGGCCCTTCTTACCGTTTCGTTATCTGGTCTCAGGCGGGATCAGTATGCGCAGCTTCATGCCGAGCTTCACCCATTCGGCATGGGCGCGTCTGGAGGCGATACTCGAACCTCACATGTCCAGCTTGGCCATGTTCGCTTTTATCTCTTTGTACAGGCGCTAACCTGCGGGCTGTTCTCAGCAAGGCTGCCGAAGCCAGTCAGGCAGAATGCGCGATTGGAATTGGACCTCTAGCAGATCTGAACGTGTCCCACGAATGCGGACTCTGATTTACACAAAGATTTTCCGTGTGGCAAACAGGACCATACTGAGTAGCAATCAATTCGCTATGCTTAATTTCTGGATCGGCTCGAAATCCCGTACCAATCATCGATCAGAACCTACGACAATTAAGACGAGATGCGCATGATGGAAGCCGATTTGCGAATGCGCGCAAGCCACTATCATTCTGGAAGCTTTGCTCCAATGTTTAGCGAGCCAGAAAATTCTCGCAGTAGCGGCACGGATTCCAGCAGCCACCCTACGGCACTCACCGTCTTGATAAACGGTTTGGGAGTGGACGGGTGGAGCCAATCGAACGGTTGGATGCTGACTCCTTCGAACCCAACCGCTCGTAACTGACGCGCAAGCTGCCAGCGGACAAATGCCGTTTCGTCCGGCGACGTGTAAGAGAATATTTGCCAGTGCTTAAATCTTCTCTCGAGAAAGACCTGCGGGTTCAACATATTCGGTTCAGCAAAACTGATTCGGCCTCCGGGCTTCAATAACACCCTGATGCGGCGGACTGCTGATTCGACTTCTAAGTGATGTAGGATAGATGAACCGATGACAGCGTCAAATGGCCCCTCCACGTCGCACTCCTCAAATCTCCTTTCATAAAATGTGACTTGGCCGGGAGGCAAATGGCGAGCGCGCGCTTTTTGCAGCAATTCCGGGGAGATATCTACCGCAACGATTGTGGCGCCGGTGGCAGCGAACATTTCGGTAAACATTCCCGTACCGCACCCAATTTCCAGCACCCGTTTGCCGGGCGAGAGGGCAGCACCTGAAATGATCAAGTCCGCTCTCCGTCTGGCGCGGATTCGTCCGGCGGGGGTCCCCCACCCCCATACGACTTCCGTATCGTGAACTGCCAACCATTCGCCATGCCTAATCTCTCGGTCGGCCCGAAGTCTTGCTTGTGATGGTATCTGCATCTTCCCGCCACCATACTAAGTCTGTTCTCTAATTGGAAGCGGCATACTAATATTATGGTCCTAAAGACCCGATGGGACACGACCTCGACGGGCTCGTTGTGGAAAGATCAGCGAGCCCAGGAACGCCATGAACACACGATCGCCTTCCGCGGCGCAGCCGTGCAAGCAAATTGGTTCCGAAGAGTTGGCTTGGGGGCCGCAGGCTCTGTATTCGCGTAATTCTCTCAATCGTCAGCAGCAAGCAATCACCGCCGAACGACGGACCGAGTGGCATCGGCGAAACGCCTATTATTACAGACTGCTGATGCGAGTTTTTCGGCATGTCATTGAACCCGGCAAGCGATTGTTGAATTTACGTTGCCAAACGGGCCTATTTTTGGACGGCCTGAGCGCCAGTCACGGGGTTGGTGTGGAGATCAGCCCGGAAATGATCGACATCGCGCGAAGAGAACATCCGCGGTTCACGTATTTCGAGGGCGTGCCGGAAGAATTTGCCGCGTCGGAAAAGTTCGATTATATCCTCTTGTGCGATGTAGGAGAGATTGTCGATCTCCAGAAAACGTTTCTGCAGCTCCATGGCGCCTGTCATCGACATACGCGCGTGGTGATCTATAGCTACAATCACCTTTGGGAGCCATTGCTAAAACTCGCCGAACGACTAGGGCTTAAGGTTCCGCAGCCAGAACAAAACTGGCTTTCGGAACAGGATCTTATATCTTTTCTCTCTTTGACCGGGTTCGAATGGTTGAAAACTTATCGAGTCGCGCTATTCCCGAAATACGTCCCCTTATTCTCCGAATTCGCCAATCGTGTCTTGGCAAAACTGCCGGCGATTAGCCGTCTGTGCATGGTGCAAATTCTGGTCGCCAGGCCTATACCTGGCCCAGTAGACCCTTCAACCTTAACGGTGTCTGTCGTCGTGCCCTGCAAGAACGAAAAAGGCAACATCGAAGAGGCCGTTAAGCGGATTCCAGATCTCGGTCATCGAACAGAGCTCATATTCTGCGACGACATGTCTACCGATGGCACTGCGGATGAGGTCCGCCGTATGCAAAG